>JACCDX010256478.1_pt1 | contig 110610 bp, 83 predicted proteins | sample 7449681 | NCBI WGS metagenome assembly JACCDX01 (sample SAMN15323450, study PRJNA562643) | freshwater metagenome | isolation source: river surface water | place: USA:Blue River Watershed | collected 2017-08-18
CCCTTCTTAGATCCTTTCTTGGAGCCCTTCTTCTTGCCACCTACTTGAGATTCAGGATCAGCACCTCCTTTCTTGGATCCCTTTTTAGATCCTTTCTTGGAGCCCTTCTTCTTGCCACCTACTTGAGATTCAGGATCAGCACCTCCTTTCTTGGATCCCTTTTTAGATCCTTTCTTGGAACCCTTCTTAGAACCCTTCTTAGAACCTTTCTTAGAAGTTTTCTTGGAACCTTTCTTGGAGCCCTTCTTTTTGCCTCCAGTTTGGGGTTCAGGATTAGCACCTCCTTTCTTGGATCCCTTTTTAGATCCTTTCTTAGATCCTTTCTTGGAACCCTTCTTAGAACCTTTCTTGGAGCCCTTCTTCTTGCCTCCAGCTTGAGATTCAGGATCGGCACCTCCTTTCTTGGATCCCTTTTTAGATCCTTTCTTAGATCCTTTCTTGGATCCCTTTTTAGATCCTTTCTTGGAGCCCTTCTTTTTGCCTCCAGTTTGGGGTTCAGGATTAGCACCTCCTTTCTTGGATCCCTTTTTAGATCCTTTCTTGGAACCTTTCTTGGATCCCTTTTTAGATCCTTTCTTGGAGCCCTTCTTAGAGCCCTTCTTCTTACCACCACCAACTAAAGGGGCAGCTGATGCAGAAGCACCTGCTTCGACAGCAACATTTTCAGTAATAGTAAGAACATCATCACTTGAACCATAAGAAAATGTTTTACCGGGAGTGCTAATAGTGTTAATAATTTTGTGGTATTTGCATGGTAATCCCATAAGAGCTTTTTTAGTTTCTTCAGCGTTTGATGGGTCAACACTTAATGGCTTTTCAAGTGTAATTTGAGCTTCTGTACCAATTTGAACTTTGTTAATTTGTACTGACATTTTATTATATATTATAAACTATATATTATTTTTTTAAAATTAAATATTTTTCGTTCACTATTTGATTACCTGAACTATTTGCAAAACTAAAATCAGGAACTTTACCTGGTTTTCCAGAAGGATTATATTTAAATCTTCTTTTTCCTTGTTTAAAACTTTCAAAACCTTGAATTAGTGAATTTCTTCTTACGTCAAGTGGAATACCATAACACTTAAAAGTAAAATCCTTAAAGGCAGAATTATCCATAACAGTAATTTTTTTATTATTTAAGTATTCATTTCTTAATTTATTAAGTTTTCCAATAATTTGTTTAATAATTTCACCGTGTTGATTATTTCGATTAATAATCGCATAAAAATATTCAAAATAAAAATACATTATAAGTAAATTATATGTTCCAAAATGCGTTTTCTTTTTATCTGAAAAATTATAAACTGTACATCTAGAATTATTTCCAAATAACTTTAAAACTAAATTTCCATTATAGTAATATTCAATTCTTTTATCGTAAAATTCACAAAAAGGATAATATTCTTTTGTTGTTATTTTTCCAAACTTACGAGATAAGTGTTTATAAATGTGTTTTCCGTCTTTTTCAAGGTCAGAAGTTATAAGTTCATAATATGGAACATCAATAAGTAAGTTTTCAGAAACTTTTTTAGCGTAATAATTAAAGCCATAAATACCAACAACAATGAGTTTAGACATTTGGATAAATTTTTTTCTGATAAATTTTAAAACATCTGGATTACCAGCCGATTTAATTTCTATTGGTTTGTTATAACTCGATTGATCAATAGGATAATATTTTAAAACCTTTTGAAAACGTTTTATAGATTTATCAATACGCCAATATGAAGTCATTGGGTCATTTAAAACTCTATATGCATCAACCAACATAAAATGTGGATCAGCACATTTTAATCCATCTATTTCAACTGTTGGCAAATTATTAAAAACATTTTGAGGCATATAAGATATGTCACAATAATTATCAAAATTAACAAAAATTTTATATGTTTCATCATGCATACCTACTTTTCCCTCGACGTGTTTAAAACCCTGCGCGTGAAGTTCTTCTGTTAATTCAATTAAATCAGCAATTGGTGTTGGTGAATAAAACTCAATATCTGCTATGTCTGGTAAGTTGTAAAATGCTCCATCTATTTCAGTATAAAAAACATCATCGGGATTTTTAACTTTTATTAACATGTTTTGTGCAAATCCTCCATAAATTATTTTTTTGGTTTTTCTAACATAGTTTTTAATCGCGTTGTAAACACTTGATATTTCTCCTAATGTTGGTTCATAATATGTTTTATATTCTTTCGCAGCATCATTTCTTATTTTATCATAGTTTTCTTCTATTTTTTCTAAATCTTCTTCACGATACATTTTTTTCTATATAATGGGATTTAGAAATTATAAATTTGATTTATAATAAAATTTAATTAATTTCCAATAAATTAATTAAATCAAATAAATTAATAAGTATCCTTAGTCAGAATCTGTATTTATATTAAATTCTTCTTCAATTGTATCAGTTGTGTCTGTACCAGCACTACTCGAACTGCTTGTTTCTAATTTGTTAACAAACATATCCTCATAACTATTTGAAGAAAAATAATCTCCATAATAATTTTCCTGTTGATAATTCTTACTAAAGTTTTCCCAACTTAATTTATTTTCTAGTTCAAGCATTTGCATTACAATATACTTTTTTGAAAATAACTCTGGAACAACAAAATCATTATTTGTTTCTTTGCTTTGTTTAAACATTTTATATAATTTTAAATCATTTTCATAAACATTTTTTGATTCTTCTATTTTTTCTTTTTGTTTTTTTAATAAATTAATTTTGTGTTGTAAGTCAATTTTTTGTTTTGCCATTTCAATTACTGCAGGGTTAGAATAATCAATGTTTACTGGTTTTTTAACAGGCTCATAAATTACTTTAATTGGGGTTGATGTTTTGGTATCAGCATCGGCATTAGTATCAGTAGTTGTTACTATAGTATTGATAGATGATTCTAAATTTGATGATGATTCATATGACAAAGAATTTGTACTAGATGAAGAGTTAGAATATGTTGTTTCTTCATTAAACCCATTATCAAATAACTTTGTTGTGTATGATTCTAAACTAACTTTTTTAGTTTTTAGTCTAAAACATGAATTTGCTCTATATGTGTGAACTAAAGCTGAACCTTTCATAAAATTATTTTGTAAACATGATAAAATAAATGACTCAGCATCATACATTTTTTTGTAGCTTCCTATTATTTTTCCTTCATACTCAACAAGAAAGAAATACATTTATTAAAGATAATTATTAAAGTATCTTTAAATAGTTATTTTTTTAATTAATAAGATAAACAAACTATTTTTTGTTTTTAATTTTAATTGTAAACTGGTTTTCGATGAGCCCTGAAAGATTCATATCCTTTTGATAAGTCTGACAATGTAAGAACTTTTTTTTCGGCATTTTTAGATGCAAATACTCTTCTCGAGTGAGCCCGTTTGCATCTGGCAAATAAGTTTTCCATATCACCACCAAAATATTTAAATTGTTTATAGTGTTTATAGAAAAAATCCGGTTTAATTGTTGAGTCAAGTTCCCAACCAAAATCATATACTTTTTTTTTAAAAATTAAAAATAAATCATTTGGCTTATATGGATTAATAGTAAATCTAACTGGAAATCTTCTTTCTAAACCAGGATTAAATGCAAAAAAACAAGAATCAATTTCTTCTTTGTAACCCGCGACTATACAAATAAAGTCTGTTTTTCTCTCAGTTAAGTTTTCATTAATAGTGTCAATACATTCTTTTGAAAATGAATCACGTTTTTCCGCATTACCAAGAGAGTACACTTCATCAATAAATAAAATGCCTCCAATAGCACTATCAATAATTTTTTGTGTTGCTTTTGCTGTTTGTCCTAAATATCCGGCTATTAGTTGACTACGTGTGGCTTTTACAAATTTGTTATTTTTAAGAATTCCCATTGCCAAATAAATTTTGCCGATAATTTTAGCAACTTCGGTTTTTCCGACTCCTGGTGGCCCTTGAATTACTGTATGCATCATATCTGTATTAGCAGGATCTAAATTTTGAATTCTAAATAATATATGGTCAACCATATCTTGTTTAACTGACTCCATACCAATCATATTGTTTAATTCGGTTAATGGTTCAACAAGTTTATTAAGAATTGCCAAATCAATATTATATCTTTTGTTATTTTCATATAATTTACCCAGTTCTATTAAATCCATTAAACATGTTATTTCCCTATCAATTTGAACAAATTCTTTTTCTTCATCTTCAATATCGGTTTTATAAATTGTTTCATTAACATAAATAAGGTTCTTGATGTGTTCATTATCTTCATCGTCATCATCATAAAAAAGTATGTGTGTATTAGGTTTTTTATTGGGTTGATTCATATTTACAAAATAATCATCACGTGGTCTTTTATTATTTAAATTATTTGGATCAGTACCATTAGGATTACTCATTATACTATAATATAATTTAATTTTCTATTGTAAACCACAAAAACAAAAAACTATACTATATTTAAGTTTCCACAAATTATAAACTCAATAAAATATGTTTACTTTAAGTTAAAAACATAATTATATAATTAATAATAATGAAAATAATAGCGTGGAATGTTAATGGTATAAGGTCATTACTCAAAACAACTTATCTTGATAATTTAATTAAAGAAGAGAATCCAGATGTGTTTTGCATGGGAGAAACAAAAATATCATGCCCATATGATGATGTTGAAGCTGATATTGCGAAGCGTCTATCCCAATTCAAGTACAGATATTGGAGTCCATGTAAAACAAAAGGAGGATATAGCGGAACTGCAATATTTTCTAAAAAAGAACCAGTTAGTATAAAGTATGGATTACCACATAATAAATCAGGCAAAAAATTACCACAAGTATTTGAAGATATTGATGATGAAGGTAGAGTTATAACAGTAGAATACACAAAGTATTATTTAGTCCATGTTTATACCCCAAATTCAGGCCAAGCATTAGCAAGACTAGACTGGAGGACCAATGTTTGGGATCGAGCATTTGAAGAATATATAATTAGTTTAAAAAAGTCTAAAGGTGTTATTGTATGTGGGGATTTAAATGTTGCAAGAAGTTCAATAGATTTAAAAAATCCAAAAACAAATTTACGCACCGCGGGTTATACAGACGAAGAAAGAGCAAGTTTTGAAAAACTATTAACAAATACAGAATTAATAGATTCATTTAGACAAATTAATCCAGATAAAATTCAGTATAGTTATTGGTCATATATGAGAAATTCTCGTGAAAAAAACATTGGATGGAGAATTGATTACTTTTTAGTAGATCCAAAGTTTAAAAAAAAGATTAAGTCAAGTGAAATTTTAGTTGAGGTTTTGGGAAGTGACCATGCACCCGTTAAGTTAGAAATATAATAATTATTATAAAAAATCTATAATTTTAGTTTATTATTTCTATATTATAATATATAACCCTAAATGGATTCTCACATTTTTGTTGCTTTAGTTGGTGGGCTATTAAATATGGCATTATCAGTTACTGTTCCTTGTTTAGTTAAAAAATCAGAACAACCATTTTTACAAGAAGTAAAAAAAGTTTTTGAAGTAAACCGTCAAGTTATTATTACAAGTAGTTTAATCGTTATGTTAACAATATATCTTGCACTTAAAATCGCTCCTGAACTTGGCTTAACCATGAGCGAAATGGGATTAAATCTTGTTGATACCTCTTCTGGCTCTGACTTTGTTAGAGCTCCAGTTATTGTCACAAGAGAAATGCCTCCTCAATTAACAAACTTATTAAGATTAATGCAAAATTAAATCTTAGCCAAACCAGACCATTCTTAAAAATCCAATTAAGAAACTTACCATAAATAAAAAATTATTTAGTCTTGATGCTTCATTTCTATTTAAGTTAGTATTAAATATTTTATTTACCCAAGGTCTAAAAAACTCTGGTGCCCCAGCTTCTTCCGCAGGTTTAGCAATCCATACGCCTTGGCGTAAATAATATTCTAGTCCTGTTAGTGTACATTGTCCGTCCCAGTCGTTCCAATCTAGGAAAATTATTATAATAAATAATAAATAATATTTCATTAAATGTATGGGTGTATATGAATATCCCGTAAGCACAAATAAAATAAGTAGCAAATGCAAATATTTAACTGTGTCAGCCATTATTTCATTTATCATCTTAAATATTAAATTATTTAAGATTATAATTTTTTAAAATTTATTCTAGTTTTATTTCCCATAAATCACCCTTTAATTTAAATCCAAGGGTTTCAAGTTCTTTTAAAAAGTCCTTAATGTATTTATCATTTTTAAATGTTAGTTCATATATTGGATTTCCATCTTTGTCTTTTTGTTTTTTAGTTAATATATCAATACTTCTTCCAACTAATTTATTAACAGATTTAATATAATATTTAATTCTATCTTCCAAGTTATAAGGAAACGAGTAAACTGGGTGATCAGAAGGAATCATCATATAAGTAATTTTATTGCCATCTTTTGTGGTAGAATATTTTTCCAAATATAATAATTTATCTCTAACTTCCAAACAAATTTGTTCACGTGTTAATTTATCAATACGTGCAATTTCATTCTTTGTAATGTTAGGCATCATTCTAACTAGTTTCATTAGGTATTCTTTATCTTTTGATGTTGAACATACTGCTCCTTTAAATGTTGGAATACCTGTGCCACGTTTTTTATCTAGAACTTTAGCTCTTGGTGGTCTGATTTTAAATAAATCGGGATCGTTTGAAGCAAGTTTATTAAGATTTTTATCAATAATACCAACAATAAAGTTTTCCTCGCGTTCTTCGTAATAATCTAATGTATCATCGAAATTATAACCCTCTTCTTGTTTTGCTAAATCAGCCTTTTCCTCCTGTGTGTCTTTTTTGTAAATTGCTTTAAATTTTTGTTTTACATAGTTATTAAGTGATACTTGATTATTTTGTTCAATTTCTAAATGTTGTCTATAATACATTGGTGCATCTTCGTTTTCATTAAATGGTTGGAAAATAAAATATTTTCCACGTTGAATTAAGTATCCACCTCTATTATACTTATCATAAATAGTATCAGAATAATTATTAAAATCATTTTCTGTTTTAGGCATCATATCTTCAAGTGCTTGGTCCAAAAAATATTCTTCAAATAATTCGGCTTGATGTTGAATGAAAGATTTTTTAATTTCACTTAATATTTCATCATACATATACACATGTTTAAATCTATATAGGTCCTTTATTCTATTTTTAATTAAGGATATTTCATATTTGGCTAACTCATCATTAAATGTATTATAATTAATATCATCCTTATCTAATTTTTTATAGGAGTTTTTCTTTGTATCCCAGTATTTGTCATTTAGTTTATTTGAATCACATTTTAGGTCACATTTTCTAAAGTCACACAATGCTGGACATATTTGTTTACCAGCTTTAACATTTTCAAGTGTAGGAGGAACACAGTTTTTATATTCTTCAAGTTCTTCAGGAAACATATTTGCATGTAATAATAAGGGACAATCAACTGAAACTTCCTTTAGAGAGCGTTCAACATCTTTAACAGTTAAGTATTTTAATTCAGCTTTTTGATAAAGAATTTCATCAGTTGATAGTTCTGATGGTTTTTTATCGCTAAGAGCAACAACATATCTATACACATTAACTTGTGGATATTTATATTCATCATTAATAACATCTTGATGTACACACATACGAATAGCTCTACCAATAACTTGTTCTGCTTTTGGTATATTAAAAAATACATCAATAATATGCACTTCTTTAACATTTTTTAAAGTTACACCTTCGTTCATAACTCTAGAACCCAAAACAAATTTAATCATTTTGCCATCAGAATTATCTGGATTATTAAAAACATCTTGAATAATTTTTTGTTTTATTTCTGGAACATCTTCACCAGATTCATCAGCACCACCCGTTACGAGAATAAATGTTGCTGGTCTAAAATCAGACAAATTTAATTTTTTCTTTTTAAATTCCACGTATGTAAATCCAGTTTTATAATCAAGTGTTTCATCCTTAATATCATAGTTTCTTGAATCCTCTTGATATTCTAAATAACCATTTTGTAATAATGCTTCTGCAAATAATTCCATACCACCGGCCTTAACCAAGTTGGAATATATAAATGCAGTTGCAGGCCCTTTTTGTCCCACAACTAATTTATTTAATCTTGTTATGATGTTATAAAATTTGATAGAAAATGGTTTTATATATTGGAGTTTAAGAATGAGCCCTGTAATATTTTTCTTCTCGTTTTCAAAAATAAAATTATCTTCTTCGGCTTTACTTAATTTACCATTAAATATTTTTTTATTTATTAAAGACCTTAATTTAGCACCATCGGTATTAATTTGTGATATCACAGTATTCATGCCTTCAGTTGAATAATAACCAACAAGTTCACCTTTATCTTTTGATAAACCAGGAAAAACAAAGTTAGACGCTGCACTAGATGCTCTGTCCAAGGTATCATCAAAATTTTTAGTAGTTTCCAAATAAGTATTATACTGAAATGGTTCCATAAAACATTTCATTACTGGTGTAAATAACATTCCATTAGGTATGACACCTTTCTCAACTCTTTTAGCAAATGTAAATGGAATTGAACCGCGGTAAAAACTAACATACCCCCTTGCTTTTTCTTTTAAATAATCTAAACCACCTGGCTTAATTTTCATAGCATAATTTTTTTCTCCAGTAAATATTTTATCCCTTTGTACTTGATCTGTTTCTGGTCTAATAAAATTCAACAAATCAACTATTTCATCTGCTAAGTTAATCATAGGTGTTGCAGTTAAAAGAACCACACGCAAATTCTCAGAATTTTTAATTATTTTTTTTAGGGCTTCTCCGTATTCGTTACCAGATATATTGTGTGCTTCATCTACTATTAAAATTGAATTATTCATACTAGTAATGCGGTCAACAACTAATTCACGTTCATATTCACCTTCAGCATTTTTTCTATAGGAAGATTTAATTTTGCTATCCCCAACAATTTTTTTTTCCACAATTTTTTCTCCAAGAACTTTTTTATAGAAAGTTTTATACGAAAGAATTTTATAATATTGAAGTGCGCCATAAATTGCTGCTTTTTTCTCTCTGTCAATTTCTTGTTTAGTCATTTGATTAAGTGCTTCTTTATTTTTAAGATATGTTTCACCAGTTGTTGTAATTAGTTCTTTTTTAAAATTTTCTCTTGTATTTGGACCTGGAACTAATACATAAATTTTTGTGTTGTATTTTTTAACTTGGTCTTTGAATTGTTCAGCAACTCTAATTGCTGTCATGGTTTTACCAGAACCAACACCATGCATTAAAATAACACCTTTATAAGGAGTACTTGGACTGATGTAATTTGGTAGAATTGCTTGTTGTTCTCTTGGTTCTATTTCGCCTTGTTTGCAATTAGCGGCACGGTATTTTTTAACTTGGTCATAAGTTTCCATAATTTCACGTTGAGGAACCCTGTAGTAGTAAAATTCTCTTTTTTTAAATATTTTAGCTAATAATTCAGGGTCTTCTGGTTCTGGATATGAAAAATCTTTTGTAAATTTAATTTTTTTACTCATAATTAATAAAGATTAGATAATTATTAAATATTTAATCATGATTTTCCATGTTTTTAATTTTTAAACAAAAATTACAAACTAATAAAAAAAATATAATTATATATAATATGAACAACTTTCAAGTTATTATTGATTACACATATAAACTTGATGAATCAAACTTAGTCGGTGCAGGTAAAAGAGGAAAAGTGTACAAATATAAATATGGCGGTTCCACATACATTATTAAATATGATAATTCAATGGAACCAATTATAAATAAACCAGTTTATTCAGAAATAAAAAATCCATTTGGTCCCACCTCTGTGCCTAGTGAAGAATATGATGAACTTGAAAAACTAAGAAATAAATATTTTTCCATGAGCACTGTAGTAAACCAATTGCCACATTTTGTTAAAATAAAAGGTTTTGTTGTTTTTCCAAACTTAATCTGGAAAAAATGGTTAACTGAAGATAAAATATATTGTTCTTGTTTATATGAAAATGTTGGTAGGTTAAAACAGGGAGTTTTACCAATGGACAAACAAATTGCCAACCAATTATATGGGATTTATGATTCTTTTAGAAAATTTAATTTAGCTGGCTATTTTCATGATGATATTCAAGGTTGTAATAATATTGAATTTAATGATAAGTCCGAATTATATGTTCTTGACTATGATGTTAGTAAAATTAATGATGGTGACAAAATTTCTTTACAAAAATTGTTAGCTGACGTATCTCATATGTATACTTGTGCCATGAGGTATATGTCACATAATAAAATTATAAATGATATAGAAGGAGCTAAACCATTAGCAATTTATTTAATGCGAGAATATTTAAAAACCAAACCAACAATAAAGGATGAAAATAATATGGAACTAAAAATAAAAAAAATTAACGGTTTCTATTATCAGGAAACATCATTAAGAAAACCTTATAATGAACTTAAAAATATTTTATCAACAGGTTACAATTTATCAACATTTTATGGATATGCTGGTGGTGAAATTTTAAAAGATTTACTAGGTCATTTTGATGATTTTAAAAATGATCTTAGGTTAATTAAATCTGTTAATGTTGATATAAATAAATTTGCCCAATTGCTTGAAAATTATGTTGATAACTATAATTTAATAATAGATTTCTTAGAAGCAATTAAACAAAAACCAAATTTATCTGATAATGAAAAAGAAATAATAACAAATACAATTTCTTTATTTCATGACATAACATTATCTTCTATATTACTTTTTATCGGCGACACTGAAATATATTTCCGTGATGCAAAACAGTTATTAAATTCTTTATATAGAAAACAAATTAATAGTTTTAAAAATTATGTTGATAACACATATTATAAAAAATACTTGTTGTATAATTTAGATCAAAATCTAAATTCTAGTTTAGATATTTACAAAGTTAAATATCTAAGGTACGCTAATTCTAAAGGAATTAGCCTTGAACAAGTATTTTGTAGAAAATACTTGTTGTACAAAGCTAAATACTTGAAACTTAAAAACTTGGTAAAAAACAAATAATAAAAAACAAATTATATTTGGTTTTTATAATTTATTAAATACATCTAAGACTTCTTGATGAGTAATTTGTTGGTCTCCTAATTCACCACTGACCACATGAACTAAATTTTTCTTTGTATAGTACTTTAATAGTTTTTTCTCTTCTTTGTGATAATCTTTTAGTCTCTTTTTAACAACATCAATTTTATCGTCATCTCTTACTTTAAATTCTTTTCCACCACAAACATCACATACTCCAGCAACTTTTGGTTGAACACCGTTTTTATTGTAGGTTGCACCACATTTTGCACAAATGTAACGACCAGCAATTCTACTGATGATTACTTTATCTGATGTTTGTAAATGAAATACAACATCTAATTTAATTTTATTTTTCTTTAAAATTGAATCTAATTGTTTGGCTTGTGCGGTATTTCTGGGGTATCCATCAAAAATTAGTCCATTGTTTCTTTCTTTTATTTTTCCATTTAATAGTTCAGTAACAATAGAGTCTTTAATAAGATTTCCTGCATCCATATCTTTTTTAATTTCTTTGCCTAATTCAGTACCTTTACTAACTTCTTCTCTTAATAAATCACCTGTACTGACCTTATAATATCCCATTTGTTGTAATAATTGGATTTCAGTGCCTTTTCCGCCACCAGGTGGTCCAATAAAAATCATGTTAAACAATTTAGGTTGTGAAATGGCACCTGCTTTTTGTTCATTTATTTTTTCGATTTGTTCAATAGCATCAATTTCATTTTTAAGTGCCAAATATTTGTTTTTATATTTTAAATATTTATCTTTATATGACATAGCTGATATATAAAGTAATAGAAAAATAAAACAACAAATCAAAATATAATTTCCATCTTATAATATATGTCTTATCAAGATAAATATTTAAAATATAAAAACAAATATTTTGAACTTAAAAATTTAATGGACTTGAATACTGCGAGTATAGATATTGTTGAACAAATAGCAGGAGCTAAGTTTAAATCTAAAAGTAAATCAAAAAAAAACTTGGGTGGTTCTAATAAAACAGACTCTGAAGTTATATTTTTATTGGGAGGTCCAGGTAGTGGAAAAGGCACTTTAGGAGAAAGAATAACAAAAGAATTTGGATATGTTCTAATTAGTGCTGGTGATTTGTTAAGAGAAGAAAAATCAAATCCAAACTCTGAATATGGTAATCTTATTAAAGAATATCAAGCTGAAGGTAAAATTGTTCCATCAGAAATTACTATTGGGCTAATTAAAAATAAAATTTTTGAGCTTAATCACAAAGGAATTTATAAAATTCTAATTGATGGTTTTCCACGTAACCAAGAAAATTTAGATACATGGAACAAAATTATTGGAGATGCCATTAAATTAAAATTTGTAATTTATTTAAAAGTTTCAGAAAAAATTATGGTTGACCGTGTTCTCAAAAGAGGTGAAACAAGCGGTCGTGCTGATGATAATAAAGAAACAGTTGTTAAGAGAATTAAAGTTTTTAATGAACAGTCTTTACCAGTTATTAACCATTACAAAAAAAATAAATTAGTTAGAGAAATTGATGCAAGTAAAACACCTGAAGAAGTCTTTAATTCTGTTAAAAAAATTTTTAAGGGTGGTGCAAGTAAACCCAAGTCCAATAAGTATATTATTGGTGTAGCTGGAGCATCTGGATGTGGTAAAACATATTTTGCAAATTTTTTAAAAGAAAAACTTAAAGCAAATGGAATTAGTGTTGAATTATTATCTTGTGATAACTATTATAAAAACTATTCAGAAAAGAAAAATTCTAATGGTACTTGGCTAACCCCTGTGGAAAATAATGAACCGAATTATAACTGGGATGTTCCTGCTGCTTTAGACCTAAAATTATTAAAAGACCATTTGGAACAGTTTCACAATAATGTTGATATTGAAATTCCTGATTACAGTTTTAAAGAATGTCATAGAATGGAAAAACCCAGTAAAACTATTAAGAGTTCTGATATTCAAGTGCTAATTGTTGAAGGGTTATTTGTTCTTTATGATGAAGATTTAGTTTCACAATTAAGTCTTAAGGTGTTTATTGAATCAAACAGTGAAGCTTGTTTAGCTAGAAGAATTTTTAGAGATTTTGTAGAAGGTAGATCAGTCGATATAACAGCATCAATTGAAAAAAAAAATAAAGCATTTATTAATTTTATGAATGTATATAAAAGTAATATTTATCCCGCATACATCCAATATATTGAACCAACAAAAAAATACGCAGATTTAATTATTAATAGTGAAGTTGATTACTCAAATACTGATACTAAAACAATTAATTTTATAGTTAAAGAAGTAAAAGATAATATTTAGTAATGATTAAGAAACTAACATTTTTTGCATGCCATTACCAAAAATTGTTTCCAATATAATTATTTTATAATACTTGTGTATATTATAAAAAATTGTGCGTCTTTCACGTAAGTTAAAGCCACAAGGCTTGCCGTTTCCAATATAATTATTTTATAATACTTGTGTATATTATAAAAAAATTGAAGTTTTTACTATGTAAATATAAGTGGGAAGAATTATAATGTCATACAAGACCATTAATCTTTCTATTAAATGTTTACCATTCATGTCATCCACACACAGGGAAACACTAACTGGATTTTTACTTCAGCAAAATAGTTCAATATATTTACTTTCAGTTCATCATCATTTACCTATTGAAGCGGTTTACGAAGTACAAACTGAATCTAGATGTAATATTTTAATTAACTCTTGTTGGTCTGAAGCTTTAATTATGGATTCACATAATATTGATACAACTCAATTTCTCACATTCAAAAAAATCCAAAATAGTATAAAATCATTTACTGATATTGAAAACACAGACACTGAAATATTCAGTATTATTGATGGAGAAAGAACTTCACTTAAAATTATTGGAACTACTTTTGAACCATTTGATAATCTAAATTATAGCCCAGATATACCATATCTAATAGGTAGACTAAAATTTCCAAAGACTACACTCGCCGGAAATTCTGGGTCACCTGTTTTTATTAGAGAAGGTAACGAAGATATTTTAATTGGTGTACTAACAAAACATAATTTAGAAAATAATTCCATATACATTATTCCAATTTATATTTATATCAAATGTTTAGAAAAACGAGACAACTCAACAATCTATGGACTTGATTGTACCAATGCTACAAAAATAGGAGCATATAATATTTCAAATGATGTTGAACTTGGAAAATCAATTTATCATCCAACACTTAAAGTTAATGTTCCATTATCAACCTATTTTTTACTAGAAGGTGATTCTGAGGCTGTCTTTACAGTAAGTAAAACAATTTGTAAAAAAGGAAAGAACTTGAATGTAACAAATGATGTGACTACAATTTCAATTAATCATAATTTAATTGTATCGCATGAAGACTCTTTGTTATTTAATGAACAAGGTCGATTTAAAATAAATTTAAGATTACTCAGCCTTTTTAAAAGAATTATTAATCCTGAAATGCAAAGAAAAATTTTTTCAAAAATACAAAATAATCTTGAAACAACAAAATCAAATGATTTTTGGATGGATTTGAAAGTAAAAAGTTAAAATTATTTTATCAAATTCTATGCGATTGCTTTATTTCTCATTCTTTTTACAATATTTTTTTCTTGATTACTTAATTTATGACCCATTTCTGATATTATTTCAACTTCATCAAACTTATATGATTTGTAATTTACTTTATCTGTTTCAGTTGCAGATAAATTTGAATTTAGTTTGTCAGTTATAAATTCTAATAATTTTTCAACACAGTCATCTGATAAAATATTCATGTTAACAAAAATACCATTTCTATTAGTAGAAAAATTATTTCCAATATCTTGAGTAATAATATTGTAAATTGTTATAAGATCGGATTTGTCTTTAATTCTTTCGAATTTGCCTACGAGTTTTTTGCGTATAACAGTGTTATATTTTCTTGAACTAGATAGTTCCATTATAATTACAAAATAATTTAGATTTTTTCTGGGCGAAATATTTTAAAATTGTTCGTTCCAATTTCAAAAGATTTTATAAAATAATTTTAAAATAAAAATATACAATGAATAATCATCAAATATTTTTATTTTATGTTTTATAACACACAGTACCATTAAGAAACATCTTATTGCCACCATATCTTCTATCATCCCAAGAACTGATAAAACTTAACTGGTTAACATGGCCTCTAAGGTGCATGCTTGATTTTAGAGCATTCGAAATAAACTCAGCATCACGGGAAAATATTGTAATATAGTTTCCATATACATCTTGCATAGAAAAATTTCCTCTGGTATACAATAATAGTCCAGAACTAATTGCATCTGAAATATCAATTCTAGTAATTCCTGATAACTCAGTCCATTCATAAGGCGCTTTATTTGCAACTAATTTTGATTGGTTATTAGCAAAAACCGCACTGCTAATACCTCCTCTAGGACCATTAACACGCACCACATACGCATGGTGTTTAGTATTTGGTGAACTTACACGATATTTATCATTATATACACTTGAGCTAAAAACAAACATATTACTTGATTCTTCGCGAGTTTCTCTGAGTGCAGTTTCAGTTTCATCAGTGTCTGAATTATCTTTCTTCCCATAAAAAAGTTCATATAATCCAGTATTTGAATTTAATCCAAGAAAAATAGCTTGACAAGTTTTTCCATTTCTGCGATTATATGCATCTTCAATAATTATGGTTCCTGCACTTGACCATTGAGATTGCACTGGAACCTGAACAATTTTTGATGGAGCTGATGAACTTCCAATCAAATTAACTGCTGGTATAAAATTTGAAGAAATTGAATGTGTTGGGTGATAAGTTCCAATAACATTAACTGCTGGAGTTACATGTAATTTGACATTGGTAGTTATTGGAATTTTTTGAGTCATTATTCCACCACCAATGCAAACATTTTGAAAAACATGTCCTATAACCTGACCAGAAGTTACTGGTTGTGACATTTGAGAAACATGGTTGTTTGTCTGTGCAATTGCATCAGGACGAAACGGTATAAATTTATTACGTAGATTATGTTGATTTGACATTAAATTTTATTTTTTATGGTATTATAGTAATTGAAAATTTCAATTTTTTTAATAATACGTATTATTGAAAAAATTATATTGAAATAATAATTATTGGGTTTTTAATTTTACTTATCATAATAACTAAGTACTTTTGTAACAGTACGGTAAAAATCTCTTAATATCGGTGTTTTGTCACTATCCCATATATTTTGGCTTTGATTCCATCCATTAATTACTTTTTTTGAAAGATTTCTAAATGTATCAGAATTTAAGTACTCAATAAAAGTTTCATCTTTACTTGTTACTCTCATAATAATATCATTAAATACCGGACTAAAAAATATTGGATAAGTTGGTATTAACCATTCTGGTTCAATATAACTAAGCCATGATACTTTAATACTTTGTTCTCCAGTTTGAATTTTCATTTTTTCATCTTCAATATAAGTATAATAAAAATAAAAATTACTTGGAAGTTTTATAAGAGTTTCTTCATCACCAAATTTATTTCTTGTAATATTTGCAATTAATAAGTCGTAATTCATTATAGTTTGTATTAGATTTATGTTATGATTGTTTCTAAATGTAAATTGAAATTGTTTCCCATATAAAAACGATCTAATAATTTTTTCATCAAGGGTATAGTTTGTCATATATTTGTTAAAATTTGTGCTAAAACTGCTAGCCCATTCTAGTACTGGATTAGAATGAATAACTGGTTTTTCAAGGTAGTACTCGCCAAGTTTACGCAAAAAATTAATTATTATTTGACCATTAAAGTAATGTCTTTCTGCCCATTGGATTATTTGTTTGGTGTTTTTATCAATATCTGAATTAATAATATTTAAGGTTGATTTATCTGTTCTTAAAATTTTTTCAATTTGTTCTTCAAGCTTACCCGAGTGTTTGAGTTTTGACAATTTATTCCACATATTAACATCATAATTTTCTGGTGGTTCAGAATATTTTTCACATAGTTTTTTAAAGGTAGATAATACTGATTGGTAATGTTGTCTTAATATTGATTCAAAATGTGATGTATAAACATTAAAAACATATAAACTAGAAAAATTCTTTTTAATTTGATTAATTTGATTATGTGCAAATACAAGATCTGACTTAATATTCCCATAAGTGTTTTTAAATTTTTCCCACGGGCAGTCTCGACTTACTAAAGAACCCAACGACCCAATAACTTCAATAAATATTTTAACTTCATAAACTTCAGTTAAACAACCCATTGCAGAAGCCGATACTAGTGTAATAGCATCTCCTATACTAAATTCAAGACCACATATTTGTTCACCAAGTTCAGTTTTAACAAATTCCAAATTTGGATTATAAATTATTTCGGCGGGATTTTTATATAGTGTTTTACTTGCATCTAATACTAAACTGTAAGATTGAAGACTATTTAATATAAATTTAAATGCAGTTGGACGAATATCTAAGCTTGGTTTTTTGTCAAATTCAATAATTGCGTTAAGAACATTTCTTCTAATAGAATTTTCAAATGGATGAATTAAATAAAACTTCCCTTTTGTATCTAAAACGTTTTCAAAAATTTGTCCATTATCAAACATAAAAAATTCATCAAGCATCAAGTTATTTTCGTTTTCAGTAATATTAATAATATAATCTCCTGGTTCAAAAAAATACAAATCTAACGGAATACCATTATTAATATAATAATTTTGCTTAAATATGTCATACAATCCTGATACAACCACATAATGAGACTTATCAGGTTTATATTGATAAGTTGCATAAATATTTGGGTTTGCATAGTGTGAAACTATTAGCTTTTGATAATAAAATTTGTTTGGTGTTAAAAGTTGGTCACTTTGTTTAGTTCCCATAAGTTTTAAAAATGTTAAATTTACATCATCTTGTGTTATTTTATATTTGGGTTTTATAAATTTTCTGGAATCTTTTCGATACATATAATAAACAGTTCCATCACCAATTCTTCCAACACGTCCTCTGCGTTGAACACGACTGGATTCAGATATTTTTTCCACACCTAATTTTGAAATACCTAACTCTGGTTTAAATGAATTTACTTTTGCATAACCATTATCTACCACATAAACTAAGTTAGGAATTGTAACGGATGCTTCAGCCACATTTGTTGCAATAATAATAGACCTTTTATAAACACCAAGTGGTACAGATAAATCTTCTACAAAATTAGGACCCCATTCTTCATGTATTTTGTCTCGGCGGTTTCTAATAGTTGAAATTTTAAGATTAATTTTACTGATGATATTTTTGTATGTTTCATTCATTTCAGCAAAATAAGGTAGTGCAATATTACCAACAGGTAACACACTATTTAAATATTTAACTGCTTCTAAAATTTCTCCTTTACCATTAGCAAAAAATAATATTTCCCCATTGATTGATTTATTACATATTTCAATAATTTTTCCATAACCTAATTTTTGCGCATTTTCAGCTGTTTTTTGTTCATTAATGCTGTTATCTGAATTTTGAACAATTGGTTCATATTCTAAATAATATTCATCAACTCTATATTGAGTTGTGGCACCTGGAGGAGAAATATGATATCTTCTATCCATGTATTTTGGTAAAGGTAGAAAATTTTTTAATTTTAAGAATGGATGAATTATTGGGTATTTTATTGGAAATAGTAATTTATCATTAATGTTATAAAAATATCTACGATAAATAGGTTCATCATCATCCATAGTTGCTGAAACAACAATTAATCTTACTTGATTATTTACATAACATGCTTGTTTTGTTAATGCAATAATAATATCCATATTTGTATTATGTTCGTGAGCTTCATCCACAATTACAATGTCATAAACATTTGAATTTATAAGTTTTCCATTAAAATTTTTTTTTAAAGTTGGATTAGATTGTAATTCCATTAATAATGTACCGTCTGTAACTATTTTTAGTGAGTTAAAATTATTATTTGTAGTTCCGTGTTCTTCTTTTTGGTGTTTAAACTGTACATAATTATTATTTGTTTTCATTTTAACAGTTGATGTATTTGTCGTTAATTCAATTGGTACTCCTAATTCATCAGAAATACGTGTTGCATTACCTACAGTTGGTGGTACACGAGGTTGAGTACAAATTACTTTACCATTAGATTTATAATCAATACATTTCATAGCATACAATAACAGTTTAGGCACTTGAGTAGATTTGCCTTGTCCGGTCGCTCCAGTCACATACATTACCTGATGAAAAATATAATGTTGGAAAAAACTTATTTGACTTATCCAATCCATTGCATAAAAAACAGGCCATTCGTGGTCTTTTGGAATAATTGAAAAATATGTCATTTCATCATATTTATCTGTAGGATTGGTTATTTGTCTTTTATCTAGTCTCATTTTTTCTAAATATTTAAATTGTTGGTTTGTTAAATAATAATAAGAATCTAACCACTGGGGATTTTTATTAAACAAACTTGCGAGTAATTGGTTTCTTTTTGCTTTCATTGCACCAGTGTCTTGAGGTAATAATTGTCTGTCAGTTATTTGAAGATTTGGAGTAAATTTATTTAAAATACCAGTACATACAAGTTCTTCAAAAACCAAATAGATATAACCTTGTGAAAATCCTGATAAAATATTGTTCATTATTGTATCATATGAATGTGAATAATCAATAAACTGTCTTTTTATATTACTTGATAAACTTATCCATTTATTTTTATTTTCCACATTATTTATTCTATTAAAAAAATTCAGTTTATTTGTTCCATTAAATGTAATAAAATTTTTATCAAGTAAATTCCAATCAGCAATATTAGTATGTGAAAGTGACTTTGCAACGTTGTAAATGTTTTTTAAGTTGATTTTCCCTTTTATATTATTTCTAACAGAGTCATCAATTTTACCTATTGGTTCCCAATAATATATTGAGGATACTTGTTTAATGTTTTCATTTTTAACAATTAAAAATTTCCCATATGCTGTAAATTCAAAATCATCTATACTTGTCTTTAAAAAATTCCATAAATGTTCCAAATGTTTTTCTTTAATATATTTTAAACAATTGGTTATGTCTTCATTATTAATTTCTCTAATTTTTTCCAAGTCTTTTTTTGTGAAATCATCTGTTTGGTCAATTACTTCTGTTTGCTCTGATTGTAATAAAAATTTGTCAAATAATTCATTATACACTTGGGCTTTTTCTGAATAATTTGAAAACAAATAAATTAAGGTATATTTTAAAATTTCAAAATCCAATTTTAAATTTCCATTGATTGGTTTACCATTTGAAATTGAATCTATAACTGTTTGAATTTTACTTTCCCAATATAGTTTGTCAAGCACACTTAAGTCTTGCCAACTGTTAAAAGATGAATTAATTATTTTATTAATATCAATCATTTTATTTAAACCTTGTATAAGATACATTTTATTAGTATCAGATGTTTCATAAGAAAAAAATAACCATTTTGATGCTTTTGCATCTTCGTAATATCTAGTTCTTAAAATATTATAAATATCTCCAAACCACAAACCACCATAATTTACCAAGTTATCTGATAAAAACTCATTTAATGATTGTTCGTTGCTTATTGATTTAAGTTGTTCGAGTCTTTGTAATGTACGGGTGAATATTGTACTAGTATAATATTCTGTTAAATTTATGGGTGAAATATTTACCCAATTAATATATGTTTTACCATTTATAATTTCTAAAGTTTGTAGTAATCCAATAAAATTATGATGTATTACAGTGTAAATTAATTTTTCTCCTTTTTCGCTATATAAATCTAACAAGTTTGTTTTTTTACTTAGGTCAAGGATTTCTGGGGGTTTAATTAAACCAATACCCATATTTCCATATTCAAAGTATGTTGATTTTATTTTTTCTCGTTCATAGTTTAAAATATGATTCGGTATATTGTCTCCACCATATGCATACAATAAGTGATTTAAATCTTTAATTTTCTTAAGAAGAAAACCATTATCTTTGTCATCAATAAAAGGTAATAACAATAAAATAGCCCCTTTAATATCTCTATTAGTATTTTGTGTCCATTGTTGAATATATTCTTCAGTGTTTTTAAAATCATACTTAAAAGATATTATATCAACTGTAAAAGTCGTTAATATTTGTAAAGCTTTTAAATCTTCTTTATTTAAATTTGGAAAAAAATCTTTAACAACTTGGTAAATTGTATCAGCAAATGTATCATTAACAAATTTTAATTTTGTTTTGGCAACTTGACTTAATAATAAATTAAAAGTATCTGACATTATAAATTAATAAGATAAAAATATAAAATTAAACCTTATTAATTTATTAGTTTATAGGTTTGTAGGTCCATCCTTTATCAAAAACCAAAGATAATTTACCTTTTTCATATCCATTAGTTAATTTATCTGGAAGTTTACCTTTAAATTTTTCACTTTTTTTGTTAACAATTTTAAGAATCTGATTACAAATAGTTTGATGGCTAACTAAAACGATTGAACAGTCTGATTCATAATATTTTCCAATTATATCTTTTAAAACTCGTTTAACTCTTATCATAACATCTTTGTCTGCCTCAGGGTATTTAATATCAGTAGGCTTTATAATTGTCTTATATGAACTTTCATAATTAAAAGATTCAGCAAGATATTCTGGTAAACTAATACCTACTGCTTTAGCTGGTATAATATCAGCATGATGGAGTTCTGCTAACCCATATTCTAAATTAATTTTTACATCTGCATTTTTTGAATAGGGGTAAATAGTTTGTAAAGTTCTAATAAATGGTGAAGAAAAAATTATTTGAATATTTTCCTCTTTTAATTTTTCAGCAAGGGTTTTTGCATTAGAAAGACCGGTTTCTGTTAACGGTGCAAAAAAGGAACAATCTTGTGTTCTATCTTCGTGTCTTAAAATGTATATTTTCATTCCTATATATTAAATTTGAAAAATATTTTTGGATTTTTTTATTTTTCATTTTGTGGAGACATCATTAAATTAGAAAATAATAATAACAAAGTACCAATTATAATTAATAAAATAGAAAAAGCAAAATGTCTATCAGGTGATGAAAAAATTAATGGTAGTGGATTTTTTTTATCAATGAGCATTTCTAAAATTTCATAAAATAAATTTCTAATATTAACAATTAAGTCTTCAACTGGTTTTTTATGGGGAAGTTTAGAGTCAATTATTTCGTCAGATTTTCCCATATCTTGACTTGAATTTAATTTATTTGTTTGTTCTGCCTGATAGTCGGCATCTTCAAATGTTTTATTAAATTGCCCTAAGTCAAATTTATTACCTAATTCTCTATTAGATTTATTAGTGGTGTTTTGTTGTTGGGACATTATATAAAATTAGATAAAAAATGTTAGCACAATATTATTTTTAATTTAATCCTTTAAAGTTGTAAAATAAATAATTTAACCCTTGTTTTTCGTTTTATTAAAAAAAATTGAATTAAAAATATATGGGATTATATAATACTAATATTTTAATGCTCTATTTAACTTGTCCAACTTGTGGTTACTTTTTAGGCCAAAAAACTATGGAATATGAAGCAGGTAAAAAAAATATTTGCGCAAATCCAAAACTAACAGAAGAAGAAAAAAATAAAGAAATAACTAAATTAATACTTGGTCTTAAACTAAGACGTTCATGTTGTAGAATGCGCATGATGTCATATAAAGATATTGTGGAAGACATTTTACCAGTTGTTTCTGATGAAAAATAAATTAATTATATTTGTAAAGTTTTTTCCAATAATTTACTAAATTATCTTTGTTTAATGGTCCCATTCCTTTGTCTGCTCTGGTTTTATTAGCTTTTACAATCCATTTTGATAAATAATCATCAAAAGAAACTGGGTTTGTATCTGCACTTGTTTGTTTTTCATTAGAATTATTATCTGATGGATTTGATATAGAAACAAACATTAATTTAATTTCTTTTGATTTAATTTTGTATCCAAGTTCCCTGAACAAATTAAAGTCATAATCTAAATTTTCACACAACCCAATAACTTCTGGTGGTAAAATTTCATCCACATAATCAATTTGATATTTATTTATACCTAGTCCACCAATTCTTATAAATCTTCCCGGTAAAATATTTTCAAATGGTCGTAATAAAATACCAAAGTTATCATAGTCTCCAGAAGAATGTTTATCATAAATTTTATTATTGTATAAATACTCAACCAATGGATATGGACTGTATTGGAAATTAATAGGATTTTCAGCTTGTACTGACATTAATATTAAAATACTTTTAATTTATTAATATTAATTTCAATTTTTTTATTTGTTTTAAATTAAGAACTAAAACTAAGTTTATTTTCAATTTCATTTAAATTAACTCCATCTAAATTATCTGTAATTTTTAATACTTGACCAACACCTTTAGTTGTACCATCTCTAAAAAAGAAAATCATATTTTCTTCCATAAATTCTGGATGGAAACTATATGTGAATTTTACAATTTTATTGTCGCCAGACCGTAACACATTTGTGTTTTCTGAATTTGTAACAACAGGCATTACCGATTCCAAGTCAATTTTTGCGGTTTGACGAATGGGACCACAATGAATAACTGGACTGTAACCAGTTTTTATAGTGGTTGAATGATGTAACACATTAATACGTGCATAAAATGAACTCACTACACTATTTTTATATTTGTTAATATCATCAATAACAACCATACCTTTGTTAATCATATGTCTTTCTAATTTGTCTTTTTGATTTGTTAACTTAAATGCAATGCAACATTGAACACCAGAACCAATTTCTTCAGTTTCTTGTCGTAAACTATTATGTAATGACCTTACAACTATTTCTTTAAATTGTCCATTAAAAGGTCCAATAAACATTTTTTGTTTAACTTTAATTGTGTTACCTTTATTAGTTCCAGATACAACCATACCGATACCAGGAACCATAAATACTCCATCAATATACATAACTGAACCTGGTGTTTTAGTATTGGCCCATTTGTCTCGGGGAGGTAAATTATACAAAACTCTATGTAAATTTTCAATATTGGTTCCAACGGTATTTGAAATTGAAATAATTGGAATAATATCGGGATTACCAATCATATGAGTTAAATAATGGTCTGTTTCTTCATCATTTTTATCAGAGTCAGAAATAAAATATAAAACTTTACCATAAGTATTTCTTCCTAAAAGCTTTTTTAATTGGTTACAAAGATTTTGATATACATGTCTAGGAGCTAGGTCAACCTTAGTAATTGTAATAACAAAGGGAATTTTTAAATAAAGCAAAATACCCAAATGTTCACGTGTTAATTTAGTAATCCCAGTATTTGCACCTATAACAACAATTCCATAATCTGGAAATAACCCAGTTACTCCAAAAATTGTAGTTTTTAAATATTTTTCATGTCCAGCTAAATCAATAAAACTAACAACTTTATTAGCATATGGATTTGCCTTTCCTCTTAACTTAAAATTATACAAGTTTTCTGCTTTTTCTTTAGGATTTGATAAAATAATAGAATCTGTTGTATCTTTGTTTGTATTATAAACTAGTGGGTTATAAGTAATGTGACTGGTTCTTCCAGATTCTCTTTCGTGAGGGTGAACGAGAACCTTATTTCTTGCTAATCCACGTCCATTATCTAATTGTCCTGTTGTTAACACACCAATTAATGAACTTTTACCGGCATCTACAGGACCACACACAGCCATCACACACTCTGTTTTTTCGAATAGTTTTTTTTTTTGATCCATAATTAATATTTAAACAAATTTTGTGTTTAAATATTATTTGAGTTTTATAATTTTATTATATTATTAATCATATTTGATTAAATATTTTCTATAGGGAGCATTTTGTCTTTCAATAGAAGCTCTACGAACCATTCCATTAGGTTTTGCACTGTATGTACCACAACTTAAAACAATTATTAATCCAGTTGGAACAGTGTATTTAATTCTTTCAAAAAATGAGTCATATTGCCCACTTAAAGTGTCAGATTCATCAAATACATATTGTTTTTCAATATTAAAGTCTCTAACTAATGGTATTTCCATGTCTTCTGTATCTCTTGATATTTGACTTAATGCATAAGCTTCGTGGAATTTATCATAATTAAAATTAGAAAAATCTTTTGTGTTATAAACACCTCCTTTAAGACTACTTAGTGATGGTGAAATTTTAAAATCAATTAGTAATTTTGGGCATAAATCCCCTGGTCTGTATGTTCTGATTTCAAAGTTTAACTGAGATTTTATTTCAGGATAGTTAACAGTATCTAAATACTTGTTAAGTTCGGGAATAGTAGTAATTTTAAGTATTTCTGGATCTTCATGGTCTTCATATAAAATATCCGCCAAAGCAATTGGTAACTGGTCAGGATGTGATTTTAGGGTATCAATAAAATAATCACGGATAAAAGCATTTTCTAAAGCAACTTTCGCATGCGAACGAGCAATAGGACATTTTATTAAAAATAAATCATTTAATGCATTTGATTTTTTTTCTATTTGATTAGTAATAATTTTAACTAACTTACTATAAATAGTTTCTCCTGGTTTATGTAATGTAATTACTCTATAAGATGGACCAAGAGGAAAATTAGTATCTATTTTTTCCGGATTAGTTTTATTTACTATGCGCAATCCATGTCCAAACACCAAGTAATGCTTACTAAAATCAGTTTTTGTTTGTGTTAAATCCATTATAATTGCAATAGAATTTATTTAATTTAATATTAATCCAAGTTTTTTTCTATATTATTTTAATGATATTTAATTTATTTTATTATATTGTGCTTTTTTATTTTTTGGTTAATTTAGTTAATAAAATAAAATTGAATAGTGATTTTTATTATAAGAAATACTATGGGCAATTGTCATCTACCAAATCTAATGGAAATTTAAGTGAATCAGAAAAAAAAAATAAAATAACTGTATCAAAACAAATGAAGAATATTATTGGGTTGGAATCAGTCAAAAAAGACTTGAGTTACTATATGGATTTTATTAAAAACGCAGATACATATTCTAAATGGAATGTTAAACTTCCGCGAGGTATTTTACTGGTTGGTCCTCCAGGTACAGGAAAAACACTTTTGGTTAAAACCTTAGCTCAAGAAATAAATGTTCCAATAATTCATACTTCCGGATCAGCTTTTGTGGAAAAATATGTTGGAGTAGGTGCATCAAGAGTAAGAGCACTTTTTGAAAATGCAAGAAAACTTAAAAACTGCATTATTTTTATTGATGAAATTGATGCAATCGGAAAAAGTAGAGAGTCTGGAGATACTAATTCAGAAAGAGACTCAACACTAAATCAATTATTAGTTGAAATGGATGGTTTTAAACCGGATAGTTCAATTATTGTGTTTGGTGCTACAAATTTAGTTAGGAATTTAGATAAAGCCTTATTACGTTCAGGACGTTTTGATAAAAAAATTTACTTTGACCCACCAAATAAAGAGGAACGAGTTCAAATGTTTAAGCTATATCTACAAAAAGTACCAAAAATTAAAATTAATTATAGCAAAATAGCTGAATTATCTGCTGGAGTTAATGGTGCAGATATTGCTAACATTTGTAATCAGGCAAAAATAAATGCAATACAAGACAACCAAGAAAAAATTCAAATGAAAAATTTGGAAGAGGCGCTTGATGAAATTATGATTGGAAGAGAAAAACCAGAAAGAAAAATGTCACCAGATGAATTAAAACGTGTAGCATATCATGAAGCTGGTCATGCATTCTTAGGATGGATTTTGGCTTATGCAGAACCACCAATTAAAGTATCAATATTACCCAGGGGTGAAAATGCATTGGGTTTTTCTCAACCAAAACCATCAGATAATAAATTATATACAAGTAACTTTATTTTAGCTCATATATGTGTGCTATTAGGTGGGCGTGGGGCTGAAAAACTATTTTTTGAATCATATTCTTCAGGTGCACATGATGATATAACACGAGCAACTCATATGGCAGAAAAATATTTATTTGAATGGGGAATGTGTGATTTTTCAGGCCCGGTTAATTATTTAGAATTAAATAAAAACTTGTCGACAGAAAATGTCCTTGTCCTAAAAAATTTTTTAAAAAAAGTGGAAACTTTTTGTGAGAAAACATTAGCTGAAAATAAAAATCAGGTAGAAAAAATAGCCCGTGAGTTATTAGAAAAAGAAACTATTGTTTATGAAGATATCGGGAAAATTTTAGACCCAAAACTTTCCAATTTAATTAAGGAGTTTCCTCAAGACATTATGGAAATTTAAAAAAATTGATATTTTAATTTATAATTATAATACCGATTTTTGTTGTAATGAGTCAAATGGCAAAAAAAATAGTTAACATATTTGATGTTACTCTACGCGATGGAATCCAAAATTTAAAGTCTGTTAACCCACCAAAACCAATTTTTACTTCAGGAATGAAACTAAATATATTGAATCGACTTGTTGGGGCAGGTGTAAGCCAAATTGAATTTGGTTCAAATGTTTCTCATAAAATAATTGAAATGACAAACACAAAACAAGTTGTAGACTCATTTGATATTCATAATTTTAATCCAAATGTAAAACTCTGTCTACTTGTTCCAAATTATAAAAAATATACTGAAACATTTCATTGGAAAAATTTTAAATACATTAATAATTTTAGTTTGATTACTGCTTGTTCACCCGAATTTATTAAGGCAAATACAAACATGACTATGCAACAAAATTTGATTGAAATAGATAAAATTTTAATGAACTCTAGTAATTTTAGAATTTATGTGTCGTGTTGTTTTGGGTGTCCGATTGAAGGCCCAACAAACCCTGAACATATTGATAACTTGCGTACCATAATTAATAAATATTCATCACATCCAAATGTTAGCGAAATAGTGTTGTCTGATACTATTGGTTCATATGATATGACACAACTTGAAGAATATATGAGATTATTTAAGTCTAGTGGTAAAATTTCTCTACATATTCACTCAGATACACATGATAAAAATATAAGTCAAATTATTCAAAAGTATTTACATGATATTGTTTCTATAGATACTTCTATGGGAAACATTGGAGGATGTCCTACAGTTGCAAAATCAAAAATTAAACCAAACTTATCAACATTAAAAGTGGCCGAAATAATTAACGATATTGAAAATAAACAAGTATATAATTTAAAAGAAATTACAAGTTTGGAGTCTTTGGTTAGGGATGTTATTCAATCACATCTTAATAACCCCCCACATATTTAAATAAACAGGTTTTTTTTATTTATTAGGATTAGGTTTAAAAAAATTGATAATTTATTTATAGAAATAATAACCATTATATATAATGGAAGTTAAAACAAATTACATAAATGAAGGTTTTATTGTAAAAAATCCTGACGGTGAAGATGAAATTATTCATATCCCTTACAATTTAAATAATGTCCAAGTAAATGAATCTGACATTATTCAAATTTTAGCTCAGTATAATGTTAAAATAGATAAAATTAACAGAATAGAATATTTTAGACAAGCATTTACTCATAAATCATATTGTAAAAAAGATATTTATCCACAACATATTTTGGACGCAGCGCGAAAAGAATTAGGATGTCCAGACAATTTACTTGACTTATATGATAAATCTTATGAGAGACTTGAATATTTTGGAGATCGTGTTTTAAAAGTAATTGTGTCAATGTATTTATTTCACAGGTATCCAAGACAAGATGAGGGATTCATGACTCGTTTACAAACTAAAATTGAAGACAAAAAAAATCTTTCTATTATGTCAAAAGAAATTGGACTTAATAAGTTTTTTATTATTAGTAAACAGATTGAATCAATGGGTGGACGTAATTTGGAAAAAATTCATGAAGATGTTTTTGAGTCATTTGTTGGAGCATTATTTTTATCAAATGGATTTGAACCATGTATGTTTTTAATTGTAAATTTACTGGAAACATTAATTGACTATTCTGAAAAATTATATTGTGACAACAATTATAAAGACCAGCTTCTAAGAATTCATCATCAAAACAAATGGAAATTTCCTCAATATGTTACAATTCATTATGAGGGACCACCACATAAGCGTAAATACATTATGGGTGTTGAACGCCATGATGTTGAACCAGATGACCCTATTGAAAAGCGTTGTGTTAGTTTTGGTATTGGTTCATCTAAAAAAGAAGGCGAACAAAATGCAGCTAAAATGGCACTTGCAATTTATGGTGTACTTAAACAAGACCAGTATTCCCAATCTGATATTTACTATCCTCCTTGGGATAAAATAGCAAACTTTGATGGTGAAACAATGATTATTAAGTCAGTAGAGTCTGAAGAAAGTAAACCAGAAAATGAATCAGTTGTAAATCCACAAACAATATCAAATTCTAATAGTCAAACAAACCCAACTGAATCATCAGAATCGGACAAAATGTTTGATGAACCTATTTTAAAAAAACCTCAACTAAAACAAAAAGAAACAAAAGTAAAAATAGTTGAACCAGAATTATCTGAAAGCGAAGAAGAAAAACCAGTAAAACAAACCAAACCAAAAAAAACAATTAAAAAACCGACAAAAAAGAGTAAAAAACAAGAAGTAAATTATGATTCTGATGAATCAGTTCACTCAGAAAAGTCATTATAAATAATCCTTTAAGTACATAAACGCATTAATTTATATAAAAAACTTTAAAAATAAAACCTTATTTTATCAATAATGGCTGAACAAAATCAAAATTCAATTCAACAAGTTTTTTTTGGTAAAGACACAATATCAGGATTGAACAAGATTGTATTACAAGATTCTTCCTTACAAAATCTTTCAAGAGACGGTAAACAAGAAGTTATAAATATTTTAGTTAAAAATATGAAAAATGTTTATAAAAATTTAGATACTGGAAAAATTAATAAAACTAACTTTCCCTCTATTTTTGAACAGTTTAAAAAAATTACTGTATCACATACAATGTCAGATATTAAAAAACAAAACCTTGTTGGTGAGTATCAACAATCCCCATCTGATTTAAAATTTCAAAGGGATTTTACATCAAACCCAAATAAAGGAAATCAATTAATGGATAGACCTGCACCCACAAAACAAATGGACACAAGAACTGCAAATCATCATGTTAATACAATTGACCAACGCAGACAACAATCCAGACAACAAGACCAGTTTAATGGATTTAGTTCAGATATGGGTAATTATGAATCAAGTTTAGATGCAGCATTTAGACCAATAGTTGATAGTTTAACAGACCAAGATTCATTTAATTCATATGATACTGGAAGAAACTTGGATGATGTTAAAGCCCGTATGAGCTCGATTCAACAAGCGAGAGAATCAGAATTGAATCAGAGAACAGCAAGGCCTCCAACTCCAGATTTTTTAAAACCAAAGAAAACTAATGTACGCGCTGATAGTAACGATGACTCAAGAAATCAGGGCAGGTTACCAACCGATCAAGAAAGAAGAATGGATAATAATCCTAGACAAAATCCTGGTCAAACACCCGACTTTAAAAATATGGGTTCGTCTCAATTTAATAATGGATTTCAAGGTCTATCAAATGATATGGGAGATAATTTATTTAGTTTAGATAATATTGATAGACCATTAATTGATGCTGAAATGGTTGAAGATAATTCTAGTTTTGAAGACAGACTTAAACGTTTAACTTCTGACCGCGATAATTTTTCAAGTAGTCAAAGTGGACAATCACAACCCAAAAAAAATATTGACTTTACAGGAAATAATTTTCCATCATCAGACATGGGGTCTAATTCAATTACTTCAAATAGAACAAACAACTCATCTAATTCCAATAACTATAATGAACAACAAAGACAATCTGATTTTCAAAGAGAACAACAAATGCGTCAAGCTGAAATTGAAAGACAACAACAAATACAACAAATGCAAAGACAACAAGCTAACACTAATACTAATACAAATAAAATGGAGGATTTAAAATCATCAATGAGGTCAATGAATATTAATATTAATGATGATTCAAGAATTAATCAGTATAAACAACAAATAGAAAGGGCGGAATGGGAAAATTCTCAACTTAAAAATACAATTGAACAATTAGAAAACGAACTTAAAAAGCCCAATGAAATCGATAAAATTAATCAATTGAAAAAACAAATTGCATCTGAGTTTGAAGCTCTTAATCATAAAAGTGAAGAATTAGAAACAAGACAATCTAGTATAAATTTAAAAGAAATTGAACTAGCTAAAAAAGAAACCGAAGTTAAACAATTAATTGCAAATTATGATTATTTATTTAAATCACAACATTTACAACTTGAGGTTTCAAATAGAGAAAATAAATCATCTTATGTTTGGACAATGGAACCAATTAGAAATGTTATTGGTATTAAACTAATGTCATATTCAATTCCTGTGCCAAGATTTAATATTGAACAAAATAAAAACAATACTTTTAAATATAACTTAAATGATAATGAATATTCAGTTGCTATACCAACTGGCAAATATAGTATTGAAGAATTGTTACTTGCACTAAATGAAAAAAATAAAGCAAATAATGATAAACTATTATTTAAAATAAATAATGAACAAAGAATTATATTTGAATCTTCTGAACCAGAAGATAAAATTGAAATTATACCCAGTTTATTGGCCAAAGAAAATTTAGGATTTTTATTTACTTCTGGCATATCATCATCCCATATTTCTGATAGAGTTTGGGATTTACGAGTAGAAAATAAAATTTATTTATATCTTAATAATTTATCAGACGAAGTTCCATTCGGAATTTTATATTTTAATGGTCAATCTTATTCACAATTTAAATTTCAAGACCCATTTGATTTAAACAATTTGGAAATTGTTTTTAAGGATTCAAGGGGTATGCCAGTTGATTTTTATGGATTACCACATTCATTAAACTTTTTAATTGAAAAAATCTAAAAACTTGTGTAATTAAATAATATGTATTAATATTTTATTTAATTAACATTTCTAAAATATACTTTTCTATTAGAATTCATTTGTTCATCTTTTGTAATGTTGTTAATTACATTGTCAAAACTTTCTCCACTTACTAATCTAACAATAAAATTTATTGAGTAAACTCCACATTCTGAGTTTTCAAATTGATGTTGAATGTGATTGTATCTAATGTCAAAATTTCCATTTAAAAGATTTTTAATATGAACATTTGACCCAAGACTTGATTTTCCACCAACTTTATTAATAGATTTAATTTTTTGAATAATATCATTAATAGGTAGTTTTTCTCCATATTTTTTATTATACAAGTATTTTGCAATTTTATTAACAAATTTACGTGTACGCTTTAATGGTTTTTTTCCTAAAGAATCAAAATAATAAATTTGGTTTTTATCCAAGTCTGAAAACAAACCAACCCAATGTGAACCATCTTTCCAGTGTTCATCTAAATTAATTACAAGTCCAATCTTTTTTTTCCCTTGTTTTTCCAAATCAGCAAAGTCTAAATTGTCAATTCCTAATACTGGTAAGTCTTCAAAATCCAAAGGAACTGCACCTAAAAATAAAAAATCTTTATGTATAGCTTGATATTGCTCAATAACTTCATTAATATGAGAAGTACTAAGCCATTCATACTTTTTACTGGGACCTCTTGGTCTAAAAGTATTTGTCTCAATATCTTCATTATCTAATTCTTTAACAACATCTAATCGTAACCAACATGTTTGGTCAGAACACTTATTTGCCAATCTTTTTTCAAGTTCCTCAACTAATTTAGACTTGTCCAAGTTTAAATCAATTTTATTGGCATTTTTTTTATTATAGTTAGATGCTATTTTTTTAAGACTATCAATTGTAAAACATGAACCATCTGAATATTTTTTACTGGGAGCACATTTCATATCTGGGTCTATTTTTTGTGGTTTTGATTCAGAACTTTCATTAGGATGAATTAATTTTGTAGGCATATTATGTATATTTAGATTTTTTTGTTTGAATATATTATAAATTTAAAATTTAATCCAAATTAATATTTTGACTAAACCACTTGTTTATCCATTCATTAGTTAATTCATATGATTTAAATTTATCAGATTCAACTATAGCATCTGACTTTATGTATTTTATAACTTTAATAAGTTCTTGTGTTTCCACTGAAAAAAATAAGTTATTATATGTTTCTAAATCCAATATTGATGTTTTATTTTTATTTTTTGTTTTAGAATACTTTATGCCAACAAGGTATCTATAAGGTAAAAAAGAGTCAAACCATTCGTTTTTAATTATTTTTATTTTTTCAAAATAATTTTGAAAAATCTGAATCTGGTTTATTGTTCTGGGAAGTTCAAAAGTAAAAATTCTTATAATAAACGTGGACCCTTCTGGTTGCCCATGCATAAATTGCATAAATGATTCAAAATCAGATATAAAATCATTTTCCCATAAATTAAATTTAGCTGATGGTTCTGGAATTTCAACGTAAAAAACACTTGATATATTATTTATTATTGATAAACCAACCAAGTCTTCTCCAGTAGATATCAAATATTGGTTTGTATTTTTTAAGCCAGATTTTTTTAAAAGCTGGGGAAGAAATTCAATATGTGTTCTTTTTCCTGAAATCCAATGAAGATTTTCAAAAGTGCCAAAAGAAGTAAAGCTCAGTTTAATAAATTCTGGTATAAAATTATGATTTGCTTTTAACAAACTAAGTAAATTTGAATATGGGTTTAATCTATATGACCAACATCTAATCAATTTATAATTTTTACTTAATAAATCAAAAAATTTATTATAATCAAGTTGAGTTGTAATATTGAAATTACTTTCAGTGTAATTTGTAAATGGTTCAACAATAATTTCTGACTTATAAAAGTTTTGGTTCAAATGTTCTAAAAATCCCAAATATTTTAATTGGATATTTTGTTCTGTTAAATACTTATCAACCCATTTGGATAATCCAGATGAAATTTTTTTGTTTTCTACATATTTATCTAATTGAATTTCCCATGTGTTAATTGACCATGCAATATACTCAATATTAGGATTCAATAGTTTTGAATAATAGCTGTAGTGACTAGAATTTTCTATTAAAACCACAGACAACTTTGCTTTTATAAAATATTGGTAAAAAACTGGAACATAAGGGTCTGAAATAATTACTACTGTCGATAATAGGGTTAGTTTGTCCAATGATTTTTCATCATATTTATCTACTATAACATAATCAAGGTTAAAATTTTTATAATAAGGATGAGTTTTTATTTCTCTTACTTTATTATAAATTTTAAAACTATTTGAATCCTTATCTATTTTCCTTTTTTCAAATACAAATAAAATACCATTAGATACTTTACCATCAACCCCATTTAAATAAATTGGTAATGGCAAGCAAATATCATAATGTGAATAACTTGATGTAAATGACAAAACTGGAATCATTTTTTTATTATCTTTTGTAAATATTGTCCTATATAAAACTGGATAACTTGCAAGATTAACAAAAAACATCAACGACAAATTATTTGATTTTATTATTTTGTTTAACATTTTATATATTTTTTTTGTTATTGTTAAATCATAAGAAGACAATTTACTTTTTGATTCATTAATAAAGCAAATAAAGTTTTTAATTTTATCCTTTGTAATATGTACAAATATTCCTTTTCCTTCATGATTGTTGAATAAATATAAAAATGTATGAACAATATCTTCAGGAACCACATCTAAATAAATAGGTTCAATAAGCTTTAGTTTAACTTGATTTCCAATAATTCCATTAGAATTTTTGCTAAATGGAGTTTTTATTTGGGAAAATGAATTTGGAAGCTTTGATATTATTTTATTTTGATTATTAAAAAATTTAATATTTTCCATTTAATATTTGTTAGAATTTTTTATTTTTCTTTTATTCAACTAAATAAATTGTAAAGTCATATCCTAAAGAATGCCCCATATAAGATACACCCGGATGAAATAAATCTTCTTCTACATTTTGATTGTTAATAATTTTAATTACTAATTTAGATTCAACTTCATTATTATAATTAATGTATTCAGTAGGTTCAATTTTAATAACTTGACCTAACTTTGGAGGTAACGAATATATATACTTTTGACTACATGGGAAAAAACTAATATAGATAGTATCGGATTTTTGAATATCAGCTACTTCTATTCTTGTTAATTTTTTTCCAGATATGGTATTTGCTATTTGTTCTGTAATTTTTTCATATTCTTCAATTTCATATTCGTCATAAAAACTCATTAAAAACTTTAAAAATAACAAATAATTAATATTAATTTCAATATTTAAATAATAAAATCTAATTATTTAATATATAATGTCATATCAACAAAAATATTTAAAATATAAATCTAAATATTTGGCTTTAAAAGCACAAGCCACACCCATGACTAAAAATACTGTTGGAACTAATTTAAGTAATTTAGTTCAATTAGGAGGAAGTGGTATCAACAGTAAAACAAACACTATTGAACAATTAACTGCTACACCAAGCTTAACTGAAATATGGGGTGGTTCTTTTTCTACAAAATCTAAAACTGATATTTCAAATCTCGTTAATTTATTAAATGAATCAGAAGATATTGTTACTACTGAATTTTCTTTAACTGGGGGTAGTGAATCTGGTGAAGTTGCTCAATCAGATAGTGAAGAAGTTAATGCTGAAGAAAATAAAGATTCTAGTTCTAGTTCTAGTTCTGAATCTGCATCTGCAACTGAATCTTCTGAAAATAAATCAGATTCTGAAATTGCTAAGGCAGCTGTTGTTGCTGATTCTAACGATGATGATAAAAAGGATGATTCTGATTCTGAAGTTAAAGAAACTGTTGAAGGTGAAATGTCTGCAGGTGGTAAAAAGAAACCTAATTCTTATAAAAAATTCTTTTTTGAAGACTCTGACATAGTTCAATCTTCTACTACTTCTGATTCTGAATTATCTTCATTTAATACTAGTACAACTGAAGACTCTGATGCAGACCTATAAAAAAATTTAAAAATATATATAAACAAATCTTTATTTATATATATTAATGATTGATATAGCCGGTATTGAAAATCTTGATGAATTCATTATTAGTGCAAATGAAAAAAAGAAAGTAATTATGTTATATTTTGGAGCCGAGTGGTGTGGCCCTTGTAAATTACTCAAAAAACGCTTAGCTGATAAAGAATCAAAAAGTTTAATGCCAGAACTTGTAGTGGGCCACTTAGATGTTGATGATGAACTTAATGCTAAAATTGTAAAACGTTATAAAGTCTCATCTTTACCAACTCAAATAATTATTAAACTTGATGAAAATAAAGTAGTTGAATTATCCCGTATTGAAGGATATGATTTTACTAGATTACAACTTGAATATGATAAAGTATCCAAATAAAAAATTGTCATACTGATACAGATTTTTTTTACTTTTTTATAAATTAAAAAAAATTGTCATACTGATACAGATTTTTTTTACTTTTTTATAAATTAAAAAAAATTGTCATGTCGATACAGATTTTTTTTACTTTTTTATAAATTAAAAAAAATTGATTTTTCAACTTAATATAATTTAATCATATATCTCCTAATGTCAAACAAATTCGTTGTTAACAATATTAAAATTCTTAGTTCTTGGGGATACAATTTACCGACTAACACCGACTGTACAATTTGTCGAGTTAGTTTAAATACAAATAGTTTATACCACCAAGACAAAGGAATTGATTCTTATGTGGTTGAGGGTACTTGTTCTCATTCATTTCATTATGAGTGTATTAAACCATGGGCAGAAAAACATAAAACATGTCCTATTTGTTTTGCAAACTGGGGATATAAAAATAAACCTGAAGAATGTGCAAAAACCGTTAAATCTAAAACTACCAAACCCGCTAATAATGATAGCTGGTAAAAAAAACCAAATACACTTAAACAAAAACTTCTATTTATTTTATAATTAAAAATCAAATATGCAAAAATGTTTATCTAATGCAGACTTAGAAATTGGTGTTGATGAAGCAGGAAGAGGACCATTAATTGGAAGAGTATACGCTGGTGCTGTTATATGGGGTTCTACAACAAAAGACTCTGAGTTAATAACTGATTCAAAAAAACTATCAGCGAAAAAACGCGCACAAGCTCTGGAATGGATTTATGCAAATGTAAAAGCATGGGGGGTTGGCTGGGCAGAACCAGTAGAAATTGACCAAATAAATATTTTAGAAGCAACTAAAAAAGCAATGGAAAGAGCCATTGTAAATTTGAAATCAAAAATAAATTTAGAAAATGTTCAAGTTACATTTCTAATTGATGGAACTGGGTGGGAAAAAAAATTTCCTGGTCAAAATGTAAAATCAGTTATTAAAGGTGATGCAACATATTTATCTATTGCTGCTGCATCTATTATTGCTAAAGAACACCATGACAAATATATATTAGATTTATGTGGTGCAAATCCAGATCTTGATACAAAATATAATTTGTCAAGTAATATGGGATATGGAACAAAAGCTCATTTAGAAGGTTTAGCAACTCATGGAAATTCACCTTATCATCGTAAGTCTTTTAGGCCATGTTGTGATTATAATTAGGTGCCATTAAAAAAAATTGATTAAATTTTGTTAATAATATAAATTCTATATTATTAAAGTAATTTTCAAATGGTAAAGTCAAATAACAGAAAAAGGGTTCGTAACTCAGACCTAGTTGATAATATTGAAGAAATTTTTTCTAAATTCGAAAAAAAACAAATTAAATTCAATGCAAATGCAATTATATATTGCCGTGTAAGTACTCAAAACCAAACAAATGGAACCAGTTTTGAAACCCAATTAAATGAAGGAACAGCCTATTGTAAAAATAATAATTACAAAATTATAGAAATTATTAATGAAGTTTGTTCAGCAAAAGAAATGACACACCAAACCCAATTAATTAATGTTATAAATTCAAATGAAAACATTAACTTAATTGTATATGAACCTACAAGACTATCAAGAAACATCAGTGATTTTACTCAATTACTACATATATGTGAAGGAAAAAATATTACCATCCACTTTGTTTCAGATAATTTAGTTACAAATAACACATCTGATATTAAAATTATACTTTCATCTGTTTATGATGGAGAAACAGAAATAAAAACTTTAAGTAAAAGAGTTAAAGCAAGTATCGAACAAAGAAAAAAAAATAAAACATACTTACCATCTACACCTAAATATGGATACAAATTTGTAAAAACAAATGTTGCGAATCAAGTTATTAAATCAGTTAAAACCGATTACCACGAACAAACGGTTATCACACTAATTAATATGATGTATTGGGGTTGTTCTGTTAAAAGTGCTGAAAAAATGCTTGAACAAATTACTGGACAAGCCCATGAAATTTGCGATTGGGCTGAAAATCCCGTAACAGAAATTGCATATGGAAATATGTGTTTTGTTGATATCGCAAAATTTTTTAATTCAATTGAATTATTGAAAAGAGGTAAACCATGGAATGCTGATGCAATTTCTGATATTATTAACCAAAGAAATCTTATGATAGTTTCTAAATCTTAGTTACAAGTCAATATCTTTGTTTTGTTGTAGTTTTTTTATTTTGCCGTTGGTATAAGTTCCATACAAGTTACCTTTTGTATTGGTATTTGTTTTTATATATACTTTGTTATCTTCTAAAATATAAACTTTTCCTCCAATAATTATTTCTAAACTTTTTTGGGCTTCTTCATCAAACTCAGAATCATCGTCAGAACTTAATGATGAATCATCTGAATCAGAAATGTCAATTAGTTTTTTGCTTGGTTTAGTTTTGTTATTGGGTTGTTTTGGCTTTAACCAATCTGGTTTTTCATCATCTGGTAATTCAGCAATTAAATCATCAAAACCTTTGGGTTGTTCTGGTTCCGGGTTCTCATCTACTGGCTTTTTTATATTGGAATTAAAAGTTAAATGACCAATACTACTATCCGATGGTGAATTTATTATATATTGAATATTATTAGTTGTGTTATTATTAGTTGTGTTATTATTTGTTGTATTGTTAATTATGTTTTGTGTTTTTTCTAATTGTTCAAGTCTTTTCTCAAATTGATCATATTTGTTTTGAGTTTTAACTACTTTACATGTTTGTTCATGTTTCCATCTGCTTTGTTTGCATGATAATACTTTATTACAGTTTCGACACGCATAAATTTTCTTTTTTACGTCATTAACATCATCGTCTGTTTTAATATTTAAATTATTTTCCACTGCTTGTTCATCAGGTGTATTTTTATTGTGTTTTTTCTTATTGTGTACCCAATACCCCATATATGACTTGTAATGTTTGTCACAAAGTTCGCAAGAATAACTTTTATTGATTGATGGTTGAGTATTAGTAACTGGAAAAATATCTGTTTGAACTGGTTGAGTATTAGTATTTTGAATTTGTTCTGGTTTTATTTGTATGGCTAACATTTTGTTTTTATGTATTTCTGAACATTTTTTCACAATACTATAAAATTCATCTCTCATTTGCAATTCTTCTCCTTCAAAATATTCATAACCACCTATTAATGAAAATTTTTGTTTAAAACTTTTTTTTAATTCGTTTTCGACACTTATTGGGTCATAGCACTCCATTATACATATATATCTTGAACCATTATTATATCCATTTTTGCACCTTGTTAAGTCTGGAGTTTTTGAGCAGCCTATTTTAAATCTAGGACCTTTAACTAGTTCAACTGGCTGAATTAAATAAACTATTCCTTTGTTATCATTCATTAAAATTATATATTAATATTTGTTTAAATAAAAAAATTGATAATCCAAAACTCAGAACCAGAAACCCTTTGTAGTTTAATGGATCATCAAAATTGGGACCCCGTAATTATTAAAAAATCAAATCCTAATGCTAATAAGGTAACAACCACTGTTCCTAAACAGCACATTAATAGAACTCCAAATGCGATTAAAATGGAAAAAACATATGACCCAGACAATCCTGATGCAGAGCCAGATGTTAAACCTGTTATGATTGATATGGAATTTGGTAAACAAATTGTAGCTGCGCGTTGTGCTAAAAAAATGACTCAAAAACAACTTGCTGCAGCAATTAATCTACCAGTCAATGTAATTAACGAATATGAACGTGGACAGGGTGTCCGTAATGGTGCCTACGTTAGTAAAATAAAAAATTACCTGGGAATCCACAAGTAATTCAAAGTAATACCAACTGATATTATTTTATAATTAAATAAAGCTATCTTATTATAAAAAAATATGTTAATTTGATTATAAATTAATCAAGAAATTCACAATCGTCATTTTCCACTTTTGCAATGGTATTTATTTGTTCTGCTTCTTCGCCCTCAATTTGTCTTATAATTTCATTATTTTTTACTTCGGTAATAACAATTTCAAATCCCATTTTTTTATACAAGCGTTTACGGTGCCTTCCTTGATTTATAAAACTTGGTAATTGATCTGTAAAATCATAAATGGTTGGGCGAATGTTTGGATCTATTTTTCTAACAACACGACCAACAGCTTGTTCCACTTCTTTTCTCGATGTAACCATAAATAATGTATTTAGTTCCGGAATATCTAAGCCTTCTGCAGCCATACCATAAGAAGCAAAAATAACTTGTGCACTTGATGCTTTATCTAATGCTTTTTGTTTCATACCACCAATATAAAAATCAGTTGATGCTATTTCGCGTTCATCAAGTCTTTTCTTTAGTAATTTTAAGTGTTCTAATCTATCAGATAACACAAGTATTTTTCGACCTGCTTCTTGTAAAACTTCTTCAATCATGTCAATAATATACTTATTTCTTCGACCAATACTGGTAATTTTATTAATTGTTTTTGGTCTATTTACATCACCGGTATACATAAGAAATTCTTTAAACTTTTCATGTTCAATGTCATAATTTACAATATTAACCAAAACTCTTGAATTTTCTTCAACTTCAGATTTGTACATTATATCACCAAAATACCAATATAAAATTTTTTCCATTCGATCAGTACGCTTTGGAGTTGCACTTAGCCCGATAGTTATTTTTGACGCAATTATTGGTAGAGCCTTTGAAAAATATTCAGATGGAGCATGGTGAGCTTCATCAAAAATTACCAAGCCAAAATCCCTAAAAATTTCACTATCATATTTGTCTTTAGCAATAGACTGTAACATACCAATAACTATATCTTTTCCTTCAATGTCAATTTTGTTTTGTTGAATAATACCAATTGATGCATTAGTAAATTCTTCTGCACGTTCTTTCCATTGGTTGAGTAAAAAAGTTTTGTGGACAATGACTAAGGTTTTAACTTTAAATTGTGCTGCTAAATATAGAGCCAAAACAGTTTTACCTGCTGCACAAGGTAAACACAAAACACCACCATCATTTGATTTTAAATGTGGTAAAATTTTATCAACAATTTCAATTTGTTTTGGTCTCAGCTTGCCAGCAAACTTAAACTTTGATTTAGCGCCTTTAATTTCTTTGTTAGAATCTGCTGGGCCAAATTTTTTCAAGCCATAAAATTTTGGTACTGACAAGTATTCATCATTTTCTTGATAAATTGTAAAACGAACAGGTTCAGCATTTTTTACAAAGGGACAAGGATTGTATGGTTCAACAGTAAGTTCTTTTTTAACTATTTCTATTTGGGACTTAAATTTGTTGGTTTTTGGTATTAAATACCCTTCTTTACATAAAATAGTTTTTTCCATTATATATAAATATTTAAAATTTACTTTTTAAATTTCAATTTTATGGAATTCAAAACTAGCCCATAAAGTTCATTTAATTAATTAGTCCAATATTAATTTATAAAAAGTTTAAGATTTTTTTCCAAGTTATATTATAATGGAATCTGTTAACCAAATGTCAGAATATGTTAATAAAGGGTTAAACTTTGTTAATCAAAATAAAATCTTAAGCTCCGTGCTTGGTATGTTATTAGTCTTATATGCTGCAGCTGCTGCTCCCAAATTACCTAAATCTGTTGTTAAAATTTTTGATAACTCATTATTTAAACTTGGATTTATGTTTATGATTGCATACTTGGCCACAAAAGATCCTTCAGTTGCTATTATTTCAGCTGTTGCCTTATTAATAACAATTCAAACTTTAGCTTCCCGTGAAGCTGCAGAAGTTGCTGTTCAAGCTGCCGCTGCCCCACAAGCCACAACTGAATCAGAATTAAGAAAAGTTGCTCAAGAAAGAATCATGGCTAGACAAGAAGTTGCTCCCGAAATTAAAGTTGTTAGCGAACAAAATAAACAAGTTGCTCTAAAAGAATCATTTGGAGAAGACGGTGAAGTTCGTATTCCCCTTTCACCTGCTAGAGCTGAATTTATTGAAGAAAGCACTAGAAAAGCTGATGCTCATTATAGTGCAGCAGAACAAGCTAAAGCAGAAGGTAACCTTGTATTAGCAGAAGCTCATCAACAAGAAGCCGTCAAACAAGAAATTAAGGTTGAAGCTGCTATTACTGCTAAACAACATATGATTGCTGCCGAAGAAGCTAAATCTGCTGGTAATATGGCATTAGCTGAAGCTCATATGGATGAAGCTGCAAAACAAGAAGCTAAAGCTGAAGCTCTTGTTAAATCTGAAGCTCATGCTATTGCTGCTGAAGAAGCTAAATCTGCTGGTAATATGGCATTAGCTGAAGCTCATGCTAATGAAGCTGCCAAACAAGAAGCTAAAGCTGAAGCTATTGTAATGTCTGAAGCACATGCTTCTGCTGCTCAAGAAGCTCTTGCTCGTGGTGCTATAGCTGAAGCTGAAGCCCATAAACGCGAAGCAGTTAAACAAGAAGCCAAAGCTATTGCTATGGTTAAAGCTGAAACAGAAGCTCAACCTACCCGTGCTGAAGTTGAATCAGAAGCCACTGGAATTCCAGTACCATTTTCTGAAGCTGAACATGCTCTTGTTCCTCCCTCAAGACCCATGGCTGAAATTGCAGTTGGAGAAGTTCCCGTTAGTGAAGCTAAAAAGGCCATGTGTGGTTCTCCCTTTGATGTCGAAGGATATTCTGGTGCAGAATATGCTAACCTTTAAATTAACCAAATTAGTTAATTAATTGTAAAAATATATGAAAAATAATAAATATTTATTATTTTACATTTATAGTAATATTTTTTCTTCTGTAGTTTAATGTCAAATAAACATAAAAAAATACATAAAGAAATTGAAGATTATATTCAAAATGTTTATAAATTTAAAGATGTTTGGAAAGAACAATGTAAAAAATATGAAATAGATAAACAGCCTAGTGTATTGCCTCCAGTGAAAAGAATTATTGTTATTGGGGACATTCATGGAGATTGGGAAATGACTCAAAAATTATTGCGTGTTGCAAAGTTAATTGATAAGGATGGTAATTGGGTTGGCGCAGATACTGTTGTAGTACAAGTTGGTGACCAAATTGACCGTTGCAGATATAAATTTGGTTCTGGTAATCCATCTTGTGATAAACCCGAAGCTACTAGCCCAGATGAAGGAAGTGATTGGAAAATTTTACAGTATTTTACAAAATTACATGCGGAAGCTAAAAAAGTTGGTGGTGCAGTTTACTCTCTTATGGGTAATCATGAATTAATGAATGTACAAGGAGATTTTAGATATGTATCTTATGAAGGAAGAAGAGAATTTATAAATTATAAAAAACCAGATGGAACAACGATAGAAAATGGTGAAGAAGCAAGACATTGGGCATTTAAACCTGGTAATCCAATTAGTGACTTTTTAGCATGTACTCGCCAAATGGCTTTAATTATTGGTTCTAACTTATTTGTACATGCTGGGTTACTTCCAATTATTGCAAAAAAATATAGTGTGAAAAGCTTGAATCAATTAATGAGTTTGTATTTGTGGGATAAATTAGAAAATCACACTGAATATAATGATGTATTTTTTACATCTGATATATCTCCTTTATGGAACAGAGTTTTTGGTAATATTGGAATGCAGTCTCTAAACAAATCCACAGAATATTTAGATTTAGCTGAAGCTAAAGAAAAATGTTCCACCTTATTAAATCCACTTAAAAAAATATATAAAGTAGATAAAATTTATGTTGGTCACACTCCATTAATGGACCACGGAATAAGTAGTGTTTGTGATGGTAAAGTTTGGTTAACAGACTTTGGTGCATCAAAAGCATTTGATAAATTTGATAAGTCTGTATCTGCATCACACTCCAGTGATTCAGAACCTTACCCGAGAGCAGAAACCAGAAAAGCTCAAGTGCTTGAAATTCTTGATGACGGGAAAGAAATTAATATTTTATCTTAAATTTCTTTACCCCTCCACATTATTAATTTTTTTATTAATGTTCGGGAAAGAAATTAATATTTTATCTTAAATTTCTTTACCCCCTCCACATTATTAATTTTTTTATTAATGTTCGGGAAAGAAATTAATATTTTATCTTAAATTTCTTTACCCCTCCACATTATTAATTTTTTATTAATGTTCGGGAAAGAAATTAACAAATGGAATTTTTATTTGGAAAAAAAAGTGGAGAATAAATAGATAAATTAATCCAGTTCAATTTCAAAAACTCCATCATACTTGGGATTTGACATATCTTGTTCACCAATGTATCCAATTTGATTAGACAAAAATCTTGTTCCCGCATATGCGAAATCATATGAAAAATGAGTATGACCACTTACCCATAATTTAACTTGGGAAAATAACTCCTTTTCTGTAATTTCATACTCAGCTAATTTTTCATCGGTTAAATTATTAGCAAAATAGTTTGCTAAATAGTCTGGTTGTGTTTCATACATTTTATGCGAAGTTAAATTACCCTGAATTTTTGTTTTTCTTAATGGGGGAAAATGACTAATAATAATAAGTTTTTCCCCAGTTATATTTGTTGATTTAACATAACCAATTAAATTTTTTAATGAATTCCCATGTAGTTTATTAAAATATTCTTTATCAATTGGTACGGTCCAATTTTTACTATTTTTCATTTTAATCATATTAAAATCATTTAAACCATATGTTTCAGTAACTTGTGACCATAAAGTTGACCCATAAATATTTACTTTAGGAAATTCCTCTAATTTATAACTTTGATCATCTAAAAACACAATATTTTCGTATTTTTTAAAAAACTCTTTGTATGTTTGATTAATTTCTGAATGAGATTTATTTGAACTGTAATATTCGTGATTTCCACAAACATAAAACGTTTTTTTCCAATATGTATTACAATAACTAATAAACTCATCAAAAAACTTATAATTTACTTTTCCAATATCACCCGCTAAAAATAAATAAGGTGCTAAGTTTGGTATTTTAGGAACACGATTTGCAAGTTCTATATGAATGTCAGAAAATAACTGAAATCTTAGTTTGACCATTAGATTATTATATTTGAAAATAAAATATTTTTTAATTCAATTTTTAATAATATTAAAGAGACAAAATAGCAAAAAATTGAATATAATCAAGTCTATTTAATTTGTTATAATTACAATGGTATTACGTAATAATATAACAAATAATCAATACTTTAAAAGAAAGCATACTGTAAAAGTTACAGAAGACCCCAATTATGAATACTGGCGCAGTGTTGAAAGGTCTGAAAGACTTGGTAAACAATTTGAAAAAGAACACAATATGTGTTGTTTTACAATTGTAATGGGGTTAATGAGTATTATTGGATGTGCTTGCTTACCATGTAGCATATGTTATCCAAAAACTTATCCAGAGAAAAATTAATTATCTGAATTATAGTTATTAGCTTTTTTATTTGTTTTTTTACCGGGTTTATGAACGTGTGGTTTTTCTTCAAGTACCGGTTTATCAAAAGTTACATTTTGTAAATCAGTAATTGTTTTTAGTTCTTCTTGCAATTGTTTAATTTTTGAAATCAAATCGAAATTTTCTTCTTCAAATTTTTTAATTGTGTGTTTGTAAGCCTCTTCTGCTTGGTTAAATTTGTTAGTTAAACTTGTCAATTCATTTATTTTTAATGTTGCTAGACTTAAATCGCTTTGTAACACAGCATAATTTTTCTGTGATAAAGCATTTTTTTCTTCAAGATCAAAATGAATTTGTTTTAATTTTAATATTTCACTGTCTTTTAACTGTCCAAGTTTAATTTCTCTTTCTAACAATTCATTAGTTTCTTTTAATTTTTCTTTTATTTGTTTGTTTTCATTTAATAAACTTTCTTTTTGATATAAAATCATTTCCTCTCGGGCTTTTTCTCTTTGGATTTGATTTTCTTTCTCTTGAAGTTCCTTACAAAAAAATTTATTTTCGTTTGTTAACCTAATTAAATTATGTTTTTGTTCTTCTATACTATTTAATTGCTCAAGTAGTTGTATTTCCTTGTCTTTTAGTCTTGAATTTAAAAATTCCAAATCTTTTTCGTTATATGTTGTTTTTGTGCTATTGGATAAGCTCTGAAGTTGTTCGTATGATTCATATAACCCAGAATATCTATCTGCCAATATTGCATTTGACTTTGTTAGTTCTTCATTTTTTTCGGCAAATTCCTTAATTGTTATTTTACCGGCTTCAATTTCTGATTTAAGTCTTGAGTTTTCCAAACATAATTGTTCTAAATGTGTAACCTCAGATTTTACTGCTCGAGAAACTGGTGCATATGTACGTTTAATTACATAAGAATTACTTGTTTTCTTTCCTTTTTTAAGTATATCATCTCCAAGTGTAACTGTGAAAAATAATTTTGATTTGTTAATATCTATTTTTTTACAGTTATTGGATAGTTCATTTTTAATTGTTTGTGCAATTTGTTCATCAGTTTCAGTCCAATTAATATTGAGCCATTTAATAGTTTGTTGTAATCTTGTAAAATTAATATTTGGATAAGAATTATATAAAAATGTTTGAATTTTTTCATTTGATGTAAAGTCTTGTTCAAAAAAATTTTCATAAAAAAAATCTTCAATCCAATCTTTAATTTCTTCAGTATGGGTAAAATTTTTCCATTGGGATTTATCTGGATTCACTTTTAATAAAAAACGAAATAATTCTTCAAAATTAAAAAAATGAATTGTATTGATATCTTCATCATCAACTATATAACCATAAGAATTTTTGCTTAAACTATACACATAATCATATATTTCCCATAGGATAGACTTTTTGTCATTTTCGTTTTGCCAGTTTTCATAACATTTTCTAATTGAGTAAAATGGATCCGAATTACCACGTTGATTTTCATATGTTGTTTTCACACATTCTTCTTCAAGTTCTTCATCCTTATAAAAAGCCAGTTCATATTTAATTTTTTCATTTGATAAAACACTTTTGTCAAAAGACATGCCTAATCCGTATTCACTAAAATATGCTTTAACAGCAAGACTTAAATCGCTTATATCTTCAGACTCAATATAATATTCAACTTTACTCATTCGAAAGGAACATCTTTTCAAAACAAAAGCTTCTAATTTAGGACATTGTTTGTAAAACTCAAATGAAAAAACGGATGATTTATCACTTAGTTTTTTAAGTTCTTCTTCAACTTTTTTAATATCATGTTTATCATCAACATATACAGAAGCCCCTCTGTTTTCATAGAGTTCTGAACCATTCATTCCTTGTTTTTTTGTTTCTGTTTTTTTATGGGATAAAGTACCTTCAACTTTTGCTACATCAGCTGATAAATTAACATTAGTTATTTCTGTCTCAATTATATCAGTAGAATATTTTATTTCATGAACTCCAAGTTTACCTGCTAACAAAAACAAGTGTTCGCGTTCTTTTTCCATTTGTTTTTTATTATAAACTGAATCAGAGTAATACAAATTTTTAAATAAATGAACATAGAGTTGATTAGATACAGGAATTGGTTTATCATCAAATGATATGTCTAAATTTGATTTTTTAGATTGTTCAATAAACTGTTCTAAACAAAACAAATTAATTCCTAAATTTTCCAAGTTTTTTCTAAGTTTTTTATAAACGTTTTTAAAAAAAGTAGATTTAAAATAGCGGCCCGGTAAAAACATAATGTATTTTTGACCTGATGGTTGGATTTGACTAACAGGATTGCTCATTAATTATATTGACATTATAATAAAATAATTTAACGGGCTTTGTGCGTTTTCTTAATTGAATTTTTACATGGGAATCATTTGTTTATAGTAATATATATTCTTGACGAAGTGTTTACGACTTCAACAGTAAGATAATCAGCATTCATTTTAGAATGTTTTTCTTTTGAACCCACACCAGCTACTTTGTCAGTTATGGGAATCATTTGTTTATAATAATTTATATTCTTGTCAAAATGTTTACGACCTTCGGCAGCAAGAGAAACAGCATCCATTCCAGGGTGTTTTTCTTTCATGTCTTTTTGGACAGCACCAGCTACTTTGGCAGCAATAGGACCATTGGAAACACCGAGTTTTTCTGCAATATATTTCTTAAGGTCTAAGAAAGCTTGAAATCCAGGATTTACCATTAGACTAACTGGGTTTAGACTGATAAACTAGTATTATCAATTTTTATAAAACGATAATTATTCATATTATAAAAATTTATGTATTAATTAAAGTAATTTACTTGGGAATCATTTGTTTGTAGTGATCCATGTTCTTGTCAAAGTGTTTACGACCTTCAGCAGCAAGAGAAACAGCATCCATTCCGGGGTGTTTTTCTTTCATGTCTTTTTGAACAGCACCAGCTACTTTGGCAGCTCCGGGACCATTGGAAATACCGAGTTTTTCAGCAATGTATTTCTTGAGGTCTAAGAAAGCTTGGAAACCGGGATTGACACCACCATCTAAATCTTTCTTGGAACCTTTCTTGGATGATTTCTTAGAACCTTTCTTGGATGATTTCTTAGATGATTTTTTAGAACCCTTTTTAGCAGATTTCTTGGAACCTTTCTTGGAACCTTTCTTAGATTTTTTGGCACCGCCTTGTTGGTTTGCATTTTCTTCTTTAACAGGTTCAGTAATAGGACCAGCAACACCTTCAGAAGTAGTAGAATCAACAGCATCAACAGGAATATCAGTAGTAGTATCATCCATAGCTTGAGCGGCTTGTGCGGGTTGTGCAGGTACTTCAGGTTGAGCGAAGAATTCACTTAAAGTTTTGTCATTTAATTTAACATCAACATTAACACCAGAATTTTTAAGGGTTTCGAAAAATTTCTTAACACCATCAACATCACAGTCAGCACCACCTTTTTGGGATTTTTTACCTTTCTTTTTCTTGGCACCGCCGTCTTGGTTAAGGATTTCACGAAGTTGTTCTTCTAAACTGGCAGTTGAAGTTTCACTGAGACCTTTAAAGTTAGAACTGGATGATTCGGAAGTTAACATTGAAATTAATTTGTTAACATCGCGGGTAGAATTAGCAGAAGTAACAGAATAAGCACCACCTAATTGACCAGCAAAAGCAGAAGAAGTTGCAGAACCAGCGGCATTTTTAGTGTTATTTGCCTTGTCAACAATGGTAACCCATTGTGGTAATGAAACATTAGATTCAGTTACGGTATCAAATATACCGGATAATTCGTTTTTAAGGAATATGTTGGACATACGTATATATATTAATTTAGAAATTAAAATAATTCTTAAAAAATTTTAATTAAAAATTTATAATTTCAATAAACTTATAATTTTACAGCAAATTAGTTTTTAAGATTTGTGTTTTTTAAATATTAATTTTTATCCAATCTATATTAATATATAACAATGTATGTCAATCAAGTAGATGATTTATTTGATGGTATCTTAAATAAATTTAATGATTTTTTGATAAAAGAAAAGGCATTTCAAAAGCTATCAACAGATACAAACTTTGTAAAGTTTCAAAATGAAATTTTAGGATTTATAAAAAAATTTATTGATTCCATTCCAAAGAAAGACATTGTGGAAGTAATTAAAAAAGAATCATATTATGATTCAGTTCTTAACATAATTAAAAGATATTGTGCATTTTACATTTATCTTGGTATTGCTTACAACTATGAAGGCGGAAGAGACCTATACATAACTAATATTATCGAAGCCAGTAGATACCAGCGTGATTCAACATTTCAAATAACAAACTTTTTTAATAGTGAAAATAATGCAAAAATTATCATTTTTTACAATGATATTAAAAATTTTCTTTCTCTTTTAACCTTCAAAACAATTGATAAAATTAAAATTGTTCTATCTAATAACCCCTTAAGATACGAGTCAACTATTAAATTATTTAATGATTTAGGTGAAGACTATATTGTTGAATATTTCCTTATTAAGGATAATTTTCACAATATTATGAAAGCTTTAATATTTAAGCAAATTTACTTAAAAGAGGAAAAAACTGAAATCATCAGTATGTTAAATCAACAAGAAAAAGAAAATGCTGAATATAAATATATTGAAATTGTTGTATCAAATGAAAAAAAACTAGTAGATTTCAATGTTATTCAAAAATTTTTAAGTATTGAACAATTAAAATCTGGTTTGGCTGAAGAAATTTATAATTATTTGGAAGAAATAAGAGACACAAAGGAATTTATTGTAAGAGAAAACCAGGATTTTATTAATTATTTATTTGCAAATCAAATAATTATTCCAATTACTGAAGACTTTTTACGTTACCACAAAGATACTGAAAAATACGATCCTGAAAGCCTATTAGAATCCTCAAATATTAAAGAAAGAGATGCCACTAAAATTAAGTATATTATAAATAAAATGAATAATGTGAGAAATTTTTATTCCCCATTGTTAGAAAAAAATCCTAAGTTAAAATTAGAAACTGAAAAATTATTTTTCAAACCTCTTGATCCCAAACAGGCCGTACTGTATAATGATGATGAAGAAGTTAAAATAATTCAAAAACTTCAAATGTCAGAAAATGCAACAGACTTTGATTTATTGGTTGATTTGGAAAATACCAGAAAGTATGCTTATGTTAATTTTAAAAACATGAGTAAAGATGGTATTAAAATTCGTCCCCCTAAAACTGTCCAAGGTATTAGACAAACCAGTTTAAAACAAAAAGATAAAGTACCAATTGAACTTAGAATTGGTCACGATAATATTGATATGAACGTTGTTGGTATTGCTTGGAATCCTTCAAAAATTCCTTTAGATTGCTTTACTTCCGGGGATATGGTTGATGTTAGAAAAAAATTATCAGATGAAAATGGTTATCAAGGATTTGTTAAGATAATGGAAAAAACTTTTGAAGAACCCAATAAAAAACTATATTATTGGCTCTTTGACAATACTAAAGATAAACCAAAACTTGAATCTTATGTAAATTATTCAGGAGATGACGCTCAACGTAATATTAAAATTATGATTGAAGAAATTTACCGAAACTATGTTCGAATGGTACAATCCAAATTAGAAAAATATGTTAGTAAAGTTGACGAAATGACAATTTGGGGTTTTGATAATATGTTATCTGCATATACTAAAAAACATTTTGATTTAAATCTAAATCCCGAAATTAAAAATCAACTTATTGAAAAGGTTGTTATAGATAAAATTCCGGAACAACCAATTATTCCAGATGATGTTGATTCAATGATTCCTGGTAGAAGAGGCGAGTTAATTGAATTACCAAAAATTGATATTAAGCCAAGTGAAAAAAATATAATTGTTATTGGAGAAAAAGAAATTGATGTTTCACTTGAGTTATCCAGAAAAAATATTCCTGTTTGTCAGCATTATGTGCGTTGGCGTAATATTAACAGAATGAGTAAGAAAACTGATGAATTTAACCAATCTGTTTTTGATTTTGTAAAGCAATATGTTAAATTAAATGAACGTGGTGAATATATTTGTAAGTCATGTAATGAAGTTGTTCAAATTCAAAAGTTTGTGTTTGAAGGTACTTATGTTGAAGAACTTGATACTTTTTTGACAACATCAATGGCAGTCAACCAAAAGTTAGAAGAAATTCCAAAATATGCAAAATATATGAGAACAATTAGAAACTTGGAGAAAAATATAGAAAAATTTGCTTATTCATTAGATATTATGGCATATTTGGGTAATACTCCGGTTATTAAATTAAGACGCAAAATGGTTATTAAAGATGTTATTGATTTAATTTTAATACATACAGAATGGCTTAGAAACCAACCTAAGAATAGAATCGAATCTGCAGGACAAAAATATGGTATTAATAAAGAATTAACAAATTTGTTTTTCTTTGAATTAAAGGATGAAATTTTCTTAACTAGTTCTACAGATACAGATTATTACAAACTTATCAAATACAATAATATTATGGCTTATTTAATTTTTATCATGTTAACAGAAATTAATTCAGGACAAATTTTAAGTTTGAAAGAAGATAAGCGTTATAATTACTTTTTATTTGGTAAAGTTGGTCAAAGTTTGTTTGCTGATTTATTTTTACGCTTGAATCAAAAAGAAAAAATATCAATGAGTAAACTTCCATTATTTTCGTATATTCTTTATTATTTTTCTGGAATGATGGTTTCTAATAGATTATGGTTATACAATGATACAAATGTTGATGCAAAACAAAAACAAATGTTTTTAATTAATTTACAAAAATCAGTTATTCATACTGTAATTGATTTAATTAATTCTATGGTTGAAGCTAATTTTGAAACAAATAAAAATTTCTTGTACGAAATTATCAATACAAGAATTAATGTAAAGTTAAACCATACTTATAATGATGCACAATTACTAAAACGTGTGGAAGCAAATTCAATGAAAAATATTAAATTTGATGAATCAACAAAGAAAATTACTTTTGTCACTAAAAAAATTGGTTTAGTCGAGTTAAACTCAGAATTTAATGTAGTTGAATCACATAAAGAAACATGCGACTTACATACTACAGAATTAGCTAAAAATCCTCAAATTCCAGATAAAAATTCAATTGACTTATTAACAAATTGTCCAGATGGTAAATTTCATAACTGGGGCTTTAAATCTAATGACTTAGTTTGTTCATTATGTTCAAAATCATATAATGACCTTGTTAAAATGGTGTCGAATACAACATCCGAACAATCAAATGTAGAATATTTGGAAAAAATTAAAAATATTAATTTAAGAAAATTATCTAAAAAATATTGTATAAGTGGAGAAGTTCATGAACCCGATCAATCTGGTATCTGTGAAAAGTGTAAAAAGAATGTTTCCACATTTGAACCTAGTGAAAAAGAATTAAAACAATTAGAAAAAAATCTTGAAGTAAAAACAAATGAACAAGTATTAGGACAAATTAATAAAATAAGATTATATAATGAACAACAACAAAAATCACAAGAAGACACAAAGAGAATAATTAATAAACTTCTTAAAAGATATGAAGAAAATACAAAAGGAAAATTAGAAAACTATGTTGGTGAATTTGTAAACAGACTCAGTAAAATTCTTGGAAATAAAATTAAAGTTAATGATAAAATTATTTATTTGAAAGAAACTGTTTATGTTATTGATCATGATTATTTAGGTAATTCATTAAAAGAACCATTATATATATTATCATCTGAAGACAAAATTCATGTTTCCAAAAAACACTCAGCTTTTGGTATAGATGTAATTTATTACAAGGATAAAGCAAATAATGTATATGTTTATTATGATGCAATAACTTTACAATACATTGGATATTCAGAAGACAATAAAAATATTAAAAAGAACAGAAATAATGCCGCAATTCAAGTTGATATGTCAATTAAAGATTGTATAATGTTAATGGGTTATGAAAATCCTCAATATAATTTATTTCATTTAAATCGCGACTACCAAAAAGATTTACCTACTAATCTTGGTGCAGATACCAAAGAAGTAATTCTTAAAATTATTAGAAACAGAATGAATAATTTAAAACAAATAATTTTAAGATCCCAGTCAATTATATACAACATTAAAAATAGCGGAACTATCACTTCAATGTATAATAAAGAAGAAAAAGAAATAGTAAATGAATTTACTAAAAAACTTAAAAAATTCAACACAACAGACGAAACTTCACACAACAATATTTTTAAACATTTTAAATACATGATTAGTAAACTTCCTGTTAACTATAACATTCCAGAAAATTTAACAATTGAACTTAATAAAAATTATTTAGATGTAACAACATTAAATTCATTGTCAAACTCTGATTGTAAACTTATTTTTTATCTTATATTTAATTTCAATAGATTACTTGATTACAATAAACAGCCAGTTATTGAGTCTGAATTAGCCCATTTGCTTATTAAAGTTGTCAGATATTTGTTTAATTTATATTATAGACCTTATTCAAACTATAACGTGAGAAAATTTGACTTTTTGCTTCTTAACGAAACTCCATATATTGATGAAACTCTCAAGGTTGTTGGGCATTATCAAGAATTATTAACACAACAAGAAATAGATGATCCGGATAAAAAAGAAGAATCATATTCTGCACAAGAAGCATTTGATTCTCTTGATATTGATGATTATGAACAAGATGATGATATTGACGGAACTGCAGAAGCTCTTGATGGTTATGAATAATGACATTTAGTTTTTAGTTTTTAAATTATAAAAAATAATTTTTAATTTAAAAAATATCTAATATAAAATATATATCCATATGGAACAATTCAATTCTGTTGTAAACCAAAACTTAGGTTGGATTCATGAAAACAAATATGTACTTCCTGTACTTTCCTTATTTTTGGGCGTATATGCTGCACTTGCTCGTCCTAAATTACCAAAATTTATTGCCAAATTATTTGAAAATCCAGTATTTCGTTTAGTAATGATTGCTTACATTATTTACCGTGGTAATAAAGATCCCCAATTATCTTTAATGATTGCTGCAGCATTTTTAATTACTATGCATATGATTAACAAACAACAAGTCGAAGCCATTAGTATAAATTATGATGACCCAAACCCTTCTGGTCTTTTAAAACCCCGTTATGATGACCCCGATGCTTCTGGTCTTTTAAAACCCCGTTATGATGACCCAAACCCTTCTGGTCTTTTAAAACCCCGTTATGATGACCCCAACCCTTCTGGACTTTTAAAACCCCGTTACGATGACCCCGATGCTTCATCTATTGGAAGAACTGGTTACGATGACCCTAACCCTTCTGGACTTTTAAAACCCCGTTATGATGACCCTAACCCTTCTGGACTTTTAAAACCCCGTTATGATGATCCCACCGCTTCTGGTCTTTTAAAACCCCGTTATGATGATCCCACCGCTTCATCTATTGGAAGAACTGGTTACGATGACCCTAACCCTTCTGGACTTTAAGAAAATTAACGAATTTTTAATTAATATTAAATGATTTTAATTAAAAAATATCTAAGTAAATAAAATAATAAAGTAATATGAACATGTTAAACAAGATTTTAATCTTAATAATTTTAATGGTTCTTATAAATCATTTAACTGAAGGCAAAATAGTTGAAACTGTGAAAAGATATTTGACAAGTTGTAGGTCAAATGTTGAAAATTTTATCGGAATCAAACAAGGACCAGATTGTTCACAACTAAATGCACCAAATATTCCTTATCAACGCCAAAAAGATTTTCCTTATATTAACAAAACAGACCCTAGTAATTTAGATGATGAAACATATAGATTGTATAGGTTTTTAGATGATTTAGTTACTCCAAATGTAAATAATTATGAATTAACGGCATCAAGAAGTAGAAGAATTAAAGCACCTGAATCATTGGAAAAAGAAATATATACACACATTGAAAATATATTTAATTGCAAGAGTTACAAATTTGCAAATTTAAGAATATTATCAAATATTTATTATTATGAAAATCCAAGAGGAAAAGAAATTGAACCATTTGAATTCAGTGCTGATGTAAGTTATTTAAATAAATTTATTGGTTCTGTAATAATAAACCTTGAATGTTTTATTCGTGCTGATAAGTTTTATCCTAAACCAATGGAATCGGGATTTTTATCAATAACTGATATTAAATTAATTAATAGAACTTATCCCGAAGGAGTTAATAAAGAAAAAGTTTGGAACACATTATATAAACTTGAACCAAATGAACATTATTTACAAATAGATCCGCGTGAGCCAAGAAAAATAGAAAAAGCTGAATCGGAAGCTATCACAAAAGCAAATGAACTAACAAATAAAATGATTGAATCTTTTGAAAACCATTTTGTATCTAGAGACAACTATGATGACCTTTTTATAAAACCAAACTCACCGACCAAACATGTTACTTTTCAATTAGATACTGAAAACAGTCTTATTCCTAGCATCATTGAATTTTCAGCATGTAATTAGTAATTGCATTATAATAAATTAATAACCAATTTATATTGATTATTAATTTAATCCTTTCTCATTATTTTAAAAAATTTATCGTTTTTAATAATTTCATCTGGTGTTAAGTATTCGTCTTTTACTAATATTCTTCCACGGTCAGAAACAAGTTTACCAGATTCATATTTTTCTGGAACTACACGTTTAACAAACTCTTTTACTTTATCAGGTATTTCTGGAGCAGTATTAAATTCAGGAAAAAATCCTTTTCTTGTTAGTGTATTGAAAAAATAATGTATATCGTAATACCTATTTGTTTCAGGTGTAATGTTAATTTTACTGGTCCATTCTGCCTCTACTTTTGAGTTATCTACAATTCCCGGAATACACGCAAAATCAAAGTCCCACAATTTAATTTGGAAGCCAATATTTGGCACAATATAATGCTGTTGGTTTATCTTATATAAATACTTTTTATTATTTTCATCTACATCTATATTATGAATTAATATATTGTTTGCCTTCATATCATTGTGACGAAAAGCCGGATACTTTGCGTGAATTATAGCAAGCACAGATAGTAATTGAAAAAAAATAGTTCTCCAATGTTTTGTTTTCATTGTTTTGTAATTTTTTCTAATATAATCTAACAAGTCACCCCCATTAGCCCATTCACTTACCAATATTGATACGTTTTGATAATATTCTCCCTTTTCGTATTTTTCAACAAATTGTTCAAACTTTTTATTATTTACAATGTTTGACTTTGTTAAATTTAAGAAGGGTTTAATACTAGTGTTGAAGGTTGTAATTGGCAATACAATATGTGGGGTTTGTTTGTTTATCACAAAATATGATAACAGCCTAATCATTAGCAACTCAGTGTTCTCAGGTCTTTTAATATTATACATATCCCCATAGTTTTCTTTTTTAGGATAAGCAACAATCTTAACCGCATATGGTTTTTTATTTTCATCATTTGGAGGAGGATGGACTCCTTTAAATGTATGACCAGTTGAACCACTTTTAATATATAGAAGCTTACCACCAAGCTCTGTAATTGCTTTACCAAAATCTATATATTTTTTAGGAAGTAATTCTCTTATATCGTCAGTATTTGATGGATATTCAAATGATTCAGTTGAATTTTTAAAGTCAACCATTAAATCAATGTTATTTCCAGCTTTCATACTCTGAATTGTGGTTAATCTGTCTGAAATAAAATTAAAATCTTTTTTTGTGCTAATACTAGTTTCTGATTTTTCACTCTTTTTTTCCATTAATTAATTTATATTATATTTTTAATTTAAATACCTTACGAATTTTTAAATGAATTTTTCAATTTTAAAGACAAAATCTTTTATACCTTTTGATTTATAATAATTAATTTTTTTATATTGTTTCTTTCCTTTTCTTCTGGTTTTAGTTCGTCTTGGTATTTATAAAACATGTGTTTTATTAAATCTATATCTAACGGCGGTAATTTTGGTATTCCCATCCAATATCTTTTTTTATTAATAAAATCTTGGTCAAACTCTTGTGGATACATATATGCCATAGATGACCTTGAATTTAACATTAGTTTTCTTAAAGCTGGAGGTATAAGGGTGTTGGATTGTGGCGGAAACACAGCTAGTAACTGCATAAAGGGTTTTAGTGGATTACCTTTGTCAAATTTAATTTTATTTAATTTAATTTCTGGTAAATACTTTGCAATGTCTGTTATAAAAGGTGGATAATCAAATGGATAATACCAATTCCATGATGGACAGTCATCAAAATAATACATAGTTACCCATTTTACTCCAATTAAATAATGAGTAACAAGTTTTTTACTAAATTCTTCTAGCTCATCTTGGCCAACATCCCAATAGTATTGGTAATATCGTGCACGCCATTCATCAGGTGTATCTGAACCTAATTGAATTGGATCCTTAATTTTAAATTGTAAATTTTCAATTTTAAAAACTTCTTTTTCATATGCGTCACCATCACAAGTCATTCTTTTTTTCCCTTTTGCAAAATGCTCTCTTAAAACACCCTCTTCCAATTGAGCCAATTTACTAATGAAACGATTTAGAAAATCTTCATTAACTTTACTAAGGGTTTTTCCTTGTAAAGCTTTTTTATCATTTAACAGATATGCTATTTTATTGGTCTCAAGAATTAATTCATTAGTTGTTTCCGCATAACTAATAATTAAACTTTCAATACCATCTTGATGAATATCTAATGATGGAATATGAGGTAAAAAATCATTGCCTAAAAAATAACACATAAAAATAAAGTCATTTACAATACGTGTTTCATTTAAATCTGTAAATCCATACAAGTTTGTTTTGTCTAAAGCATCAGATGAATTTATTTTGTCCACATTCAATAACCCATCTGCTGATTCTAGCAAGTAAGCTTTAATAGTATTAACAATTGATTTTCTCATTATGCGAATACTAACGTAATTTAAAACTTCTTTGGATTCTTTTTTATTAATTTCATTAGCCTCACGCAACAAATATATTTTTTCTGATTCAGTTGCAAGTGATAAGAATATTAAATCAGCATCAAGTCCATAAACCACATATGAATAATCAAGACTTTCATTTTGATTTTTTCTAATAAATTGAAGTAATTTGTGCTCTCCTTCTGCTGGTGTAAAACATGATGAATAGATTACTTGTTTATTTAACCCATTTGCCCACTTAATGATTTTATCATGTAGCTTAACCATAAACTCAGTTCCAGGAGTAATTGCATTATTATTCCAATGTAAGGTTAGTGGTTTATCATGTTTCTTTTTAATATTATCCCACATAACTTTATCAGCTACGGATTTAAACCTTCTTGACCTTTGTTGTTTAATTTTAGCAACTGGAGCAACTCCATCAATTGCAATATAAACTCCTTTTGAAGGATTAACATAGTTAATTATTTTTTCTAAATATTCAAGAACACTGTTAATCATTTTGTTTTCAAGTTTGTCTGTGTCAGTTAGATCAGGGTTTTCAGCAACAACCTTAAAACATACTGGATGAATTAAACAATTTGCATCTATTAAAAAATAGTCAATATTATTTACTTCATTCAATAATGCTTCTGTGTATGTATTTTGTGTTTGCGCTTTAAGAATTTCTTCTTCTGAAGCTTTTTTATTTTTTTTAAGTTGTTTAATGTCTGTTAAAAGTAGTTTTGATTTATTAAATACAAAACCCTCTTTTTTATAATTTTTCATTAACCATAAGAAAAAACCGGGTACTCCCATAATTATATATACTTAATTAGTATATAGAATTAATTGTTTATATGCTATATTTTCACTTTTTATCTTTTTTTGGCACTTTAACTATTATTGTTTTGAGATTCTCGTCGGGTTTTTCTATATTAATATATGCTATACCTTTGGTTCCAAATGATTTATCAGTAAATACTGTGTTTGTAAAAAACTCTTTGTCTTCATCGTTATTAACCGAACTTAACGGTGTTTGAGTGTCTTTGTCTTCTTTTAAATTTTGTGAATTTGATGAATTTGTTGAGTGTGTTCTTCTGTGAGATTGTGATGTTTCACTTTCATTCCCAGAATTATATTGGGAACTTAATATGTTTGATACCTCACTATCTGTTGTTTCGTCTTCTGTTGGTTTTTTAATTGTTTCTATATCAAATGGTTGTTTAAATTTATCATGAATTGCCTTTAAAAGTCTAATAATCATATTTAAGTAAATAATAATATCAATATCTTGGTCCATATCCATATTGTTTAATACTACTTCAAAACGTAATATATATTTGTCATTATCGGATAATATTTTAAATGCATGATAGTATTTAGTGTCTGATAAGTCTTGTCCAAATGATGGATGTTCATTATAAAACAAAAGAATAAAGTTTGAATTTAGAACAACAAAGCGGTTTTTACTACCGCCGTAAAATTCGTATTCAATCCATTCATTTTCATCAATTGTTGATACTTGTTTATAAAAAAGAGTTTCTTTAGAATAGTAATTTCTATAATCAATGTTTCTAATATATTTCATTAAAAAGTCTGGTTTAATTTTTTTGCTAATGGAAAAATCAACCTGATATAAATTTAAGTTTGAGATATTTTTTGCAATTTTAATGTCAAGCCCGTTTATTTTTTTATAAGTTACAAATGGATTTTCTTTCCAATCTGTATTTTTAGTTTTATCAAAAAAATCATAAATTGCATATATGTTTCCAGGTAAGGAAATTTGTTTAGGCATTTATTTATCTTAGATTTAAATAATTAATCATGGTTAAATATTTTTAATAGTAGCTAAAAAAATTGAAAAACTAATTTGATTATACTATATTTATATTATTAATGTCCTCAATTTTAAGATCGCCTATATGTGGAATATTTGGTCATGTCGACTCAGGCAAGACCAGTTTTCTTTCTAAATTAAAATCATTTGAAACTGTTGAAGCTGGCGGTATCACGCAGGGTGTTTCATCAGTTTTTATACCGATGGATAAAATTAAATCAATGTGTAAAAAAATCATTGATTTAAAAGAAGTTCTATTGCCAGGTAAAGACAAAGAACCTAATCAATTAAATACAACAGAAGAATTTGAAATAAAAATTCCTGGTATATTGTTTATTGATACTCCTGGTCACGAAGCATTTAGCAACTTTAGACAAAAAGCTGCAGATGTATGTGATATGGGAATAATTATTGTAGATATAGAAAAAGGTGTTGAACCACAAGCAGTTGAGTCTATTCAAATGTTAACAAGTAAAAAAATACCATTTATTGTACTTTTAACGAAACTTGACAAAGTTACTGGATGGGAAGTAGTTGATACACCAAATCTCCGCCAGTCCATTAAAAATCAAAGTCAAGAAACTATGACCACATTGAATTTAATGATGGAAGATGTTAAATATGAATTATCAAAAAGTCAAATTTCTGCGGAATTTTATTTCAAAAATAAAACACCAAGAAAAACAGTTTCAATAATTCCAGTATCAAATAAGTCGGGTGAAGGATTTAATGATTTAGTTAATTTGCTAATTTTTATTACCCAAAATTTTATGGAAAATAAATTAACAATTACTAATAATTTAAAGGCCTTTGTTATGGATAAGTCTTTTGATAAGTCTTTGGGTTGGACAGCAAATATTATTCTTGCATCCGGCAAGCTTGCCAACACTAATAATATAGTTGTTGCAACACAAGAAGGTCCTGTAAAAAGTGTTATAAGAAATATGATAGGAATACAATTTGATAAAACAAAAAATCGGTTTGTTCGAGCAAGTTATTCTGAACAAGAAGCATCATGTTCTGTTACCTTGTTTGCACCAAATCTTGAGCATGTTATTGTTGGATCGTATTTAAATGTGTATTCAACCGAAGAAGAATATGCAACTTTTGCCACAAAAATTGAACAAACAGAAATTAAAGCAAGTTTTTTATCGGGAATTAAAAAACAGGCAATTGAATCAAAAGAACTTGGATATTATCTAATATGTTCAACAGAAGATGAATTCGAAGCTGGATATCAGGTATTTAAATCTGCAGGAATTCCAATTATTAATGGTTCTTGTGGACCTCTTACTGAAAAAGAGGTTGACTTATTTGAAATTTGCTCATCAAAATTAGTTAAAACTCATGGTTTAGCGAATGTAATTAAGGGTATAAGTTCAAGGGAAAAACCATTTGTTGAAAACTTACTTGAATATAAAACTATTCTTTATTATACAAGTTCTGATAAAAAACCAAACAATTATGACCAAATATGTGAATATGCAAAATCCAAGGAAATTACTATTTTATTCAATGATGTTGTTTATAAACTAGTTGATGATTTTCAGTCACTTAAATCCAATATCTTAAAATCTCGTCAGGATATGTATTTACATGAGGGTTTTGTTATGGCACCATGTGAACTTAAACTACTCAAACAACATGTTTATTTGAAGGGCGGTTCTTCTGAATTTGTAATTGGTTTTAAAGTTATAGATGGTATGCTTAATGTTGGTACAAATATTGTTTGTGTAAAAGCCAATAAACAAGTTTTAAACCTTGGACAAGTTGTATCAATTGAAAAAACAAAAGAAAAAGTTGATACAGCAAATAAAAATACAGAAGTTTGTGTCAAACTAAGTAATCCCGAACACTACTCATGGCAAAAAGATTTTACAGAAAAAGAAACATTTATTACTGGAATGACTCGTGAATCATTAGAGTTATTAAAAAGAGATTTTAGAACCAGATTAACTAAAGACGATTGGGTTCTTACTGTGCGAATTGTAAAAACTCTTGGAATTTAAATATTTGAAAAAAACTGAAATTTTTGCGTTTTTATTTGTTTAATTAATTTTATTTTATAATGGAATGCACAATATGTAATACACAATGTTTTATACCAACTACCAATGACATCAGATGTTCTCAAACAATTGGAATCAAGCTTGATTCAGGAAGTTATATTTGTACCGGTTGTTCCGACGCATTAGATTTTGCTAATGGATTGGGCTTTATGAAACAAAAAAATAAATCACAAACAGGCTCAAACTCAAATGTTAAAATAACATTGGACAAAACTAACACTGTAAATCAAGTTTATATTCGTTGTGGGAAATGCTCACAATCATTTACTGGTGCAAAGTGCTTATGTGGGTTTATTAATCCTCTTTATCGTAAAAAAAAATAACTTAACTTTGCGTTTTTGTTAAATTTGTTTTATCACCAATGATAATATTCGATTTTATGGAAATAAATCAGTTCAACAAAATTAACATATCTGTAATTTATGGACAAATTGAAAAAATTAAATACCCATCAATATTTTTGTTTAGTCTTATCGCTCATAAAAATGAATTGGGAGATTATGAATTAAGTATAATATTGAGAATATTTATGAAATACCATTCTAATTATATGATGGAAATCAATGTAAAAAAAATGTTCGCAAACGAAATTAATCAATATTCTTTATCCTGGTGTGCATTGTGTGATTTTTATAAAATTATTGGGAAAAAAATACCATTAGTTTTTGTTCTTAAAAAGTTCAATTCTGTTTATTTAAACCAAGAGTTTTGGACAATGGGAGTATCAAATCAACTTGATTTTTTATCAAACACAAAAGAAAGATTTTTAGGCATATATGATTGTTCAAGAGGAGGAATACCTTTTCATTACAAACTGGCTCAACTATTTAAGGACAATAAATATGACAAAAAAGAAATTATGAATAACATTATGAAAAGACTATTAGCAATTTTAGAAATATTTGGTACAAGTGTTTTTATTTCAATGGAAATTCCACTAATTACCGTTAAGGATTTTTTAGAATTATCTGATGAAAATATATTAAAATATATTATCGTTATTTACGAAAAATTTACGGAATTATTAAATCAAACAATAAAATTATTTGATTCTTATAATTTAATATGTATACAACTGCATAATTTAACTACTCCAAGTTTTATTAAAGTTAATTCGTCACATATTGATTCGGAAACTGAAGATGAAGACATCAAATTATTCTGTCAAAAATAATTTAACTAAACATTAAATTTGCCTTACCATTGGAAACAATAAACAAATCATAAATTTTTCCAATTATTTTAATATTTAATGCCGACTTGTTATCAATTTCTTCTTGAGTTGAAAAAATTGTACTTAGTTGATTAGTATATTCTTTTAACCATTCGGAATTAAAATTTACAATATATTGTTTACCCTTTATCACACGAAAATTAGCTGTACCAGATGGCTGAGTTTCTTCCGGATATAAACAAAATGAATGATAATAAATTCCTTTTGGTAAAATATTATTTAAAAATTTCCATGATAACAAATAAGTGTAATAATTTGAGTCAACCTTATCCAATAGTAAATCATGTTGATTTAAAACAATTTTTTGTTTTAATATAATATCATTGGTATAATAGTCATCAATATTAAATCTTAAACTAAGATTTTGATTGAATTCTGAAAGACCATATGTAAATATTTGCGGTTGCACATACCATATTAATTCTTTACATGGGTTTGTAAACCCAATTTCGCAATCAAAAAAATTTTTATTTTTTACGGTATAAATATCATCATCGTATCTTTCAATCACGTACTCTAATTGTGACCCAGCAAATTTGGCTCTTTCTACATCATCCATAAAAACACTCTCATATACTAATTTAATTTGAGGTACAGCCACAGTACTACAATACAAGTTATAATCAATGAACGGATAATATTCCATTATTTTATAAATAAAACTAGCATAAATTGGTTTTCTCATATTTGCCATAAATTTTATCCACAAATTTTGAGTTATAACCAGGTGTGTTTGTTCCCCACTAACACCATTTTTAATTGCAATATCTGTTTCAGACATATGGGGTTTTAAGATTTTTGTTATTTGGTTTAATGTTAAAGTCTGAGCATTATTAGCAAGTATAATATCTATTTCTGGTTCTGATAAATCAGAAAATTTAATTTTAAGTAATTCCTTATTTATCAATGGGCAAAAATAACTAATTGTGTCATCAAGATAATTAAATGTGGCAGATTCATAAAATAAATTATTATTTAAAATATATTTATCTTTAAACAAATTATTTATTGTAACTGTCGCAACATCAATAAAGTTTTGTGAATAGTTTTCAAAACATATTATTTTATTTACACTAGATATTTTAGCATTAATCACTACTGATGAATATTGCATCGCAACCAATGGCAAACTTGCACCAGGATTTTTACAAAACCAAAATATTAAAGGTACTAATATTTTCCTTCCACCTTTTGGTAAATCATTATAAGTAATCATTTCTGGAACATGACCAATCATTTCCAAATAATTATCAATGTTGTCTTGGCTAATACTATGAGTTTGGTCAATATGTAAAATATCTTTGGTATATAAATCTATTTCTTGACCACCAATTTCTAATGTTACTTCATCAAAAAAATTATGTCCCAAATATTCTGCAAAATTAAATTTAATTTGGTTTGACTGGGTTTTATCAGTAATTTCATTAGATAGTGCAAGAATTTCGTCATTATATTCATCCAAATAATAAATCATTAAATTATACATTTGAGTTAGTTGTGTTTTAATATCAGCTTTTGAAATAAACTTGGTTTTATCATAAGTTGTCGATGTTGCAATTAGTTTTGTTATTCCAGTAATATATCCTGACATATCTATTCGTCTAAAAACCGTTTCGTCAATTTTATTTACATACTGGTCTTTTGATAACTTTGTTTTATAATTAAATCTAATAACCTGGTCTTTAAGATTATTAATTGTAACATTATCTGTTTCTAAATAACTCGATAAAATTCTGTATAACTGAATTTCAATATCAATAAACCCTTTTAGATTTGAATATAGTAACTGATAGTCTGTTAACTTAGTTTGTAAATTCGCAATTTGCAAATTCTTTCTATTAATATAACTTGGTTCAGTTATATATTGATCTGAAAAACTATATTCTGGTAGTGTTATTTCAAAGTAACACCGATGTATTGCGTCACCACGATTTAATATAAATGAAATTTTGCTATTAAAATTAGGATCTTGTTCTGGTAAAATTTCAATTAGTTCTGTCGCAAAATTTGTATGCCTTCTATATACTCTTTTAAAAAAAGTTATTTCAGGGTCAATTGTCAAATAAACATCTTGTTTACCAGACACAACCATTTGAAGTAATCCTCCTGTCATCTATTAATTTATAATACTTAGGTTTTAAATAATATAATAACTTATTAAATTGTTATATTAATTAAAGATTTTTTTCAAATTGCACATTTATTGGGGGCAAAGAGAAATACCGCCAACAGATGAGAATTTTTCTTGAGGAACAACTAATTTCTTAGAACCAAGATGGAAAGCAGCAAAACCAGCTAAGGTAGTACCTAATAACATAAGGTGAGTTTGAGTAATAGTACCATCCATTAAATAGTTGGAAGCTAAAGCACCCATAGATACTTTAATGACATCGTTAAATAAGGGTTGGTATTCGTCTTGAATCTTGGGAACCATGTTGGCAACGGCCATGTTGAAAGCGGCGTAACCTGCAATGATGGCACCGTGTTCCATAAACCATCTTTGATCGAAAACAATGGGTCTGCCTTCGATGTAAGCAACAATTGCTCTTTGGGCAGCAAAGATAGTTCCGAACTTAACTAAGTCATAAACAGATGCTTTAACACCAGCGTTATCAACTTGTAATTGGGCATTGATCATACCGCTAACTTTGTTAGTTAAAAGGCCATGAAGAGCAACACCAAGTAAAGTGGCAACAGCTAAGTTCATCCATTTTTCGTTAAATAAGGGAGTTTTGTTAAGTTGACCTTCAACAACATTAGCAACGACTAAAACAGTGGCAAAAAGGGTTAAGTCAGTTTTAGTAACTTGTATATCAGTAGGAGATATCATTACATATATATAGAAAAAAACTAAATATTTTATCAATTTATTTAAATAAATTTTTTATAATTAATTCTTTTTTTAAATATTTTTATAGTTGTGGATTTGGTAATTCACCACATCCAATGTTTTTTGGTTCAACAGGTTCTCCAGTAACGTGATCCAATATTTGTGTTTGACATGTGGTTAAGCAATCCGGACCATACCAATATTTTAAAACTTTTTCTGCTTCTTGAGGCCCCCATACTTCTATTGAACCAAACTTAAATCTTTTTCTCGGTATAATCCAATCAGATGGATAGTTTACCCATTTCCACCACCATTCATTTTGTTTGTCGATGTAATTACATTTTGTATCAAAAGGTTCTGCACATCTTACTATTTTACCATCAATATCATCATGAATAAAAATATCAATAAATGGAAACTTTGTTTCGTCAAAGTAAACCTTTATTAATTTCCAATCAGATTCTAAAACTAAACCATTTAATTTAAATTCATCTTTTAATGACATAACTTTTGAAAAATCTTTTCTTAAAATTGTTATATCTGCATCATCATCCCATGGTATCATGTCCCAATGTCTAACTGCACCAAGAAGAGTACCATATGATATAGTATAATATATATTATGTTTGTTAAAAATCTGGTCTATTTGACTTAAGCCAAAAGTTATTTTTTTCTTAATTAGTTCGCTGTTAATATTATTGCCAAATTTTTCAAAATTATAATTTTGAACATTTAAATTAAATAAACCAATACATACAATTCCTAAAATAATTATTAAAAAAACACGTTTATTAAACATTAAATACATTTAGAAAATATCTATTTGCATATGAGAAAAAAATATTTAAACCTATTTAGAAACTTGGTGAGTTTAATTATATATAAGAATCTTTACAAATATTAATATGAAAATTTTTGACTACAAATTTTTAATCCTATTGGGATTGTCCTTAGTTGTATATTTTATTTATAGAGAAGTTGAATATTTACGTGGTAAAGTTGATAAATTAGAAAAAGAATTAAAGGGTAAATCACCTCAACCTGAACTAGTTGATGCCACACAACCAAAAGCAATTACAAATAAACCTCTACTTGCATTACCAAAACCACCAGGTATGGAAACTACTCAAGAAATACCAAAGCCAGAAATTGTATTAAATGTTATTCAATCTGAGTCGGGGTCTGGTAAACCATCACCAAAGGTTATTAATGTTGATATGTCACCATCTAAAGCAACCGAACTATCTGGGTTTGAATCTGGAGTTAAATTAACAAAAATGGCAAATAAACAAAAAACTCAAACAGACTCGGAGTCAAACACTGAATCCAGTTCGTCAAAACATCTGGCAATTTATTCCAATGACAATGAACAATATGATGAAACTCAAAATTCATTACTTGAAAGTATTGAGTCAAATAAGCTTGAACTTAATTTTGATTACGCGGAAAAAACCATACCAAAAATTGAAACAAATGTTAATGAAATAATTAATATGGTTACATCAGAAAATTCTGTACCAGAAAGTTCTAACACACATACAGAGTTAGAGGCGGAAAATTCAGATGGTATTTCAATCGGCGGTATTTCAATTAGTAATGAAAAAAAATCTATTTCATCTGAATCAGAATCAGGACTTGAGAAAAAAAAATTACCAGAACTTAAAAAAATTGCAGAATCAAAAAAAATTAGCTTAACAAAAAAAGTTAATGGCCAACAAAAACCAAAAAATAAACAAGAACTCATTAAAGATATTCTTAGTTGTGACAAATAAATTTTCATAGGTGTAAAACCTCTGGTGTTAATTGTTAATACAATAAAAAATATCTAATTAAATATATATAAAATGGATAATCGTTACTTTAATTACAAGTGCCCTCCACTTATGCAAGATGCTAGATTCATTACCAATTACACTAAAAATAGTACCTTTGAACAATTTATTCGTAATGTAAATCAAATTGAATCCGCACAAGAATATAAACAATTTTTACAACAAAATGGTGACACTATCATTAACAGAGAAAGAGCTTATTTAGAAAGTATTAACACATGTGCTGTACATGGTAAATGTGTTCCTATTGCTGATAATGCTACTGGTGCTGCTAAAGTTGCCGGTTCATCATGTGGATGCGCATGCAAACGCTAAATTTGCATTGGCAAGCTAGCACAACATTTAAATTTTTAATATAGAATTTAAATAAATTAGTTTATTAATAATAAAAATTTATCACTTCTATTAATATAACAATAATATGAATAGATTTGATAAGCCATATAGAATTGCACCATCATTTGATACCAGAAAAAATATTGAGATGTTTGACTTGGCATCAAAATTAGATACCCATGAATTATTACAACATTCATTAATTAATCAAATTCCTTTTGATGTTTCCGATGAAGAAGCAAATACATTAATTCATATTGTAATAAATGTTGATTCAAGAAAAGCATCTCAACATGCAAAGTTAGGGGTAATAAAGTTTCTTGTAAACAATGGTGCAAATCCTGATAAACCAAATAAATATAACCAAACTCCATTACATTTAGCATGTCATTATCAATTTGATTTAATTGTTGAGTATTTGTTAAGTATTGATGTTAATCCTAATTTTCAGGATAACATGGGGTTAACTCCTTTTCATTATTTGTTAACTGGGGACATTAAATCCATTGAAAACACTGGAGAAATTATGAACTTTATACCACCTCCTAAAAAACAAGATGTTGAAAAAAATGAAAAACTACTTGAAATTAAAAAACAAATTTATAACATGTTGGTAACCAGATTAATTAAAGACGAGTTTCCAATTTTCAAAACATTTTCTAATACAATTACCAATATACTTGAATCAGATAGTGAATTTATTTCACAGCGCGTGGAATTAGAACAAAAAATTGTTAAATTAGCACAAGATACATCATTACCAAATTATCTTGGCGAAATTAAAAGTACAATTAATGTCGCACTTAAATCTATCAGTAAAAAAATACTAAGACTATTTAATGGATTCCCAGAACAGTCTGATTTACAAATTCACTCAACAGATAAATTATCTTGGTCTCACCCAACAAATACCCAACCTCTATCACTTATTAAAAATGGAGATATTAAAAAATCAATTAAAAACGAAATTGCAAGAGCAGGAGAAGATATACTTAATTTAAGTTCCGAATTTAATCCAATTTCTATTAACTTTTCATCTTATGAATCTGACGGCTTAAATGAAATGATGGAAATATATTTAAGTAAATTTAATAAAGCCCAATTTACAAAAATTCCCGGAAGTAACGAATACTACTATTCTAGCACAATGAGTGTACCAGAAAGAAAACTTTTTTTAGATGTTAACAATATGTTAAAACATCCGAATGCTTTTGATAATGCATCAAGTATTATTGATTTTAAAAATTTAAAATACACAGGTGGACCAAGAAATGTTCCAGTTGTTTTTATCAATCGCCAATTAGCAAATTTAAATCCTGTTGTTCCTGTTCCGGCACCAACTGTTTTAGAAGAAGTTACAAGGATATCTGTGCATTTAAATTCAATTGAAAGAATTTTATATATGATTGATCCCCCGATGAGTCTTGTTAGTCTTAGAGCTATTGCAACTGATATTCAAAATGGAACTTTAGACATGATAAATATTAACGGTGCCAATTATACAAGATACTTTCAAACTGACTTAGATACAAACATGCCTCCAGATCCTTTTTATAAAGAAGCAATGTTTTGTTATGTGGTTTTTGCATTTGTTGGTATTTCCTATTCAGATAAATTTAAAGAGTTAGGTGAGAATCCATATATTAAAAACATCATTAACAATAATAGTTTTGCGGCCAAATGGTTTAGGTCTTATTTAGATGGATGTAATGTAGGTACATTTGTTTATGGAATGTATTTGGATATGGTTTGTTACTTGTCTGTGTCAAATCTTGACAGCCTAGGTCCTACAAGCTTAAGAGTATTAATGTTAGTTGCTGGTTTAGCAAATGAAACAATCAGTCTTGACCAAAGTATTTATAATGCTTACAAACCACAAGTTATTGCAGATTTATGTGACTCTACTAGGTTAACATCAGAACAAGAAAAAATAACTGCAATTACCATGATGATACTTAATGAAAATTGTACCGGAATATACTGGACTAATATTGAACAAAACTACAGTACACTTGCTTCAATTCCAACAACAGGAATTGACAGTAAAGTTCTTACTATTGGTGCGCTTGTACTAAAATATTTTACTAATCCTGCGGGATTTAGTGCTAACACAACAAGTCCTGAAGATAAATTATTTAGAGCATATGTGAAACCAGGAAAGAAACCAATCTGGGCACTTGCAAATATTATTATTGATTTTGCCGAAAGCATGGCCAACAAACCATTAAAACAAACAATGCTTGATTTTATTTATTTGTTAAATAGTTACGATCAGGCTCAACTTAAAAACATAGATATTTTTAAACAAATGTCAACAAGTGAAATTCTCTTACATCCTTTAGATTTAAGTAAAAATATTCAACCCAGTCATTATGGGCTGGAAAATGTTCAAATTGATTCAAGCAAGTTTTCACATATAGCAAATATTGTTCAAAATCATTGGCGTGTGGCGCATACATTAGGTTTATATTTTGAGGGTATGTGTAATCCTCATGAAGATTATGATACCACAAAAACATTTAGTGTTATGGAAAAAGGAAAATCCAATAAAGTTGATTATAAGGATATTTATATTATAAGACAACCTGGTGTGGTTCATGTGTTTGGTCCTACAAATGACCTGGTTGCAAATCAACTTCCTTTACCATTTAATAATGTCGTGCTAGCTGGTGGAACTATATTACCATCAATAAGAAGAGCAACTTATTATAATATTGATAATAGACCCATTTTAAATCCATCAGTTTATTCTTATTTTGTAATGTTAGTTACAAGAATTAAGTATTACCAAGACAAAATTAAAGTTTTGTTAAAGTTTGTGGAAACATATACAGAGGAAATTAAAAAGGGAAAAACAACCAATATGGGTTCATTAATAACCACAATATATCCCAAATTAGTTACTTACTGTAAAATTACTAATTCTTATGTTGAATCTTTAGAAAAAATAAATAAAAATTATGAAAACAAAGACTTTTGGAAATATTCAGAACTAAGAAAAACAGTTGGTAAAATAACAACATATGATTATGTTGAATTAGCAAAATCAATAAATACCATTAATGCAAGTTTTTATTTATATTATTATATTTTTTCTCCAAATAAATTATTTAAGCTAAATAAATTTAACTATTATCAAATACCAATAAGCTCACCTGGTAAGTACTGGGTTTTTAATGATCCAACGCCCGTTGATAACCTTTATGACCCTGTAACGATGGCGCAACATGTCGCGCTGGACGAACTAACTGATATAACTACAATTCAGGCAAGTACTGGGCTTGTTGGACAATTTAGTATTGGAAATTACAATTCATTTTATGATGAGTACAAATTAAATAATTTCAATACAACAATAACAGACAACTCAGCTAGTTTTAATGTAGATAAAACCAATAAGTTACCTCCATCCTTAAGTGCAAATTTGGAAATATTTTATAAATACTGTTTGATTGAGCTTGTTATTAAAACCATTAGCGAAATTGATACAAATAAAAGTCCTGGATCAAGTACAAATGGGCTATATACAAGCTTAATTAGTTTAGTAAAATCATCTGGTATAGAACTTAATGACTTTGAAATATCTGCATATCATTTAGTTAGTAAAATAGTTCAAGAAATCGTTAGAGAACAATTTGCTATCTATGTAAATAATGAAGTTAATGATGTGTTTAGAAAATCCATTACAAATATACCAAGTTTGTCAGGATTACCGGTTACTGATATTTTTACACAAAAAGAAATGTCAGTTTCAGTTGATAAAACTGATATAGAATTTTCAAAAATAACAAAATCAAAACAAGTTAAAAACTTGTACAATATTTTAATTCAACCAACTAAATCAGATGTGTTTATACTTTACCCAAATGATTTAACAAATATTTCCAGACTTAAAATGAAAACTGGGATTACAGTAAACACAAAAATAATTGAGTTGTTATTAGAAAAAAGAGGTTCACCTTATAATGTAAATTTTGATGGCCAATCTCCAATATATAATTTAATTAAAAACTTTAATTATGGTCCAGTAAAAGAACTTAAAAAATTAGGTGTGGATTTTAGAGATTTTGAAGGCGAATTACCAATGGAATACTTACTAAAAGAATTTTCTAACAGTATTGACAAAGCAATCGGACCAAACTTAAAACCACAATCTAATAAAGATTTACTGAGTAATTGGGATAATTATTTATTTAATGACGTTAAAACATTAATTACGTCCAATGAAGTTTATGGAAATAATGTTTTGGGATATCTTCCATTGTCCTTTAATATTTGTACTTATATTGTATTACAATACTTGCTTGAAAATTTAATTAATACTGATGACACATACACACTAGATGATTTATCTGAATTTTTAAACTTTATTGAGGTTGATATTAATGATATTAATAAAAATTACTTGGGTGAAACAATTGGTAAATTTAAAATTCCTGTTGATTTAGGTAAATATATTGCAAAAGAATTTCTAATAGAAAAAGTTAACCAACTTAAAAACATTAAAAAAGAAAAACAAGTAATGGATGACAATATTGCAAAACTAACAGTTTCAAACCCATCTCTTGCAACTAAAATGAATTCAAGTTCAAAATATACCAAAATTGCTAATGATGTGGTAAAGTTAAGTTCAGACATTACAAATTTATCAGCTACAATTAGAACAATAACCGGAAATATTAAAAATAAAAGAATAAATGAGTATAAAATAATTAAAAGATATCGTGGCTTGTCTGGTTCATCAATACATAATGCGCTTATTATGGTCGGATGGGAAAAAATGTTAGAATTACCATATGGGAAATCCAATTATAACTTGGGATTAATTCATTTATTAATTAAACAAAAAGCTCTTTGTTCCAAATTAAATTTAGCAAATATGGAAACTTTAAGAAAAATTTCCAAACCATTAAGTAAACTTGCTGACATTGGCCAAGAATATTTTTCTGGTCCAAAATTTACTGAAACTAACAAGCCAGCACATTTTGTCAGAGACATGATTGAATATCTTACTGAAATATCAATTTGTACCGGTCTTGAACTCGTAATTAGACGTATATTGTATACCTATTTTTCTAATGCATCACCAGATGATTCCCAAGATGATATTTCTGACAGAATTGATTTTATTTTAGAAACAGATACTTATGGTACTGGTAAATCATTATTAACAATACTTAAAACCCAAATAGCTCCAGAACTTGCTAAAAGTTCATCTGAGATTTTTGCAAATAGATCCGAAGAACAAGGATATCTGATAAGACCACCAAGAGACATATTAATTGAATTTTTCCAATTGTTAGAAAATTCCCCAATTAAGTTACCAAATGAAATCATGTCAATTTTTATTAAAGATGTTGTGTCATATTTTGATACATTTACATCTAGAACTATTATGCTATGGCAAGTAAATGCGGAAAATATATTTAAATATTTCATTAATAACTATAGATGTGTTGAAACAATATTAAGTCTTTAAAAATATAATAAAAATTTATTAATCTTTATTAATTTTTTAATCTTGTAAATTTGCTTTTTTGTATTCCTCCATAACTGATATAGTTTGTGAATTTAAGTAAGTATTATCATTTTGTATCTGTTCCTCTGTAATTTTTAAAGTAAAACTATGATTAATATTTCTAAAATTAATTCTTGAACCGTCAGGATACACAAACCTAATGGTTAGCTCTGACAATGTTGAAATTGGAAATCCCTTATAGTATAAATTACTTGGATTAGTAACAAAAGTGTTAAATAATATGTCACCGGGATTTCCAGATAACTGAATTTTTGCAAATGCTGACTTTAAATTATTATTTGAATAAATATATTCAATATCGTTCAAGTACATCAGAAAATAATTATGTTTACCAACAAAGTTCATAAAATTTGTACTATAAGTTATTAAATTACCAACTGGATTTAAATTTACTGAATTTATATATGGGTCATAATTAGTTATTTCTGAACTAAAATCAATAATTGAATATTTACTACCGGGATTTTTAAACCCAATAATTTCTCCACATGTGTCCGATTTATCAAATAGTAAACTTACTTTTGTTTTACTTTTAATTACTATATTTTCACCACCACTTAATGGTTTATTTGCAGATTCATCGGAAATTTCATTAACACTGCCTAATATAATATCATATGTATTATTCCTCAAGTTTACTTTGTAAATTTTATGTTCCTTATTAATATATTTTGATGAAATAAGGCGAATTCCAGAATTTGTTGTTGTTGTAACATCACTAGAATTTGTTATTGATATTATATCATCAATTTCAACATAGTTATTTGGATGTGATATTGTTAAAATAAAAAATTCCTCTGTATTGATATTTTCTTTACTAATAGAAAGTGAATTTGGTAATTTTGATAAACTAAACGGTTTAAAAGTAATTTTTTGAATATTACTTTCTATTGTTATGTCAAAATAATTATATTCAGTGTTTAGTAAACTCGTGTTTACACGTTTAACCTCATTAATTTTTTTTAATAAATTTTGAAGAAATGTTTCTGATGTGTAAAAACCTTCATCAATACTAACATCATAAATATATGTTCCGTCGTCAATATGTTTCCAATAAATTTTATCATTGATGTTCTTTTTAACGACAATATCCACATATGGAAACTCTGTACTTACTAATTCAATATTAGTAACATTATTAAAACTTTTTTTTAAATTAATAACATAATCATCTGCATCTGGATGTCCAACTATTGTATTAATTATTTTATTTACTAAAATATTAGACCCTCCTGCTTTAATATTTCCATATGATTTTAAATTAATTTCAATTGTAAAATTATTTGCATCTAAAACCTGAGCTACTTCAAAACTACTTTGATAGTTATAATTTCCAATTGGATAGTTTGCATTTAAATAACCCAATGGAATACCACCAATATGTAAATAAGAAATTTTAAAAATTTGTTTAACCTGATAATAACCAGTCGTACCATTATACTCATTTGGTAGCTCTACTAGAATACATTGATTATTTATTATTGTTGTAATATTTGTTGAATTTGTTGATAACAAATTAATTAAATCAGTCGATGCTGTTAAAGAAAGAAAATACGATGAAGGAATATCAATTGAACCAATTAAACATTTTTTAACTCCAAGCAAGTCATTTAATTTAATATTGTCAAAATTATTTGATTCTGTTTGAGCTCCAACTAATTCAATATTGCAAAAAACTTTATCTATATATGATTTATAATTTAAAACAATATCATTAGAATAAAATAAAAAAATAGCGTATTTGGAATTTTTTATTAAATAAACAGAATCAACAACAGTTTTCTCCATTCCTTCTACATTTTGAACTGTAATCATATCTCCTACTTCAAGTTTATGATTTGGATAATTAAATTTAACCGTGGATGAACCAACTGTAAATGTCAACGGATTATCTGGTAATGTTTGACCTGTTGATGTTAAAATATTTTTTGGGTATAAAGTTCGAAATGAACTATCAATATTAACAAGTGTGTTTTTAGTAATTTTTGTTTGGGACATATATTATTAATAAATGGGGGTTTTTTTTTAAATGCTTGTTATTTTTATTTGGTTCCAGTACAATTTTTAAGTTTTTTACCTGTAAAATATATTATGCCAAATAAAAATATAAAAAGTAAAATTAGTTTCCAGTTTCTAAAAAAGGTTTTTAAATAATAAACATAAATAAGTATTGGGTCTGAGTAATATTTCACAAAGTCAATAATTTCTCCATTAAAAAGTATGGGTAAAATTTCCTCATATAAATATTTAACATGTGAATCTTTTGTTTGAATCATTTTTGAGTTTAAAATAATTTTATTAACTGACATAATTTTATTTCTAGTATCTGTGTCGTAAATATGATTCACTAATAACTTAAACATAATGTCTTTTTCCGTTATTTTAAATTTAGCAACTAAACGGTCAATCATTAAATTTAAACTATTTTTTACTTCAATGTAAATAATATTCAAATCTATTATTATTCTTGTTTCTGTTGAATTAATTTTTTCAAATGAGTCATAATGTTTGCCAATAATGTCTTTCAAAAGCAAACCAATACTTTCATCGATTAGTTTATATGTGATTTCTGTATCCATAATATAATATATTAGAATATAAATATTACTTCCTTTATATATAAAAAAATTGATAAAATTATATAAAAACATATTGTTCCTAATATTCAATCATGTCTAAAAATACAAAATCTGCTAGTACAAAGTCAGAAGCTGAAAAGTACGACAAGAAAACTCCAAGAGAACACGTGCTAATTCGTCCCGATACTTATGTTGGTGACATTGAACCTACTGTTGAACCCATGTGGGTTTATTCAGAAAAAACAGGTAAAATGTCAAAGGAAGAAATCACATACACCCCTGGATTTTTTAAAGTTTTTGACGAACTTCTTGTTAATGCTCGTGATGCATCTGAAAATGATAAATCGTGCGATACTATTAAAGTAGAGTACAATGTAGAAGAAGGATATATCAGCGTATGGAATAACGGGGATATTGGCATTCCTGTTGAAGAACACCCTACACATAAAATGTTAGTGCCTACAATGATTTTTGGTGAGCTACTTACTAGTAGTAATTACAATGATGATGAAGAACGTACTACTGGCGGAAGGAATGGTTATGGGGCCAAGTTGGCGTCAATTTTTGCCACCCGTTTCATTGTTGAAGTCGATGACGCTAAACGTGGTAAACGATTTGTACAGGAATGGTCAGAAAATATGTCAGTTGTTGGAAAACCGAGCATTACCAAGTTACCGGGAAAAGTAAAAAGTTCTGTTAAAATTACATTTTATCCTGACTTTGCACGTTTTAAAATTAAGAATTTAGCGAATGACCATAAAAAATTATTCCACCGAAGAGCTGTAGATATTGCTGGTACTTCAAACAACAAACTAAAAGTCTTCTTCAATGAAACCAAAATAGACATTAATAACTTCAAGTCATATATTGAACTATATTATCCTACTGAATCTAATGAATTATATCTTGATACTCCGGGTGAACGTTGGACAGTGGGTGTATTTTATAAACCAGATGCTGGAGGAGAAGTTATTAGTTTTGCTAATGGTATTAACACCTATCGTGGCGGTACTCATTGTACCCATGTAATTGATAACTTAGTTAAAGTACTAATTAATGACTATATTAAAAAGAAAGATAAAAATATTAAAGTTAGTGCACCACAAGTAAAAGAAAACCTTGTCTTTTTTATTAATTCAGTTATTATTAATCCAGCTTTTGGTTCTCAAACCAAAGATACTTTAACAAGCAAAGTTGACAAATTTGGTTCAAAGTATGAACCTACGCCTGCATTCCTTAAAAAGCTTGCAAAATGTGGTATTGTTGAACAAATTATTGAATTAGCTAAATTTAAGGAAAATGCTGGTCTTAAAAAAACTGACGGAAAGAAACAAGTTAAAATTACAGGTATTCCTAAATTAGAAGATGCTAACAAAGCCGGTGGTAAAGAATCAAGTAAATGTACTTTGATTCTAACCGAGGGAGATTCAGCTAAAGCTACCGCAATGGCTGGACTTGGTGTTGTTGGTCGTGACTATTATGGTGTTTTCCCTTTAAAAGGAAAATTGCTCAATGTTCGTGAAGCAGGAGCTGCACAATTGTTAGCTAATGAGGAAATTAAAAACCTTAAAATTATTATGGGTCTAAAGCAAGGTGAAGATTATTCATCTGACGAAAAATTTAGCACACTAAGATATGGACATATTTTATTATTAACTGACCAAGATGTCGATGGTTCTCACATCAAAGGTCTGTTTATTAATATGTTACACACTTTATGGCCTACACTTGTTAAGCGCGAATCATTTGTTCAAAGTTTAAATACTCCTATTGTAAAAGCAACTAAAGGAAAAGACACTATTACCTTTTATAATTTAACTGACTATGAAAAGTGGAAGGAAACTCCTGAAGCTTCTAGTTATAAGATTAAATACTATAAGGGTCTTGGTACTTCTACTGCTGCTGAAGCTAAAGAATATTTTATTGACATTGAAGAAAAGTTATTGAATTATCTTTGGGAAAATATGGATGTTGATGTTAAAGCAAAGTTTTCTGATTCCGATAAAACACCAGGAAATAGTAAAAGCAAAGCTAAGTCCGCTCCTGTTGCCAAAAGCCCTGATCCAGAATCTGAATCTGATAACGAGTCAGATGGTTCCAATGATGAGTCAGATAGTGAAGATGAAGAGGCTCTTGATGTTTTTATACCTAAACATGACGATGATGATGCAATTAGATTAGCATTTGACAAATCTAGAGCAGATGACCGTAAAAAATGGCTCATGGCTTATGATAAAAATAAAGTACTAAAGTATGAACAAAAAGTTATTCCATACTATGACTTTATTCATTATGATTTAATTCACTTTTCAAATGATGACTTAATTCGTTCTATTCCATCTGTTATTGATGGTCTCAAACCATCCCAACGTAAAATCTTATACGGTGCTTACTTGAGAGGTTTAGATAAAACCGAAGTCAAGGTAGCTCAATTAGCTGGTTTTGTTTCCGACAAAGCAGCTTATCATCATGGTGAAATGTCTTTAAACGGTGCAATTATTGGTATGGCACAAAACTTTGTTGGTTCTAACAACATTAATGTTTTATTCCCTGCCGGTCAATTTGGTACTCGTCTTAAAGGCGGTTCTGATGCTGCATCTCCTCGTTATATTTGGACTAGTTTAGAAAAACTTACTCCAATTATTTACAATCCAGTTGATGACCCCATTTTAAAGCAACAAGATGAAGATGGTGAACCAATTGAACCAGAATATTATGCACCAATTATTCCTATGGTTTTGGTTAATGGTGCTGCTGGAATTGGTACTGGGTTTTCAACTAAAATCCCTCCTTATAATCCAGTTGATATTATTAAAAATATCCGTAATATTATGATTGATGCTGAATTTGAGCCTATGGACCCATGGTGGCAAGGATTTGAAGGTGTTGTTAGTAAAATTGATGACTTTAATTATGAAATTTATGGTACTTGGTCAGTTGATGATAACAAATTAACTATTACTGAATTACCTGTTGGTGAATGGACCAGTAATTACAAAGAGTTTTTAGAAAAGATGCTTGATGATGTACCTCTTAGAGGTAAAGCAGATGACAAGAAATCTAAAAAGCCAGTCAAAAAAGAAAAAGAAAATCCCTTTTTATCGTATAAAGATAACAATACCGATTCTAAAGTCCATTTTGAATTAACATTTGAAGATGGATATCTCGATAGTTGTAAAGATATCGATAAACAATTTCACTTGTACAAAAAATACTCTATTGCAAATATGCACTTGTATGGTCCGGAAGGCCATATTAAACGATATGACACAGTAGAAGAAATTATGCGTGACTATTTTACTGTCCGCTTAGAATTATACCAAGCCCGTAAAACTCATCAACTTGGTATCTTAGAACACCAATTAAAATTAATCAGTTACAAGGTTAAATTTATTCTAATGGTTGTAGAAAAGAAGTTAGAAGTAAATAATAAGAAACGTACTGAAATTGAAGAAAAACTTGAAAAACTCAAATTCCCTAAACTTGGTCGCTCAAAAGATGATGTAAAAGTTTCATATGATTATTTACTATCCATGCCTATTTATAACTTGACTCATGAAAAGATTGAGGAACTTAAGAAACAACAAGAAGATAAAGAATCTGAATATGAAGACTTGAATGCAAAATCCCCACAAGATATTTGGGCGGAAGAATTAGATGTACTTGAAGCCGAATATAACAAATGGTACAGTAAAAAAGTTCAAGAAGCTAAAGAAAATACCATTAAAAAGAAATCTAAGAAGGTAAAGAAATAAATAGTTCAAACAATTATTTTATAATTTAATATAATTTAATATAAATTATCAATCTTATATTATATGACTGATAATATCTATTATCAAAAATATTTAAAATATAAAGCTAAATACCTCGAACTAAAATTCCAAATTGGTAGAGGAACTAATTCGCAAACAAAAGAACAAAATAATGTTGAACTTTTAAATTTACAAAATATAAAAGAAACAAAAATGACTGAATTATCACAACTTACTTATACGCCCAAAGATTACCTTGGATGGACAAGTGCAAATAAAAACTCAATTGAACGAATAAGAAATTATGGATTTTTTAAGTTTTTTCCATATTTAGCAGTTATAGATTCATTAATAAATGAAAATTTTGTTGAACCAATTGACTTATTAGCAAAAGAATTATTAAATAATGGCTTTAAAAAATTCATTCTAGGACAACTACGTGTTAGTGCTAATGGTGTTAGTCTAATATTTAACTCCGATGCTTTTAAGAAATTTTCAAATAAAGTTAAAAATTCAATTGTGGAAAATAAAACACTTAAATCGACATTAAGTGCTTTTGTTTTACGTTCTGATATTGATACACAATTTAATGCTAAAAAATTTACACTTGATGCAAATGATTATGATATACCATTAAAAACCCTCTTATTTGATATTAACCAAAAGTTAAAAGGTCAAATTAAATAAATTAAAAATCCCAACACCATTGAATTTGTCCATTTGGCAAATCTTCCAGCTTAACATGTGCATTTGGTAAATATTTATCGCGGATATTATCAGAAATTCCAAATAATTTCACTTTAGTTTCTTTATCAACTGTTTTTGCTATTGCTTTTATTTCATTACGAATTTGACAGATGGTATCAACTAACCCTGCAGATTGTGCGGTGGAATTTTCTTGGACAGAATTTTGTTTATCCATTCCCAAAATGTTTAAAAAAGTGGAAAATAATTGGTAAATTTCCGCCAAATTAGAATACGCAAATTTATTTGAATAGATGGTGTCAATTGTACTTGTAATTAACTTTATGGCTTCCGGTGTATTAAAATCATCTGCTAATAGTTTATTAAATTCAGCTTCAACCAAATTAATATCAAATGTATTGGCACTCCCAGTTAATAAATTAGATTTAATTTGGGTGTCAAGATTAAACAGAAAACTTTTTATTCTCCCCCAAGTAACTTGACCATACTTACAAATATCCTCATTCAAGTCCATTTGGTCAGAATACCTGGCAGATAAAAACATTAGACGGATTTCATTGGAATTATATTTGGTTAAAAATTGTTTTATGGTAATAAAATTCCCAAGAGATTGAGACATTTTTTCCCCGTTGATATGCAAGTGACCTGAATGGGTAAAACATTGGACCCAATCATCACGACCAAAATAACTTGACGACTGTAAAAATTCGTTATTATGGTGAGGATATTTCAAATCAATTCCACCAGAGTGTACATGTACATTGGTACCAAACATTAATTTCATAATTGCAGAACATTCAATATGCCATCCTGGTCTTCCCTGACCTAGTTCTAAACCTTTATATGAAAAAGTCCATGATAATTCATTTGGATCATTTACTGCTTTCCAAAGAGCAAAATCTCTTGGTGATTTTTTATCATATAAATGAGTATTTTTAGTTATTTGGTCTAAATGATTCGCACAATGTAAGCAATTAAATTCAAAATTATTAGAATACTTTTCAACATTGAAATACACTGATTTATTTTGGTGTGTATCATCAAGTCCAACATACGCATAACCATCGTCAAGAAGTTTTTTAACAAAATTCATAATTGATAACATAACATCTTCGTGTGTAACACGTAAGTATTTTTGCGGAGGTGAGATATTTAGTGCTCGCATATCAGACCAAAAACTAGCTAGTTGGGTATCAATAAAATTTTGGTAAAGTTCTCGCTTAACTTGAATGTCTTTATTTTCCCCATTTAGCAAATTAACTTTGTTGATAATTTTATCATCAATATCAGTTATATTCATCCCATAATTAACATAAAATCCCTGTGACCGCAAATACCTACACATTGTGTCAAAAATAATATAAGTACGCGCATGACCTAAATGAGAATCATTATAAATCGTCGGACCACAGCAATACCAGTTAATTGTTTTAGATTTTAATTGTTCTAAATCATAATATTTGTTTGTTAAGGAATTAAATAGTCTCATTAAAAATCATATAATAATAGTTTACTATAACAAATAAAATCAATTTTTTATTTTCTTATAACCCATTTTTATCTTAGTCATTATAATAATGGAGAATTCATCCAGTGAATTTTATGATAACTCAAAGTTACTTTTTAGTGAAATGATAAAGCTAAGCTTTTTACTAAAGATAATTTTATTGTTTTTTATTTATTTATTTTCAAATTATGTATTTGACCGCATTGATAATGAAGATTTAATAAGAACTTTTGTAAAAACACCATATACAACAATACATCTGCCGAATAATACCACTTTTAAAATACTTATTACAATTGCAATGGTAATATTCAGTCATTTTATTTATAAGGTTGCAATCAAACCATTTGTTTATCCAAATAATTGAAAAAAATATATGTTACAAGTACATTGTCTAATTTAATTGCAATGGGCGGTAAAGCATTAAAAAACACAATTACTAAACGTATAGATTTGGTAAACTACTTGAGAATTAAACAATATATTATATCTAAATTAGAAACGGAAGGATATATTATAGAAACTATTAATGAAACTCCTGGTAAAGATTCATTTGGTGACTTAGATTTATTATATTGGATAGGACCAGAATTAAACAAAGATATTAGACATGATGTTATTAAATTATTTAAACCAAATGAAATTGTTAGAAATGGAAATGTGTGTTCATGGGATTTTGAACAATTTCAAATTGATCTAATTAAATGTTCTAACCTAAATGAAATGGCTTTTTCTAAATTTTACTTTTCATATGGGGACGTTGGAGGAATATTAGGTCGAATTTGCTCTGCACATGGGTTAAAGTTTGGACATGATGGATTCAGGATGGTTTTATTTGACCAAACTGTGTATCCTGAAAACCCATTTGATTATAAAAAAACTCACACAGAAATTTTATTAAGTGATAATCCTGAAAAAGTATCTCAGTTTTTGGGTTTAGATTGGAATCAGTATAATAGTGGATTTACTCACATTAATGAAATATTCGAATGGATTATTAAATCTAAATATTTTTCACTTGAATTATTTAATACTTTTAACGCTGAAAATATCAAAAGGCTTAAAATTAGACCGATGTATATTAAATTTATTGAATACATTGGAATTAACAAAGATAAAATTTATCGGGGACATCAATTTTCACACAATGAACAACCAGTAGCAATAAAATACTTTAATGTTGAACACTTGGTTGAACAAGTTAAAAAAGATTTAGAAATTAAAAAGGCTGTTCAAAGTAAATTTAATGGGTATTATTTAATTGGATTGGGTTATGATGGTAAACAAACGGGAAAAATTATTTCTGAATTTAAAGATAAGGTCGCCAAAGATTTTGGAATTAGTTGGGACCAATGGATTTTTGAGTCAGATGTTGAACTTATTTATAAAGTACTTGGGGATGTTATAAATAGTTGTGATTTGTCTAATTCCAGTTAAAAATATTTGTTTATGATGTGTTTTACATAGTCTAAGTATATTTTTGTTAAAAAAATTGATAAAGATTTCTTTTATATTAGATATATAAATATTTAATATAAATGATTAATTCTCAAACAAATGACAGTATTGAATTCCAATTGTATGATTGGCTGGAAGGTCATGAAGAAATTAGAGACGAAGATGGTGATTACGATGATGATGAAGATTTACCGGGTAAGTTTATTATCCATAGTTTTGGAAGGTGTGATAATGGTAAATCTGTATATGCTAAAATTGTAAATTTCACACCATATTTTTACATGTTACTGCCGAATAAACTCCAGAACAAATCTAAAAGCGATTTAATTCCAATTGTAAAAAAAATTGGAGAATACTTTAAAGGAAAAGAAAATAAAAAAGTATTTTTTAAATTTAAGCCTACATTAACGGAACTACAACTAGTCAAACTTAAAAAAGCAGAAGGTTTCACAAACGATAAAGAATTTTGGTTTGTTAGACTTGTTTTTTCAAATGCTGATGGAATGAAAAAATATAAAAGTTATTTGGAAAACAACGAAATAATAATACCAAGTATCAAAGAATTATCAACTAAACCTGTTAAGTTTAAATTATATGAAGCTAACTTACCACCAATGTTCCGATGTTTTCATCTTAGAGAAATTAGTGGTTGTGCTTGGGTTGAAACATCTGACTATGAACTAATTGATGATCCAGATGAAAAAGAATCACGATGCGATATTGAAATTCGAGTAGATTGGAGAAAATTAAATCCGATTACAAAAGACCATAATGCTCCATTTAGAATTTGTTCATTTGATATTGAATGTACTTCTATTGATGGCGAGTTTCCTCAAGCAAAAAGAAAAGGTGATCAAGTAATTCAAATTGGAGCAACATATACTTATATTGGAAAATCTATCCCATATAGACAATATATTGCATGTTTAAATAATACCGATCCAGTTGAAAACACAATTGTTGAATCTTGTGAAACAGAATCTGAACTTATGTTAAAGTTTTTAGATGAAATAAATTCAAATGATTGTGACATAGTTACCGGATACAATATATTCTTTTTCGATGAAAAATATATGTATGACAGATGTAAAGAGGTACTTAAAATAGATGTAGATATGGCATATATGTCCAAATTAAAAAATCATAAATGTAATTTCAAAGACACAAAACTTTCATCTTCTGCTCTCGGTGAAAATCAATTGAGGTTATGGGAAACTCCAGGACGAGTACATATTGATTTGATGAAAGATGTTCAAAAAACTTTCAGTTTACCATGTTATAAACTTGACTATGTTGCATCAAAGTTTATTCGTGGAGAAGTTTTAACTTACAAAACACTAGAAAAAGACCAATTTGAATTGGAATGTAAAGCAGTTCAAGATATTTATGCTGGTGACTATATCCACTTGGAAGTTATTAAGGGCTTTGTTTCTGACGAAGTTGGTGAAAAGTATTTGGTTTTATCAGTTGATACTACCAGTAAAAAAATTATTGTTAAAGGTGATGATTTTTTAGCTGCGGAATTAGATACAGCAAAACTAGGAGGTGTTATTAATTGGTCACAAGCGAAAGATGATGTTGGACCAAAAGACATTTTTAAATTACAAAAAGGTAGTTCTGCAGATAGAGCTATTGTTGCCAAATACTGCGTTAAGGATTGTAAGTTAGTTAATTTGCTTATTAATAAATTAGAAGTTGTAACTAAAAATATCGAAATGGCAAATGTCTGTTTTGTTCCATTGTCTTATCTATTTATTCGCGGACAAGGTATTAAGTTATTTTCCCTATGTATGCGCGAATTTAGAAAACAAAAATATGCATTCCCAGTGTTAAAGGTTGACAAATTATATAGATGCGGAAAATGTACAACTGAATACTTGAATAAATGGGAATGTCCAAAATGTCGGTCAAAATCACGTGAAGAAGTTGAATCAGAATCATCAAGTTATGAAGGTGCAATTGTATTTGACCCTGTTCCAAAAGTAGATTATGAAGCTCTTGCTACAAAAGATTATGCAAGTTTGTATCCATCTTCTATTCTCCATAAAAATATGAGTCATGAAACCATGGTAGAAGATCCAGAATATGATAACTTACCAGGTGTCAAATATTACAATGCACATTTTAAAGAATCTGACGGCTCTATTCAATACAGGCGCTTTGCACAAATAGATAATAAGTTTGGTGTAATTCCTAAAATTCTTGATGACTTGCTTAAAGCCCGTAAATCAATTAAGAAACAAATGAAAACAGAGTCTGACCCTTTCAAGTATAAAATACTTGATGCAAAACAATTAGCCGTCAAAGTAACTGCTAACTCATTGTATGGTCAGTTAGGCGCCCCAACCAGTCCGGTGTGTAAACGTGATATCGCAGCATGTACCACATCCACCGGTCGCGAAATGCTTATTTTGGCTAAAAAATATGACGAAGAACAATTACCATGGATTATGAATGGGCTTAAATATTTTTATGAAACGTCACAATTAGATAAAGTTGAACACATGTACGACTTAGAACTTAAAGCGAGAACTGATAATGAATTTATTTCCAGTGTTAAAAAGTATATAACACAAGATATTTCAAAGCTAACCTTCCAGCCTGTGATTAGGTATGGAGACACCGATTCTATATTTAGTTGCTATCGCTTCAGAGAAAAATGTAGTAAAGTAAATCAAGAAATTGCCCTTAAAATTTGGAAAAAAGTTATTCAATTTGGTAAAACCTTAATTGAACCATACTTTGGTCCAAAAGAAAGAGAAATATTTGTGGAAACATTTAATGCTCATTATTCTGACGACAAAATTATTAATATGGGATTACCAGAAGCACCAAAATGTTTACCGGAACCAACACATCATGCAATAGTATTACCAATTGAAGAACGTATTAAACAGTTTGTTAAAGAATATATGGAGGAAAGTTATATTCCTTGGTTATGGACTTTAGCTGAACTTGTTGAAAAAGATTATACCTATATGTTTGATATTAAACTAACACAATGGGCAGAACATCAATTAGCCAAAATAAGACTTATTGCTGAAAATCAAGATGAAATTAGACGGAACTATTTAATGAAACCAACTGTTGAGTATTTAAGCGGATTATTTCCAAATAATAAATATTCAACACCATCTGATTCATCAATATATGGATTTGCAGATAAATTAGATAGGACTAATGATTCTGCTTTTCTATACGCAAGTGAAATTAATGCAGAAAAACAAACAATTATCAAAGCATGTAAAAACTTATTGGAAAAAACAATAAAGGAAAAATGGATTTATTCAGGTGAAAGAAAAGAATTAACTAAAACAATTGGTAAATTTTTATCTGAAGTAACTAATTCACAAGTTAACGATGACACTAAAATAGTCCATTTTATTACCGAGTTTATTGGTGCAAATAAATCCATGGATATCAATAAATTATCAGAATTATTTGTTAAAAACTTAATTAGTGACCAAGACATGGGTGTTGATTTTGATGAGGACAAACTTCAGGTTCAATCCAAAGAATTTATAGAACTATATATTAAATCTAACGGAAAGAAAACTATGGAAGAAATTATTGAAGACTTTTTAACTAAAGAATTTGGAATAAGTTTTGACTTGTATAAAAAAGCACATTACCAAAAAGTTATTGATTTTGTTCATAACACTATGCGTAAAGAAGATATGTCTGACATGGATTCAGGCATAAAGTATTCCTATTACTGGTTACAACCTAGATGGGACTTTGATATGCAGACAAAATCAATAATTCGGTGTATGGATATATACGAAGGGGGTCAAGAAATAACAGATAAGAGAACCCTAGATTTTGGGATGGAAATGGGCAAGTTATCTGGTGAACTCATTAAATCCCATTTACCTTTCCCACATGATTGCGAATATGAAAAAACTTTTTGGCCTTTTGCCATCCTATGTAAGAAAAAATATGTTGGTAATAAATATGAAGATGACCCAAAAAAATTTAAACAAGACTTTATGGGTATTGTATTAAAGCGTCGTGATAATTCACCTATTGTTAAAGAAGTATGTGGGGGTATTATTGATTATCTTATTAATCATAGAAGTCCACAAGGTGCTAAAGATTATGTTAGAAAGTGTTTGGAAAATTTATTTGCTGGTAAATACGACATTAAATATTTTCTCACTTCTAAAACCCTTAAAATGAAAGAATCATATAAAGACTGGAAGAAGATTGCACATGTATATTTAGCAGAAAAAATAGCTAAGCGTGACCCAGGTAATGTTCCACAATCAGGTGATCGTATTGAATATGCGGTTATTAAAGTACCAACACCAACAGATGGAACAAAGTTACTACAAGGAGACATGATTGAAACTCCAAAATTTATTAAGGAACAAAAGTTAGAATTGGATTATTTATTCTATTTAACAAATCAAATTATGAATCCAGCTCTACAATTTTTGGAACTAGTTGATAAAAATGCCATTGATATTTTTAATGAATTTATTCAATTACATTCAACACCAAAAGTTAAAAAGCCTAAGGCAGAAAAACCACCAAAAGAACCTAAAGAAAAGAAGGTTAAAGAACCAAAACCACCAAAAGAAAAGAAGGTTAAAGAACCAAAAGCTGCAAAACAACCAGGTAAATCAAAAACAAAAAAATCAATTGATATCAAAACAGAAATTAACCAAACTGATATCAAAACTGAACCCAATGAAAAATCAGCACTAGATATTTTAATGGAAATAAATAAAAAGAAATTACAAAATGAATCTGAAAATAAACCAACGAGCAATAAAATAAAATATATTGATCGAATACAAAGTTTTATTAATGACATAAATGATTTTATGGAAAAAAATCAGTATGTGCAAGTTTCTGAAGTTGAATTACCTTTTGACATTGAGAGTTTGCATTTTACAGTTCCAAAGGAACGCATACACCTCACAGAGGCTATAACAACAACTAAAAACAAATTTAAAATTCAACAAAAACAACCAAAAGAGTTTGATATTTAATTTAGTTTTCATTTATTAATTAAACTAATTATAATTTAATTAAAAAATTTAATAATCGGATACCAAGATTAATGTCTTTACCAAGTATTAATCTGAATTTCCTCATTTAATAATCGGAAACCATATTAATGTCTTTACCAAGTATTAATCTGAATTTCCTCATTTAATAATCGGAAACCATATTAATGTCTTCAGTGTTAACACTAACTGATGTATTTAACATACCATGATTTTCATTAGCAACAGATGAAACAGTTTGACTAGATGATTCAATTGATTCAGGGTCTGATTGAGAGGTTTCACGTTTTGAATTTGATGAATCAGAAAATGCACCCTCAGTGTGGGCAGATGAAGATAAATAAGAAAGTTCACCTCCAGATAATTCACTATCAGATTCTGATTTTTTGTGTTTCTTGTCTTTGTTCTTCTTGTTACGAGCATCAAGAATTTCTTGTTCAGTTGAGTCAATTAAATCTTCAAGACTTGAATCTGATGAAGTTGATGAAGTATCACTTGAGTCATCAGATAATGCACCGCCTTTTTTGGATTTTTTTCCCTTGGATTTTTTTGATTTTTTAGCACCGCCTGCTTGAGGAGCAGGGTCAGTTTCAGAAGTTTTTGAATTTACTAAATATTCATACATTTCAGAACTAATAAAAGGTGATGTATTAGACAAGTCCTCACTGTTTGTTGATGATACTTGTTCTAAGAGTTGATTAAATCTTTGTTTGTCATCTGCATTAAGTCCACTGTTAATTTTATCAAGAATGTTGTTTAAGTTCATTTCTGAAGTTTCACTTTCAGTAATGGCAGGAATATTTAAACTTGCAATAAGTTTTTTTGCATCAGTTGATAAACCATTAAAATTAGGTACTGATGAACTTATGTTTTCAGTCTTAATATTGTTCCAATTAATTGTTTCAGAATTATCTCTACTACTTCCTATTCCCATTATATAATATAATATGAACTAGAAAAATTTTATATTTAAAGTATAATTTTTTTATTAGATTTTATATTAATTTCTAAATTAATTTATTAAACTAACAAATGGGAGAATCAATTTTAATATCAATAATTATGATCATTATTTATATTTTTCTGTTTCTAAACAGAAATAATGTAATTTATATAGAGGCAAATACTGGAACTAAATTTTTAGTTCATAAAGATAAGGATAAACAAGAAAAAGCAAACTTACTTGGTAAGCTTGTTGAAAATCTATATTTACTAAAAAATCATCTTGTTAAAAATAAAGTTAAATTATCAGAATATAGCGAATATATTGATTTACTTGCAAAAAATTTTATAGAAAGCAAAACAGTTGTTTATGAAACTGATCCTGAATCAAATTTAACATCGTACAGTGTAAATAAAGGTGAAGAAATATCTTTCTGTTTACGCAGCAAAAAAACAGGAAGTCTTCATGATATTAACTTGTTAACTTATGTTGGTATTCATGAAATTTCACATATTGCATGCCCAGAAATAGGACATGGAGATTTATTTAAGAAAATTTTTAGAATGTTTGCGCAAGAATCAGTTAACATCGGAATATATAAAAAAGTTGACTATAGTGAATTACCAATTGAATATTGCGGCATGATTTTAAGTTCATCAATTATTTAAAAATTAAGTATAATTAAAATATAAATTATTTCTATTGGAATATAATATGAAAGATCCAATAAAAATAATTCATAAATTTAAAAATAATAATAGAAGGATACAATATAAGGTGTATATATTTATAGGTTCTTTGGTTCCAAAAGAAATAACTAAAATTCTGGAATCAATTACTGACAAAGATTTATATACGACTCTTAATACTCTTAGTAAAAATGATTATTTGGAACTAGAAAAATTATATGGGGAATATTGGTATGAAAAATTTTTCATTAGTTATCACATTAACGCACAAAGAAATTCAATTAATACCACAAGCGCTAAGAAAAAATCGATAGAATCAAAATATGGTAAAGAATGGTATGGAAAACATATTACTGAACCTCCTGTTAAAAAAGTATCATATTCATTTTCTGCTTCTTATTATAATTATTTGTTGATGAGAAATAAAATAAAAACTCAAACCCGCAAAGTTGAAATGGATTTTAGAACATATGGAGACATTGAAAAACCCAATTCTAGTGTTCTACTTATGAAGGAACTTATGGAACCAACTTTATCAGATTCAAATGGTTCTTCTGGTTCAAATATTTTAAATCAACTTGGTGGCGCTGATGAAGATTCTGACAATGAAGATACTTCTGATAATGAACAAGCTGAACCTAAAGAAGATGATGATGAAGACGAAGAAACACAAGTAATTAGCGAAGAAGATTTTGAAGAACAAGTTGAAGAAGATTTTGACTTGGATGAAATTACTAAATTATATACTACTGCTGATGTTGAATCTTCAAAGTCAATTATTGAAACTTCAAAATTAATTAGTGAAGCAATTAATGATAAAAAATGGGAAAAATCATCTGATAATCTTGAAAAAAAATATGATGACACACAAGAAGAATTAACATATGATGCTAAACTTGAAGATATATACAAAAAATATTATATTACAGAACAATTTATTTTTAAAGATGACACCATTAAAACAATGAGACAAAAAATTTCTGTAACTGTACCAATTTCAGATAAATTTGGAAAGTCAATTCGTATTTTACCAGAAACTCAATATTTTTGGTCTGAATATGATTTTGAAAATAAACAAGACTTGGTTATGATTGGTCAAAAATGGATTAGACGTAATGAATTACTTAAAATTGATATTAAACCAAATGAAAATATTAAAGTGTATGAAAAACTTAGAAATAACTTATCGTACCTTAAGGATAGTTTTGGATACAAAATAAAGCGTGAAGATGATGAAACTAACATCATTAGATTTTACGAAAACTTTATTACTATGAATGAAATATTTATGTTAGATTTATATAATGATTTGGGTCTTAATTACAATCCTGAGCCAGAAGAAAAAAGAAACTTGTATGATGTTTATATTAACATATATTATCCTTTAGTTTCATATGAACGTCTTGAACAAATTGTTCAAATGTTAAATGGTAAGAATGAAAAAGAAATCCAATTTATTGAATCACAATTTGGTACCATTAGAAATGATGTTAAACTTGAAACAGAAATTGAAAATACTGTTGAAAAAGCTAAAATAGATATGGGTAAATTTGATAAATTATTTAGCAGAAATCATATTATTCAATCAATTATTCATGTTAATATTTCTGATTCGAAAAATATTACGGGTACAACTTCAGATACCAAGTTTAATTTATATCGTATATTTGATAGTTTTATTGTTAATCAAAAATATCCATTTATCCAATACCAAACCCCTGATTCTCAACTAACATACAAGTTTTATACTCATGCTGAAAAAATAGATAATCAAGATGTGCTTGCAAAGTGGTTTGAAAATGCTCCATATGGTATCAGTTTTAAGATAAAAATTAACAACGAAAAAATTAAATCAGATGATAAATATATTAGTATTAATTTACATGAAACTGGTAGAATTGAATATAAAATAACTTGGAAAGAAGACGACGAAGCAACTGTTGAAGATATAAATGAAACATACAATTACGTAAGAGACCTACTTAAAAAAATTAACAGTGAAAACAAAAAAATCAAATTTATTTTACCCCCAGATGATAGGTTTAAATATGCATTTATTAATACTATTCAAAAATTTACTATTCCAGAAAACTTTAAAATTAACCATAATGACTTATCTGAATTTTCACGTTTTTTCTTTCCCTATGTGTCACTTGTTATTGAACCTAAAAAACGTAAATCAAAAAAGCAAGAAGAAGCAGAAGAAAGCTCAAAATATGGTACATACTTGCGTTATAAACGCATTAGTAAATACGAAAACAGAACAAAAATGCATTTGAGAATATTGTATTTTTTACGTAATTATGAATTAAATGACAGAGAACTTATTGACGAAATTTCAAAACAATTTAACATTACTGGAGATGTTGCAGCAAAAGAACTGGATTATGTTAGAGAAAAATACCAAAAGGTAATTAAAAAATCATCCAAATTACTTAAAAAACTTAAATCACTTCCAAAATCTAAACCTCCTGGAATTGGTATTGATATTCAAGGTCGTGATAAAGAACGTTATAAAATTAGAATTACTGGAGCTCGTAATAAAGACCAATTAGATGAAATTATTAATTTTATGAAAGTATTAATTTATTTATATGTGGAAACATATTTATATAAAAGAAAAGAATTCCAAAGACTGAAAGATATGTTGAAAAATTTAAGCAAAATTGCTAAAAGACGTAACAAAGTTATTGAAGTTGTTGAATACGAAACCACTATTAAAACTGTTAAAGCAATTACTTCTCTTGATAAAGCACGTTTAGGTTTTAAACCAGAAAAAGGTCAAAATCAGTGGACTCGTTCATGTCAAAACTCTGGTACAGATAAAAAACGTCGTCCAGATATTACTCCAGGAGACCAAATTGAAAAACTCGTTAAAGATGGCTACAAATTAAATAAACAAAATGGATATTATGAAAAATCGGTAGAAATGAAAATTAAGGGAAAAATGTATAAAACGGTTATTAAAGCTATTAAATTACCTGGTGAAAATAATACTTTTAACTTTTTTAGCTGCGACCCTTCCGAAAATCAAGAACATATGTATATTGGGTTTTTAGCACGTGGTAATAATCCAAATGATTTATGTATGCCTTGTTGCTTTAAAAAGGACCAACTCGCTACTGCAAATAAAGAAAAAAAGAATTATTTCTTAAAATGTCTCGGTGAACAAACTAAAGAAGAGAAAGTTGAAAAAAGTTCTGCTGCTAATCTTGGCGATAAATTATATATTTTACAAGACACAAATAAAATTCAAGAAGGTAGATTCATTTATTTACCAAAATATCTTGATATCTTTTTCAATAAAATTTGGTCTCATGACCAAAAAATAAAAAATCACTATTTATTAGAATCAAAATCTGGATATTTTTTTAAATATACCGTCAAACATGATTACTACCATTTATTAATTGCATTGTCAAGTATTTATGAAAAACCTATTGAAACTCTTATTGAAAAAATGGTTCAATTTATTGAGGCTGATAAAGATAATAAATATTTTACTTTTTTAAATAATGGTAATGTATGTGAATCATTTAAGGATAGAAAAAACTTTATTGATTACTTAAAAACATCTAATTATTTGGAATATGACATTATTGGCGAATTAAGTGCAATTCCAGGAGTTATCTCACCTAAGGGAATTAATTATTATATTTTAACTAAACAAACCCTATTAATTAAAAAAGCATTAGAAAAAGAAAAAACTAAAGAAAGATATTATTTGGAATGCCTAAATACTGAAAACTATTATGAACTTGATGAACCAAGAGATATAGTTATACTAATTAAAGAAGGTAAGTACTATTTTCCAATTTACCGTGTTCAAAAAGATGAAAAAATTAACAAAAAAATTATGTTAGAAAAATTCTTTTCAAAATCAGGACAACTTGAAAAAATTATTGGAGAATTACGCAACTATCACAGTAAGAGCTGTAAAAATACTATGATTAATCAAATATCATCAAACAGTAATTTAGTCGCTAAAAATATTATTGGTAAACTTGTTAATAGCAAAATACCAATTAAAAAACAATATATTGATGATAGACACAAATGTAAATATATTGAATTAGATAATGGGTTATTTTTACCAACAAGACCATCTGGAATTAGTTATTTATATTCATTTAACACAGTTAGAAACATAAAAACATCTTGGTCAGATTTAAAAACAACCTTAAAATTACTCGAGACAATAAATAAAGTATTAAACCTTGATTACACACCCAAGTCAGTTTTTTATGACAAAAAATCAGATTCTAAAATTAGAATAATTTCTATTTTACTTAATAATGGTCTTACTATTCCGATAACTAATGAAACAGTTGATGAAAAAGATATTAAGAAACTAGCATTGTCAATTAGATTTCAACCATTGGAAGAAACAATTAATCAAGAAATTATTAATTATAATAATGAAGTAATTTATGATGAACGGTCACAAAGTGTTAAAGTACATAATTATAAAAATGAAGCATATAATTTATACAGATTAGAATTAAGTTTATATTTGGCAAATAATGAAGATACTAAAGATAAAATTATTCAAATTGTTAGAAATGAAAAAATTGCAACTAAAGAAAAAAAGCATGAATTAAGAAAAATTTTATTTGAAATAATTGACGGAAAACTATTAAACCAATACAAAATATCTGAATCACAAAAAGGTGGCGCAAAGAAAGAACTTATGGCATTTTTAGTTAAAGACATTCCAGACCTTAAAAACTATGTTATATATAATGTAAGAGACTACTGTGAAATCAATAATTCAAAAGACAAATGTAACGCAAATTTACATTGTACATGGAACCAAGACACTTGTAAAATACAGTTGCTTGAAAATTTAGCTGTTGATTTTGTAAATAAAGTTATTGAAGAAATGATTCAAAACGGTATCAAATTCAAAGAAATTATCCAAGAGTCTAATTATTATGTGTCTGACATTGTTGACTATACCCAATATACTAATAGATATGACCAAAAAATTATTAAAGCATCCAATTTCAATATTACAAAACTAATGTCTGAACTTTTTGGAAAAGATAAAATTCCAACTATTGGACGTAGACAAGTTGCAAAATCCTTTAATGAAATGGTTGAAGACGAAAATCCAGATTTAATTGAACTTGGTAAACAATTTATTCAGCAAATTATTCCAAATAAGGACTCTATTATTAGAGCTTATGTTAACTCTTATTATTGGATCAATAACCCATTATATGACACTGATTCAAGAAATCTTGGATACATAAATGATCTACAAACTGCTCTTACATATATGTTTAAGGCAGACATTATTGATTTTGTTCAAAATAATCTTCTTAAGGGAGACCAAAAAATAAAAGAATATTTGGAAAAATACTTTAAAAATGAAAACAACTTTTTTGAATCTACTCTTAATAAATTTAGAAAAACATCTTTTAATACCGATGGAAAAGTAGAACTGTACATATTATCTCACCTTATTGATGTTCCAATTGTTGTGTACGATAATTATTCAAATGTCAAGTATATTTTTCTTCAAGGTGAAATTTCTGTAAATTCAGAGTCGGTTAAGAAATTCACAGCAGAATCCAATTTAAATAAAACAATATTTTTAAAGTTTGATTTTGATAGTTCTAATACTATACCAAAAAATATTTATTCAATTTATTATATTTAATTTTTTTAGTATATTTGTAAAAATTTATATATCTATATATAGTAAAAATGGATAATAATAACAATAATGTTCCAATTCATAAAATGAATAATGATGCAATATTAGTTGAGCTTATCAAAAAACAAAGAAAAAATGTGCCCGTAGAAAAAAAATTATTACATAATGACTTGAAAAGAATAAGCAAATACTTAACCAATTCAATTTTCGGAGAAGAGTGTTCTCTTTGGACTGGTTATATCACAGTAATTAAAAATGATGAAAAAAATTCATATGTTAATTTTTATTACTGTGGAAAAAAATATGCTCTCCATAGGCTTTTGTATCATAATTTTATTGGCGAATTATCTGATTTTGAATATATTAAATTTAAATGTCCAAATAAAGGCAAGTGTTGTAACATAAATCATTTTTATAAAATTAATAAAGAACCAGATGCACAAACTGATAAACAACAACCTACAGAACAAACTGTACATACAGATACAACCAATACAAGAACAACTTCTTCTGATGTTGAAACTAAAACTAACAAAAAAAATATTATAGTTGATTTTAATCTATAAATTATTATAAAAATTTAATTCTACTTTATAATAATTTATGTCTAATACACAAAACATTAAAAATGGCGGGTTTCCTCCTATTAAATATTGTTCAACAATAAATGTTGAAAAAGAAAAAAAAAGTTCAAAAGAAAGATTTTTTTCAAACACCATAAAACAAAATATAAATATAAGACAATTACTTTCTGATTCTAAAAAAACTCCAATTATTATTAACGAACCAGTTCAAAATGAAGATATTGAAGTTATTGATTCTCTTTAATCAAATTTCATACCCTTCATCATTTCCATCATTAGGCCCATTATATCTTTATCTTTAAACATTTCGGCTGGATTTGCACGTAGGGATAATATTTTTTGTTGAAATCCTGGATCCATTAATTTTTCTAGTAATACTGGGTTATCAGTTACAGAATCACACATTGAAGTATACATTTGACCCATTGGTGAGTTTTTTACTTCATCCGGTAAGTTTTCATTAACTAATTTAGCTTTTGACTCAAATAGCTTTTCCTTAATTACCTTTATTGCTTTTTGATATAATTCACATGATTCTAATTCATTAGCTTTATTATAAGCAACTAAAGCGTCATCATAATTTTCTAAACCATGTAATGCACCACCTAACCTACCCCAAGCTTTTCCCCAATCTGGTTTAAGCTTTGTGCAATATGCCGAATCAATCAGAGCCGCGTCGAATTTTTCAAGTTTAATATATGCTGCTGCACGATTAGATAGTACTAAATAATTTTCTGGGTCTTCTTGTAAAATTTCACTATAAATATTAACTGCTTCTTCAAATTTACCTTGAGAAAAATAATTATTTGCTTGTTCTTTTTTAGTTTCCATTAATTATAATATAAAATTAATCTTTATGACAATATTGATTAAATTTATTATTAAAAAAACCCAATTTAAAAAAACAAACTTAGTCGTGAACTTAAATTATCAGGAATATGAGAACAATGAGATAAAATTTGGTCTATTGTTCGGTATTGTTGTGAAAAGTGAAAAAGTACAATGTGTTTGTTTGCAAATAAATTTGAATACAAAACTAAATCATTAATGTGGATATGTTTACCCTCACAACATGTACAGTTATCTTCGGGAGCAAACCCAGTACATTCCATAATAAGTAGCGGAACTGTCAAAAACTCCTCATGAGCTATTATTCCGTTAATTGTTGTGTCACCAGTATAACCCACTAATGGTGTATAAACATCATGAGTTAAATTAGCTTCTCCAATAGTTTTTTTTAATTGCATAATTTCATTGCCAGATAATCCTGAATATTCTGGTTTGAGTTTTTTTGACTTTCGGTAAACAATATATCCATACGATTTAATTTTATGGTCCATTTGAAAAGATTTTATCCAATATTCTGATTCTAACTTTGAACTCCCAATTAAATTTAAATAATGGGATTCACAAAATTCCGATTCAATTAAATCTGTTTGAGTTAATGAATCAAAAAATTTAAAGTTTTCACCTGGTTTTCCACAATTCATTTCTGATACGGCTGATGCAATTATTTTAAATGGTTTAATACATTGTTTTGGCATAACAAATAATTTTTTTTTTATAATGTTGTTTAGTTTTCTTGCACAATGGTCAATATGTAATGAACCGATATGATCATTATGACCATGTGATATAAGTTTGTTGTCAAATGAAAATGCGCGTTCATTCGCGTATCCCATATCAAAAACAACATTAAGTTCATCTATACAAATAGATGTACGCAAACCAGCCCTAGAGTATCCGCGAAGTGTATATGTTTGTGAACCAACAGGTAGTTTCAAATAGGTTTCTCCATTATTATTATTTGAGTACTTTATTTCCATTAAATTTTATATATATTTTACATCAACCGTTAAAATTTCAATTTTTAATTTTATAAAAGTTTTATTATAATTTTAAAATTTTAAACCATTAAAATAAAAATATATAGTATTAGATATATATGTCCGGTTCTAGTCCAAATTCTCCGACTAATTCTAGTACAAATACTAACTCTAATAACTCTAATACTGACCCTACAGTTTCGTTAAATCAAACTATTGTTGAACCCGGTTTGGAAATAAACTATAATCAACAAGCAATACCCGATACAAGTGTAACAACAAATGCAACTTTTATTTCAACAGACCCAGTTAATTATGTTCCAAATATTAATGAAAATTTAAATGAAGTAGTAGAATACAATTATGACGACCATGTTATAACTGAATCTGATAATTTAGTTGATGAAATAAGAGATTATGCCAGTAAAATTAAGTGCGAAGATTTCCACGGTAAAGGTAGTATTGATGACTATGCAGCACTTTTTCAAGCCGCATCCAAAATCGCATCAGACTCAAAACAAATGCAACTAGATATTGATATTGATGGTTTTAATGATTTTGGAAAAGCAGCTGATGATTTAAGTGAGTTATTTATTAATTTTACTAAGAGACTTCAAAATATAAATATAATTAATGATACAAGTTTCTTACGTGCTGTACTTGATTCATTAAAAAAAATTTATAACTTATCTGAAGTATTTGGTAAATTTAAAAGCACAATATTGGTTACAAGTGAAATAAAAATACCAAAAACTGCACACGATACTAAAATTATTTTATCAGGAGTAATGGATGAAGTAAATTGTGCTATGAATTATATTAATAACTTTGTTACTCCAGATGCTAATTTAACTAATGCACAATTAACACCTGCTGATAAAAATATTATTAACAAAGCTGTTAGTACAATTGATAATTGGCAAACATTATGTGACCAAGGTGTGTCGATTGCACTAACTAATAACTCTGATATGGTTTACTTAAAGCAAACAAATACTGAATTAAAACAAAAAACAATTGCTATCAAATCAATGACTGACAAATTAAAATTAAAACTTACTCAATATAATTGCCTTTAATCTTATGGTATTATATTATGGAATAAAAAATTGTCTGCAAGGGCAAGAATTTGCAATTCTTTTTCCTGCGATATAATTTTTTTTATTCCATAATAAAAAAAATTGATTAAAATAAATAATAAATAGTTATTTTATTCAATTTAATGAATTTTATTAAATTAATATTTTATATTTGCACATTAGTTATATTGAGTACACAATATGCTAATGCTAACACCCAATCCGTAACCGAACAAAAACTTATCGAACTAAACAAACAAAATTTAATTACATTACGTGGCGAAATTGATGAACAACTCACTTCTGAAATTATTGGAAAAATTAATAAATTTACAAATGGACAAGTTTATTTGTATATTACATCACCAGGTGGATCAGTTATTGAAGGTTTACAAATCATTGACCAATTACAAACTTTAGCTCATAGGGGAATTAAGTTATCATGTATTGCTGATTTTGCTGCATCAATGGCATTTGTTATTTTCCAGTCTTGTCCTACTAGATATGTAACAACTTCTTCTATTTTAATGCAACATCAAATGAGTCTTAGACTAAAAGGTAATCTTGAAAATATTAATACTTATTTGGATTTTATTAAAGATATTGATATGGACCTGGATGAACTACAAGCAAATAAATTAAAAATGCCTGTTGAAGATTTCAAAAAAAAAATTAATAATGATTGGTGGTTAAATTATAAATCAATTATTAAATCAAATGCAGCAGACAGTATTGCTGTTGTTGTTTGCAATAGTGAACTCGTTGATATGACTGAAGATGTTATCAAGTCTACCCTGTTGATAGAAGTTAAAGCTAGATTTTCAAAGTGTCCTATATCTAGAGAACCAACCGAAATAAAATACAATAGTAAGCTAGGTTCAGTAACTATTAGTGAAACACTACTTACTGATATAATTAAAAAAATAACTCCATCTGAATTTATGCGCAGTTTATATTTGTATTCAAAAGAAAAAAAATTGACAATTAATTTGTTTTAAATTTATTTAATCAATATATAATGAAAATTGTTTTCGATGGAAATATTGGTTGCGGAAAAAGCAAGCTAATTGGAAGTATTGTAACTAATAAAGTTATTAATCTACCTATTTGTAATGAGCCATTATGTGACTGGGAAGAATGGTTAAAACTATTTTACTCAAATATGAGCGCACATGCATTTGGTTTTCAAATGAGAGTTCTAAAATCACATCTAGACAGAAAAAATATTCAACAGGGTTTATTTGAAAGATCACCGCTTTCTTGTCAAAAAGTTTTTGGTAAGTTATTATTTGAAGATAAAATGATGACTGAACTAGAATGGAACCTAACTAATGAATTCAATGATGATTATGGTTGGTTACCGGATGTTGTAGTTTATCTTAAGTGTCCTCCTGACGTTTGTTATGGAAGAATTCAAAATAGAAATCGTGATGGTGAAGAAACGATAAGTCTTGAATATCTTACAAAAGTTCATGAAAAATATGAAGAACTTTATGGCGAAAAGTCACAAATTACAAATAAAGTTAAAGTTATTACAATTGATGCTACACAAACTCAAGAACAAGTTTATGAATCAGTTATGAATCAATTAATCAAAAAAATTAGATTTAGTGTTGATAAGTCTTATTTTTAATTTAAACCGAATACCCCATTATACATAAATTATCTTCAGTTTCAAATACTTCTTCAAATTTTTGTTTTATATCTGGATGAGTTAATTTATATTCCCAAAATGGCAATCTAACATCATCCGAATCAAGAAGCGGTACGTATGATTTATACATTAGTAAAATTTTATCTTCACCTCGAATATAAAATAATAACAAATCATCTTCAATACATTCAATATGAAGATTAAATAAATATTCTAGTTCTTGTGACAACTCTGATTCAAACAAAGATATTTTTAATGACGATTTTACTGGGTCCACAGTCATATCCATTATTTTTTCTTCAGGAACTTCTAAAATATTTTTTTTAATAAAATTATACCATACATTTGTAAAATCGCTATAATCAAGTTTTATTTCACTTGAATAATAACGAATATAATCTAAATTATTGTAATCAATTTCTTTTAATAAATCCCATACAATTTCATCTAATTGGCTATTGGAGCCAGTGGAAGTGTTAATAATACTTACTAATTCACCAAGTTTTTCTTTTACACCCATTAATATATATAATATATTTTTTTGTTTTATATATTTATCATTAAATTTTTTTATAAGTTAATTCTTTAAACTTTGGTGGTGCTGTTATTAAATTTTTAGCCTTATAGTCATCTTCAGAATAAAAATATGCAGATAAAGATTTTTTACCTACAGTAACAACAAACACATTATCTAAGCTACCAGCTACTCTGTTAATTTCACTAATAACTTGGTCAATATCATCAAGATACTCTAATACACAACTAATAAATATTACTTGAGAGTTTGACTCTTTAGTCTTCAAGTGAACAAGTATGTCTGATTTCTTTCCGTTTGGACAATTTGGACACCCTGTTAAATCAACTGTTTCATCTCCACATCCATAACCATCCATAAATGTATTAAAAAACCTTGAACCTATTCCATAATAAGGGTCACCATAAACAAGAAGTGGCTTATTCAATTCGTAAGATCTAGCTTGAGCAAGTTTAAATATTTCTTGTCTATCTTTTTGTCTCAAAAAACCTTCATATATTTCGTTAATAGTAAGAAGGCAAACAATAATTACAATTGCTAATATAATTTTCTTAATCATTTTTGCTGTATATAACTTTGAATAAGAAAATAATTTGTCCGGGCGAAAATATCTGTTTTAGTTTCCACAAATTTTTTCATTTGAGTTTTTTCTTGACAAATTTTTGTTTGGGAATAATCCTATTAAAAAATAAAAAAATTGTCAAAGCACCAAGTGCGATACAGATTTATTAACTAAAAAAATTGAAATTATTTGGTCATTTACATAGGTATTGTAATATTTAATGTCAACTATTGAACAAATCGCCGATATTGAAACACTTACCAACAAAACTCCTACCATGATTGATGAAATTAAGTTCAAACAATATATGAAAGAACTAATCAAAACTGAAGGAAATGTTAATATTACAACAACAGTTGAAAAAATTCAAAAGCATATGGTTGTACTACGGGGTAAATACCGCATTAACCCATCAAAGTCTCAAATGAGATATATTTATGAAAAGTTTTTTAATGAAACACCATTAAATACTGTTTTTGGAAGATTTCTAATCAAGAAAGCTTGCCGTTCTCGGTCTGGAGTTCTTGTTTCTACTGTTGTTCTTAGACCTGATGTTTTTTCTTGTCCAAAGAAATGTTCTTATTGTCCAACAGAAACAGACTTAAATGGAAAACCAACCCAACCCAAATCCTACTTATCATCTGAACCGGCAATGTTGCGCGCCCTTCAATATAATTTTGATGTACGAGGGCAAATTTGGGATCGAATTAAGGCCTACATTAAAACTGGTAACATCAGAGAATTTGAAGCAAATAATACTTCTTACTCTTATAAGTTAGAAATCATTCTTTCTGGGGGCACATGGGAATCATATCCTTATGATTACCGAAATTCTGTGATGTGTGAACTTTATTGGGCTGCTAATACATTTGGTGCTGACAGACCTATAAAGTCCATTGAAGAAGAAATCACAATTAATGAAACATCCAAATACCGTATTATTGGATTAACTATGGAAACTAGACCTGATTTTATTACTAACATGTCAATTCGAGATTATAGACGATGGGGTGTCACACGAGTTCAAATTGGAGTTCAGCATTATAATGACCAAATTTTAAAAAAAATTAACAGAGAATGTTATACTGCTGATACTATTAAGGCTATTCGTAAGTTAAAGCAATGTGGTTTCAAAGTTGTATGTCACTTAATGCCTGACCTTCCTGGTTCTTCACCTGAACTTGATAAATGGATGTTTTCAGAAGCTATCACCCATCCTGATGTACAGTTTGATGATGTTAAAATTTATCCCACAGCAGTATGTCAATCTTCCGATCCCAATTTAATTGTAAAATCAGATATTGCTGATTGGTACAAGGATGGTTCTTATGTACCATATGCGGAAAAGAATTTAGATGACCTTGTTCAAGTTCTCAAATATTACAAAACAAATATTCAGCCTTGGGTACGCATTCAACGACTTGTACGTGATATTCCTGCACATTCAATTGAAGCTGGTTATGAAAAAGTTAGTAACTTGAGACAAGTAATTCATGACCAACTGAAAAAATCCGGTAAAAAATGTAATTGCATTAGATGTATGGAAATTGGTGATGATGATGAACTAATGGCGGACGCAAAACTCGTTGTTAGAAAATACGAGGCATCTGGTGGTACCGAATATCATATTTCGTATGAATCTAATGCTAAATCACCTATCACTTCTTGGAATTACTGGGACTATTACTGGTTTTGCATTTGTTATTACTGGTCATGGTTAGTATATGGGATTCCTACCTATTGGTCTGGCAATATGGACACATATAATGGACTAATCGGATTTTGTCGTTTTCGTATTGACCCTGAACCTGGAGGAGGAATTATTAAGGAGCTTGCTGATTGTGCACTTATTAGAGAAGTTCATGTTTATGGACACTCCTTAGGTGTTGGTTCAACCGGTATATCATCCCAACATCGTGGATATGGTCAACTACTCGTTAAAACCGCCGAAGCTATTGCTGTTTCTCATGGTTATAACAAAATTGCCGTAATTGCAGGTGTAGGTACACGCGAATATTATAAAAATAAATGTGGATACCAACTTGAAGGTACCTACATGATTAGAAATTTAGCTCATGAACATGAGGCGTTACAAGAAAAGAAAAATATTATTAATCTTTTCAAATACGCTTGTTTATTTCTTTGCATTAGTTTTTTCATTAGATTTTTAATTTGAGTTTGAGTTATTCATTTGATTTTGAACTTGCTCCAAGTCTTGATTTAATTTATCAACATTCACACCTAATTCTTTTTGTAAAAATGAATCCATCTCTTGTTTTAGTGCTTCTGCTTCTTCTGCAGTTTCTGTCTTTTCGAGTTTTTGCATAATTTCCATTACTCTACCAAAGTTAGCCATGTCTGGCATTCCAGTTCCTCCAGCTAAGCCAGCTAATGCAGATAAATCAGGCATACCAGATGCACTGGATGTGGCTTGTTTTCCACCCGGAATTACACCAAATTGATCGGCCATTTTAAGAACACTTCCAATGTTAATACCAGGTTTTTCTTCCGGTTTATTAATTCCTACTGCAACACTAGCTGTTGAAAAGTTTTCATCAATTATAATCTTTTCCTTTGGTTTAGCAGCTTCTTTTGACCCACCCATCATTCCACTCATCATTGTTTCCATACCAGGAACTTTCTTAGATATGGATTTCATTAATTTATCTAATTCGATTTCTCCACTATTTATTTTTTCAGCATACTTAACTGAAATTTTTTGACTTACCTCCATTATTCCTGCAAATGGATTAGCAGAGTTTCCAGTTAAAATTCCTTCAAAAGATGAAACAATGTCATCAATCATTCCAGTTGTGTCGTCATTTACCTCAACACCTAACATATCTTTAAGTTTTGATTTTGCGCCAAAACTAGCTTCATTAAATTTGCTTTCTTGATTATCTTTTGTTTGTTCACAATTATTATCAGCCCATGTGGATTGTTGCTTGCCGTAAACTATTTCTGTTAATACTTTAACTCTTGATTTATTTCTGTCTGCTTCTGGTTTTAAATGTTCTAAAGTTAAATAAATCTTATGAAGATGTTCCCAAATAATTGTCTTAACTGGTTCGGGTTGATTGTTTAACAAATTTTTTAATGGAAAGTTACTACCAAATAAACTTTCTGATATTGCTTGAGTTTCTTGGCTTTTATGCGAAAAAACTTTTATTTTTCCTTTTGTAAAATCATTAAATTGCTCATCTGATATTGATTCAGCATATGCGAACCCTTTAGCTACTTTTTGATTATCTGATAAATTAGATAACTCTGTTAGTATAGATTGAGTTTCTTCACCAGAAAAAATAACCTTAAGTTGGGCAACAAATTCGTTATAGTTGGTAAGATATCTCTCATAAAAAAAATTATTAGTATTTACAATTTCACTCATTAAAATAATAAGTCTTATATTCTTTAAATAATTTATTAGAGTTTTGATTTATTTGGCTTTTCAAATCAACTTAAATAATCTTTATCTATTATAAATAATTATATCAAATGAAATTTACTACCAGTGATATTCAAACGCTAACAATACTTGTTATTAATAATTCAAAGTTGTTTTGTGATAAATCCTATGTATGTAAAGAAGTTAAAGAATTTTTTAAACTCAACCCAGAAGATTTTTCCATGTGTAATTTTCTTTATAATTGGGAAAATCTCAAATCAAATGGAAATTTTGCTATATTCAAGATATCTGATGGTATCGAATATATTGGTCTTCAATCTACATGTAATGAATTAACCGGATTTACTAAACCAGACACAGATGTTAATTTAAAAGTAGATATTATTGATGCAATTGTCTGGTTGTGTGCTGATTATCCGCGAACAAAAAATTTCGCTAAAGAATTTTTACTAAATAATTTTCAAGATTATTCATCTGTTTATGAACTATTAAATGCAAACAAAGGTTATATCGGACATAGAGGTATGGAGTCTTTTATTAACTGTTTTTCTAATATTTTTGATTCTGATGAAATTATAAAATTAATCATTAAAAAAAAACAATTGGAATGGATAGAATTTAATAATATGGCATGTGGGAAAAAACATCATAACAAATCTAATGGTTTAACTTACGGTATGGGACGTAGTATCGGAATTGGGTTTGTTGGTGTTGCCACTATGCTTTTATGTAAAAATACTAACTGGTTAAATTATTTTAGTAATTTTTGGAAAAATAGTACGGGTTGGGGTTGGTCTGGTTTAATCAAGTCCAATTAAAATTGAAATTTTTATTGAATAGTATTAAATTAACAAATAATAATGATTGCAAACAATATCGTTAATAAACAATTACTTTACGATGATCCAAATGCAATGGCCAAATTATATGTGTATTTGGATTCTAAATTGAAGGATTTTAACAAACAATATTATTTGTTGGTTAATAAAATAAATCCATTAAATAAAATGAAACCAAAAGAAAAAATTTCTGTTAAAAAACTGGAAAACTCATTTTATTTTTCAATTAATCAAAATGGATTATCTCAACCCATCATACGCTGGTTTAATGGACAATCAAGAAAAAAGTTTTTTTCAAAATTTTTTATAATAATAAATCATTATTATAAAATATGTCAAAGTATTTCTGATATAAATAAAATATATCCAAATGTATTAAAAAGTATATGTTCTATGTATTATAATCTTGGTGAAACAATAATATGTATTTCTAATGTACTTTTACAAACTTACGGCTCTAATTCTGAATCAGTGAAAATTATTAATACTTGTAAAACACATGTTTCCGAAGGACTTCAACTTCTCACAATAAATAATAAATAACTATTTGTTTTTTATTTGTTATTTTCTAATGCTTCTTTGAGTTGGGCTTTTCTTTTATTCACTTCAATATATCTTACCCAAAGTAAAATACCAATTAAAGATATCATAATAACGAAACCATAATTATCAATTATAAAATCATAAATATAATTTGTTACTTTTTTATGAAATGGTTCTGCTGGTTGATTAGCAAGTTCAAATTCTGCTTTTTGTCTTATGATTTCTTCCTGTTCTAATCTTGCTTTTAAGTCTTTTTCTTTTATTTTATTCACATAATATTTGGATAATTTAGGCTCAACTAATCTTGGTTTTCTATAACTATTGTAGCTCATTATTATTGAGTTAGGAATAAAAAATTGATATAAAAAATATTTATATTAAATATTTAATAATATAATGGAAGACTATAATTTAGATAAAACTAGAAACAACCTTAACAATAAATTAAATCGTTCGGCAAGTTCTGGGGAATCAGCTGAATATTTACTCAACCCTGAAAATAATAGATTAACTGTTTATCCAATTAAAAACCATGCCATTTGGCAATCATATAAAACCCAACAAGCAGCATTTTGGACTGCTGAAGAAATCGATTTTTCCAAAGATTACGGGGATTTTATTAAATTAAATTCCAATGAACAACACTTTATTAAAATGGTTTTAGCTTTTTTCTCCTCATCTGATACTATTGTTAATATTAATTTGGGGGAAAGATTTTTACAAGATGTGAAAATTAGAGAAGCAATTGTAACATACACATGGCAAATGATGATGGAATCAATCCATTCTGAAACTTATTCATTACAAATTGATAACATTGTTAGAGACCCTGAAGAAAAAACACAATTATTAAATGCTGTTAAAGAATTTCCTTGTATTGCTGAAAAAGCTGCATGGGCTTTAAAATGGATTGAATCTAATGAATCTTTTGCCATGCGACTTATTGCTTTTGCTATTGTTGAAGGTGTGTTTTTTTCAGGATCTTTTTGTTCTATTTATTGGCTTAAAAAACGTAATGTTATGCCTGGGCTATGCGCATCCAACGAATTAATTGCTAGAGATGAAGGTGCACATACCAAGTTTGCTATTTTACTATACTCAATGTTAGAATCCAAATTAGCGGAATCTGATGTTCATGCTATGTTTCAAGAAGCTGTTGAAATTGAAACCAGATTTATTTGTGAAAGTTTACCTTGTGCACTCCTCGGTATGAATGCTGATTCAATGAGTCAATATATTCGGTTTGTTTCTGACAGATTATTAGTTGAACTTGGTTACAACAAGTTTTTCTTCGAATCAAATCCGTTTAATTTTATGGAATCTATTAGTGTAGAAGGTAAAACCAACTTTTTTGAGTCAAGACCTACACAGTACCAAAAAGCATCAGTTCTTAATAAAAGTAAAAATGCTAGTTTTGAAATTAGTGAAGACTTTTAATAAAGTAAGTTATTTTATCATCGTATAAAAAAATTTTTATTTTATACAAAATTATATTACATGTAAAATACATCTATAAATTGGCTCTTATTAAACTATAAAAATTGATAAAAAATATTATAGTTTTATAAAGTATATGTATAATAAAATGTTATTTGTTACAAAGCGCGATGGCCGAAAAGAATTAGTACAATTTGATAAAATCACCGAAAGAATTAGTAAACTAGTTCGCCCTAATGAATTATTAGAACTTGATGTTCCATATTTATCAGTGCATGATGAAACTGATTTTCTTGACCCCATTTTAGTTGCACAAAAAGTTGTTGGAAGTTTGTATCCAGGAATTACCACTGAAGAGCTAGATGTTGAATCTGCTGAAATTTGTGTTAATCTTTCCACCACTCATCCTGCTTATGCACAATTGGGTGGAAGAATATTGGTCTCTAACCTACATAAAAAAACCGAAAATAATTTTACTAACAAAATGGTCAAGTTAGCTCAAGAAACTGGAAATATCAACACCTTATGGTTAGAATGGGTTCAAACTAATGCAAATGATATAAATGCAATTATTGATTACAATCGTGATTACTTGTATGATTATTTTGGGTTTAAAACCTTGGAAAAATCTTACTTACTTAAATCTCACGGACAAATTATTGAAAGACCACAAGATATGATTATGCGAAATGTTATTACAGTCACTATTAATCTCTGTCCACATGCAATTAATGATTCAACTGATAAAATCCTTAAAAAAATTAAAGAAACATATGATTCCATTTCATTAGGTTATTACACTCATGCTAGTCCAACTCTATTTAATTCTGGTACTAAACACATGCAAATGTCATCATGTTTTTTATTAGGTACATCAGATGATTTGAGTTCCATCACAACAACATGGAATTCATGTGCTCAAATTTCCAAATGGTCTGGTGGTATTGGATTACACGTGTCCAATATCAGAGGTAAAAATAGCTTAATCAAAGGAACCGGCGGAAAATCTAACGGACTGGTTCCGTTTCTTAAAGTATTTAATGATATTGCCAGATGGATTGACCAAGGCGGAAAACGTCCTGGTTCAATTGCAATTTACTTGGAACCACATCATCCTGATATTTTTGAATTTTTAGATTTGAGAAAAAACTTTGGTTCAGAAACAGACCGTGCTCGTGATTTGTTTTTAGCCTTGTGGGTTAGCGATCTATTTATGAAACAAGTTGAGTCTGGTGGTGACTGGTACTTACTCAGTGCAGATGAATGTCCCGGCCTAACTGATGTGCACGGGGACGAGTATGAAAGTTTGTACTGGTCTTATGTGCATGCAGGCAAGTACAGGTCCAAAGTTGAAGCCAGAAAATTATTCCATGCAATTATGGAAGCACAAATTGAAACCGGTATGCCTTATATTTGTTTCAAAGA
>JACCDX011713016.1_pt1 | contig 110293 bp, 93 predicted proteins | sample 7449681 | NCBI WGS metagenome assembly JACCDX01 (sample SAMN15323450, study PRJNA562643) | freshwater metagenome | isolation source: river surface water | place: USA:Blue River Watershed | collected 2017-08-18
ACCAGGTCTGAAGGGACAGAGGATATGTAAATATGCCCTAAGCCTGCCACTGTAGAGGTGAGGTTAGGAGTGGATACCAGGTTAGAAGGGATAGAAGATATGTAAATATGCCCTAAGCCTGCCACTGTAGAAGTGAGGCTAGGAGTGGATACATAGATTTCTCCTAAACCGGCCAGTGTACTGGCGAACCATGTTGAGGACACATATTGAGCTGTCCCCAGGCCGACAACGGTACTCGCCAGCTCAGTGGGATCAATAAAAGAACTTATATAATCTGTTAACCCCTTTGTTGTACTTGTAAGAGACTGAATAGATACATACTTCTGTCCTAGACCAGCCACTGTACTTGTCAATGACGGCGTAGATACATAAATCTGACCAAGACCTGCCACCGTACTTGTAAGGGCTTCATTCCCCAAATTACCCGCCGACGATATATAGATTTGACCCAGGCCAGCAACAGTACTCGTAAGTGCTCCAGTACTTATAAAATTACTAAAATTCCCGCCAATTATGATTCTATTTAGAGATGACAATACATCAATTGTAAGAGGGTCGGACACCTGTAATTGGAACTCGTACAATGAACTGGGATTTAGTGCACTAATTGTAGAGTATGAAATATCCGGTAAAATAATGGTACCAAATACGCTTGTTGCGAAATTTTCTTGCCACCGCGCTTTGCCGTCGCTGCCGGCGGTGAGTACATAGCCTGCCGAAGCGTCTACGTTCGTCTCATAGTCGCGTGATGAAATAATACGGGCGGCCAAATAATCCACCTCCAGCGTTTTCTTGATGTTAAATGACATCGGAACCCGCAAGGTTTCTCCTAATAACCGCTGACCAAAAAACCCAAAGAGAACCTAAACGCCCCCATGTATTCCACAATAAAGAATGTCCGCCGCAAGTTCTGTGGACCCTCTGGTCCGTCTTCCAGGTATGACACGATGTACACCTGTGCCATGTGCGGACATGGTGCCGGCAACAAAACTGGATAGCCTTCCCCCCAGTCTTGGCCGTCCTATTGTACTTCTTGCCACTGCCAACATTAGCAATGATAATATTTTCAATAATGGTCTTTATCAAAACGTCTATTTTATCTATAAACTCTTTGAGTCCATTGGCTGGCTCCCCATTCTCACTGTACAGGAGAAGCCCTCCACGCTTGAGAAGGTTCCTCTTATTCTCCAGCATTGCCGGTTCATGCTTATTGACGAGCTACTCAAGCAGCCAGTGAAAATCGTGCTCTACATTGAAATTGGCATGAGCGTGGAACCACGGGTGCGTGCTTATATGCATGCCCTGGGGGCAAAAGTTGTGAAACTTTACCTCGGCAACATTCTGAACATTGACATTGAAACGCCGATGTTTACCCCCTCCATTAACTTCAGTCATCATGTTGTCGGTGAGATGGACGAAATCTGGACGAGTCCCCATTATGGACAACATGCCGCCTATGCCGCCGCTCTGAACCGCCTGCCCGCCGATACATGCCGTATTGCGCCGTATGTCTGGGACTCCACAGTCCTAACGAATGGGGGCCTAAAGAACCCCTCATGGCGCCCACGCGCGGCAGGTGAGAAGCTGACCTTCGTGATTATGGAACCGAACATTAGTATTCAAAAGAATGGCCTCATACCTCTTCTTATTGCCGAAAAGTTCCACAATACCTTCCCCCAGGAGGACACTCAGGTCGTCCTAATGAACGGTGACCGGCTTCGCCTTAGCCCCCACTTTGAACGGAACATCCTGCCCTACCTCACCCTCTTTAAAGAGGGCCGTATACAGTTTGAGGGCCGTCGCAACATGGCCTACGTCCAAGAACACTATCCCTACGCAATCCCTATAGTGCATCACGTGAATAACGAATTTAATTACATGACCCTGGAATATCTCTATGCCGGTTTCCCTGTACTCCATAATTGTGATACATGGTCCGCATTCGGTTATTATTATCCTGAGAATGACATTACGAAGGGTGTCGTTCAGGCGCTCTACGCACATCGCCAACATGCCGACTCCCTGGAAACATACAAGTCGCATGCAAAGACACTGTTATGGCGTCATTCGCCATACAACCCCACGGTCCAGGAAGAGTGGAAGAAACTGGTTGCCAGTATAACAACCGCACATGAAAAGCTGGAGGTGGACAAGACGAAGACGACCAAGGTAGAGGCAATCAAGAAGAAGTCTTAAAGGGATACACTACCCCACAAAGTGGGGATGACATATAAGATCAGCAAGGAATGTTTTCTTTCCTCTTTGTAATTCCTGATGAATAAAATTGATTACTTATGTTCTTTGATATATCATTAAAGAACATAACTGGAAAAAAATGTGGAATCGCTCGTTTCTCGTCTATAAGTATTGGACTCGTAGTCAAACATATGTCCTGAAAAAATGGAAAAGTGCTGCCCCAATTCTTGAAAAAGCCCCAGTTCCAGTTCAAAAGGCTTCAGTACGGCTTGAAGATACGGATGAACTTCTTCTCCAAATTCATTGCTATGATTATACACTATAGGGGTTGTGATTGGGCGTGTATTAGTCATGGAAACCAACCTAAATGCCCGCCGATTCTAGACCCCTAGAGTCAAGCGTGAGCCATGACGACACCCACTGCTTTTAAACAGCTGCGCATTGCGATTCCATGTGCCTTTGTCAATAGTTTTTTCAGTAGTGGTACACCACAGGCGACCTATGCACTTGCCGCGGGGTTTAAGGGAATCGGCCACAGTGTGGATATTATTCGTATTACGGAGAATGCATGGTTTGACGATTGTGAAGGAGTGAAAGATGAATTCCCTATAGTGCCATATACGGATTTTGTCAAACGTGCTGCGGCGGAGCCTTATGATCTCTTCATTGATATGGATGGAGGAATATTGCCATCGCGGAAGCGTCCGTATGCGCGGCGTGTGGCGACATTCCTGCATCGTCTACCGTTTGTGACTGAAATGGAACAGATTCTGTTTGCCGCGCAGACAAGTCTCCGCTCCATGGATGGCGTAGATGCGCTTATGACATGGTCCTCGTTTCATCCCCAGAATGGTCAAATGTACGAGGTCATGTATAAGAAGCCGCTGATTTTTGTCCCCTTCAACTGGTATCACAAGGCCGTCGCCGCCTATAGTGTAAGTGCTCGGCTCCCTGCATGGCTCGTGAGTGCCCAAAGTTCAACGAATGAATGGACGTGTCATATCATGGAATCCAATCATACGATGAGCAGTAGCGCGGTTCTTCCCATGGTGATTGTATCCCAGCTGGCGCAGAAGAAAGTAATTCCATTCAAAGATTGTTATGTTCATAATGGGCAGTTATTGGAAAAATCGGAGTTTCACATGAAGAACGTCCATGAGCATTGCACTATAGAAGGTTTGAAGTATCATTATGTGGGACGTCAGCGTGTGGCGGACTGGCGAGCGGGGGTGCGCAACTTTGTGGTGGCGCATAATCGGTTTATGGTAGTGAAGCCGGCGCTCCTGGACGCGGTATGGTCAGGGATTCCTGTTGTGCATAACAGTCCATGGCTGCGAGATTTGGGTTGTGGCCTGGAGACACTGTATTATGATGATAATAATATTCTTGGTGCGGTGGAGGCGACGGGCCGTATGGTCGCGGACTTTGAAGGACGGCGGGGATTTTTTGCGGAAGGAGCACTGGAAGAACGTCAAAAGGAGCTACTCAAGAAACTCTTCTATAGTGAAGACCGTTTGTATGCATGGGGGGATGTGCTGGCGAAAGTGATGGGTGTGCCTTTATCTGCGTATGAGGGAAAGGCGGAAGAGGCGCCTGTGATTGATATTTCAAAGGCGGCGGCTGAGACAAAGCCTGAGGCAAAGGCTGAAGAAGAACCAAGAAAGCATATTGAAATACGGCCTGCACCAGCGCCAGTGCCAGCGCCAGTGCCAGCGCCAGTGCCAGTGCCAGTGCCAGCGCCAGTGCCAGCGCCAGTGCCAGCGCCAGTACAAGGCCCCCAAATCCGTGTTGGTTTCGCCGATATGTGGGACCAATTCAACCCTTCCTATAATTTTTTCACACTCTTGCTGGAAGCGGCGTGCGCACATATGGACCCAAAGCCAAACATTATAGGGATTAATTGTGTGGGTGTAGGGGGTGAGGCGCTTGACCTGCTGATTTTCGGCCCCTTTGGCTCCATTTGGCAGAGCGCGGTGTATAAGGATGTACCGAAGGCTCATTATACGGGTGAAAATAGCCCTCCAATCAAAGCAGAGGGGGTTTTCTTGAATATGGGATATAAGCAGGTACGTGGAGATGATGCCGGCTATGTACGTCTACCTCTCTGGATGTTGGAGATTGACTGGTTTGGCGCGGATGCGGGCCGGATTCAGAATCCGAAGCCGCTGCCGCTCGCCTCTATGATGTCGGTGGATCCAGGGGTCCTGGAGGCAAAGGACCGGTTCTGTGCCTTCGTTGTGACGAACCCGCGGAACGAGATGCGCAACAACGCGTTTCATTGGTTGAGTAAGTATAAGCGCGTGGATAGTGCGGGCCGACTTTTCAACAATGTGGGACCAGAAATCTATGCCGGCCTCGGTGGTGGAGGCGGGGAATTGAAGAAGCACGCCTTCCTGAAGAAGTATAAGTTCTGTCTGACATATGAGAATGAAATGTGTGAGGGCTACACTACAGAGAAGATTCTTCATGCGAAGGCGGCAGGTTGTGTGCCGATTTATTGGGGCGATCCGCTAGTGGAACGCGACTTTGACGGCGCGGGTTTCCTGAATGCGAACCAGGTTCGTACACAAGAGGAGCTGATTGCACTGGTACAGAAGGTAGAGGAGGACCCTGAGGCGTGGCGTCGTATGGCGTCGGTGCCGGCGTTGGACCCATATCGCCGCGACCTCGTACGTCGTCGGCTATCATTTGTTGCATGTATGATTTTAAATAAACTCGGTTATGATATTAGCACTGTACCTCGTTTCTTGGGTATGTCTGGCGAAAAGTTTGGCGATAAATCTAATGATGAGTCTGGGGAAAGCACAATAGGAAATGATTCTATCATTTGTACGGACCTCACACCCCATTACATTACCTACGCCTCTGTTGCCGTTCTTCCCAATCTACATCGGTATGTTGAATCACTGAAAAATTCGCCGGCAACAGTATTCCTGGCACCGGATGTAACGGCAGCCATTGCCGAAAAGTTCCGCGAAGTCTACCCCCAACATACCTATGTATCACTCGCAGCGGCCGATGTCCAGTTGGCCGGCTTTGCCGATTTCTGGGAGCCGAAACATTATGCCTGGAAGCCGTATATTCTCCAACGAATCAACCGCGATCCATCCTATAGTGGAAAGCGTATGGTCTATCTTGATTGTGGTGCCGTGGTTGTTAAACAGCCAGATGCGTGGTTAGACTTGGCTCTTTCTAAGGGGATTGTACTTCTAGAAGACCCACGGCAGCGAAATCGTACCTGGTGTCACGCGGACTTCTGTGCAGCACTTGGCGTGAATGATGCAGAGAAGGATGCGAAACAGATTTGGGCCGGCGGTATGACCTTTATTGCTGGGTCTGGAGTGGCCTCTCGGTTCTTTGATGAGGCGTGGAGCTGGGCCCAGAAGCGGGCCGTAATTGTGGGGGAGAAGTGGATTAATAATGGAAACACTATAGGGGTTGATGGGATTATGGGACATCGTCATGACCAGAGTATTTTTTCCATTCTTCGTCTACGCCAAGGAATCGCCGTTGCGCCCTTGGACTCTGTATATTGCGACCACAGCCGTGGACTTACCGAGCGGACAGGTGCCGCATTCTATGTTCATCGTGGAGGATATGTAGAAGAAAAGCCACTGCTGCCAGGGATTGAAGATGCATGTATCATTAATCTGAAACGCCGTGGAGACCGGTTGGCAAAATTCCGTGGAGCCCATCCTGATTGGGCGCACTTGGTCCGAGTCCATGAAGCAGTGGATGGACGGGCACTGAAACTGACGCCGGCGGTCGCCGCCTTGTTTAAGCCGAATGATTTCCATTGGAAGAAGGCGATTCTTGGATGTGCTTTAAGCCATCTGGGGGTTTGGAAGGGGATTGCCTCAGGGCTAGGTCCAGGGAGTAGCACAATAGGGAATTGTTTGGTGTTGGAAGATGATGTGTTATTCAATCCGGATTTCCTCCAGCGTTGGCCAGCAGCGGCGGAGCAGATTCCAGCGGACTATGACATCCTGTATTTGGGGGGTGTCCTGCCGCCGAATAAGGGCGCCTTCGGTCAGCTCCTGGAACCGGTGAATGCTCATTGGTCTCGTATTAAGGAACATAGCTTCTTCGGCCAGAAGACACCGAATCGTTATTTCCACTTCTGCAACTATTCCTATATTATGCGGCGGTCGGCGGCGGAGAAGCTGCTTGCCTCCATTGAAGCCCGTGGTGGATATCACACGAGCGCCGACCATATGATTTGTAATGAGGTTGGCATGTTCAAACATTATGTACTGACGCCTTTGGCCGCTGGATGTTATCAGGATGCCGACCCAAAGTATGCCCAGAGCCAGTTCAATGATTTTAGTCGTGTGGACGGCTTTGATAGCGACCTTTGGAACAATGATGAGCGTTTTACGAAAGAGGAGATTGAAGGTTGCCTTGGTGCTAGTTCCACGGAGAAGGCAGAGCTTGTAGATGCGGCCCTGGAATCACTCAAGAAGGCAGTATCAGAGTCAGTGTCAGGGGCCTCACTCGTCGCGAATCCCAAACATCACTTCTATAGTGCAGGCCCACATCGTCCGTCAAAGGAATCACTTCTAGAACATAGTTGGCTCCAGTTTTTAATGGACGGTGAAAAGAAGGTGGAAGACATTGGAACGGCACGAGAACATGGGCACCGTGTAGATTTCGTAATTGAACACATAGAGGATGTGGAGAATCATGAACCATTGGATGGTTGTCCCATTTTCATTGTACAGCGACCCTATGTAGAGCACTATAGGGAATTATTTCTGCGTTATGATGGTGCAGGGAAGAAATTCAAGGCGATTCATCTGAGCGACGAGTTCGGCACGGACCCTGTAGATTGGGTGCGGCTTGGGTGTTGCGCAGGTGTGCTGCGGAACTATCCACGGGCGGACCTGAGTGGGGTGGCTGGGGTATGGACGGTGCCGCTTGGCTGGGCGCGGTCATCGGGTCCACGTGATGCGCCGTGGCAGCAGACGCCTGGGCTGCCGTTTCGTGAGCTGGTCTGGTCCTTTTATGGGACGCGTTGGGCGGAGCGGGATGCCGCGCTGGAGCCATTGAAGCATTTGCCGCATCATGAATGTGTGCTGTATGATTCATGGATGGATCCTGCACAGTTGGGGAAGGAGGCGTATCTGGGTCGTATGTTGAATTCCATGTTTGTGCCATGTCCTGGTGGAAACAATGTAGAGACATTCCGTTTCTACGAGGCGCTGGAATGTGGGGCGATTCCTGTGTATGTTCGCAAGGGGGGCGACGATGAGTATGTTGCGCTGGTGAAGAAACATATGAATATGCTGGAAATTGGGAACTGGGAACAAGCGACCGGTCTGATTGGGTATTTGCTGCAACATAAGGAGGTGATGGAGAAATACCGTATCGGTCTTCAGATTGGATGGATGAAGATGAAGGCGGATGCACGGGCGGCAATGCACGCGTTTTTGGGGGTGTAAATGAGGAAATTTTTATAATGATGTAAAAAATTGATATACTATATTAAAGAATTATAGAGTATATCAATTTAAAAATGAGTCTTACAAATATTTATGTTCTACGTCTTCAAAGTGGAAAATATTATGTAGGAAAATCTGAAAATCCAGAAAAACGTTTTGAAGAACATAAAAATGGAATTGGTTCATCATGGACAAAAAAATACAAACCAGTTGAACTTGTAAAGGTTATTAAAAATGCGAGTCATTTTGATGAAGATAAAATTACAAAAGAATATATGGAAAAATATGGAATTCAGAATGTAAGAGGTGGAACGTATGTTTCTATTGAACTTGATGATATTCAAATTGAATCATTAAAGAGAGAATTGTGGGGTGCAAAAAATAAATGTACTTCTTGTGGTCGTGATAATCATTTTGCAAAAGATTGTTATGCAAAAACAGATGTATATGGCGATGAAATTCTATATGAAACAGATTCTGACTCTGATTCAAGTGAAGAATATGAAAGTCAACCCAGATATTCAAATAAGAATGTTGTATGTTTTCGGTGTGGACGAGACGGACATTATGCAACAACATGTTATGCTTCAAAACATGTGAAAGGTTATTACTTAGATTAAACAATCCCTATAGTGTTGCACTATAGGAATTATTGATTGGGCGTGGGTTCGTGTTTACGAATAACATGCACACCACCAGGGTTTTTTGAGTTTGTTGGGGTGAACTTCGGTTGGCGCAGCGGGTAGGGCGAAGGCACCTTTTGCGCCGAGCTGGTTCCATTCGTCAATGGTGTAGCGGTCGCCCATGGAGCAGTTGCATCGGTCGCAAATGGGAACGAGATTCTCCACGGTGGTGGCGCCGCCTTTGCTTTCAGGAATGTTGTGGCCGGCCTGGAAGTTGAAGGCATTAATCTGGTTTTCGCACCATTGAACGCAGCATTTTGTTTCAAAGACGTGGCCAACTTTTTGAATCCAGACTTGTTCGCGGAGGGCTTTAGGGATGGCCTTCTTTTTGTATTTTTTTGCCGTGGTGGTGGCGGCACCTGTTGCTGGTGCGATTTTCGGCATGACGGCTTTAAATAGCTGATTCATACGGAATGACGTGGGTCTGGGGCGACTCATTACTTATTTTATGTGCCAAAAGTTTAGGCGGGTCTAAACTAGTGCTATGTTACTATTCTAAATATTGTACATGCAACAAATACCAGCCTATAACGTGGTAGAATTGATAGATGCAGGGGAACATAACCCATATCATGTATTTATGTATATGATCGTAAATTTTCAGGCTGTGGACTATACAAAACCGGTAATTTATTATTACCCAAATAAAAAGAATTGCCGCGTAAGTGAGGAATTGTTGTCCTTATTACCTCCAAATTTTATAAGACATACTGAAAAAAAGGAGGGATTAAATTATTATCCATTTCTCTATAGTGAAAATATATTTGGTGGCCGTTTGCCCGTGCACTATAGGGATTTTACATTACCGCATAATTATGATTTTATTCGTATGCTTTACAAGCCGCATATTATGCCGGCGCCGAATAAAGACATACGTGTATATATTACGCGAAATCAGGATTCGGCGTCACGGCATGTATTAAATGAATTGGAGCTTATTCAGGGGTTAATTCCATTAGGATTTCATGTAATAAAGATGACCGATTTGTCGTTGCGTGAACAGATTTATCTCTATAGTTCGGCGGATATTATAGTGACTCCGCATGGGGCAAATATGAGTTTTATGCTTTTCTCTCATCCTGAGACGACGATTTTTGAGTTAAATTGTGGTGGAGAAAGACATTATTCTCATATTGCATGGCATTATGGTATTGATTATTTTCGGATTAAATGTCGCGCGGAGGGAGAGCATATGAATGTTGATGTGAGGCATGTCTTACGTTTATTGGAGGCACATCCAAAAATATGGAGAGATGATTCCAGGTCTAAAGCTGCACTATAGGAATTGTTATTAGAAGTTCTTCTTATTGAAAATGAGTTCGTCGCTGCCATCTTTTTTGCGTCCTCTTCAGGAAACGCTGGCCCAGCCTGCGCCCCAGCCTGCGCCCCAGCCTCCTGCTCAAACCCAGCCAGCACAGACAAGTTTTGCGGATTTTTTGAAAGCGGAGGCGGCAAAGGCTGGTTTAGTTACAAATAATGCACCTGTAACTGGAATAGCAGGGACGCAAAACACCATTTCTCAATCCACATCTGAAAAGCCAGCGGAGAAGTGTCGTTTCATGATTGTGGGCACTCATGCACACCAGTACACTGGATATAGTAAGGTCACATACAATATGGTTCGTGAACTGGCGAAGGAAGAATCATGGCTAGACCTCATCCACTTTGGTTTCCAGAAGCATCCCCAGATTCCGCCACTTTATCGCCCCTATCCTCCGCATGTAAAGGTGATTGATGCCGTTGCCCTGGAAGTCGCTGCGGCACAGGGCAAGGAACCACAGTCCACATTTGGCTTTGCCTTCCTTCCTGAGGTGATTAAACGCGAAAAGCCCCATGTAGTGATGATTTACAACGACATGTCAGTGATTGCACAGTTCCTGGAGAGTATTCGCAAGTCAGGGATTGAGCGTAACTTCAAGCTCTGGATCTATGTGGATCAGGTCTACACGATGCAGCCACAACCATTCATTGACCTCCTGAATCGCGACGCTGACCGTGTATTTGCCTTTACTTCATACTGGAAGAAAGCACTAAAGGATCAGGGTGTGAATCGTCCACTGGATATTATTGGCCACGGGTTTGACTCCGCTGTTTTCAAGCCAATGCCCAAGATGGAGGCACGCAAGATGCTGGGGATTCCTGAAGATGCATTCATTTATATGAGTCTGAATCGTAATACTCCACGAAAGCGATATGACCTTCTTGTAATGGCATTTGCGGAACTCGTCCTGAAGTATCCCACAAAGCCGGTCTATCTTCTCTGTATTTGCGACAAGGGCGAGCGCGGTGGGTTCCTCATTTTTGACATCTATTTGCGTGAACTGAAGAAGCGTGGGGCCGATGTTGACCGTTATTCATCCCGTATTATTCTGAGTGCGAAGGAACTCTCTTTCCGTGATGATGAAATCAATGCCTTCTATAATGTGGCGGATGTGGGTGTGAGTACTGCGGAGGGTGAGGGATATGGCCTCTGTAATTTTGAGCAAATGGGTGTAGGAATCCCGCAAGTCGTTCCTGATATTGGCGGATTCAAGGAATACTGTACAAAGGAGAATAGTGTTCTTGTGGAAGCAAAGAATAAGTATTATCTTCCGCTTGCGTATTCACCAGTCTCAGGGGAAGCCGCTTCTGTGGATGCACATGACTATTGTCTTGCGATGGAAACCTATCTGAATGATTCGGTCCTCAAGCAGAAGCATGGACAAGCGGCACGTGAAACGGTTCTGAAGTATACATGGCCGTCTGTTTTCGCAGGAATGGTGAAGCAACTTAAGCGCGCATATCAGGATGTGCTTGATGGCGTGGATGAATAAGGTGTGTTAATTGAATAATCCCTACAGTGTAGCACTATAGGGATTGTTATTTGGGGGGGTGGGGTTTGAATGTCAATGTTGATATTGATGTTGATGTTGATATCAAACATATTTTACAAATCTATGTCCAAAAGGATGTGAATGTCCAGACCGATGTCAAATCCGAAATCCGATGTTGATGTCAACATGGCATGTCCCCCTCTCCCCCAAAAACCAATGTAGAACAATTCAGAACAATGTTCTAGAATATCACCTCCAGGAACAAACATAAAGAACATCCGATGTTGATACATCAGACATCCAACATGGAACCGAAGTCGCTCCGCTTAGCGGAGCCTGTTGGGTTCTTACCAGAACCGAAGTCCATTATTACATATAGTCGTGCGGCGATTGACACACCCAACGACCAGCGGGTAAATGCCATCTTGTCGGCGGTATGTAATTCGTCGTCGGTATCGGCCCTGCGCTTCAATGGATTTGAATATGTACCCAATTTTACAATGGCTCTTGCTCTCGGCGATGACATCTATTTCCAGTTGGTGCCGCAGCCTGAAGGAGGGGTTACAAAGTCGGCAGGCTCGTCTTACAATATTGAACCAATTACATTCAATATCTACTCGTATAGCCACACTATAGAAGTGATTCATGAGTTTGTATTAGGGCTCGTGGAGCGTTATGAACATGAGAAGAAGAATAAGTTGGGGAATGAGATTTATTATTTTGACATGATTGTGGAGGAGCAGAAGCGTGGGATTCCGCAGAAGGCGGTCTCGTTCCGCAAGTCGCGATTCCACACAAATCGGCGGCTGGAGCACGTATATTTTGAGGAATGTGCGTACTTGCGCCGTCGTCTTGACTTTTTCCTACATCATAAGGACTGGTATGATCGTAAGGGGATTCCACATACGCTGGGTCTGGTCATGTGGGGACTGCCAGGGTGTGGGAAGACTTCTACGATTAAGGCAATTGCGAATGAGACAAAGCGGCACATCTTTAATGTGCTGTTGAGCGAGGTGAAGACGCGGGAAGCGTTGAAGAATCTCTTCTTTAATGATACGGTCCTGGTGCATGATGGGGAAATGATGCAGACGCTGCATATTCCAGTGCGCAACCGGATTTACATTATAGAGGATATTGATGCGATGGACTCTGTGGTGTTGAAGCGTGGGGTCGGCGGTAGCGTTAGCGCCTCTGGTTCCGCTGCCTCCTTTGTAGCCAAGGACCCACGTAAGGCGGAGCTGGAAAACTTCTTGCCGGCGTCGGTCCTGAAGGCGGACGAGGTGGATAAGCTGGACTTGGCGACGCTGCTAAATGTACTGGACGGTGTACGAGAGACGCCTGGACGAATCATTATCCTCTCCACAAATCATCCTGAACGGCTGGATGATGCGCTCTTACGGCCTGGCCGGTTTGACCTCCAGATTCATTTCAAGAAGCATAGCCGTGCGGTTCTCCAGGAGCATGTGGCCGATTTCTATGAAGTTCCGCTGAATGAGGGTGAGATCGCCGCGCTTTCAGTACCGTCGCTGGATGAGAAGTGGACACCGGCGGAAGTATCGCAGGTGCTTTTCCGTTATATGGATGACCGCGCGGAGGCAATTCGTGTGCTGGCCGAAGAAGACCCCGCCTCTATTTTCAAGTTGAAGGAATCGGCACAAGCGCATAAGCAAGCCGATGTGCTGACTGCGTTTGGCCTAAATAACTAATCAGGAATTTACACTATAGGAATATTTCTTATTGTGTAAAGATGAGTGACTCTACTACCATTGATTATTATAGTGAAACATTCGCTTCTATGAGCATAGCCTACGCGGCGGCGCATGCGGAGGAACCGACCGAGCCTGGTCCAACATATGAGGCCAGCGTGTCTGTAAACGATGTGAGTGGGACTTTACTTTTTTCACTTATGGACCGACTTTCTTTATCGCAGGCCGAGTTTGAGGACTGGGTTCGTGTCTCTGTTCAGGAACAAATTACGGCCGAAGCGACAGAACGTTATGTACCAGAGGAAACGGATGGAGTCAATCCCTATAGTGCTATCAATAGTGGAGATGTATGGCGCATGGTAGAAATGGATTCCATTGATTTTTATCGTAATGGAGAGGCTATTGGCGAAAAACGAATTGTTCCTATTGTCAATGCAGAGGATGCGATTCTGAGTGAAGGGGGGCAACGTTCATTGAATCAAGAGGCAATGAACGAACTTGTGGCGGAACGGTTGGCAACACCTGCTGGTGGTTATGAACGTGCGTTCAAAATGGATAAAAACCTAATGAATATAATTAGGGCATATGTGAATACACATCCAGAGGGACCCAATGAGGAGCACTATAGGGATTTGATTTATGGGGTGCGACAGGCTGCTATGGAGGCGGCGGCTGAGGCGGAGCGGGCCAAGCGGAAAGAGGACATTGGAGAACGGCTTCGTGAGATGGGGTTAGATTATTCTATGTTTGAAGGAGGGAATGTACAAGAGGGGGCTTCTGCTTCTGCTTCTGCGACGGCTTCAGCACAAACCTCTGGTTCAATGATAGCACAAATTCTTCATCAGTACTTAGGCTAAAAAATAATAAGATTTTCTATAAGAAGCATTCTTATTATATAATTACGCGTGGTTAATAACCAGTTCCTCAACGAGTTGTTCCACATCTTCAATGTGATTACGTGCTGCTGGCTCGCTATAGTTATCGTACATGAGCATGGGAATCTTTTCGTCTGCGAGCCATGTGCGCTGGTACTTATCCAGGTTCGCCAAATACGCCGCGCTAATCTTGTCCTCGCCGATACGGCCGCGTTCCTTAATGCGGTCGGCACAAATATCAGGGGGCGTGCTGACATAGACAATCCCAGTGAGTGGAGTGCTCATATCCTTGATATAGTCGTACCACATCTTATACAAATCCCATTCCATGGCATCCATCATGCCATCGTCCTTGAGCATCTGGGCAAAGACGTGGTAGTCCGTTTCCAGGCAACGTTCGGTGATGAAGACACAGGAGCCAATGCCGCCGCCCGCCCGCCAGGCCTCAATCTTCTTCTGAATGTTGATGGCGCGGCTCAGCAGCGCGCAGTTCTGGAAAGTGTAGCTGTAGCGCTTAATGTCCTTATAGAAGACCTGAAGGAGGTCCTCACCCGCCTCGTTCTTGAGTGCCTGCCATGTGCTGACGGGTTCATCAATGAAGTGCCAGTCAGGGTGGCGTTCCTTGAGGGCGTTAATAAGGGTGCTCTTCCCAGAACCAATGGACCCCTCCAGGCTGATCAATACGGGGTTGCGAGGCGCAGTTTCCGTGACCTTGACGGTGCGTTCGCCGTTTTCTCCGAGAGTAATTTCCATTCTTTTTACAAGTGTGCGCGGGAAATAACACAGTATACCTGGCGCGTTGATGGGTGGCGAGCCGGCGCCAATTTTTTGCGTCAGGTCGCAGACCGGCTATGTCCGTTGGCGCTAGCTTAGAGGAATCGCATTATAATCAGCACAACCGCAGCAATCCCTATAGTGATTTGCACAGGGCTGAGCATGGAGCCGAATAGGCCACGCAGTGGGTCAACGCCTGTTCCACCAAGGACACCGAGGGAGAGTGCGCCAAGGAAGACGAGAAATTGCGCAATTAGAACCAGAATTGGATACATTCTATAGTGGGTGTACATAAAGGATTGCCATAAGGTAGCACTATAGGATTTAGTGTTATTGTGTCCACGATGAGACTTCAGGATGTGAAGACATTTTATATAGGGCCGGATAATGAGCGGTACCAGGCACGGCGGGCACACATGGAGCAGCTACTTAAAGCGCTGGAGTTCACGGATGTGACACACAAGAAGACGGCGGGTCGCGGGGCGAATGTGGACTTGATTGATGCGACGGTGGAGATCCTGGAGTCGGTGGCGGATGATACGCCTGTGCTTATTTTGGAGGATGATGTGCAATGGAATGCACATGCCTCTGCGCAAGCGCAGAATGATGTCCAGTGGTCTGGGGATGTTGTGTGGGCAAAACAAAATGTATGTGCCTGCCCAGACCCAAGCCATTATCAAGAACATGTCAAAGGACAAGGCCATGGACCACGATATAATGACATCTACATTCCCCATGGGGCAGACGCGATTTATCTCGGTATTTCAAAGCGGGGCGGGAGTTTTTATAATGGGTATGACGACGGTCCATGTAAGACAGAACCCTATAATGCGGACATGGTTCGTGTAAAAAATATGTTAAGTACACATGCGATTCTTTATATTTCCGCGCGTTATAAGGCCGACGTTGCCGAGCGACTGAAGGGGATTCGTGGCCTGGCAAATTACTATAGCGATGTTGTAATTTCACGCCTTCATCGTTATTATAATATTTACGCATACAAGAAACCGCTCTTTTATCAGTGGGCTGTTCATGGAGGCCAAGAAGAAGGTACACGATTTGAACTAGAATAATAATCCCTATAGTGTAAGCATTATAGGGATTATTATTTGGGTTATGTGGTGAGCTTACTGGGTGCACATCGTTTCCACCAGGCGCGGGCGGAGGCGGAGGCAGCTTTTGCCTCACGGACGAGGTCAGAGTCTGTTGTGTAATGAGTCTTACCACAGAGCAGGAAAGAGGAGACCCGTGCGTACCCCCATCCTTGTGCGGTGGCGCCAGGGCGGTGGCCTGTACTCCAGGCGGCGAGTCCGCGGTCGTAGCTGCCCTGTATAAAACGCAGGGGAACGCCAGTTGCCTCCGCGCGGTCCTTAAGGGATTTTACGCCAGGGAAGAGCCGATTCCATTGTTGGGTGTAATTGGAGGTGCGGCCTTTGACTCCTTTATTGGTTTTGAAGACACGATAGGCGGCGGGATTCTTGTAGCCGAGTTTGAGTCCACGCTGGATTTCTTTGTATTTTTGTTCCTTTTGTTTGCGGGTGAGGCCGGCGTAATATTTGGGCGGCCAGTATTTCGTTTTGCGTCGCGTGCGGACTGCGTCCCTTATACGCCGAGTCCGATGCCGAGGCGCCATATTCCTGCTGTTCTATTAGAACATCCTTTTTATAAAAAGGGAGTATAGTCCCAAAAAAACACTATAGAGATGTGTCTAATAGCGGCCACGTTTTGAAGGCTGTTGATTTTCAGGAGTGGTTATACGACCCAAATACTGTTTAATGTAGTCAGGTTGCGCATGTGATAAGTACGCAACAAATTCAGGATTTAACTCCCCACTAGATTCACCACCAACAAATAGAGATTCTTCTAAAGTAGATAATATATCTGTTTTATACATTTCTACTATTTTTTGATTATCCAATGAATCTACTTCAAAATCCCATAACATTAATTTTTGGACAAACTTATATACTTGTTGTAAGAAACTTCCTTCTGGTTCAGTAAAACTTTTAAACCATACAAGGACATCAGGATATGGCCAATTTAATGTTTCATAATCCTGATATTTTTCTTGTGCTGGTATAGACCATTGTTTTGTCAATGCATCATTACGTATGAGTGGACGACATTTTGTATAGTCAAAACTCCCATCTGGATTTTGATAAACTGAAATTGTAATATTAAAGAAAAGGAATATTAATTCTAAAAATGTAACCGCAATAGAATAATAGTCAATATTTTTCATATAATTTGCCAAATTCTCCTTGCTAGAAAGTGTATCATGAAGTAATAACATATAACCTCTTTTTTCCGCTGTTCCATATTGGTGTGGTCTTAATTTTTCTGGTAAATAAAATGAGAGTGGCATTGCCGCATTTGCGTATGTTTGACGTTGAATTGTTGTTTTTCTCCAATTTTTATAATAAAAATCATTATATCTTAACCAAAAATCAACGTCAGTTCTTAGTTCATTTGTACGTTTATCTTTAAAGAACGAAAGTTGGCGAGCCAATATGTCGGTAGTAAATGGATAATAATCATACGGCATTGAATATCGTGATATTGGATTTCCATTTCGCCCTTTATTTGTATAAATTGGCATATCATTATCAAAATAACGATTTACATCTTCTTCTACATTACGGACTAAGCCAAAATCAATTAAACGTATTTTATAAGTACGAATAATGTTAACTTCCCCATATTCGTTAACTTTCTCAATTTCATTAACTTTCACTAACATATTTGAGGGTTTAATATCATGATGTACATACCCTCGTTCATGTAATTTCTGGACTGCAGTAAATACATTTGAAAATGCATCAAAGAATTTGTAATAATCCTCTGGTTGATATATAATATTGTCAGGTTCAACGCCGCCATCTTTCATAATAAGAAGATGACGGTTGCCTTTTTTTTCATTTACTGCGGTGCATTCTTCATTATGATTTGTCTGAATAGAAGAATTAAAAGGACAATTCATACGGGGATAAACAAAATATTCTTGCGCAGCATTAATTTCTGGTAATACGGCGGGCCCTTTTTCCTTTAGCAAGTTTCGTCTATAAATTAACTTACTTACATTATTTTCTTCTAGTGATAAACCCGCACACCGCAATGAAGGTTTATATACACAGCCAAAAGAACCTTGACCTATAATTGAGCCTCCACGTGCCTTTCTGTTTTGTTTCTTACCTTTTCGGGTCTTTATAGGGTGCCGATTCTTACGCTGACTCTTACGCTGGTACCGAGACCGAACACGTGTGCTCCGCACCATAATACCGCTTTCCTATAGTGTGCTCCCTAGAAAAGATTAATATGTCTACACTATAGGGATTGTTTGTTTGTGAGATGTCATGTGGTTCGTCATTTTGTACTGTGCCTCAAGCGGGCGGCTACACCCCAACGGCCAAGAACATGGATATGTTGCGCCGCTACAAGCGAGGTGAGTCCATTGGGTTTACGGGTCGTTCCAGTTTACGGGCAAAGGGACTGCTGCCCCGTGAGTCTGCGGAGTATAAAGGGATGTATGTCTTAGGGCCGAAATACAGTGGGACTGGCGCAGAGAAAGTGCTGTTGCGACCCAGCTTTAAAACTAAGAAGGGGCGGCGCCTAAATCAAACGCAGAAGCAGCGTCAAGGTTCGCGTAAGCTTCATAGTCGCTCAAAGACTCGTCGTCTTCACCATCTTCCTCACCGCCGCTAGAGTCCGTTTCCAGTTTGAGTTGTCGCAACTCGTCTAGTTCCCGTTTGCGTGTAAAGAGAATCCGCGCCTCGCCCTGAATGGAAGCGTGCATCCGCCCATAACATGGGTCTTCTTTATAGAGAATCTCCGTTAATTGATATTGTCTATAAATCCCCTTCCATTCTTGCATATAAGGCATACCAACGGCGCGGCCCACAGCCCAATGAAAGAGCTCATCAATCTGCGCCCGCATATCCATTTTTATAAGTGTATAGACCAGCTCCGTAAAAAACTCGCGGAACTTTTCGCGGAACTCGTCCCCCCGCTCGTCCGCGTAGGAGCGTTCAAAGGCGCGGAGCTGTATGGCCTTCCAATATACGGACTGATAAACGCCGACCTTGAAATTGAGTTCGTAGAATCCCTCAATAATACTATTTGTCTTCCCCAATGCACAAAGCTGACGCCGCACCGAAAGAAGTTGGCCATAGGTAAATGGCAGATTTGTAAGCGGATTTCGTGGAGGGAGGCTCTTTGGAAAACCATAGGACACATGACTGAGTTCGGCGCTTATGTGGTCGCGCAGTGAAGCCGCTTCAAAGCACCAGACCCCTTTGGCCGTCCAATCGTGTAGCACTATAGGAGTGCGTGGTGGGCTGAGTGTCGCGGGGTCATCGTTATTAAGGGGTCGGCGGCGCATGCGGTGGAGCCTGTAGAGGGCGACGAACCGGCTGAAGCGGCGGCGGATGTCATTCTCTTGGGCATCTGCCAACTCCATGGCTTTAAGTTCCAGTTCAAAATAACTGGTGCCGACGGAGGGGATGAAGGAACCACTAATGTCTAATTTATCTAACATTAGACGGTGAGCCCGTGCCCAATCCCTATAGTGTAGAATTATGGTTTTGCGATAGTATGAATTATAGGGAATGCGTTGGATTTGATGTATGATTTTATGATGTGGGAGAAAGGGGGCGGAGTAGAACTTGAAGGGAGATGATGTTATAATAGATGTTTGATGTTTATGTTTTGTTTCTATAACTGGAGGGTTTGTGAGTTTTACTTTCTTTTTTTTTCTACATCGGTTTTTGGAGAAATCCATGTATGTTGAACATCGGTTTTTTGATTTCAACATTCTATGTCCAGCTCTGGGCTTGGCCGATGTCCGATGTCTGGATTTTTGATTGTGTATACCAACATGGGATGTATGACAACCCAAAGAAAAAGTGTAAGGAGGTTCAATGGGTTTGTATGGCGGACATGTAAATGTTAATTTTCCAGGGGGAAAGAGTTCAGGATAACTGGGAAAAACTGTTCCCATATTACTTGGGTCTAAGTATTTTAGACCAGTGCCCATTTTAAATGGGCACTAGAGCACGGCCGATGTATTATTTTATGCCCTGAATTTCGGCTCTTAGAGCCGAAATATTGCCCATATTAAATATTCATCGGTCCAGCATGCCTTCTTGGACGTACTTTAGACCTCTGCCTCCCGCTCTTTGAATTCAAAGAGAATCAGAGAATCATCCTTATAGATACCGACGTGCTGTAGCAGGGGATTATATACGGCACCAGTTTCCTGATCCAGCCAAAGAGTGGGGAGGCTGGGTGATGCCGTACTGATTCGCGTAAGGGGTCTCTCGGTTTCCACTATAGGGATTTGGTGATCTTGAATATCCTTATGTTCGGCACATCGGCTGGTGCCGAATATACATGTAGTGCGACATAGTTCTACAATGCCGGCGCCTGCCCCGCGGACGACCGGCACGGGACATTGTTTCTTGAGGTCATCCACATTGACGACTTGGAGTTCCGTCTGTGCGACGGTATCAATGAGGACACGGCGAAGTTCTTTCTCAGGGACGCCGAGGACGGGCGCGAGGTCTTTACACAAGGCACGTGCCTCGCGCTTGAACTCCGCGTAGAGTGTATCAATAATGATACTGGGGACGTGGAGTGTAGAAGACATAACGGTAGGATATTTATTGATGCTGGTGCTTACGCTTACGCTAATGCGTGTAGAGTACCGAAACTCAATTTTTTCTCACTGTTAGAATTTTTTCAAATGGAGGTCGTTCCAGTTGAAAAAACGGATATTATGTCAAAAAACTATTGGGGTCCCCGAATTTGGCGTATACTTCATACGTTGTCATGTGCCCCATCTATGGGAAAGACGAAGAATGTGGTCCTGGGGCGTGATGAGCGGGCGGACTGGTTGCAGCTCCTGAAGGCGCTGGGGCAGCTGATGCCATGCGACCGATGTAAGCAGCACTATAGGGAATGGTTTAGGGAGGCGGGGATTTTGAAGGAATGTATGTATGTGCCGGATTTGGGCGAGTATTTACGGGGAGCGATTTATGATCTGCACTGTTCTGCAAATGTGGATCAAGGGCGTGAACCAACGCCGGTGTTGTATGTGGATTTGAGCGGGACATACCCGCCCACGAGCATCACACCTATAGTGAAAGAATTAGAGGCTGTATGGGCCAGGGGATTGGAACTACGGATGATACCAATTGACCCTGTGCGGGCGTGGCGTCGTTGCGTATTACGGTTGGCTGGATTGTATGGACTAGGATAAGCGCCTTAACGTAGCGCCTTAGCTTAGCCAGAAATACATATATTACGTTGTTGAGTTGCCACAAGCTTATTGTTCTCCACACCATAAACATCCCCCCATGAGTTCTGGCATTTCTCTTCATCGCAACGTTTCATTGCGTCATACCAACCCCAGCCAAGGAGACTTGCCGTTACAAGAAGAACAGCAATACCGGTCCCTGTTTCAGGAGCTTTATCAAGGGATAGTATACGGGTGGCAATATAGGCAAGGGTGCTAAAACCGACAATACCAATACTGATACTTGCGCGGCCACGAATTACGGGATCCTCATTATTCTTAATTAAATAACCGGCATTTGTGAGCAAGTAGGCAAAGAAAAAAATGAGCATGGAGAAACCGAAACTAGGGCCTGATACGTCCTTTGAACTTTCCACTATAGGGAATAGACTCTCAGTTGCTTTGAATAATGGGATGGGGGTAAAATTAAAAATGAAATTAAGAAGCATTACGGCAAGTGGAAGAAGTAAGAACATGCCGGCGAATAGAATCATAAATGGAATATTACATGTTGTGATGCCGATTGTCAACAGTGAAACCCCAAGAAAAAGGGGAGTAAACTGGAGGCCAGTTTTTATGACATCACGTGCCGATTTTACAAATGTACCAAATGACATAATGTGTACGTCCTACTCTATGTCATTTTAATGATTTATCCTGAACTGGCGTTCCTGACTCAGCCGTTCATGACCCTGCCGGTTTACACTTAGACACTGAATCCACGGCCACATTGTCCAATTCCAGAATCGGCATGTTCAGCAAGTTAATCCCATATTTCCCAAAGATCATTTCAAATACCACTGATACAAGGGATCCAATCGCCGCAGCGCCAAGCATGAGTAAAATCAGTTGTTGTGGGCCTTCACAACCAGTTTTATAGCGCCATATAGTGTAAATGGCCATAAGGGCAACTGTTAATACGAGCGACGCAGGTCCAATACCCTTGAATGTTGGATTCTGTTCCCCAAGTACATCCAACTCCTTCTGGAAAGCATGTACAGAGCGCATACAATAGAAAATTGTCGCAAGGAAAATAAATGATGTAGATGACGGGAACGCCGAGGAACGTAATACGGAATTGAGCCCTTGTAATTTTTCAATTGTCTCATTGTTAAATTCACATTTTCCTCGGTTATCCATTACTTCACCCGCGTATAGTGTACCCATATCAGGAAATGTTTCCAGGAAGAACTTTCCTAAGAAGCCATTTATGAGTTTGAAGACCAGGATTGCGATTGAAAGGATGAAGAATGACATATTTTGTAGTAAAAGACCGAGTGCAGCTGAACCGAAAAGCATAGACTCGGGTGCCGTACGGAAAAAATTGTCTATGATATAAGTTGCAGTCTCCTTCAAGATCTTTAAAGGGTGACTATCTACGCCTAAATCATTCGTACTATTACTACTCATAGTGATCACTGTGATCCCTCTATTAGATTCAAAATAATATGGGTATTCCTTCTTATTACAAAAAACTGGTGATGACCGTGAAAGGTCTCACGGGGAAAAGCACAGAGTCTGCTGCGGCGCATCTCTGGTTTGACTATAATTGCCTCGTCTATCATGTATTGCGCCAAATGCGGCCCTATGTGCCTGCCGAGCGTGCGGCGTGGGAAGCGGAACTCATTGCCGCCACAGTAAAATACACGAAGCGGGTAATCCAGGCCTCAGGGGTCATTAAGCCAGGCCCAGCCTCTGTTTTCCTCGGCGTGGATGGGCCGGTCCCAGCGGCGAAAGTGAATCAGCAGCGGCGTCGTCGGTGGAATAGTGTGCAGACGCTGGAAGAGGAGCGGCGCATGGGGAAACAGGACGGGTCGCCGGTATGGGACCGCAATGCGATTACCCCAGGCACGCATTTTATGGATGCCCTCAGTGCCGCTCTCCAGACCGAGCGTGGTGCGTGGACTGTGAGTCCTGTAGAAGAGGCAGGCGAAGGAGAGCACAAGATTATGAGCCGCTTGCGGGGCTTAAAGGAGATGGAGCCTCAGACCCACATTCTCTATGGACTGGATGCGGACTTAATTCTCCTTTCCCTCTATCATCTTCGCTTCTTGCATCCCCAGTCCACATTCTATCTCATGCGTGAAGACGAGCGCGAATCAACGGCGGAACGGACAGTCTATAGTTATTTAAATGTGAATAAACTACGTGATGCTCTTTGTGGAAGTATCAAAAGACCAACTGAATCCGCCACTACCGCCCTAACGGATTATATCTTTGCAATGACTCTTCTCGGCAATGATTTCCTGCCGCACGGCCTACAGCTTACACTAAAGGGAAATGGTTATGAGCATTTAATGCGGCTGTTGACCCAAGCGGACCGGCCGCAGCTCATTCTTAGCGGTAGCACTAACGCCGATACTGGCCAATCCCTACAGTGGAATCCTGAGGGACTTGCGTATATGTTTCGCTATTATACGGCTCTTGAGGCGGGTTTCATTACAGATGAGATTCAACATAAGCGTGAAGGGGTGCGACGCAAGATTGTACATGGGGATGATGAAAATGAACCATGGGCGCGGGCCTACAGTCAGTGGATGAAGACGCCGGCTCGGCGTATGGATGAATATGCACTGGTATCCGATGTATATGAAGATACTGTGAAACTCAAGGCCGATTGGCGCCAGACCTACTATCGTGCATGGTTTGGGTCTGTCTATCGGTCGGTGATTTGTGATGCCTATTTGGAGGGGCTTCATTGGGTTCTTCGGTATTACACAGGGGAACCCGTAAATCCGTTCTGGTATTATCCGTGGAACTTGCCGCCGCTATACGCCGACCTGGCATCAAGGGTAAGCACAATAGGGATTGACTCACTGACTGCGGCGATTGTGATGCCGGCGGATTTTCGGCCGCTACTGCCGACGGAGCAATGTGCGATTGTGATGCCGGCGTCGTCCCTGCACCTATGTAAGGACACGCGCTATCACCGACTGCCGGCGTTGGTGCCACATTATTACCCTGCAGAATGCCGTATGTTCTATGTTGGGAAACATCAGATGTGGGAATGTGAGCCGTTGCTACCGGTACTCACAGTGGAACGGCTACGGACCCTGTTCAAGGAGTAAGTTGACGATTATCCTGCGCGCATAACCCATGGAATGAACTATAGGGAATGTATTAGATTTAGTGGACTCATGGGTGCCGCGGCCAGTTCCATTGACCCCACGCATCTGGGGATTTATAAAAAACTCTTACAAATCCAGTCCCCTGCAACGCGCGTACAAATGCTACAGACACTGTTATCCGGTCCAGAATACGTGACGAGCGCGAAACGGGCCGGCCTTTACCCACATCTTTTACGCTATGTATCCGCCGTATCACAGGGCCAAGACCCAGGTCCTTTGCCTGGCGACCAGCAACAGCAACAGCAGAGACATACGGCCTCTATCCAGGCCCAACAATACCAGGCAATACGAACACAGGCTCAACCTCAGCAACAGGTCTACCCACAAGCCCACACACAAGCCCACACACAAATCACATCCTATAGTGCACAATCCGTGGCCACACATCAGGCAAATCCATATGGGAAACTCGCGAAGCCTCGCAGTACGGAAAAGGCTCTGAATTTTTTCCAGTCATGTCTCCAAATACTTGGTATTGAAGAAAGCGCAACACTCAGTGAAGAACTCTTGAAGAAGGCTTATAAGCGAATTGCAATTAAGGCGCATCCAGATAAGGGCGGCTCAGAGGAGCATTTTGAGGCCGTGACGCGTGCCTATGCATATTTGACGGATATTGTGAAGCGAGTTGCTGGTTCGGCTGGGACAGCGGCAGCATCAAAACCCGTTCCATCCATGGATACGGTGCGATCCAGACGAGCCGAAGAAGCCCATACCTATGATGCACCTCCTACGGCTCTCAATCCAAACAATCTCAATATGTCGGTTTTCAACCAAGTCTTTGAGGAAAATCGTATGCCCGAGCCTGATGAAGATGGGTATGGAGATTGGTTGAAGACGGAGGATGGATCAGGCGCTGGCGCTAGTGCAGGCGGTAAGAAGTTTGGGGGAAAGTTCAATCGTGATGTTTTCAACAAAGTCTTTGAGGATGAGGCCCGTTCCAACAGCACAGCACTAATGGCATATCACGACCCACAGGAGATTGTACCGGTAGCGGGCGTGGAGCTGGGTCGCGACCGTCCCTCCGATTATACGGCACCCTTCAACGCCGATGGGCTTCAATATACGGACCTCAAGAATGCATACACACGGGAAAACACGATAAGTGGTAAGGTGGCGAACGTCCAAGTGAGCGACCGGACCTACGACCGTATGGTGGCGGAGCGGAAGTCGGCGCCGGCTGCCTACAATGAGGCGGAGCGGGCCTATGTGGAGCAGCAGCAACGCCAGCGTGAGGCCCAGGAACAGCAACGGCGAATCCGAGCGGCAGAAGAAGCGGCGGCGGCACAGCGGTATGCCGAGGGCATGAAACGGCGGCTACTTGTGAATGGGTCAAGTGTAGCAGGACATCAAGCTATTGCTGATAGATAAGGTGAAGAAATACAAAATGTATATACACTATAGGGTATATATACATTTGAAAATGGATTGGGGACAGGCATTTGTTGTTCTCATCATTATTCTTGTAGCGGTGTTCATTTATTTACGTTATGCCGACTACGCATCCTTTAATGACTTGAAGAAGGTCTATGACAAACGGCCAATTATGTGGGTCTACATTGATGATTCAGATGTAAATACGCGTTTCTGGGCCGACTTTGGTGCGCGGTCGTCGCGGGCTCTGAATGTGCCGTTCCTGAACCTATGTTATGCGTCTATTCAGAAGGCGGCGGGGGAGAACTACCGTGTGGAACTGATTAGTGGAGTCCAGGATGCCGTGGCGAAGCTCGGTGGCGCACGCCATGTTCCAGACCGGCTCCTTGGCTACGGACAGAAGAAGATGTTGACTCCTCTGGATGAGGCCTATATTCGCACTGCCATTCTAGAGCGGTATGGGGGTCTGTGGGTCCCTCTTTCCACCATTTTTGTGCGCCCGCTGCCCGTCTTGCCTGCAGACAAGGCCGTCTTCTTTGGCACAAATCAGGCGGATATGTATAGTGGGTCGGCAGGGACTGCGGTACCAGGACATGCTGTCTTCTGGTCGCCGGCGCCAGGACATGCCGTCTACAAGGAATGGGCCGACATGCTCCAGCTGCGTATGGAAGAGGGGAATGGTGGATCATGGATCCGAGGGGATGATTCGCTAGACATGGATTCTATCCTGGCGCAGTACAAGGGCACCGCTCTTGAGGTACTGCCGGCCGCTGCCCTTGACCGCAAGCCCAATGGAAAAACTATAGGGATTGAGGACTGGTTGGCCCATGGGACTGGCGGTGAACTCCCTTTCGCTATTAATAAGGAAACGGTTTTCATACCGATTGATTATCATGAGCTTGTCCGTCGGCGGGCGTATGGCTGGTTCCTGAAGATGAGTGAGGCGCAAATCATGGAAAGCGACCTGGTTGTGAAGTACCTGCTCCAGATTTTTTAAGAGGGCGACAAATAAAATAACATTATATGAATGTGTCTCAAACACACTCCTATAGTGCATTAATTAAAGGATACAATAATAGGTTCTTCAAGAACATCTTTATCTTCTTTTGTTATAATGTAATTCACAACTTTACGACCTGCACGTGTTGTTTCGCGGCCTTTGAGTTGGTAGTTATGTACTTTCAAGCATTGCCGTAATATAGTAATGAGACGTTTTTCGTCTACATCCGCAAATAAGTCCGTTGCTTTACATACAAAGTAATATGGCTCTAGTGCCGCAAGTATGTCTGTAAGTGTAGTAGTATTCAAGTCCGCACGAGTAAAAGTTTGTCCAATATGTATTCCGAGTTTTTCAACTACCTCTAGTACAATCTCTTTTGATGGAATCACACGAAATAATGGATGTTTCGGCGGCATTTATCTAATGTGGAAACAACCTCGCCCTACTTTTTCAAAAGGTTTTAAAAATCCGATTTGAAAAACGCGTCAAAGCAACCCATTATCTTGGGCACAGCACAGGAGATCCAAAAAACTACAGCGACTTTGTGAGTAAAATGACCAACCGGAAACAAGGAAACTATAGAGGCGTTCTTGCTGAACGCTATTCAGGACAAAATAGAGGTCCGTTGTATAATTAATTGCATGGAGAATGTCCTCAAAGCTCATCCCATTTTGCCAGAGATTGCTAATATGCTTGTATACTTCATCCTGTTTTGCGTGTATAATTCCATTCACAAGAGGAATAATCTTTTCATAGTCATGTGTAATACATACTTTGCGAACGTCGGTATACGATGGATTTTCAGGGGCGATCCACTGTAGGATTTGGACCATTCGTTTAAATTCGGCAATGGATGAAAATGAGGAGGCAATCAGCCACTGAAGAACACGTTCATCTTTAATTGTATAATTAAGCGACTTGAGAATTTGCGGCACATAAGTAATAATCGCAACAGGTTGAACATGCACTGGTTGACACCGAGACTGAAGGGCGTAAATGAGGGATTCACTGGACTTGGATGCAAAGATGAAATTTGTCAAGTGGGCATATTGTTCCATGGGCCGGCGGAGTGCCTGTTGCGACACTTCAGGAAGAGAGTCCACGTCGTCAAAGAAGACCCAGCGGCGAATACTCGGATTGCGAAGGGACGATTTAATGAAGTCGGCCAGCTTTGCACGGACGGTGTGAATTCCGCGGTCCTGATCGGCGGTCAGATGGAGGAAATAATCCTTATCGTTTATGTCCAGGTCATGCATTTTAGCGTAAGATTTCAGAAAGTCCATAGCGAGTGTAGTTTTTCCGATTCCATGGGGTCCGAGTATAAAAAGATGTGTTGGGCTTTTAAGAGCCTTTGCACATATATCAACCGCCTCTTCTTGGCCATATAGTGAGGTTTCCATGTCTAAGCACTATAGGATAAAATGGGCTTAAGTTGCTTTTGGTATACTCTACGTAAGATGTCTTCCAAGAACCTGTATGATGTCCTGGGCGTAGGAAAAGATGCGAGTGAGGGGGAGCTCAAGAAGGCATATCACAAGCTAGCACTGCAACATCATCCTGACAAGGGGGGTGATCCTGAGAAGTTCAAGGAGATTCAGGAGGCACATACGGTGCTTTCGGACCCTGAGAAGCGGCGTATGTATGATATGACCGGCCAGGTACCAGGGGCGGTGGATGCGGAGCAGGGCGGGGGTGGGGGCATGCCATTTCCATTTCCTTTTGGTCCAGGGGGCGGTTTCGGCGGAGGTTTTCCTGGAGGGTTCGGTGATGGTCCAGGATTCAATGTGGATATTAATGACCTGTTTGGTATGTTTGGTCGCGGTGGGCCAGGGCGTGCCAGTCCAGCGTCTCGTGGTCATCATGGCCCTCATAATGGAACCGGTCGCAACCCAGGCAAGGCGCCGGCAAAGGTGAGTGCAGTTCCACTGACATTCCGTGATTATTACTATGGGCGGAATCTAGAGATTTCCTTTGAACGGCAACGGTTTTGTGCTGGATGTGCCGGCCGTGGTTCCAAAGAGTTTATTCACTGTGGTCCATGTGGGGGCACGGGGCATGTCACAAAAGTGATGCGTATGGGGCAGATGATTATGCAGCAAGAGGGGCCATGTGGGATGTGTCGTGGCCAAGGAAAGACAAAGGGTGATGCATGTGGGGATTGCGGCGGGTCGGCCTTCAAGAAGGATGTAAAGAAGATTATGTTGGAAGTGAAGCCAGGTACACCAGTTGGAACCAAGATTACCTATAGTGGAGAAAGTAGTAATGACGAGGCATTTGATGAAGCAGGAGATGTGATTTTGGAACTCGTAGAGGCGGAAGAGGATTCACTGTGGGTACGGAAGGGACATGACATGCATGCAACAATCAGTATTACCCTACGCCAGTCCTTGGTCAGCACTATAGAGGTGATTAGTGGGCATCCTGGATTTGATGGGGGGCTGGCGGTGCGTGTGCCGGCGGGTGTACAGAACGGGTCGGTGGTGCGTGTGCCTGGGGCGGGTATGCCGATTCTGGGAATGGATGGAACGAAGGGCGATGTCTTTTTACTTGTGAATGTACGGACCACGGCTGCGGAGCGGGAGCTACTGGCGGCACATGCGGTGCTGTTGCGGTCGGTATTTAGTCTAGAGGAGAAGACTATGGAAGGAGTTATGGATGGAGTGGAAGAGGGGGTCCAAGTGGAAAAGAACTAAGAGGGGGCCAGGGGGAGGGTCAAAGGAAGCACTATAGGAAATGAGATTGGTTCAATTCCTATAGTGGATATTTATGTGGAATTTATTAGAACTTACAATAAAAAGTGGAGGTTCTAGGAGCGGCGCTACGCTCCTAGGTTTAGACCATACGCCCAGCAGCGGCGTCGGTCCAACTGGGATGGAGGCCGGCCTTCTGGATGAGAGAAGAAGGGAGAATACCACCGCTCATGCTTTCATCGTAAGCCATTTCACCCCCACGCTGGGCTTTGCGACCAGACTTGCGCCCCTTACGGTGAGCCTTGCGACTAGCCTTACGGCCCTTGCGCCCAGCCTTACGACTCTTCTTAGTCTTACGAGTCTTACGGCTCTTCTTGCTCTTCTTTGCCTTACGGCTCTTCTTACCCTTACGACCACCGACCTGGTTGGGGTCTCGGAGACCAGCAACTTCCTGGAGGGCGGCATCAATACGACCAGTACCAGCGGCAGCTTCCATGCCGGCAGAGAGCATACGTTCACCGACAGAACCCGGGTATGGGGCACTGCCGCCCTGCTGTGCCGCAGAGGCACCTCCAGGCATACCAAAGAAGGGACTACCATAGACGCCGGTTGCATCCTTACTCATACCGCCCTTCATCGCTTGCATAGCTTGACCCATAGGGGAGCCAGGGAAATAGGCAAGACCCTGGGGAATAGACATACCACCAAGAGTAGTTGGGGCAGACACACTATCGGCGCCACCGCGCATGCGCTTGGTAGAGCGTCTGCGGGTTGTGCGCTTCATTGATCGCTTCGCTGACCGTTTGCCGGCGCGTTTTGCGTAGGATTTCTTTGCCATCGTTGTTTTCCTATTTATACGCCCCGAAAAATTTTAACCGCACCCTTATAGAAAACAAAAATGGAACCTGCCTGGATGAAAGACATCAAGAGTGAAACCGTTTGCGATTACTTCTATGTAATCTTCGTTGCCGTAGTGGTGATTGCTGTTCTCCAGTTTGTCACCATGATTTCCGGTTTCTTTATGATTAAGGGTTCTATGGGTATGCGTGTGCTCCTTTTCCTCATGGCTCTCTTTCCTCTTGCCCTTATGGTAGCTAATAGTCTTTTCCTCTATATCATGTGCGACCGCAGCCTCCTTGCCAAGGAAGAACCAAAGAAGACTGCTATGGTGATGGCCTAAGCAGAAGTCAAAATGAAATTTCTGAAGCGTACACTATAGGAGTGTGTTAAGATGATTGTTGCTGAGAATTTCTTTACGGATTTTCTAGTCCATTTTGTCTTAATTTTGGCAATTTTGTACGCTATTTTTTATTTGAAAAAGATGAGTTTTGTTGTAATTGCGTTTGTTGCGGCGTTGGTAATTACGTATATTAATCATATGTTTTATCCAGAGTTACGACTTGTGGAGTTGATTGAAATCTTTGGATAAGCGAGCGGAGCGAGTGGATAAGCGCAGCGAGCGAGTGGATAAGCGAGCGGAGCGACTAGAGTGACCAAAGCGCGGCGAACCCACACAATAAAATAAAGTAATTCCCTATAGTGCTACATTATAGGGAATTAATTACGGATTCGGCGCCTTATTATTTTTGTATGTCAAAATAATTAAAAATCATCTTCGGCTTCGGCAAGCATCTTAGTAGCCTGAATATGCTTCTTTTCAATAACACCAGTTACAATGTAAATGGAGTTTTCGGTCATCACAAGGAAGTCATCACCGCCCTTAACAATACGCTTAATAAGACTGGTGAATTCATCGCGACTCTTCACGAGAATCTTATCATTCGTATCCTTGTCAATCCCAATGAATGCCTTCTTGAGAACAGAGTCGGCGTAGTAGTCAAGAAGAATTGGCTTATCATTTTCCTGGGCGAGCTTGGCGGCGGTAAGGAGTGCCTGGGCACTTGGGAGGGGGAGCTGGGTATTTCCACCGGTTACTGCATTCGCAATGGCTTGAGCAGACATTCTACGGGGAAAGACAGATTTTTCGGACTCGCATTTTACGCGTTTTCTTGGGCTGGGCTGTGGGTGCTTCTTCCTTAATTACGGTGGAATCAGTGGGTTCAGGCTGAGGCTGAGGCGCCGGTCCCTTTCGGAGTGCTTCATCCGCATGCGTAGCAAAGACGCGGTTCAGGAAGTGGTATGCTGCCTCAATTTGGTTGAAATAGCGTGCGCCGGTAATAATAATCTTCCCTGTTTGGAAAATGCTCATCGTGATGCGTTTACATTGTAGGTCGCCCACACCAGACCCCTGACCCTTACACTTCATAGGATTGGAACACATACATTGCCCCTCATGTTCAGGGTCCGTATTATTTTCATTATAGTAGTATTTTGTATTGACACCCTGATAAATCGTCCCTTCAAAGGTACTGAAGAGACCGTAGACCCGTGAAAGAATCTGATGGATTGACTCACGCTTTACATTATAGCCAACGTCATAATCGCTGTTAATTAGCTGTGTACTGAACTTCTGAAGCGACGGCTCCGCGTTGAAGATGGGGACAGACTCTTTCTGCTGGAAATCCCAGAGCAGGGCAAGGAGCCAGCGACCCGTTTCCTCCGCAAAACCCTCTTCAGGTACACCGGTCATCTGCATGCCGCCATTGGCAAAGAGTTTCACATTTACCTCCTTGAAAATCATGGAGTCAGCGGTGATTCCCTTGTGCTTTGCAGGGTCCACGCCAATACGTTTGCGAACTACGAGCGTGGACTGATTGAAGAACGTCTTTTCACTAACGCGCCGCTTACTGAACGCATCCTTTAGTGCTTGACCAAAGATACGGCTCTCATGTTCCATCTTGAGAATCCCTTCACCAGGCCACCATAGAGGAATGAATACCTGGTTCATCGCATTAAAGAGGGCAGTGAGATTCATGGGGGAGCCGGCGTGGGCCGTGATGACACGGGTACTGACACGGAGGGGCGAGGGGGTAAAAGAATTCATTTTTGGACTAGGCAGCAGAAAGCTCTTTATGTAAGTTTATGCTTTATATGATTAACGCCATGGGTCTTTAAGTCGCTCAATTTTTGGCGGGGGTTGGGGGTGTACACTATAGGAATTGCTTATGCTGACGATGGCTGAGGTACTGGCGCTGACGCTGGACCATCAATCCGTCCCATGATAATTTCAAAGACTTGATACACGTGTTCCTTGAAGAGGGCGGCCGGCATGGTACGCAGGACGCCAGGTTGAGACAGGCTCGTAATGCGGCGCACGAGGGCCAGGTCCAGCACACCAAACACGGAGGCGAGCCAGTAAAGGTCCTCCAGGGTATAGCGGCTGGCGTCTTTGAGGGTCTCACGTGGGTTTGGTGAATGGAAGAGTGCCCATGCATCGCGTGCGAGCCGCTGGCTCATGCTCGGTGCGTGGAGGAAAATACGGAGGTCGCCGCGAAGACGGACGGCGTCTAAGGGTGTGGGTGTGTCATTCTGGGGTGCGTAGAGTTTAATACGCTCACTGAGTTGTTCACTAGGGAGTGGGTCAAAACGAATGCGCATAAAACGGTGATGGAGCGCCTTTTCAATACCGCTGAGGGTATTTACGAGAAACATAATACAGCATGATTCTGAGGGCGCCTCTTCTAGGACAGAGCGGAGGGCAAGCTGGGCGCTGGCCGTGAGTGTTTCTGCCTCGTCAAAGACAAGGAATCGCGGATAATCTTTGAACTCTGGATGGAGAATCTTACTGCGTAGGAAGGGGAAAATCCGTTCACGAATACTCTCCAGGCCACGTTCATCGGATGCGTTTAGGAATAAGGCCGCACCAGGGGGAACTTTCCCATTGGGATACCAGCTCTCCACAAAGAGACGTGCAGTACTCGTTTTTCCTGACCCAGGAGGGCCATAGAAGAGGAGATGTGGAAGACGGCATTTATCCTGACGCACCGCCTGGAGCAATGTACGCACCAGGGGATTGGGGATTTGTTCTAATTTTTCAGCAGACATACCTATGTTAGCACTATAGGAGTGTGTTTAGGTGGCACAGGATAAGGGACATAGGGATGTTGACGGTTTCTTTATGTTATTTATGTGAAAGCAACATAAAGAGGGGGAGTCGTTCTAGATATAGAATTGTTTCTCTTATAAATCATAAAATGCCTCCAAAGAAGAAGATTGTTGCTGCTCCTGCTCAGCTTGCGCCTTTGGAGCCTGAAATTAAAGTAGAAGAAGCACCTCAATCTATAGCTGTCCCTGAGAAGAAAACGCGTGCAAAGCGGGCACCCAAGACATCTGACAAGAATGTAGTCGCCGTTGTTTCCAGTGCGGGTATTCAGGGTTCACTCGCCGCACCTGAACCGGCACGCAAACCCTTAATTGTTCATCTACCCATTCAGAGCAACTCTGTCCGCTTTTATGAGAACATTCCCAGTTATGACCCAGCACCGCCCTCAGATGCACTTGCCTTTAATGCTCTTAATACAAATCCTTTTACAGAAGAGGGCGATGTCTTTGATAATACCGAACTCGTCCGCCAAATTGTGAACTCGTATCAAGAAAAAGACAACTCAGTGCCTACAACTACACCTATAGAAGAACCTACTGTACAAGTAAGTCAGAAAAAAGAACTCACATCTGGACAAACCCAGGCCCAAGCGCCTGGCCAGAGCCGTGAATATGGGCCGACGAAGCTCCTCATTGAATACGCAAACACGAAGACGACGCACACCCTCCCAGAGTCAACTGAATCCGCCTGTTTCTGGTGTTGTGAACAGTTCACCACGCGCCCGTGCGTCAATCCACTCTCTATAGTGAATGGTGTCTGGCAAGTCTATGGGAACTTCTGTAATCCGAACTGCGCCTTGGCATCGCTCTTGGCGGAACCGATGGATACTCATGTACGTTGGGAGCGAATTGCTCTTCTGCACATGCTCTATAGTGAGGACTATAAGGGTGGACGGATTTATCCTGCACCGGACCGCACGGTCCTTCAGCGGTTTGGTGGGCCGGTCTCACCTGCCGATTTCCGCGCACTTTCGGAGCGCGGGCGGCTACGGATTGATATTCACATGCCACCGCTTGTATCCATTCTTGCATCCATGGATACGAAGCCGATTGATTTTTATGAAAGTACACTCTTGCAGAATAATTCCACTGCACTCAATGGTGCTCCACCGAAGGAATCCAATGTTGCGGCGGATGGGGGTCTGAAGCTGAAGCGTTCCAAACCGCTGAAGGAGAAGGAACATACCCTGGATAATATTCTTGGGTTTCGTGTGGGCAAGCGTGCGACCTAAGCGAGCGGCCTAAGCGTGCTCAATAAAAGTATTTCCTATAGTGAATTTCCATGGGGTTTACACTATAGAGTTGATAAATTGGGATGTTCGTATCGGTCTGAAAAATTGACCGGTCTAAACCAGTAGAATATATGTAAGATTCAGAGCATGAAGAAAATGGCCGGCTTGATTGATTTCTCTCTTCGTGATTTGCGTGATAAGTTCCTGGCGGACCTTGCCAAGACGGAATGCGAGCTGCGTGAACATCTGGTAAATACGATGGCAGTGGCACAGGTTCGTTCTAGCGCTGGTGCTGGCTCAGGCTCCGCTTCTAGCACTGATAATAGTGCCGCTCTCCAGGCTCGCATTAAAGAACTGGAAGATGCTGCCACCGCAGCGTCTATTGCACATCAGGCGGAATTGAAGAAGCTTCGCAAGGAAAATGTGGAACTTCAAGGTCGTATTAAGGAAAATAAGGACGTAGATGATCTGGAAGCACGACTGGAAGCAGCGCATCGCCAAATCCGTGCAGTGACTCAGGAAAATCTTGCACTTACACAGGCAAATATTGATCTAATGAATAGTGCAGATTTGAATGATAAGTACGCTCAGCAGGATAAGAAGTCCTATGAAGACCTTCTTGCGAAGTTCAAGACTCTGGAAGCAAGTTATAATGAATTGAAGAAGTCTGCGGTCAAGGCTGAGGCTAAGATGGAGGCTAAGCCTGAAGTCAAGGTTGAGGAACCAAAGAAGGAGGTGAAGAAGGTTGTAAAGCCAGCACCTGAACCTGAACCTGAGCCTGAGCCTGAGCCTGAGCCTGAAGAAGAGGAGGTAGAAGAGGAACAGGAAGAAGAAGCGCAGGAGGAAGAAGAGGGTGAAGAACCTGTTGAGTTTGAATACAAGGGCAAGACCTACTTCCTTTCAAGTGACAATGATGTGTACCAGGAACAGGATGGGGAATACGTTCAGGTTGGAACTTGGAACGGTAAGAAAATCATCTTTGGATGATTTTCGCACCCTTGTGCCAAAACAAAGTTTTGGCTGAACGGTAAGAAGATTCTATTCCAGTAGGAATAGAATCTACGCACCCTAGGCGCGAGTGAAACTCGCGCGAACGGTAAGAAAATCATCTTTGGATAAACATTAAGGACTACACTATAGGAAATGGATTTAATTCATTCCTATAGTTTTTTTGGCACACCTTTTTTTTAAAAAGGTGCCTATAGTTTTTTGGCTTAGCGCTTCTGGCGCAATTGGCACAGAGTGCCTAACACCTTTTTTTAAAAAGGTGCCTATAGTTTTTTATCAAATGACATATATAAAGATTAAGTATTCTAATCAATTAAAATGTCCTCCATCAAAGAACAAGCTGCCGCGCTTCTCTTTAGTGTAATTTCCCTAGAAACGCTTATGAGTTATTATAACTCATTTATGACGCATTATACATCGCTTCAAAATAAGCTACAACAGTCAGCATCGGCACTTGTACCTATTTGGTGGTCCACAGATGAACCGCATTATTATACGACGGACCTGAATAATGTGTCATGGATTCATAGCCCACATCGGCATCTTCTTTGGTCTCGCGCGCAGCCAGATGGTGTGGAGACGAAGCTGGAAACGATTCCGTGGCTGAGCGCGGAGTTGTATTATGGTGAGACCAAGTTGGCGGACATCTCACATTGGGCCATGGAACTACACTATAGGGGTTGGTCTGGGTGTGTTCCGCCATCAGTGGATGTGATTCTCCAAGCGTGGGCGGCAACACATGGACATCGGATCCATTACGCGGACCTGGCGGCTTACAAGTTTGTAGTGATTGACGACATGGGTGAAGACAAGGAGTATAGGGTCGGCCAACGGATTATTGGATAACATGCCTTATGGGCTATGCTAGCGCGGCCCAGTGGTCTAAAGAGAAAAGCCCCATTATAGTATAAAGTCGTTTGGCCGCGCGATGGATTTGAAGACGAAGATTCCAACAGGGTCTTGGACCCTGTACTACCACAGCCCAACGGAAAACCGCTGGACGCCCGATTCCTATACCAAAGTCTGTACGGTGGAAACATTTGAGCAGTTCTTCGCGGCCATGAATGCGCTCAGCACAGTCTCCGTGGAATTCGGTATGCTTTTCTGGATGCGTGGTAGTATTACTCCTCTTTATGAAAACCGTGAAAACATCAAGGGCGGCTCCTATAGTGTGCGTGTTGGACGTGCGCGGGCGGTACATTATTACACGATGTACATCCTTGGTGCAATGATTGGCGGTGTCGTTGCCGATTCGGCGGACAATATTGTGAATGGTGTAAGTATTACACCGAAGAAGGTCTCAGATAAGAATCAATGTTATAATGTGATTCGTGTCTGGAACCGTGATTGTTCACGCTTCAATAAGCCGGCCCAGCTCGTCAAACTGGATGGGGTCCATGTGTCGTCCGAAATTCTGTATACACCTCACGTTGTTCGGAACTTATAGAGTTCCTCATAATAGCCGGTGCTTCGCAAGCGTAGCGTGGTTCGGAACTTGTAAATGTAATCATTTAATTGAATAATTCCTATAGTGTTGTACTATAGGAATTAGTTATTGTGTTTTTGGCACACCTTTTTTGAAAAAGGTGCATATAGTGTCGCACTATAGGGTTTATTATTTTTATTTATCTATTATCCATTGACTTAGCTGCTCTTCTTAGGAATCCCTGCAAGCACGAGCTTGACCTCACCGAGCGAGGGGAAGTTGTAACGAATAATGAGCGGATAATCATTCTTCATGTACATTTCAATAGCCTGGCAGAGGTTAGTACATTTGGTGAAGAGGACCAGGTGCTTGAGCTGGAACACACCCTGGACGATTTCATTCTTGCCGACGCGCTGAATCTTCATGGACGCCGACTCTGTGAGAATCGTCTCCTGTTCTGAATAGTCACCCACATTGCGGAAAATGAGATCCGATCCCACGCTGGTAATCTCCACCTCATCACCATCGTCGCGCGCGTTCATATCACGGCACACCTTCTGAAATTCCGCCGACGACATATGAATTGTACTGGTGAAACTGAGGTTCGGTGGGTCAAATTCCTCCAGATTGGTATCAAAGAGCTTGAGGAAGAAATTGGTGGACGTGGACTTTTCCGCATTTTCCAGACGAATCCCCAACTTATTCGGATTGGACGCAGGCAGATAGAGGGTCAAGATGTCATTATTCCCCATAGACTTAATCAGCTTATACAGGTAAATCATATTCACACCTACCACGAACTTACTAGGGCAGTAGAACTCGGTAAACTTGTCCGCATGGAGACGCATAAATACCATCACAGTATGGGTCTTATCCATATCCAGCACACGCACACCAAGGGGATCAAACTCCAGATTTGCCTCCATCAAAATTTCCTTGAGCGCCTCCACAAGGTTCCGAAAGATGGAACCCTGAGTCGTCTTCAACTCAAATAAGTTGCCATTTGCATTTGGCACTGGTGCTGATGACATTTTATACTTATTAGACTAGTTCTATGTAGGCTTTAGGCTAAATCGGAACCGGATATAGCGCACAATACCCCCTTCCCCATGTGCGTTCTGTAAGAAATTCCCTATAGTGTTGTCCTAAAGCATTTCACTATAGGGATTGATTAAGTGGTGGGCTTCGTTGTGTTCTTATGACTTCCTTGTTGCCTCGGACATGGAGTGAGTTTTTAGAAGAGGCGCCGTGCTTTGTCCTTGGTTTAGAGCGGTATGAAGAGCGACGAACTGATGCGTGCCGGCGGCTGCGTGATGACGTCGGTTTTCGCCGTATTTTTTTGGCGGAGGGAGTGGATGGGCATGCGCGGCCAGCGGATTTAGAGGCGGTGGTGGAGGAACTGTGGCCTGGTTTGAAATGGAAAGAGGGACTGAGTTCAGGACATAGGGGATGTTCTCTTGGGCATATGCGTCTTTGGCATCATATTGCGACCTCTGGAATTCCGTATGGTGTGATTTTTGAAGATGATGTACTACCGCATCCTCGGATACGGGACCTTGGGCCATTGTGGTGGGCTGACACTACCTCGCTCAGCGAGGATGGCCATAAATGGCCAGCAGGGTATGAAGAGGGAAGGGGTCCGTTGGACATGGTACTACTGGGAAATCAAATGAAACCTGATTTTTTGGAGGGGAAGGAACATATTCCAGTCCTGGAGAGTCCAGCCTATTGTCTACATGCCTATGTACTGACGGCCGCCGGCGCTCGTAAATTACTGAATATGATTGATGTGTTTATCTATAGTGGATTTTATATGTATATGAATGATATTCTTGTTTTTAATATGATGTGTGATGGTATGTTGAATTATGTATGTTGGAACCGCGGTTTGATGGATGTGGGTTGGCCGGTCTTTTCCTTGGACATGGACTTGAGTTATGTTAAGACACATGATGTTGCTGTCTGGTATCGCAATACTGGCCTTTTCTATCAGAACGCGCGATGGGGAACCACGCTAAGTGGATTGCGGCGGTCCTACTTATTGGGAACGGCGGATGCAGACCAGGACAGAGAAATAAGGGATTATTTACGGCGGCATGGTGAGCCGGTATAAAATTGAAGTGGGGGTGTGGGGGGTATCATACCTAAAAACACAGCTCGTAAATTGTGTAGGTGGAAAATGGCGCATCAATACAAAAAGGAAACGCAGCGTGAACATGTGCTGAATCATGCCGGCATGTACATTGGCTCCACCGAGAGTGCCGAGGAGTACATGTGGGTCTACGATATGGAGAAGGATAAGATGGTGCACCGTAAGTGTATGTACAATCCTGGCCTATTGAAGATCGTGGATGAGATTATTGTAAATGCGCGTGATGAATACGTGCGAACTACGCTGGATAAGGAACGACTTCCTGTGAAATATATCCACGTGGAGGCTGGGGTCGTGGACGGCGCGTACACTGTGTCGGTAGAAAACGATGGTGCGGGTATTCCTATTGAGATCCATCCCACAGAGAAAATCTATGTCCCTGAGATGATTTTCGGCAACATGCTCACCTCCTCCAACTATAACCAGGCGGAGGAGAAGATTGTGGGTGGGACTTTCGGTGTTGGCAGTAAGGCGTCCAATATCTTCTCCAAGGAATTCACTGTAGAGGTGAAGGACCCTGTTCATGGAAAGTCGTACAAGCAGAGCTGGACCGACAATATGAGTAAGTGCAGCAAGCCTGAAATCAAGAAGATGACTGGGGCAAAGGGCCTGGTTCGTATTACTCTGAAGCCTGACCTGGCGCGTTTCCAGGGCAGTCAAGAAAAGGGGGAGAAAGAGGCCGTGATTCACCCTGATATTGCCGCGCTCGTCCACACGCGTGTCATTGAACTGGCCGCGTCCATTGGGAAGGATGTGAAGGTCAAGTGGAACGGCACCGATGTGCCGATTCGCGGTTTTGACAAGTACATGCGCCTCTTCGTCAACGACGACTCCGTTGTATCCTACGAGGAATGCGGTGAGCGTTGGCAGGTAGGCGCGGTCCTCACGAGCAGTCTCTTTAGCGACGACTCCGCAGGTAGCCCTGAATACCGCCACATTGCCTTCTGTAATGGTATTAATAACCGACGTGGTGGTAAGCACGTGGAATATGTGAGCAAACAGATTCTGGAGGCGCTCTGTGCTGTGGCGGAAAAGAAGAAGAAGATTTCTCTGAAGCCAGGCCAATTGAAGGAACATGTGACGTTCTTTGTGAATAGCACTATAGTGAATCCCTCTTTTGACTCCCAGACGAAGGAGACGTTGACTACGCCGGCGTCCAAGTTTGGGTCTGTGCCCAAGTTCACGGATAAGCTGGTCAACGGCCTCGTAAAGGCTGGCATTCTGGACGAAGCGGTGGCTATTATGGAGGCCAAGCTCGGCAAGGATGCAAAGAAGACGGATGGTTCTAAGAAGAAGACCATTCGTGGGTTGCCGAAGCTGGAGGATGCGCTCTGGGCCGGCACGTCGCAGAGTGGAGAATGTACATTGATTCTCTGCGAAGGGGATTCAGCCGCGACTTCCGCGATTGCCGGCCTGAAAGTGGTGGGTCGTGAGCGGTGGGGTGTCTTTCCACTGAAGGGCAAACTCCTGAATGTGAAGGACATTAGCCGTGAGAAGTTCAATGCGAATGAGGAACTCACGGCGATTAAGAAGATTCTGGGTCTGGAACAGAGCAAGAAGTACACGTCAGTGGCGGACCTGCGCTATGGTCGTGTGATGATTATGAGTGACCAAGATGTGGATGGTTTCCATATTCGTGGACTGCTCATGAATCTCTTCCATACGGAATGGCCGACGCTGATGCAAGTGGGGTTCATTTGTACCATTATGACTCCGCTTGTGAAAATGACACGGGCGAATGAGGTGCTCTGTTTCTATAATGAAGCGGAGGTGGATGCCTGGCGTACGCAGGTCGGTGAAGACGTCGCACGCAAATACAAGAGCAAGTACTATAAGGGGTTGGGTACTTCTACGCCAGCAGAGGCCCGTGAATGGTTTGAGAATCTCGCCGACATCAAGTATGTCTGGGACGGAAAAACCAATGATTCGCTGGATCTCGCCTTTAATAAGAAGCGTGCCGATGACCGCAAAGAGTGGCTGGCATCATATGACCCCAAGAAGTCTATTATTGTGCCGGCGGATCGCACTGTTGCCTTCAGTACCTTCGTCCATGATGAGCTCATCCATTTCTCCAGTGCGGACAATGTGCGTTCCCTGCCCCACATTATGGACGGTCTGAAGCCGTCACAGCGGAAGATTCTCTATAGTTGTTTCAAACGGAATCTGCGCTCGGAAATTCGTGTGGCGCAGCTCGCAGGGTATGTCTCTGAACATGCCGCCTATCACCATGGTGAAGCGTCGTTGAACCAGACGATCACATCAATGGCACAGGTCTTTGTGGGTGCGAATAACATCAATTATCTGAAACCGATTGGACAGTTCGGCTCACGCCTTCAGGGTGGGTCGGATTCCGCTTCGCCGCGTTATATCCACACACATCTGGAGGGGATTGTGGACGCCCTTTTCAAGAAGGAGGACCTGCCGCTCCTATCCTACACTCTGGATGATGGTACTCCTGTAGAGCCTGAGACGTATTTGCCCGTTGTACCGTTGCTGGCAATCAATGGCACTGTAGGGATTGGGACTGGGTATAGTACCAACATTCCTCCTCACAATCCTCGTCATATTGTGGCCCTGTTGCAGCAGCGTCTGGAGAGTGAACTGGAAACGCTGGCGGGTGTTGCGCTGGACCCGTGGTGGATTGGTTTCCGTGGTGGGCTCGTACGCAAGGAGGATAAGCAGTGGCTCACGAAGGCACTATATGAGTTTGATGACAAGAAGTGCTCAGTGCGGATTACGGAACTTCCTGTGGGGACCTGGACGAAGGATTACAAGGTCTTCCTGGATAAGATGACGCAGGCCGAGGGGGCGGAGACGAAGTATGAGGGCAAGCCAGTGCTGAAGAACTTTGATGACCTCTATAATGATGTGGATGTGAACTTTGTGCTATACCTGGACAAAGACTATTATGAAGAGGCCAAGGACCATGTAGAAGAGTTTGAGAAGCGTTTCCATTTGACGAGCAGTTGGAAGACGACAAACATGTGCTGTTTTGATAACAATAACAATATCCGTAAGTACGACACTATAGGGGATATGTTGGAGGAATACTTCTCCTATCGTTTGGTGAAGTATGAGGAGCGTCGTGCGTGGCAGATTGCGCAGCTCAAGGACAAGATTGAGGAGCTGGTGGCCGTGCGCGATTTCATTCGTGGTGTTGTGGGTGGGACGGTGAAGATTCTGAATGTGGAGGATGATGTCTTGCTTCGGTCGTTGAAGAAGCTGGGTCTACCACCGCGGTCGGCGCGTGAGGAACCGGATTCACTGAAGGCGTATGAGTATTTGCTGCGGCTGCGTGTGGACCGTATGAAGAAGTCGTCTATTGAGGAGGCGGAGAAGCATGTGGCGGAGGCGGAGGCGGCGTTGGCGGAGCTGGAGGCGTCCACTGCGGTGGGCATTTGGCTGAAGGAGTTGGCTGAATTCCTGGAGGCGTGGGAGAAGCATGAAGCGGGTATGATGGCGGTGCTGACGGCTGGGTCTGGGGAAGGGCTGGAGAAAAAGAAGGCAGTAAAGGGAAAGATCCAGAAGCGAGCTGCCAAGTGAACGACCAAGTAGTATGCAGAGAGATGAGTAAAAAATAATATTCCTATAGTGTTATTTTTTATTGGACTTATTTGTTAATTTCTCTACATATCTAATGATTCTGAGAACTGACGGTACGCATTGTGTTGCTTACCATGCGCTGGGCACTATTTTGGAAGAGTGTTGCAGGGGGGACAGAGGCAGCAGGGGTCGCAGGGTTTTCTTCATCTTCCACATCTTCCATGTCTTCCCCATCTTCACCATCTTCCACAGGGTCAGAGGGACTACTACCACGTGTACTGCGGAAAGCGAAGCCACCAGCTGCATTTGCTCGCGCTAGTCCTCGCGCAGGTGCCCATGGGGCATTGGTTGGGCGAGGAGGGCGAGAGGGAGTACTGAACCCACGACCGAGACCATAATAGGAAATGTGTTGGGAAAGGACGGCACTATCTTCATTTACGCCTACAAAGGGACTAGTAAGACGAAGAAGGGCACGTTCCATGACAGCGACTTCAGCACGGAGTTGGGCGGTAATTGGACTAGAGTCGTATGCGCTATCCGCGATTGCGTCCTTGTAGGCTTGTACTGCGGCGTTGAGGGCGGGATCCGCACCACGTGCTTCCTGAATACGGCGAAGGATGTCCGTACATGTGTACCGATGTGCCGTGAGTTCAATGTCAATAGAACGTTCAGTGGTCGGCACTGCTTCCAATGTCTGAGCAACAGGTGTAAGAAGGGGAAGTACCATGGCATGTACCTGGGCTTGATTCGTTGAGCTTGCACTATAGAGAATGATTCGTTCTGTGCCGGCATAGAGGTCGCCGAGGGGGACGGTGACGCCATCGGCTCGTACACGGGTCTTGAATGGGCCACGCACGACGGCGTCTGCAGGGAGGCGGGCCTCCACATTCTGGGCCACGCAGCTCATGAGGCCGCCGAGGGTATCGCCGAAGGCGGTGGCGACGTCTTCCAGGGTATTGACAATGTTGTAGGACCCCTGTGTTTCCAGGGCAATGTCTTTAAGTAGGACATCGTTATGGTCGGTGCCGTAGCCGACGCAGTGGAAAGAGAGGCCGGCGCGTGATTGGAGAATGTCCTGAATAATGGCCTTGATGGGAGCAGACTCCGTAATTCCCTGGTTAATGTGGCCGTCGGTTAGGAGAATAATGCCGGTCTTGAGCTGAGGAGGGGCGGTGGCAAGTACGGCGCGAACATTGCCGAGGCCGGCGGAGAGATTGGTCATATCCTGTGGGGAAATGGCGCCAATGATGGACTGAATGTGAGCCTTATGGGCTTCGCTGACGGTCATACACTGTAGGTGAATGGTGCTGGAAGATTCAAAGGTGATGATGGAGAGCATATCGTCGGCGGAGAGGCAGGCGAGCATGGCATCCAAGCAGCGCTTGACGTTTTCCATTTTAGATGGACCAGTGGTACGGCCAAAGGGAGAGTCCCCATCCCCCATAGAACCGCTGTTATCCAGGAGGACAATGAAGTGGGAGGGGATACGATTACTTTCACCGGTGGCTAGTTCCACGCCCTTAATGCGGAGGGCATAAGTGTTCGGTGCGTAAGTGGTAAGAGTAGATTCCATTTTTGGCAGAGGGCGGAGGGTTCAAGCTCTTAATTATATGAAGGGCATGTAATTAAGAATGGGGTACTATATCGGTTTCAATTTTTTAGCGCCGTGGGAAACACTATAGAGGATTTATGTAGAAATATACCCCTACAACTGTGGCAACTAAAAGTGTCATACATAACATAAATCCATACATATAGACATTGGAATTGGGCTCGCTGGCTTCACCAGATTCGCCAGGATCGGCATGTTGAACATCAGAAGTGATGTGCTGGCGACATAGGGGACATGATGTTTCGGCGGCGAGCCATGTGTTTAGACATAGGGTGTGTACATGGATTCTACATCTACATGGCATGTTGGATTCCAGGACATCATCCGTTTCTAGACAGAACATACATGGCTCGGCCGACTGACGGACATAGATTTGGATAGACATAGGTATGTTGATGTCTAAGAGGGTATGTTAATTGAATAACTTGTATTATGTTTACATAGGTTTTCACTATAGGAATTATTTAGTATTAATTCTTATAGCTTTTCACTTCAAATAAAGTTCCGCACGGCCGCCCCACGAGTGCCGGCGCTAGACATCCACTGGGGGTGCGAGAGTGGTTCAGGGAGCTTATCAATGTCTTTTTGATAATGAATGTGCATTTCTACTTCGCTTATAATGGCGGGCACGGACCAATCAACTACAAGTTTATTTAGTTCCGCGATCTGACCGGGTATATTTGTAGGCAAGTTCTTGGCGTATTGGAGATAGAAGGAGCGCATAATGATTTGAAGTTCATCAACAGACTGATCATCTATAGTGTACCCACCACGGGACTTGACGGTGGCCTTGATTTGGCGCTGGAGGGAAGCAATATTCTCCGGTGAGAAGAATGCGTTGCTTACCGGATTGGCCTCCCAGGATCCTTTGAGGACGGCCTTGGCGACATTGGTGTCTACGGCAGTCTTGTATCCGAAGCCGGCGGCATCAGGATTGGCGAGAAAGCCACCGGCAGACTGGATGGGTGCGGTGAGGTTGACGCGGCCGTTGGACTGATAGGATTCGGTATTGAAGAGGCTGATTTTTGATGTATCATATGGTGCATAATCGGTGGCGTTATTCATATGGGCTAGATTCCTGCTAGTGGGGGGGAACTAATTTTTGGAATGCTACCGGTACGCTTTTATGTTTGGGGGGGGCGCGGACGCAGAGTGCGTCTAATTTTCAAAAAAGCCGACGCAAAAGTTTTTTCTCCGGATAAGGTATAGAAGAAACAAATGTCCTCCGTTACCTCTGAATTCGCACAGGTCGCTCGTCGTGTCGGTTATTTCATTACCCTTGCTGCTGATATCTCTGGGTACAGTTTTGCTGCACCAACTGATGCTAACGCTTGGCCTGCACCAACCGTTGCTACTGTAGCTAACTTCGGTGTAACTGGTCTTAACACCGTCCTTGAAGATATGGGTGAAATTGCCAAGTACAATGGCCAGATCTACCGCAAGGTCCGTGTTGTCACTCAGACCAATGCTGGTGGTGCCCGCCCTGCATTCTGGATTCTTGTCCCTGGTGGTGAATACCCAGTTCAGGGTTACCCTACTCCTGGTACTGCCTCTGGTCTCAACACTGTTTCCCTGGTTGCCCGCCTCGGTTAAACAACCTTATAACCTTTATAACAAGAATTCATTTAATTCTTTCTATAAAGTAATACCCTATAGACTTACACTATAGGAATTCTTTCTTGTTTATTCTTCATTCCCATATAGAGATGGCAACTGTGTCGTTTGATATTAAAATAGATTATCAGTTTATTCTGTTTGTCTTGTTTGCGATTGGGGTATGTAGCACTGCCCCCGTATACTTTTACAATCGTAACAAGTACTTTGCGGGTTTCATTTCCCTGATTCTGTTTATCCTAATTTTCGTCTTCTTCGGCATGCGGTGGTTTAGTGGTTCCGAGATGGTTGGTCCTGCCACCGGCTACAAGGGAGCATGGCCCCCGCAAATTGCCGTTTGCCCCGATTATTTCACGTATTTCAAAGTCGGTGCGAATGAAGCATGTTATAATGGTTCAGGAAGTACTATTGGTTCTATAGCATCCGGTTCTGCTCCAGCAACAATTGATTTTACTTCTAATACAAATATTTTTAAAGCGTATAAGAGCGGTGATAATAAAAGTGTACTATGTGCACAAGCTCGTGAAAAGCAAGTTGCCTGGGAAGGAATTACGGATGGCGATTCGTGTACTTTCTAAATAGTATCACACTACCCCGCAAAGCGGGGGAATGTTGGACAATGTCCAACACTGGCTCGCAGTCTAACTGCGAGCGACGGCCTTTTAGGCCAGCAGGAATGTTTTTAATAATAATTCCTATAATGTATTGTTATGGCTAGAACTTAGATTGATATGTTGGTGCGCTGAAAGGCCTAAATGGGACATCTTCTGTCATAGCAAGGGGAATGAACATTCCATTGAGTTTTACGAAAAATAATGCCGGCGGCGGTGCTTTTTGTTTTCAACCAGAGGCAGAGGCGAAGTTGGAGGATTGGATTACGAAGCAGGAGACAAGCGCCTTTCTTATTGTGGGGCCACCAGGAATTGGCAAGACTACGCTTGTATACCGCGTACTGAAGAAGATTGGATATACCCTTGTGGAATTTAATGCGAGTCATACACGGAGTGGGATTGCATTTACAAACACGATTCTGCCACTGTTGAAATATGGCGGTGTCCAGGAGTGGTTGCGTGACGGTTCTAATAAGCGCATGGGTGTGCTTCTGGACGAGATGGATGGTCTGAGTAGTGGTGAAAAAGGGGGTCTGAATGAGCTCCTGAAGTACTTACGTGCCTGGAAAAAGAATGATGGGTCGCATCCCCTAATTCTGATTTGTAATAAACTCCAGGGTCGGCCCATGGAGCAGATTAAGCGGCTCTGTACGACAATTACACTGGAGCCGCCAAAAGCGGGACAAATTCAAATGACATTAGAGAAGGAATTGCCAACAAATATTCTCAATTGTGGTGATCTGCGTGTCCTATTTCGGTACTTGGCCGGTTTTCCGCCACTGGACCAGTCCGTTCATTTGGAGGAGAGTCGTTGTACGAGCACGAGTCTGGAGTGGGCCTGGTATTGTCTATATGGGGATTATGACCCATATCAGATTATTGAGCTGGAGTATAACGAGGCAAACTTGGCCGGCCTCGTCTTGCACGAGAATACTCCCCTTCGCCTGCGTGAGGCACATGCTCAGGACCCGCAAGCACTAGAAGATTATAAGCGGATTTTCAACATTATCTATAAGTGTGACTGGGCCGACTTCTGGGCCTTCTTTTACCAGTGCTGGCACATCCTGCCGCTGAACCAGACGTTGAAGCTGAAGTGTCCTAATCAGATTTTCGCAGCACGTGGGGACACACCACCGGTACCGACGGAGGCGCAGAATCTGGTATTTACGCGTGTCCTAAGTCGGCAGAGCGCCTTGTATAATGCGTGGAAGGAAATGTGTGCCGTCCACGATTCGCATAATATTCCTGTACGGTGTGTGCCGATGGTAGCCGGTGCTTTTACGAGCCCCAAAACCAAGGCGCTGGCGCTACAACAATAAATGAATCCATCTAAACAATCCCATGGGAAGAACTATAGGGGATTGATTAGATGGCCTGCCTTACTGATGCACATCAAATTTTACCAGGTCTCTGGGTCGGTTCTCTTGCGGCGGCACGGCGCGGCGACCTGCTTGTCCAGGCCCGCATTACCCATGTAATCACATGTCTTTCCTATAGTGAAGTCGCGGAGCGGGGGTTGGAGATTCCTAAGGGGATTCAATGGACGATTATTCCTGTGGAGGATACGCTGGAGGATACGATTTTTCCTCATATTGAGACCGTAGTCAACACTTTAGGAAATGCTCTTGGGGCGGGTGGACGTGTTCTCATCCATTGTATGGGGGGAATTAGTCGGTCGCCGGCGTTGGCAGCGGCATATGTGATTTGGCGGCTGGGACTACGATGGGTTGCGGCGGTGGCATATGTACGTGAGCGGCGGCCGTGCGCTGAGCCGAATACGCGATTCTTGTGCGATTTGGAGGCGTTTGACAAGGCGTTGTTTCGCGATGAGACGCTACCGACAGTGCCGAATAAGAACCGGTAAGCGGAGCGGCTATTTTAGCAGAGGGTGGAGCGAGAAACCAATGTAAACAATCCTTATAGTGTAGCACTATAGGGATTCTTTCTTTTTGTTGTAATGGCGACCGAAAAGGTGAAAGTCTATTATCCAGGGACCGATGTACTCTGGAAGAAATATTATGTGAATTCTGCCGGCGTTAAACATGGTGAGTACCGTATGTACTGGCGCGACGGAGAGACGAAGGTGAAATGTTTCTATGTACTTGGGAAATTGGACGGTGAATATAAGGAATATTATCCGTCTGGGGGTCGGTGGCTCCTTCAGACAATTAAAGCGGGCGTGTTGGACGGGCCGTATCGGCAGTGGTATGAGAACGGGCAAATTGAAATTGAGACGCACTATAGGAATGGGGAGGACGTGGGTCCGTATCGTGAATGGGCGGCGGATGGGGACCTGATTACGGACATTCCTGTTGGGCATGCGAGTTTGAAGGAGGAGAAGGAATAAGGAGACAATTCCTATTGTGTAGCACTATAAGGATTGTTATTGAGTATGGCTTTAGTTTTGCCCAGGGCCCTAGTACCTTTCAGGCACTTCTCCTTCGTGGTGGAGTTTGTGGACGTGGAGGGGTGCTGTGCGACCCATACGAAGGGCGCGGCCGACAACCTGTTTCTCTTCTTCAGGTGTGAGGGCATGATAGAGAATGACGTCCGTGGCGGTTATGAGATTCATGCCGACGCCGAGTTCACGTGAATTGAGGAAGAGGACTTGGATTTTTCCCGCCTCAAAATCTTCAATTGCCTTTGCAATAACATTCATATTGCCCTTGAGAATCTTGTATGAAATGCGAGCATCGTCGCAGTCTGTGCCGAAACTTTCAAAGGGATTGTCATGATGGCTAAAGACAAGAAAGCGACCTGTCGGCTTCTCTTTGAGGAGTTGAAGGAGTTTGTCGCGTTTCTTTGGGGGGCCGGCGCTGGATGGTGGTGCGGCTGTGGTGCTGGGGGTTTGTACGTGGACAAGTTGGGCGGTACCGACGCGGGTGCGACACATAGGACATGCGCCGTTCATACGGAGGCATTTGAGGATGCAGCCGGCGCAGAAAATCCGTTGGCAACATGGGGTGTATATGACATCAGTGGGTGTGTCGTAGCATATGGGGCATAGTTCTGGACTCTCGTTCTTAAGGGCACCGAGTCGGTCACGGAAGGTTTGAAGCTGTGTTTCGGCGCGTTCTTTGGACCGGCGTAGGGCCGCGATGGCCTCCTCTTTGTGTTGCTGGGAGACGTACTCCATAGATTCACGATAGGTGATGGTTGTTTGGATGTTATGTATGTCTTTGATGTAGCGAGCTTCCACAGCTTCCAGGAGATTTCCTACAGTGCTTGTATTGAGATGTAGGGCGGACAGTGCCGTTTGTATGTCGTCAGCATCTATGAGTTGTTGTATGTTTCGGTCTACGAGGCCGTTGAGGGCGGCGTTAATGGCGGACCGGCGGCATGTATGTACATGGGTATGTACAGGCGGCATGTTGAACGACTGGCGGTAGTACTCGGCTGATGTCTGGAGGATGTTGATGTAGGAATTCGGATGTTTGATGTGAACACTATTTTCCAGATAGGCAGCGGAACGATAGGAGTTATGATAATTGTAATAATTTGGATAGTTATGTAAATATTCGGCGACCCAGTTGACCGTTTGGGGATGTAGGTTCTGGAAAAGATGTGTATGCATGTAGTTTTCTATGCCGTCGCGATGTATATGGACTCCGTCCAGGATGATGTTCGTCCATGAGGCGGTGATGTACCATTTAAAGAGGACAGTCGGCATGTCTAGGAAACGAGTGCGGGGGATTTTAATAGAGTCGGCCTCATCCACGAAGAAGCGTTCCCACCATATGGGTGTTTCTTCAATGGCATGTATGAAATCAGTGTACATTGTGCTGCTAACGAGGGTAATGTCAGCAGCGCGCATACTGTCATGGAAAGCGGTGCCAGATATGTCGGCCTTGGCCTTTATAATGTAAGCTTGGAGGTTTGTCTGGGTTTTGATGAAGCCGCGCCACTGGGGGATTAAACTATAGGGAACAAGAATGAGGTTCTTGCAATTGTTGGGGTCGGCGGTGTCGTATGTGCGGTGATAAATTGTATAGCCGTCCGTGGAGCTGTTGCGAATGAAGCTGAGGTTCTTTGTGTGGGGTTGGGTGTGCTCTTTCATGTGTGCTATGAAGGCGAGGGCACTGAGGGTTTTGCCAGCGCCGACTGGGTCGCCTATGATGCCAATGGAACCGCGTGTAATGTATTTACGACCAGAGGCGTCGTGTTGGACGTAGCCGGCGTGCATCCGTTCTTCATGAGCAGCGCATGATGCGACGAGGGTCTTTTGGTGATTGCGCAGGGGAATTTTAATGGCAGCGGGCTGGGGGATTTGCACATGGTCAGGACCGAGGGAAGCATTATAGGTGTGTTGAATGTATTCTATGAGTTGGGAACTTGTATTTGTAGATTCCCTTAATAAAAATGGGGGTGTGCTATTCATAATCTTGATAGACTAGATTATGAAATGCTTTAGGTTTACATGATTATACGGAGAGTGTAATGGGTTTTGCATCGGTAGTGGGTGGAATAGTGGTAGAGGGGGTAGTGGTAGTAGCAGCAGCCATCTTTCCTTGACTCATTAGTTGCTCCAGAGTAATTGTATTGGAGTTGTTATCAAGAATTTTGAGACCTTGGACTTGGGAAAGAACATCCGCGCTACTTGTTATGACACCACCAATGGGTTTGCCGTCGTCTTTTTTGAAGATTTCACGAATACGTTTATCCTTAATGAAATAACTGATTTTCATACCTACTTTCCGTATAATGTGATTATTTTCTTGTTGACGAAACATATTCTTATTGAAAGTGTTCTGACTGTGGCTCATAACAAGCATTGTTTTGATGGGGTCCAGTTGAATCATAGGGTGCTTATAGCCTTCCAGGAAGCTCTTTTCCTCGGCGCATACCACTGTTTCATCATAGGTATGTGTTCTGCCGTAGGACCGGCGCCAGGCCATAGTACCATTTGTGGCGTGGTTTGGACCGTATGGGCCAAGGCGAATAATTTCGCCGGTATCCTTGTAGTACATGTAGATTTCACTGGAGCCGGCGAGTTCAATCTTTGGGAAAGCGCGGAAGCGGTTCACAACATGGCTAACGCGTTCAGGTGGGTAATAGTCGTCGTCGTCCATGGCAATAACAATATCGCCCTTGGATTCCTTATTGAGGCGGTTTCGTTTTGCGCCAATATTCACCTTCACCGGATCGTAAATGTAGCGGACATTGGGGAGCTTCGCCGCCGCAGTTAGGCGAAGGAATTCCTCGCCCGCCGGCTCCGTGCCGTCGTCGTACATAATCCATTCCATGCGATCCTTGGGGTAGTCCTGGTGTGCGTAGCAGGCAACAAGGCCTTCCATGAACTGTTTGCGGTTATACGTGGGTGTTACGACGGATACAAAGGGGCGAGCATGGTCCAGCTGTGGGTTTTTCTTTGACATCTGATGATAAAATCAATCCTATAGTGTAGCACTATAGGAGTGTTTTAGGTATTGTGATTAGTGTTGTTTATTTGCGTGATGAACTACGTTTCTTTGATTTACGTTGTGTTTTGCGGTGTTTTCGTTTACCGCCGACCATTGTGGGGCCGTTTTGTACTTTTTCAACCTTTTCTTCTTTTTCCTCTTTTTCTACTGGTTTTGGGTTATCATTTACTGGGGTTGGATTATCATTTCCTTTTGGTTGAGAATCAACTATTTTAAGATTCTTATTATATTTGACATTCTTATTTGTAGGTTCGGCAGATGTAGTGACTACTTTAAGATTCTTATTATATTTGACATTTGTTTGAGGAAGTGCGTTTGTACCTTTATTTGCCATTACAAAATTATCAACATTGCTACCATTGAGTTTACCAGGTTTTGCTTTATTTGCCTGAGTAATTTTAGGGGCAGCAGAAGTTCCTTTATCTTCCATTACAAAATTATCAACATTGCTGCCATTGAGTTTACCAGGTTTTGATGGACACGTACCCATAGTTCTACACTATAGGAGTGTTTATTTTTGGGCATATTGTTTGACACATTCTTCTAGTTCGCCGGCCCAGCGGCCGATATTGGCGTCTTCATAGTATGTGAATGGACCGCGAAGGAGGGCGGTGAAGAAGTTGTTGCCTTCTTCAATTTCGGGTGTTGTACAGAGAACAGGGAGTACACTATACATGGGAAGTGGGCCACAGCGGACGCGTTGTATGAGGAAGTAGAGAAGAACGGGAAATACGAAGAGGGGGAACGCACCGTAAAGGAAGAAGAGTACACGATAGGGTATGGGGCGATGGATTGCGGAGTTTGCGGCGAGGCTACCGCTGAGAATACAGAAGAGGATAAGGAGGAGGACAGGCCAGAAGGAAAGGGTAGATTTGAAACTAGACCAGACGTCAGCAAGGCGAAAATCCGCATTTTGGATTGTAGCCTGATTCTTTGCTTGTTTCTTGGATGCGTCGGCCCATTCTTCGGCGGGTCTGTTCTTTAAACCGTTCAAGTCGTTTTGTAGGACGGTACGATAGGCTGCATCATCCACTGTTTGGAGAATGCGTGTTTGTGCGTCGCTCATTTTTTGTTCCAGTTGGATTTTTGTGAGTGTGGCCTTGTTAGAATTATACCAGGATTCAAGGTCTCGTGCCTCTTTCACAAGAGCGGCCTTGATATTTGATGTAAGTCGCGGGTCCTTTAGTTCGGCCAAGAAGCGAAGGCCGGCGTAGAAGCTGCGGTAATTTGCCTTAGGCTGGTCAACAGAAAGAATATTATTTATATCGCTGTTATATTTATCGCGCTCGGCCTGGAGTTCAAGAAGAGGGGCAGTGGAATTGGATGCAAGCCAGTCATTAATGGTAACATTTCTTGCGAGTACTTCCTGTGCGCCTTCGGGGGAAAGAGTCCCTTTCTCTTTGCCCTCAAGAGCTTTTTGTTGATATGTTTGTATAGAGCCATTGAAATCTGCGCGCAATTGCCGTATGCGGTCCTGTTCTTCTACACTATAGGAGGTGCCGATTAATCTATCTACGATGCCGCTCATCTATTGTTGCGGCGTTTTTTCTTTGTTTTGGCCTGGCGCAAGCTGGGACGCCGCCCTCCTTCTTTTTGAATATGGGCGAGGGAGGCGGCACATAGGTCCTGTATTGCCGCAATTTTTGCGCGATAACGTTCAGCGGCGCCTGGGCGTGAGTCGTCCATGTAGTTGGAATGGAGAAGGGCGAATTGTTCCACCATATAGGATGGTGAGTCCTGAATCGCGGCACGAAACTTTTCCAGGAGGGTGTTCTGGGGGGTAGACATTATAGGAAATGAATCTAACGATTCCTATAATAGTTGTGTTATTAATGGAGGGGGCTATGGGGGGCGCGCCGCCCCCCAATTATAGGAATTATGTCTTGAATGATTCCTATAGTGTATGTATATTGGATTTCAACATGGGATGTTAAACATGAATTCTCAAACATCAGAATTAGTACGCATACTTCAACCCGCCAAGACCTGAGCTAATGTTGACGACGTTGTAGGATTCAACATAGACATTGACATTGTAAACATAGGTCGGATTCGCCGGCAATGGGTACGGGTCAATTTCCAGCTGGAAGAGCCGAATGACACTTGCATTGACCGAGCCAGAGGGCTGTTCACTTGGCGGGTCAATTTGGAAGGGGAAGACATGGATGTAGCGTGCATCGCGCTGGAAACCTCCCACACATGTATTGTATTGTGTGAGCTCAGTGTAATAGCCGAAGCCCTTTGCCTCTTGGTATTCCACGCCATTCAAGAGGAGGCGCATATCTCGTATAATTTGGTCCTGGGTGGCAGGTACAAGAAGGCCGCTGCTGAAGACGGTATTCACTATAGGAGATGCTCCTGGTGTGGGGGTAAAGGGTGCGGCGGGATAATTCCACCAATTGGTGTAGTTGAAGGGCTGGTTGCGTTCGTCAAATGAGTCGGATCGGCGGGGGAGAATAATAAGGCGTGTAATGGGGTTGGATACTTCCAGGTCAAAGAGTTGGCGACCGGTAATGTTGTCCAGGCGATAGCGGCGGATCTGAGTCATGAGATAGGTGAGGGGGAAATTGGCAAAAACCTTGCGCTCCTCGTCTGTGACTGACACATAGGTTGCCTCCAGCCGTGGATTGACGCTCAGGTTATTGAGTGCCGGCACAGTGAAGCCATGGTCCACATAGAAGTTGCGGATTTCCACAGCTTGGTCGTCGTCGGCAACATAATCTGGTTCGTTAATGCCGAGCATGCTTTGGAGTTTGACACCAGGGCGGACACGGAGGCCGGTGGGATCCAGGACGGTGTAGAGTTCCTGGAGTCGGCGCAAGGTGATTTCCACATAGCATTCGTGATATTGAAGTGCGACAAGGGGAAGTGCTTTGAAACTGGAGGCAGAAAACCAGAAGGGGAGGGGTACACGTAGGGTGCGACCGAAGATACTGGGGCGGTTTGTCTGTGCCGTCTGTGTGGTGTCGCGTACGACGCTTGGGTAGCCGATGCCCTGACTACCGCCGGCGTAGATTCCCTTCGCGGGGTCGGTCAGCTCTGCGGTGTCGCCGACAAGGGCGCGCCATTTCTCATAGGAGTCCGAGTCCTGGTCCAGGAGGGCACGGGCGTAAATGTATTCACCGTCAAACTCCTGAACGCTGGTACCGCCCATAAGGAAGCTGACCTTCTTAATCATATGTACTCCCACTGCTTTGACCCATTGGAATTCGTATTGTGCTTGCCGTGGGCTGCCCGCCGAAATGTCAATGTATTTGCTATAAATATCTGGCAAATCCACTAAGAGGCACATATCAGAAATCAAGTCCGTCACGCGCGGGATTTTTGCGCGAACCGTGATTTCCTGGTCGTAGAAGAGTTCCGAGGGGCCTTCCAGAGGCACGGATACCGATTCAGTGGCAAAGTGGCTGTATTTTTTGAAAACCTTATAGAAAAAGGTAAAATCCGGATTACCGTTAAGGAGCACATTTTGTGAACCATAACTGGTTAATGAAATTAAACTACCACCGGGCATTCCTTCTTAGACCTATGAATATTAAATTTAAGTCTCTATACGCCTAGCACTATAGTGGATGCTTTGGGGTTTTGTGTTAGTGAAGGGTCTTAGTGTTAGCATTGCGCCTTAGTGGGCGCCCGTCCACCAGTTATCCACCAAGTAAGGGTTGGCAACATCCGCCGCGCCGCCTTTCTTTGTTTCAGTACTTGGACCCGCCGCAACGAGACCCTGAATTTCACTATAGGAAATGGCGTAGCTGAAATATGTGAGACTGGCAAGATCGCCGCTGAATGGACCGGTTACCTGTTTTTCGTCGGCCCCACTACCGAGACGGATACCCTGGCGCTGACTGAAGAGAATGAGGTCCTGGTAGTTCTGCATAAGGACACCTTCCACTGACAATTTCTTTATAATATTTCCATTAATGTAGATTTCAAGGGCATTCTTACGTGCAAGAATGACAACATGTACCCATTTTCCAATAGGAATATCCTCAATGTCCACAAAATTTTGTATCTTCTTAGTACTATTTGCGTAGATACGGAGGGTATTTTTATTGCCATGGACGAAGACACCAGGGCTCATAAGGGGGGACATCTTAGAATAGCCTTTATGGAAGACGTGTTTAATCTCAGTAGAGGCGGTGTTTGAGAATCCGCTGGAATTGAGAAGGAGGAAGAAACTGTAAGTGAACTCGGCGCCGGTACGTTCGTTGTAGCTCGGAGGAAGTGTGAGTGCCGAGGAGATTGCGGGGTTTTGGGCAATAATTTCCTGGCCGTTCTGAGCGTTTTGTCTATACGGGAAGACGTCAATGCGCGACCCTTCGGCTTGTGCCCAGAGCAGGTAAACCGATTCCATAATCATCATAACAATGTAGAGTATGAGAGCAAGAATAATGACAAGTACCGTTTGACTGATCACGCCCTGGCCGTTAAGAAATTCCTGAACTCCGCCTGCGTCTAAGGCTGCGCCTGCCACATTGCTACTCATATTTGTAAAGGATGAATTCATCTCTATCTAATAACGGAGCATGAAAAAAGAAATGTTAGGAAACTATTCTCTATAGTGAAAATCAAGAGTGTTGTTCTATAGTGTATATCAATGTGTTATGCACTATAGGTGTGTGGGTTGTTATTGGTTATGGGTTGGGGGGTTAGACACCAGGTTTGGTTATACTCTTGAGGTATTCAGGGTCAAAAAGTCCTTTGAACCAGTTGCCGATACTGAATGGTTCTGCGGGGCCACTCATATAGAGTCGCCAGACTTCTTCAGGGTTGAGGGCGTAGTTCGCCATCTTGGTATTGCCGACGAAGCCGCCGAAACCACCATATGCGGCGGCGGTAAGATAGACGGCATCTTCCGCGGGGGTGCCGACATAGTACATCCCTGGGAGCACAACGGAGCGGGCGAGTTTGCCGTCCATGTAGATGTCAAGAACCTTATTATTAAGGGTAAAGGTAAGCATAACCCATTTCTGAAATTCAATGTCCTTAATTGTGGCCTTGACATAGGTTGAAGGAGCGGCAAAAGTAGTAGTGCCAGTAGTAGTGCTAGTAGTAGTGCTAGTAGTAGTGCCAGTAGTAGTGCCAGTAGTAGTGCCAGTAGTAGTGCCAGAAGTAGTACTAGTTATTTTTGTTCCAGTTCCTTCAGTAGACACCGCAATTTTCATAGTATTATTGGAGGGTTCAAGATAGACGACCATTGTCTGTTCACCGGCGAGTGTTCTATTTGCGCCGGTCCCAGATGCTTTTCCAAGACTGAAAATGTGGTGTCCAGAAGTAGCCCCCACACTGTCTAATTTTTTGAAATAGACCCACATATTCACGCTAAGTTCACCGCCGCTATAAATCTGGTTTGGGAAAGCAGAAGCAAATGCCGGTCCATCCCCATCTGCCGGTTTAAATAAAGAATTCATACTTTCAATTTTCAGACCTGAACTAGTGAAGAGATACTTATAGAGATAATAAAGCCCAATAAGAACGAGCACTATAAGGAGTATACGAATCACATTTTTCACGGCCGCTGCGCCACCGACATTTGAAGAATTCATTCTACATGATTTCTACAAATATTTTGGGGAAGTTTTATGTTATTATATATTATTTGATCTAGACTATGTTAATTTTATGCTCATATAAAATGAGCATAGGCCTAGAAAGCACTTGTCTTGAAACGATAACCGGAGGGAGCATCCGTAGTTGATGGTGCACAATCACCGCCGACACAAAAAAGAGGAGCGCCAAAGAGCATATCCATTAAGTCCTTCTTTTCGTAGGGTTGTCCTTTGGAGTCGGCGGTAGCCTGAATGTGTCCACGAATATCCTCTACGCGCATAACCGTGCTGTTGAGGTTCGGATACAAGTAGCGGCCAATGTATGCGCTGCCACCAATTTTCACAGGAGCTGGGTCTCGTTTATAGAAGGAGTCAAAGAGTTTTGTGCCGGCAATAGTGTCATTATAATAGACGCTGAAACGTCGCCCTTCGCGATTCACGGTAAGGTAGACCCATTTCTGGAGCGGGAAATTATTTAAGATAATACGCTTTGAATCACCTGTATTATTTTCTTTAAGTTCTACAGTCGCATATGTCGTGTATGCGTCATTATTATTGTTAATATAGAGTTTGAATGGACCAATGCTGACTAATGGAACGGCGTCAGTGCCAGCTGCGCGGGGTGTACGGTCATAGTTATTGACGTAGAGGTAGACGCCAAAGGAGCCGCCACCGCTTCCATAATAGAAATCATTATAGACCTGTCTGGATGAGCCGACGCGGGTTTCTTTCTCAAGGGTACCTTTTTCAGGGGTCAAATTGGAGGCGGAGGTCGGGCGAAATGCGTAGAGTAGCCCCCAAATGACAAGAATAATACCCGTGAAGACGCCAATCACTGTAAGAAGACTAGGTGACTTACTGGGTCCGCCACTATTGAAGCTGCGGTTGAAAAATTTTCCAGCGTTTTGGAGGGTGTAGGCAATGAGCATAAGCCCACCAATAATACCGACGATTGCGATACCAAGATTTTTTAAGAAATCACCAGACATAGGGTCTGTTCTCTATTCTGGTGATGTAGAAAGATACATTAGGGTGTATCTAGGGTGCACCTAATCAGGCCTAACCTGTACAAGTACTTGTATCCACACTCGTATCATATTTAGGGCTGAAAGAAGGACTGACGCTCGCACCATAGGCACGCATGACGTCTGGACCGACGACCTTATTCCAGAAGCGCAATCGTTTAATACGGACACCAGTACTATCCGCCGTTTTTGCGACATCTCTGAATACAAGGGACGCAGAATCGTTTGGTTTTAAGACGGCCGGTGCGAAAGTCTGTGTCTTATACAAGGAGCCGTTAATGTAGGCCTCCATAAATTTATCTGTAAGGACATATCCTATAGTGAATTCCTTACGGACAGGTACATTGGTAAACACTATAGGAATTATTCCGAATGTATTATCTTGCTTCGTATTTACGATAAATGTGAGGTCATTCTTGGAAGCGTCCAGGAAGAAACGAACATTATTATTATTTGTGCTGTCTGTATGTAAAAGTATATTACCTCCTGGAGTTGAGTTAAATGTATTATCCACAATAATGTCAAAGCATATACTGAAGTTGTGATATTTGAATGGGCAATTGGAACTTACATCAGGATGTGCCGCCGCTTCATCTTCCCAATACACAGTACCTGCATCACCGGAAAGCACTGAACCAGCACCAAATATAGGTTTATATGTAAAATGCATAATTACAAGAACAATAATTGCAATAAATGCAATAACGAGAGTATAGAAGAGGATATTTGTTATTGTACTTCCTTTAGGTGCCGATGTATTAAATCCTGTACCTAGATTGAATCCTGCCGAATTCATATTCCTGTTATGACTCCGTCATTTTCTTAGAGACGTACCAGCCGACGGCCGCGACGGCGGCGATTGAGACAGTTGCAATGGCCGCGCCTTTGAGCATATCCTGAAAGCCGCCGGCGGTGAAATCGTCAGGGACATATACGGGGCTACGGCCACGGGTGCCGAGGGTTGCGTAGAAACGAATGGCGTCGGCCTCGGTGTAGTTGGAGGGTTTGCCGAGGCTCTCATTCACGGCGTTGTGGATCTGGACGGTCCAGCGGAAGAGGTCTGTGCGACTATCCAGGCTCGGAGTCAGGGGGTATTGCTTGAGGAATTCTGCGTAATGGGTCTTGCATATGGGACACGGAATCATGTACTGAAGGCTTTCGTAGAACTCCTTGGCTGCGCGCTTTTCTGGGAGTGTGGGAGAGTTGGAATAGCCAAGGGCGGCCAGGTGCATTGTATGCCAGAAGAAAGGACCCCATACGGCGGGAGGAATACTCATCGGCTGACTCATAAAGTCTATCTATTGTAATGGGAAGAAGCTTTTCACTGTAGGGGCTGGTGCGCGTTAGCGGAGCGCCTAATGTCTTTAAGTCCCTACATGGAACATGGGTATGTTGGCAATGTCAATGTCAATGTTGATGTTGCCGATGTATGTTCCTGAAAGTTTTGGGATGTATGTTCCAGACATGGATTCTAGAATCCGAACATCGGATGTTATTGATGTTCAAATGTTAATGTTGATCACTTCACTAATTCAAAAGTCAATCCTATAGTGTAGTCCCATGGAAAGCACTATAGGGTATGTTTATTATGTATGTATCTATGTATGTTCGCTAATGAAATTCGCTTAAAGTTTTTGGCTTAGCACCGAAGGTGCAATTGGCACGCAGTGCCTAACACCTTTTTCTAAAAAAGGTGGAAAAAGGTGGCTAAAGAATGGAGCCCATCACATACTAAGTATAAAGCCTATAAAATATGAGCGCATCGCCGAGTAATCCCTTTGTCCAACCCTATAAAATCCGTTGTACGAACTGCAATCAACAAGGCCATCACATACGCCATTGTGAGCAGCCGGTCAGTTCATATGGTGTAATTGCATTTCGTGTTACAGACTCGTCATGGAATCAGGTTGCTGCGCTTCATGGGCGTGGGGAGCTGCTTCCGCTTGATAAGATTCAGTTTCTTATGGTTCAGCGACGCAACACGTATGGATTTGTGGAAATTATAAGAGGAAAATATAAGACAAACGACCTTTCCTATTTACGAACCATTATTGCGGAAACGACGAAAGTAGAACAAGATGCGCTATTGAGTCAGTCGTTTGAAACGTTATGGAAGAATATGTGGGGTGTTGAAAACAAGAACTATAAGCATGATTTTGAGATGAGTCGTGAAAAATTCCTGCGAATGAGCGCGGGAGTGGAGGATCCACATACGAAGCAGCGGATTACGCTCGCCCAACTGATACATGAAAACAAGTCATCGTGGCCGACGCCTGAGTGGGGATTTCCGAAGGGGAAGCCGAATCTTCATGAGTCTACACTGGAGACGGCCGAGCGCGAGTTCTGTGAAGAGACGGGCCTAATGACAGGAGATTTCCATATTTTTGAGAACATTTATCCATTTCAGGAGAATTTCTATGGGACAAATCAGACCCAGTATAAGCATGTCTATTATCTTGCGTACATGATGCCGTCTGTGGCGGTTCGTATGAATCATGAGGATGCGGTCATGGCACGTGAAATCGGCGACATTGCGTGGTTCAGTTATAGTGATGCGCTGGCTCATATACGAGACTATAATAATGAAAAGAAGGAGCTTCTATTGCAGGTACATAAGGTATTACGTGATTATATCCCGCTACTGATTGGTCCGGCGGTGGCGTGTACAGGGGCACTTGAAGAAGAAGAACCTATTAATAGAGAGCAACATGTTGCCGAGTCAATCTCCAAAAAATCCCATATTGTTGGCGGAAAGTCCTACGCCTCCGCTGCGCGAGGGTCAGGGTCAGGGTCAGGAGGATACTCCTCAGGATTCTCCGCTGGGTCAGGGCCCGCAGGAGGATTCACCCTTGCTGGACAACTACACGAAAGAGACCCTTCTTGCGCGGTGGACATCTGCATCTGAGGATGATTCGGTGCTAGAAGCCTTTCAGCGTGCGGATCTCTTCCCTTCAATGGATCAGCGCTATGGTCTACATCCCACAATTGACATGGAGATTGATGACGATTCGGTGGAAATCAACGACAAATTTATAGAACGTCTCTTGAAAAAAGCCGAGTTTGCTCTTACAGAATCCACATTTGACCCGCGGTCCAGTGCATGTGATACAATGGATGAGGAGTATCCGAGTTTTGAAGTGACGCCTGTGCAGCGATTCGTAGCATCATTTATGCATCCCCGAACTCCTTATAATGGAGTTCTCTTATATCATGGTGTGGGTGTGGGGAAAACGTGTGCCGCAATCCAGGCGGCGGAGGCATTCCTAGACGTCTATCCCACGAGCAAAGTGATTATTGTGGCGCCGAAGAATATTCAGGCCGGTTTTCGTTCCACGGTTTTTGATGTGAAGAAGGTGAAACTCGGCAATGGGACAATGCCAAATCAGAGCAACCAATGTACAGGGACGACCTACTTAAAGCTCGGTGGGACGGTCTTTGAAACGGACCCAGCGGTAATTGAGCGCATGGCGTCCAAAGCGGTCAATAGTCGTTATGAATTCTACGGCTACATCCAGTTTGCCAATAAGATTAAGTCTGTCGTGGCACAGGCGCAGAAGATGCGTTTGCCAGAGGACACAACACTCCCACAACTGGAGGCGATGCTCTTGCGTGAAGAGTTCGGCTATAAGATGCTCATTATTGATGAGGCACACAATATTCGTGATGTGGAAGCTGGTGAGGGTGAAGAGTTGGACACACTAAAGGATGATGTGGAATCCGAAAAGGCCGGCAAAGCCCTGACACCATTCTTAACACGGCTCGTGGAAGTCGTGGACGGAATGAAACTCATTCTCATGACAGCCACGCCTATGTTTAACAGTCCAAAGGAAATCGTTTTCCTTCTAAATTTGCTCTTGGCGAATGACAAGAAAATCACGTTTTCAGAGGGGCATTTATTTGAAAAGAATGGAACATTAAAGAAGCGAGGGCGAAAGATTCTTGGTACGTTGGCGAATGCCTATGTGAGTTTCATGCGCGGTGAAAATCCGAATAGTTTCCCTGTGCGGCTATTTCCAAGTGAAGGGCGTCTTAAGAAGGAAAATTACCCAAAAATTTCATTTGATCCACGGAATCCGTTGGAGGATGAAGAAGATGGGGAAGACGGTGAAAATGGGGAAGATGGGGAAGATGGGGAAACATCTTATGTTGCCAAATTACCAATTGTTGTATCTTCCTATCCAGAAGGTTCAGCGGAAGAGAAATTACAGTTAAAGATTAATACTCAAATCAAAGAAAATGAAGGATATGGCTATAGTGCACTCAATACACTTGTTCAAGCAGGAAATATGATTTTCCCAGAAGCAGGTTCCATACAAGAAGGTGGGGACAACTCAAATAGTGAAAATGAGGATAGCACCGAGGACAGCACTATAGGGAATGTTTCTAGTGATTCATCTGATTCTACATCTTCTTCCGTAAACTCCGCATCCTTCCTTGGACGTGTTGGCGCGAATGGTTTCAACAGCACATTCAAGAAAGAAAAGGACATTTTCACGCCCCTTCACAGTGGTGTTTCCTGGCTTCGTCTCGGCGAGCTAGAGCGTCATTCCCCTAAGATGGCCTCTATAATGCGTATTATTAGTGAATCCGAGGGTGTCTCTTTCGTCTACAGTCGTTTTGTGAAGGCTGGTGCTTTGCTCATGGCCTTTGTCCTGGAGGCAAATGGTTATACACCCTATGGTCGTGAGAAGCGTTTCGTAAATCATCCAGACATTGGACATGGAGGCCGTGCGTGTGCCCTGTGTCAGCGCCGTGAACCAGACCATGGGTCCGAAGATGAACATGGTCATGCATTCACGCCGGCGAAATACATACTATTGACCGGTGATCCAGAGCTGAGTCCGAAAAATGCGGAGGCGATTCAGGCGGAAAAAGACATTAAGAATGCCGATGGTTCCATTATAAAGGTTGTTCTAGGGAGTCAGATTGCTGGCGAAGGTCTGGACTTGAAGTATGTCCGCGATGTCCACATCCTGGACGCCTGGTTCCATTTGAACAAGACGGAGCAGATTATTGGTCGTGCGATTCGTTTTATGAGTCATTGCGCCCTCCCAGAAGAGAAGCGTAATACCACTGTACATCTCCATGTGTTAGGGTTAGGACCAGGTTCTGCCGCCGCCTCAGGCTCAGGAGCACAAGAATCCGCCGACCTCTATAGTTATCGCACGAGTCTACGCAAGGGCATGCTTATTGGGCATGTGAGTCGTGTCCTTAAGGCATACGCAGTGGACTGTAATCTACGCTCCTCGGCAACAGTGATTCAGGGCCTGCCTACACGTGTCCAAGTGGACAGTCGCGGTGTACGCCGCCCACGCGTGGATGTGAATGATACACCCTTCACGGCCCTGTGTGATTGGCTGGACACATGTACATACAAATGCCGACCAAAAATCCCTGTAGTGAAAACCGACATGGATTATAGTACATACACAAACTTTCATGCCCAGTACATGGAAACCGAAATCAAGAATCACATACGAACACTGTTTGAACATCAGACATCGTATAGCCAGGCCGATTTCATGAACGCTCTGGAATCTGCCACTGATTTCTCGTCAATTGCAATTGGGTATGTCCTACGCAGCATTATAGGGGATCGTACATTTATTGTACGTCATGGGTCTCTTGAGGGTTATGTGATTTATCGCAACACTTATTATGTATTCCAGCCCTTCATTTATCAGTCTACCGCAATTCCTTTGGCCCTGCGTAATGCAGAATTGCCGTTGAAGCGCGATGAGTATACACCGAAGGCGATTTCCGCGAGTGAGTTTAAGACATTTCGTCGTTATTCCGCCTTGGATTGGGATGTGGTATCAGAATGGATTGACCAGTTGGAGGCAGGCGAAATTACGAATGAGAAGCCGATGGGGCCGATTGTGGGGGCGATTGAGGAATATGTGACGGACCCTGATACTGGGACCGAGAACAATGCTCTGCGCAATAGTCTTCTGGATAAGGTGAAGATGATTATACATTTTATGAATGGGATCCCAGAGGAACATCGCGACTCAGCGGCGTCGGCGGTCCGTGCTTATTTTTGGGACACATGGCTTTCCAAGGAGCAGCAACTGGAATTAATGAAGTCGCATGAACGCGATGAGCCTGGTTCTCAGAATCGTTTCCGTTCAGGTTCACAAGATGTATATCGTTTTGTGAATCCCTATAAAGGCACTATAGAGTATTTGTGTAAAGATGGTAAAGAGCGGTGCAGTAGCGCGGTGGTGGAGATTCTGGAGAAAGACAAGACCGATGCGCTGCGTGTAGGAGCGGCTGGGAGCGCGGTGGCCGGTCGCGTGGGGTCGCTTTATGGTTTCATTATATATAAGAAGGGCACATTCAAGTTCAAGCTTGTGGATACGCCGGCGCAGCCAAAGGAGAAGAAGCCGGCGCGTGGTATTATGTGCGAAATTATATCACATTCGTCAGTGATTGATAAGTACATGTCGGTGCTAAATAATGCCATGGAGGAATATATGGATTTACAGTTGCGGTTTTATCGCCGACTTCAAAAGGGATATTATGAGAGCAATGCTCAGAAGTGTGTGCTGATTGAGCTCCAGTTGCGGTTATTACAGGAGGTGAAGGCGGGTGGGTTGCGGTGGTTCTATCGCCCCTTGGAGGCTCTCTATAGTGGGCATGTGGGGGAACGTGAGTTGGTGGAGGCGAAGATACCGAAGGCGGCGGCGGTGCCAAAACTGACGAAGAAGGGGAAGCCGGTTGCTGAAGGACCACAGGTGAAGGCGCAGTTGATTCCTCTACAGCGACCCGCGGCGGTAGAAACGAAGTCTATTATGCCTGTCAGCCCTGAAGAAGAGAATGACGAGGATGTGATTGCAAAGCCGGTGCCAAAAACGAAGGGAAAGCGGAAGATTGATATGTCAAAAGTGCCACGTAAGGCGCCACCAGCACCGCTACCCAATCCTGAAGCTGGTCCTATGTATTTTGAGCATCAAGAAAGTCTCCTATGTGGGAAACATGCGCTGAACAATTTACTGGGCGCGGAAGTATTTAAAAATAGTGAATTAAAGGCCCTATGTAAAAGTTTAACAAAAATATTGAAACCAACAATACCTTTATGTAATGAGAGTGGCTTCTATGGTGATGATGTAATAGAAACTGCTCTGAAAAATAAGGGTTATGATGTTCAGGATATATATGCTTATGAAGGAGGGCAGCGTTTTGTGAATGAAGAAACAGGAATGGTGGCACCAACAGGTGGACCCGCAAATGACCCTAAATATCGTGAAATATCGCTTGACATGGTCTTGCGCCAGGGACACACTATAGGGAATTTCTTGGGGATTCTTATTGTGAATGGGGGACATTGGATTGCAATTAAGAAAGTAGAGGATGGATATATATGGTTAGATTCACTTTATAGTGCACCGAATATGGCGCGGGATAAAATCATTGACTTTGGGTCTGAGGATGAGGAGTTGGATACCCAAATTGAAGCAATGATTCAAAAGGCGAAGGATTTCAATGGAGGCCTTTATATACGAAAGGAGGATGTTGCAAAGACGAAGGACACGAAGGATGATGCGCTCCTGAAAAAGCAGAAAAAGAAAAACTGGAAAGGGAGTGAAATGGCACAGGGTCATAATCGTATTCTGGCGGTCTATCGTGGGGAGGCTCATGATTTTTTCCCAGAAGTGCGGGCGTATCAGCCGGCAGAGGTACGGGGGGCGGTTAATGTTGCGGAACCAGAGGAATCACCTGAAGAGGTAGTGCCGGCGGGTCCGAAGTCAATCTTGAAGCGGAAAAATGTGGGTGTTCCTTTGGAACCGAATGCAGTATTGAGTGTCGCGCTACAGAAACCAAAACGGCGTATTGCGCCACCTCCACCTGCGCCTGCGCCATCTACACCGCCGAAAACATCTGCTGAGCCAAAGACACCAGATGAAGTATTAAAGACAAAAAAGAAAATCCGAATTCAGTCTGTGCCAAATGTTAAAATTATTAGTCCAAGAGAGGAACGTAAGAAAGAAAATCTAGAAGAGATTGAGGAAAATGATGAAAATCTAGAAGATATTGAGGAAGTTCCACTTTCAGATGATGAGGAAGACGAAATTGAAGCAGTCCCACTTTCAGATGATGAACTGGATGAGATTGAGGCAGTTCCACTTTCAGATAATAATAATAAACCGAAAAAATCAGCAGTAAATCTTTTGGATGAATTAGAAAATGATGAGGATGAGGATGAGGATGAGGATGAAGAGGAAGAAATCAAACCAAAGAAGTCTGCCGTGAATCTTTTGGATGAATTAGAAGATGATGAGGAGGAAAATGAGGAAGATGAGGAAGATGAGGAAGAAGAAATCAAACCAAAGAAGTCTGCCTTGAATCTTTTGGATGAATTAGAAGACGATGAAAACGACGAAGAAGAGGAAGAAGAGGAAGAAGAGGAGGAAGAGGAAATTAAACCAAAGAAGTCTGCCTTGAATCTTTTGGATGAATTAGAAGACGATGAATAAAAATTGAAACAAATATATTCTATGATGTATTTCAAATAGACTCATAGAATCTTGCACTATAGGAATGTCTGATATTGAGGATATTTGTGCTTCTGCCGGCACTGGTGCTGGTGCTGGCTTTAGCGCAGATCCTGTAGTCAAATCCATGTTGGAGGACATGTTGGCTCTCCCTGCCGACGCCTATGAACCAGGCTCCGCCACGCTACATAAGACATTCCTCCAGCTGGCGCGGAAATATAAGCGTATGCCGAGCAAAGGCGAACTCGGCAACCTATACCGAGCCCTTCTTAAGGAATCAACCAGCGCAATTCCCTATAATGAAACCCTCTATCGTGCCCTGATCTTGAAGTCGGTGCGGAGTACGAGTGGTATCTTGAATGTAAGTGTGAGTCTTCCGCCAGACAAGTTCAGTTGTAAATACAATTGCTATTTCTGTCCAAATGAGCCTGGTATGCCACGGAGCTACTTGAGCAATGAGGACGTTTTCAAGCGTGCGAGTGCCGTCGGTTTTAAGACAGTTGCGCAGGTCTATGACCGTCTGGATGTTCTGGAACGGAACGGCCATCCCATTGATAAGGTGGAGTTCCGTGTACTTGGTGGTACTTTCAGTTGTTATGACCACACAATTACCGATGCCTTTATTCGCGACCTGTATTATGCGGCAAATACATATTATGGGGGGCGCGGACGGGTGGCGGCGTCACTAGAGGAAGAGCAGGAGTGGAATGTGGGGGCGCGGGTCCATGTTGTGGGCCTGGGGGTGGAAACGCGGCCAGATGAGATTACACTAGAGGAAGTGGTGCGATTTCGGCATTATGGAATTACACGGGTAGAACTGGGGGTACAGCATACGGATGATGAACTCTTGCGGCGTGTGAATCGCGGACATGGAATCGCGGAGTCCAAGGCGGCGATATGTCTCCTGAAGAACTACGGGTTCAAGCTGGAGCTTCATATTATGGCCGATTTGCCAGGGGCGACTCCAGAAGGGGACATGGCATGTTATACGGCTGTCCTGCGCGATGATCCAGACCTGATCCCAGACTATATGAAGGATTATCCGTGTCTGGATGTGAGTTATACGAAAGTGCGGAAATGGAAGGAACAAGGCAAGTGGAAGCCGTATGCCGAGCGGACGGCAGATGCGCGGGACTTGATGGAGGTACTTATCTATAGACAGTCTATTACGCCGCCGTGGGTGCGTGTGAATCGTGTGCAGCGGGATTTCAAGCCTGAGTGTGCCGTGGAGTTGGGCTATAAGAGTGATTCTATTAAGTCCAACTTGGCGCAACTGGTGAAGGATGCGGCAGAGGCGCGTGGGATTTATTGCCAGTGTATTCGCTGTTGTGAGGTGCGCAATGAGAAGTATGCGGCAGATGAGATTGTGTATAATACCTATAGTTTTGAGGCGAGTGGCGCGCGTGAGTATTTCATTGCGGCACAGGTGGCGCGTCCGCATCGGCCGTTGATTCTGGGCTTTATTCGGCTGCGATTGAATGAGTTGCTGGCGGACTCTCCATTTCCTGCACTACAGGGATTGACGGCGGTGATTCGTGAGTTGCACGTCTATGGTGCGCTGCAGATTGTTGGGCTCAGCGGACCAGTGGGTAGTGGAGAGTCCAAAGCCCAACACAATGGAATTGGTCGGCAGCTACTTTCTATGGCAGAGTCCGTTGCCCAACGCGAGGGCTACACACGTATTGCGGTGATTTCAGGTGTGGGTGTGCGTGGGTATTATCAGAAACATGGGTATGTCTATGCCGACACGTATATGGTAAAGGAGCTTCCACCTCTACAGAAATTGCCCTGGATTCTTATTCTCACTATTCTTGTATTCTTGATGTCATGTCTTGTCGGTCAGTTGTATTAAACCGATACCTATAGTGTATTCTGTGGAGAAGTTCCTGTAAGTTTTTCACTATAGGGTGTGATTTTGGTGGAATATGTAGGGAGAGTCGCATGTAAAATTGACGCGGGTCTAAAACCATTTTAAGAGTATTAATTAGGTATACCGTTTTAAAATGGAATATAGTGTTGTCTTTGAAGAAAAGGTGGCTCTTACGCCTCGTGACATGAACTCCATGAAGGAGGTAAATTCCATTGATATGAAAATTCTTGAATATTTGCGAGCAAAGCTGGAGAAACGCTGTAGTACACATGGGTATGTGTTGCCCGATACCCTGAAGCTGCTCTCACGCAGTCATGGGGTCTTTGAAAATGGTCGGTTTACTGGGAATACGATCTTCTACGTTCAGGTACAAGGACGTGTCTATAATCCGGCCCATGGGACTGTCCTGGAAGGGAAGGTGTTGAAGAAGAATAACATGGGGCTGTATGTTGTGTACGAGGATGCGATTCGTATTCTTGTGCCGCGCGATCTACATCTTGGCAATGATGACTACGACTCGGTTCAGGTGGGCGAGTCCATTCGGATTGAAATCCGCAAGTCGCGATTCCAGGTGAATGACCCGTTTATTCTGAGTGTGGGTGTCTATAGAGGTCGTGCAGATGGACCGGTTGCGCGCACTACGGAAGATGCGGAAGGGGAAGATGCGGATGAGGAGGAAGTGGAAACGATTGATCTCCGCGCGTAAGAACCCAATGGAAAGCACTATAGGAATATGGTTAGGATGGCACAGCCTGTTGTATCTTATGACCAACGCAAGAAGCTGGCAGAAGATTTAAAGAACCTGACGAAGGACCAGTATGAGGAGATTTATCGCATCATTAAGCGCGCCGGCATTTCCTATAGTGAAAACAGTAATGGAGTTTTTTTTGACTTGAATGTGGTGGACGATGCAGTGGCGGAATCCCTCATTCATTTTATGGAGTTGGTGGCGATGCAGCAGGCGGAGGAGAAGCGCCGAAGTGATGAGCTGGCCTATTATCGTACTGCTAAAGAAGAAGAAGAGGCTAAATAGCATTCAAATAAAATTGGTCTAAGTCGGACCCACTTATACATTCTAAGAGTCTGTATCTGAGAATGTATAAAATGAATCATCGTCGTGAGCACCATCGCCAGCACCGGCACCAGGGCCAAGAGCGTGAGGAACCTGTGCCTGTGGACTGGGCAACAGTGGTTATGTGTCTTCGCAAGAATCCCCACGCTGGAGCGTTGCCTCCCAGTCGGCCTGTACGTGGTGCTGTGGCGGCGGTTCTTGCAGAGGAAGTAGTGGATACCAGTTCTTCCGTTCCTGCCGCAGCCGAAACAGAGGCGCTGGCGCCATCATGGACCCAGTTGGCCGTGAGTCCATCTACGCCCCTGAGCTGTGTCCTGTATGCCCTGGACCACAATTCCTATAGTTCACTCTCCGAGTCAGGTCGTAAGGAAGCCGGTCGCGCTGCATGTACTGAGCTCCAGACACGTGCAGACCGTGCTCTGAAAGGTCGCGCATGGCCAAAGGCGAAGACCAATGAAGGCATTGTAGAAGTCGCCGAAAAGGAAGTGAGTCCTTGGAGCCCCATTGGTCTTGTCGCACTTGCCGAACTCTACGAAATTCAAATGGTCGTGCTCAATGAAACCGACAAGAAAATCCACTATATTCCTGAGGATATTTGTACCTGGGACCCACAGACACCCATCCAGTATCATGCTCACAACTATCGCAGTGTATATCGCCCGCCGCCTGGTTTTGGGCCCGCTTCTATGCTTGCCTGGCTCGCGGAGAAGGAAGCCGACGGCTGGACCTTCCAGTCTAAGGAAGTAAAAGGAACCATTGAAGAACTCAATGCCCTTGCCCAAGAACATCAACTGACCCTTCCCCCAGGAAAGCTGAAGAAAGATGCCCTTATTGCCCACATTTCACGTGGACTTGCTATTGCAACACTGAATCGTTGGTCCCAGGCGACGCCCGAATAAAGAGGCATGTTGAATTGCCCTAAAACTTTTTTTAAGGTCTACACTATAGGTGTATTGAGTGTGTTGCTCTGTGAGATTGACGCGCACACATAAATACGCAGGTGGGTTGGCCTCAGTTTAGAGTGGGGGGGCAAGCCAAATGATGTATATATTCTAATAAATGAATTCTTAGAATATAACAATTACGACCATGAACAACACTTATAGTGTTTCTCTTAGGAGGTCGCGGAGGGTCTATTAAAATTGAGTTGCAGCGGCGGGTACATGGGATGTACATAAACAAATTATATTACTAGTAGATAGAACGGTACGGCAGCCATGGAAATCTCTGCCTCGGAACTTGAGTCCGTAAAAAACATGATTCATGTTTGGCTCCAGACATCGGATGTTGAACTAGAGGCGACCTTTGGCGCCGGCGGACGTGTATCCGTGGAGACATTCCTACGAGTGGCGAAACGTCTCAGTTCCCTTGGTTATGAGGCCGAAGTCCAACCGGATAAACTGAATATTCTCTTACGGAATCAGATTCGTCTCTCTCTTGAGAATTTCGGTGTTGTACAGGAGTATTGTCGTGATAATCGTGCCTTTGGAAAGCCGCTGACTGCCATGAAAAAGGACAGCGCGCCTGGTGTAATTATTACAGAAAAGCTGGATAATTACGATGTGCTGATTAAGACACGTCGTGAACTGCCACAGGCCTATAATGAAACCAAAATGGAAGAATGTTCTATGGAACTCCAGCAGGCCTTTGCGCAGTGGGATTCGCAGCCAAAGTCGTTTCGTCTAATGAAGCGGTGGTCCTATATGAAGGACGGCGTGCGTTTTGACCTGAGTATGGTGCGTAGTAATAAGCGGGACGAGGCGGGCAAATACCGTTGGGTCCGTTCATTCCAGGACGAGGATGTGCTGCGCAATGAGCCGACATATGAGATTGAAGTGGAACTGGACCGCGCGTATTTCATGGCGCAGGAGAATTCTGAAGGCGCGGCTCTGAAGGCGTTCAGTGCGTCGGTTGGCCATGTACTGCGTGGTATTCAGAACAATTCGCGACTCATTAAGAAAAGCACTATAGGGGCTGTTCGTAAGTCTTATGAATCATTGGTTCGTACGAAGCTTTTCCGTGGTGTGAAGCCGTTTGTGTTGTCCGTGGGAAATATGCAGAGTGCGCCTCTGGAGGAATTCAAGGGGGCGTCCATTCGCGAGGGCTACAATGTAACGGACAAGGCAGATGGTCTTCGTATGCATGGATATTTTGACGATGGGGGTGTATTCTATATGATTGATATGGACATGAGTGTCTATCGCACGGATTATCGTTGTAAGAAGCTGGCAAAGACGCTCTTGGATGGTGAATGGGTGTCGCAGGGGAAGGCGGCGGAAGAAGGTGGGCCACGTCCAACACTAAATAATCTCTACATCTTTGATATTTATTACTATAAGGGCGCCGACGTGAGCCAGAAGCCTTTCTATAAGGGTGAAGGGGATGTAGAAGACACACGTTATGAAATCCTGAAGAAGTGTATGGCGGCACTGGAATCAGCCGACACAGAACGGCCCTCTGGGGCAAAACCGCTGTTGATTTCAATGAAGAACTTCTATTTTGCAGAGAAGAAGGTGTCAATCTTCCAACGCGCATCTTCTATTCTTGACTTGGCGGATACGATGATTTATGATACGGATGGTCTTATCTTCACATCCAATAAGGCGCCGTTGCCGTCGGATCCGCAGGGCATCTTTGACGAGCAGTTCAAGTGGAAGCCTGCCGCGGAAAACACGATTGACTTCCTTGTGAAGTTTGAGAAGGACGAGGACGGTTCAGAGAAGGTCCAGTCCATGATTCGTGAGGATACGAATGAGCGCGTACTTTATAAGACTCTTCGCTTGTATATTGCGAGTAAGAGTGACAATGAATGGAAGGACCCGCGCTCCACGATTCTGAATAAGATTCCTATTCCGCCGCGCGATGAAGTGAAACTCCATCCAGTCATCTTCAGTCCTGAGGATTATCCGTCCACGCTTGCGAGTGTATGTTATATTCGCGTGGAAGAGGATCCAGAGACGCATGAGATTTATGGGCTCACCACCGATTCAGAGGAGCCTATCCGCGACAACTCTATAGTGGAAATGCGTTATGATCCGACCCAGGAAGAGGGTTGGCGGTGGATTCCGCTGGTGAATCGTGCGGACAAGACCCAGAAGTTTGACCGTGGTATTATTCGTGGAACAATGAACACGTCGCAGAATGCGAATGTCGTGTGGAACAGTATTCATAACCCAGTCACGGAACATATGATTCGTACTGGTAATGATCGGCCGAGCAAGGAAGAACAAGATGCACTCGCCCATATTACCGCAGGTGGTCGTGTTGCCGCGCGTTATTATGACCGCACGGCGGACAAGGAGGACTTACAAATCATTGAAGGTCTCCGTGAATTTCATAAGCAGTTCATTAAACGAAAGATCCTTTATAGTGTACTGAAGAAGCGTGGCACGGAAACGTATAAGACTCTTATAGATACATCGGTGGGTCGTGCGACGGATATTCACAATTGGATTCACAATAAGGTAGACTTTGTGCTCGGCATTGATTATGCAGGCGAGAACATTCGTACGGCCGACAGTGGTGCGTATGCGCGTTATATGAATATTTTGTCAAATCCGCGTATGTCCAAGGAACTGAAACCCCCTATGGTGTTTGTGATTGGAGATTCTTCCAAGTCGTATGTGGATGGTGATGCAGGCGAGACGCCAGAGGAGGCGGACATGTTGCGTGCCATCTTTGGTCTACATGCGCCGGCGGGGGCGCTGCCGAAGTTTGTGGAGGATCATGCGGTGGGTCGGTTGCGTGATGGGACGGATGTAATGTCGTCCATGTATGCGCTCCATTACTTCTTTGAATCGCGGGAGAAGTTTGATGGGTTCTTGGACAATGTAGACAAGGCGTTGAAAGTCGGCGGCTATTTCATTGGGACGTGTTTTGATGGGGATACGTTGATGAGAAATAGCGAGTTCATGAAGAAGAAGAATGGGGAAAGCATTATAGGGGTTGATGGGAAGGTGGAGTTATGGTCTATTGTGAAGCGCTATGATAATGAGAAGCTATTGGACCGGACCAATCCTGATGCGATCTTTGGGAATGCGATTGATGTGAAGTTCCTGAGTATTGGTGAAGAGCACACGGAGTACTTGATGAACTACGAGTATTTGAAGCAGCGTATGGCGGAGATTGGGATTGAGCCACTTTCGGAGACGGAATGTGCTGCGCTGGGTGTGCCGGCGGCGTCGCAGATGTATCGTGATAGTCATGAACTGGCGGAGTCTAAGGGGGAGAAGTATGTGATGAATGATGCGGTGAAACGGTTCAGTTATTTGAATCGCTGGTTCATTTTCAAGCGCAAGACAAAGAGAACTGCGGAGGCGGAGGAGGCGGCGGTGGTTGGACCGGCGGGTCCTGCAACGGAGAACTGTCGTGTGGCGTTCAAGATTAGCCCACAGTCGGACCGTGAAGATGAACGTTATATGGATTATGGTACGCAGTTCAAGCCGGCGATTCCTGATCCTGATGATCCGTCCACATTATATCCCAGTATTAAGCACTTCTTGGCGGGTATGCTCTTCAAGCGTTCCTCAAATAAACCTGAATTTGCGAAGCAATATTTCAGCACTATAGGGGCTGTTCATACGAAGTATGAGGATAAGCGTGAGGATGAGTCGCGACTGACGGCCTATACGAATGCGCGTAAGGCGGAAATTGCGGCTGAATTAGAAGAAGAGCGTGCGGCGGTGGGGAAGAAGTATGACGCCCTTCGTAAGAAGGAGAAGACGTTGACGGATGAAAAGAAGAAGGAGTTGGCGTCCAAAGAAGCAGCGGAGCAGGAAGCACTGGTGAAGAAATACAAAGAGATTGTGAAAAAGGAGAAGGCGTCCACGCGATTGACGCCGGCGCGTCGTCTGGAGCTGGAGGCGGCGGAGAACAAGGAAGTGGACGAGACGCTGCGGAAGTTCCGTATTAAGAAGAATATGGAGAAGTTCGGTCTTACATATGCGGAGGAGGATGAGATTCGTGCGGAGCGTGATGAGGCGCTTCGTTATGCGGTGGATCGTCGTTATGCCTCGGATGAAAAGTTCAAGGCCATCGCGGACCGTCTACGGAATGAGAACAAGTATATTCTCTATCATGTGAAGGAAGAAGGGAATGACTTGGGGGGTGTATGTCTTGCAGATGGGACGATTGTGGGTGTAAATAAGTATGGGAAGGCAGTGATGGCTGTTGCGCAAATTGCGTTTTAGAATTTATAGTAAATAAAAGTTCTTAGGTAATTCCTATTGTGTTGCACGATAGGGATTATTTATTTTTACATATTCCATGTAGGATGGAGGAACGGCTCCGTGATATTGAGAGCAAAAGTTTCACCAAAGTCTCTGTTGTGGAGATCCTTGAAAAATTGGAGGATGCTGCGTCTGTGGCGGCAGGTCTACGTGACAAGGCCGATGTGTTGAATGAGAATCTACAGCGGGCGTTGGATGTCGTGGAGAACTTTTTGCGTGAAAAGGGCCGGCCCTGTTATGGTGGTATGGCGATTAATGCACATTTACCAAAGGCGGCCCAATTCTATGACTTAACAAAGGTCTTGCCCGACTATGACTTCTTTAGTGCGGAGGCAGAGGCGGATGCGCATGAATTGCGGCGGCGTATGGTTCAGGAAGGATTGCCGGCGCCGGCGGTACGGCCAGGGATGCACGAGGGGACTTTCAAAGTATTTGTGGACTATACGGCGGTGGCGGATTGTACGCAGATTCCTGACTGGCTTTATAAGTTGCTAGTGAAACGGTCGTTAGTTATACATGGAATTCACTATACGGATGCGAATTTTTTGCGAATGCAAATGTATTTGGAGTTGAGTCGGCCACGAGGGCAAGTAGAACGTTGGACAAAAGTTTATAAACGGCTTCTCTTGTTAAATAAGTTTGCGCCGCCGCATGAATGTAAGGAGAGGGGGTCAGCGAGTACGAGACATAAGAAGAGCACTATAGGAATTCACGGAGTGAAGGGTACTAGTGCGAGACATAAGGCGAGCACTATAGGAGTGAAACCGGTGGTACATCGTATATGTATGGACTATGTCCTGATGTCCGATGTTGTGTATGCGTCGGCGAGTCTTCGCGGCCTGTATGAGAAACCGGCGCGGCGACAGACGGCGGGTTTGGTGCGTCAGCATATACCGGTCATTGCCTATGTAGATGAGCCGAAGCTTCATGCACGGGCCCTGCACAAGCTCCTGGACCAGCGTCTGGAGGGGCGGCACACGATGAAGACAGTGGCCTGGGAGGCGCAATCGGATGTGACACCGGCGTTGATGGGGGTGCATGTGGACGGACGGCTGGCGGCGGTGTTCGTGGATATCGATGGATGTATTTCCTATAATGCTGTGAAAGTGAAAGGGCGTGAGTTGAAGGTCGCGTCTCTGGATGCCCTGATTTATCTCTATTTTGTGTTGTCGTATGTGCGTGGTCTGGATGGAGCGGTGCCGCATTCATTCCTGTGTGCGGCGGAGGAATTGGTGCGGATTAGTGGTCGTACGCGTGATAGTGGGCGTGAGGGTGTGTATGCGCCGTTTGCACTCAGATGTAAGGGACACCAGACACGGAAGGCGAGTTTGATTCGTGAGAAGGTGGAGCGGGGCCGGCAGATTCGTGCAAAAGGGACACGACGTAGCCCGAAAGGGCAAAAATAAAAAATCGTGAAAAATAAAATGTAGGTATAGTATATAAGAATGGCTACCCATGTTATTGGAACTTATAACATGAGTTTCATGAGTGATTTGGAAACTGAGATTGGTAAAAAAATGCAGTTTGCAAGTGAAGGTGCATTTTTGGCAAGATTATACGGAAAACCTGCCGAACGCCGTATGTTTTGGATGAATGCGGCGAATCTACTTAAGGATTTTTTGATAGAGAAGGAGCCAAGTGTTGTTGGTTTACAAGAAATGAATGTAGCTGAAGGAGGCTCTCGTACTGGAACGGATGCAATTAATCAGATAATTCGGGCAACAGGCAGACCTTATAAACAAGTTTATGGTTCTGTTCCTACAAACAATGCTGGTTTGAGTATTATTTACAATCCTGTAAAAATAGGAGAATATGTAAATCATCATGTTCTTGATAATCCAAATCAAGGTGGGAGACCAATCTTAATGCTACTTACTCAAAAAAATGATGGTAAAAAATATCTTTCAGTATCTATGCACGGCGCGCAGAATCCAGGACTCCGTTTGGATGAGCTCGCTTTTAATGCGTATATGCTTGCGAATAATAAGCAAGCGTTAGAAGATGCTGCTCTTAATTTTTTAGGAGATAATAAGCTTAGTGCGGACACATTAAGCGGTATTTTTATTATGGGTGATTTCAATGATAGATATGATGCAATTAAAGAAATAAATATTGGTGGAAAACAAGCAACTTTTAATGGAGTTCCACCAAAGTCCTGCTGCTACAACTGGGACAGTAGTTGTCCTGAGGAAGAACTAGACGAAAAATATAAAAAAGATGAATTTAAAAATCGTCCTTTTAAGACATGTAAGATTCCTGAAGTGGTGATGGATGATAATGGGAAGATATCATTAGGTGAGCGTGGTGCAATTGCAAACTATCAATATGCGGGTGATAAGGTATTTGGGTTAAATCCCCAGTCAGAAATGGCGATCTATCGCCCAAGTGAATTCACTCGCCCTGATGGGAAAACAATTTCTGAAGAGAGCGACCATGAACTTGTGTATGGCACCGTTGGAGAAGCAATGGCCGGTGGTAAAAGATATCGTGGCAGAAAGACGAAGCGTCACCCACGAAAGCATAAGAAGACTCATAAGCACAAGAAGACTCATAAGCACAAGAAGTCCAGAAAGAATTATTAGATAGAATTAATTGAATAATCCCTATAGTTTTGCATTATAGGAATTATTTTATTGTTTGTCATACATGGGATGTTGAATGTAGACATTAGTTTTCAAATCTATGTCTACAGTTCCAAAAAGTTCCGGTTCCAGAATTCAAAATCCGATGTTGAAATCCGATGTTAACATACCTATGTTGTTTGGGTAGACCTAAAGCCGCTTTCTAACTAAAACCCTGCCCCACAGTTGGGGACAAGTGTGCCGGCATCCACTTTTGCCTTGATTTCCTGGAAGCGGCGCAGTGTATCCTGGACTCGTTTAATGCGCGGTGCCCACTCGGCGTCTTTAAGTACCGCCTGGATATTCTTAATGCGTGTTTCCAAGAGGACTTTCTGTTGTGCGAAGGTGATTTTGTCTGGTGCTGCGCATGAGGAGGCGCTGGCCCGTGCTGCTTTTTCCTCGGCGTCCTTTTTGCGGACGGTCATTTGCTCTGGAGTACATATATCGGCATAATATTCCAATATATTCCCATAATGCTCTACGGTGGCACCGTTTTTGAAAGCCTCTCTGAGTTCAGGGGGGACTTCTACAGGGTCATAGTCATTTGCAGCACTTGTATCTTCGCCTTCTTCTACAGGTAATGGTTTACATGATAGGGCAGCTTCTACTCGTTCCAGGAGACCGCTGAGTTTCTTGTCCAAATAGACCGCCGTACTCTGTATAATGGAGCCAATGTCGGCCGGCACTTGTAAGTGGTCTGGATAGGAGCGGCAGTCGTAGATTTTTCCACCGGCCTCTTTCTGCATTTGTGCCACCGCGGCCTTATTCTTTTCTTCAGCGGTCGCCCCTTTCTTTCCCTTTGCAATCTCATCACGAACCATTGTAAAAGATGGACATAGTGCCTCACCCGCCGTCACAAAGAGGCCTTCCAATTGTTTGCGCAAGGGAGCAACGTCCTCTTCCCCAATGATGGGTGCCTGAGGTTTTGGGGTCGTGCCTTGCCATCCTGCGAACCCCTCTGCGAAGCCCCAGCACCCACATAAGTAAACCAAGAGCCCAATCCCTATAGTGCAAACTATAAGGAGATTAATTGATTTTTTACTAAAAGACATTGCCGCCGGCAATCCTATATATGAAAGCCTTAAAAAAACAAATGGAAAACACTATAGGAATTGGGCCTATGAGTTCTGAATCGTGTGCTTGTACCCCCGGGTACGCAGGAGGGAATCAGGCAGGTGCTGTTGTACGAAATGCGGTAGATGCGGCGCGGCGAGCGGACCGGCTGGCGTTGTTGGGGCGGTACAGGGAGCAGCGGTGCTGTGGGAGTGAAAAATTTGCCGCGACGGTCAGTAATGATATAAGTGGATATATCCTGCCGAGTAATCGGATTGACCGCATCGTGGAGCGTGTTGTTGCGTTAGGACCCAAGGGGAATGCGGCGGTACTTACGTCCGGTGTGTATACGGACAATTTACGGCGTGAGGTGATTGAAGCGTCCAAGGACCCGTTTAATCCTGAGACACGGTTTCAGTCCTATGAGCGGTATCAGCCGCCTGAGCCGTGTCCTACATATACACGGAATCCGGCAGTGCCAAAGGCGCCTGATGCCTATTGTTATCCGACACGCTTTACCGGTAATCCACGTTACTAAGCGAGTGCCTGTGCCTAGTGTAATCTATGTTATTAAGGTTAACAAGACTCTTTTGTGTTTTCATTATAGGAATCATGCCGACTACGGATTACAGTGCATCTCGCTTGACGAATCTCAAGAACTCGGTTGCCCTTGCGTCTTTCAAGCGCGCCAACACTGCTGCGGTGAATGCTGGTATTTCAGTCCAGCGCGAGCAGCCTACTTACCAGCTCCAGACTGTGGTTACCCAGCGCAACCTGGCCAGTGCGAACACGAACCCCCCTGCATCAGATAGTGTCCCATGTGGTTGCACCACTCCCGTCTTTGTGAATGCGGGTGGCTGCTAAACCTGCCGGCAACTGAAAAAGAGGGGCTGTTGGTGTGAAAAGTGTATGGCCTTAGTAGAAATCATAGAATGGCAAACAGTACTTGTGGTGGTCTGAAGATGACTGGTGGTAAGCGTACTCGTAAGGCGGGCAAGGGCAGTCGCAAGACTCGCAAGCTCAGCCCCAAGCTCAAGAAATGGAATGAGGCGGTCATGAAGGTGTTCCGTGAGATGCGCGCAAAGGACAAGACTGTTCGTTTCCGTGATGCGCTCGTGAAGGCGGGTCAGCTTCGTAAGGCCGGCAAGATATAAGACGGCGGGTTTTTCACTATAAGAGTTATTTTTAGAATCATTCTTATAATGTTTGTTTTTATAAAAATTGAAGTTGGTCACAGTTGTTATGTACAAATAACAAGCAGCAAAAATGTCCAATACAATTATTTGTGCTACAAAGGTGTCAACCGGTGCCTATTATCTCTATAATGTTGACTTTGAGAACACATTCCCGCAGAAAGTATATACAGGTCATGTACTTTATCCGCATAAAAAGTATCCAGACACATGCCGTATTGTAAAGAATACTAGTCTTGTGCAGCGCTGGCCGCTTCTACAACGACATAATGAAGAACGGATTATTGTACATCAACTTCTTGAAAACGGGGAGAAATACTGTTTCTATAGAGACGGATATTTTCGTATTCAACATACATACATTCAACATGGGGATGTCTACATTCCAATTCTAGAATGGAACTCAAACACATCCAGTCTGCCACATCAGTATTACATTCTATGTCATCCTGCGGAGAAAGACTATGTCGCAACATTGGAAAAGTACATCTTTCGTGTCTTTCAGGCGGAGCCAGTGACAATTACCGTTGCAAATGGTGTAGCCCGTGCCCCAGCACATATTTATAGGGGATTAATGGAGGGGGCACTTTATCGTAAGGATACATGTCCTGTTTCGTTTGAAGAGTTAACGGCAGAATCTGTATGTATAACCCCATGTTTCCATACATTTGAAAAGGAGTCGCTTCGCCGTTCGCTGGGCGGACGATGTCCTGTGTGCCGAACATCCTATGTATGGACGGATGTAATTCACTACTCATAAGATGTGGTGGTTTAACAATAAAAGCGCGGATGTATTACTAGTAAAAAATCCCTATAGTGTATCACTATAGGGATTTTCTTTTTTTTGTGTTTTTGTGTTTTGTTTACCTAATGAGTACCTAATCCGTATCAAAATGGGCTACATGTAAATCAGAATGTAGAAAGTGCGGTGGTGGTGGGGTGGAATGTGTAATCGTAATAAGTACCTAGTAATCCTTTAGAGGAATTTACTTCTTCTTAGGGATAATCTTCTTGGGAGGAAGAGTGGCCGCCTTCTTGGGAACTGGAGGAGCCTGAATAGTGTCATCTTCATCAGAATCCGAGTCATCCGCAGCGGCAATCACAGCGGAAACGGCGGAAGGCTTCGTGGCAACTGGCTTGGCAGGCTGAGCGAGTTCTTCTTCATCATCCGAGACGATGTTGTTATTAGCGTGAACGGCTGCGCTTGAGCCACCAGTGCTCTTCGGCTGCGCGACAACACCATCATCATCTTCGTCATCCTGCATCGCAGGCGGGGCAATGGACTGGGCGCCCTCCTCGTCAATACGAATCTGCTCAGGCTTCCAGGTAATCCCGTAGCCGGCAGTAGTGAACCAGACCATAGACGCCTTGATGAGACAAGTAATCTTGGTACCAGCCTTGAACACATCCTTCAAGTCACGGTCGCCGAGGAATTCCTTCTTCTTGTTAATGATGTTGCTGAAGAGGAACTTCCCATTATCGTCCTGCTTGAGCTTGAGGCGGAACTTGGGGGGATAGGGGTTGCCGTTCTTGTCCTTGGCAATGTCCCCAGTTTCCTTGTCATTGGAGAACTTGGTACAAGGAGTGTACTTCTCTTCAATTGCATCACGAGAGAGTTCCTTGCCGTTCTTGGCGAGACCGAACCAGTCCTTGGAGTTCTTCACACCCTGGTCCACCATGTAGGAGTCCAGTGCCTGGAGCATCTCGTAGGTGCGCTTCATTTTACCGTCCTTGTCATAGTCGCGGAGGTTGAGCTGAAGGCTGTACTGTTCCTTGCCGGTCTTTTCGTCGGTGAAACAAGAGAGACCCTGGGGGAGCACAATAGAAGGAAGCTGAATGTAGATACCCTTCCGCTTGTAGTTGATGAAGGACATCTTACCCCCGCCCGTCATGGGCTTCTGGGGAGTCACGGAGAGGTTGTCCACGGAGAAGGTGTTTGCGTCAATGATTTCCTGGGCCATTTTACGTGTCGGTGCTTGTGCTTCTTACTTTTATGTAATACACTTGACTTTATACCGGCTGATTTGGCCGGTCAATTTTTCGAGGGGGGGTCGCGGGACTTAAAGGACAAAACAATGGAATTTCTTTTGCGGATACACTATAGGAATACGAGCCTGGAATGGACGCAAGTAAGCTCATAAAAATGCGTGCCGAGGCGGCAAACATCTACCGCAGTAATTGGCAGCCACGCGACGCGTCTGAGGTCACACAAATACGTGCTGGGCGGGCATCAGCGAATGGGTGCGCGACCAACACGCCGACCCACGTGGGACCACAGACTGGGTGCTGTCCGCCCAGTTTAGTGAAGGGACAGATGCACTCAGATGCGCAGCCTGGTGGTTTCAGCACGAGCTGGTCCTACGATGCCGTGCGTGACCGTAAGGTGGGGGGTGCCTATTGTAATGACACCGTGTATGGAACGGCAGGTCTGCGACAGCTCAAAACATGTGATGAGGTCTATGCAATTCTGGGGCGCGACGCGAATGGAAATCTCCTGGAAAGCAGCAAGAATCCTGTGAAGGGTGCAACACAAAACTGCTGCTACAGCACGGAAGTTGTGCAACGGGGCATTACAGGGAATTGTGAGGTCGGTCCGTGCCCACCGGCGTACACTGGCTGGCTCAATCAAGTACCAAAGTAAATTCCCTATAGTGAAAACATAGGAAAACATAAGTGAAAGCACTATAGGGATTATTTGTGAATTGGGTGTAGTTATGGGGTGGCGAATAAATTGACTGGGTGGGGAAATTTGACCCATGTTTATACGTCGGTCTGGCCCAACTGGACGCAAACACAGGCACACAGGCGCCGGCGCTCCGGTACACGGTTAGGCCCATCTTTTGGGATTTGGGCGGCCGTGTGCCTAATGAAACACGGCGGACTTCAAAAAAAAAAGTAAACGCACTCCCATTTTGGGAAAATGGCCCGGTCAGATTCAATAAAATTGCCGGCGGTTTCCCTCTTTAATGATAGACATAATCTTGCGTAAAAAACCCGAAGATGAATTCCTCCGCCACTAGCAAAATGACCAAGTCCACCGCCACCGCCGCTGCTGCTGCCCCTGCCAAGACTGTGAAGAAGGCCGACACTAAGGCTGATGCCAAGGTTGACGCCAAGGCCTCTGCCCCTGCCAAGACCGTCGCCAAGACTGAGACCAAGGTTGCGAAGGCCGAAGTCAAGCCTGTCGTCGCTGCCCAGCCTGTTGCTGAGGTCGCCGCTGTTGCCGAAATCACCTGGAACGAAGAGCTCAAGACTCTCCAGACCACTGTTGAGGCCCAGATCACCACTCTCAAGAGTGTCCTCGCCAACCTCAAGCGTGTTGAAAAGCGCTTCGCCAAGGAAATGAAGGACGCCAAGAAGAAGCGCAAGGTTGCCCGTAAGCTCAACGCTGATGGTACCCCTGCCGTTGTCCCTATCCAGAAGCCCAAGGCCATCTCTGATGAGCTCGGCCTCTTCCTCGGCAAGGGCAAGAACGCCACTGCCTCTCGCTCTGAGGTCACCAAGGCCCTCTGTGCCTACGTAAAGCAGAAGGGTCTCGGCAACGGCCGCTTCATCAAGGCCGATGCTCCTCTCCTCAAGCTCTTCGGCATCTCTGCCTCTGATGAGCTCACCTACATTGGTATCCAGAAGCACATCAACAAGCACTTCGTCAAGACTGCTTAATTCCCCCTACCACCATTATAAATCAAGTAGATGGGGTGGGTGGGCTGTATAGTTATGATTACTAGTGTGATTCTTACGGCGTAAAAAAACAAAAAACCAAAAATAGCGCGCGCCAAAAAACAAAAAAAACAAAAAGAATAATGGTTGCTAAATTATTATAAAATTGGACACTTTAAAAACACTGCGAAACCGACTCAATATGTAGGTCTTTCCTCTAAGGACCGGTGTCTAATTATAAATTTTTTACTGAATATTTGATATACATAGATTTTTGTGTATATAGGAGCGACACATATAAGAGCGTTCCATATATGAAGAATCATAAGAGATGGGCATTAGCCATTTTTTATGATTTATTTGCGAGTCGCCGAATCCTCCACACCAGGGAATTCCAAAGTAAGACGCAATGAGTTTCCACTATAGGAAAAGTTCGCCGGCATCTTGAATCCGAGTGCCCGCCACCGATTCAATTTCCCTATAGTGTATCTCCATGCGTAATCCGATGGCACACGTACGCCGTATACTTCAGACAACATCTTACATTGGCCTCGTGCATATTCTATTTGCGCACGAAAAAGACGATTGAAAACTGGGAGACGGCCACGGGCGGCAAGAGCACACAAGGTAATCTCGGCCCACGCCTCTGTATCCGCTTCCACATAGGGAAGATCGGTGTCCTGAGGGTCTGAACATGACGCATGATAACATTCATGAATTAGGACACGAACTACTTCCTCACGACGATATACGACAATGGTCTGCGGATTACATGGGAATGTATATCCGCCATTCACATGGGCTGCTGCGACGGGTTCACCTTGTGTTGTAGGTAACTCGCGCCGTACTTGGGAGCCGAAGAAGAGAAGACGAAACGGTTTCCCTTCCTTATAGAATAACTTCATAACGGAACCCACTGCATTGTATGGAAAGGCCCATGGCTGGTCTTTATGGTAAAGTACCATAACAGAGCCATAAATGGAACTTTTCTTTTCTAGAATGACGGTACCCGCTTTGAATCCTTCGTATATGTCTCGCTGAAGACCGAGGGTATCAAAGGGAGATGTTTTCACACATGTCTCTATGTATTCCACATCACTTACACTATAGGGATCATTTATCCAGGCAACAGCACCTGAGCCTGATGTTACATTTTTCACAGTGGCAAGTAAATGGCATAGCCATGGCGGAGGGGCCATATTCCTATTATGGATGCGCGAGGAAAGATGGCAAAAGATGAAAGGAAAGAAAATAAAGAAAGGACAATATCCGTTTTTTATTTGTAAATTGCACCCTATGGGGTTCGAACCCATGCATGTTTCCATAACAGGTCTTAAATCTGTCGCCTTAACCACTCGGCCAAAGGTGCGCGGTAGGTGAGACTTGACGCCTCACCTATACATAGTTAGGGTATATGTCTTTAGGTGGACTTCACGGCTTCACGGCTAAAACTATGCTTAGCGAACCTTCGGTAGGGGCGCTCTTCAGCGCCAATACCTCGCTTAGCGGAGCTAGGCATCGGTAGGAGCTCAACGAAGTTGAGCGAGTACCTCCGCGATCCGAATCCCCAACGCCTCCCACGCAATAGGAATGCGGTATGAGGGGAGTGTCATACCCCCACCAGACGCCGGCATACCCGCCAGCACAGCTACACCATCTGCGACAACGGGAAGAGGCAACCCGCTCGCCAACAGTGCTTCCAAGAAGTAATGACACACCTCCTGCCACCGCAAGTTCCGCTGCAAACAGAAATACACCCAGTCGCGAATATCCTGAATACGCCCTAAGTTCATCGGTTTCCGCGCCCAGTCCGCCACCAGCCGCTGAAAGAAGCTCCCCCAATCCATCAGCTCCACGCCACTATCCTTATAGATTACCTTATAGTGCTCTACCACTCGGTCCGTCCCACCAACAGGATATGTCAAGAACCAATTACTCAGTTCATGCGGCAGCGGCAGTTCGCTCGTCATCCAAATCGCAATAGACCCCTCGTATTGTTCCAGGGCCATTTGCAGCTGTAGAACCGAGTCGTGGCTCAGAAGATGTGCATGATAGAAGACAATAATTCGTTTCACATTACTCTTCTTCTTGCCTGTTGCCACTTCTGTATTGAATCCCAACCGATCCAAGAGAGAGGCAATGTAGTTCTTATCCTGCATACTCATGCGTGAAATCTCAAACCCAAGATGAACCATGCTCGTTTCATAGGGAATCGCCTTATCATCTTCCTCTGGCGTCTCTACACTATCCTGTACCGCCTCACTCGTCTCACTTTCCTTAATCATCTGTTTCGTGGAGTTCATAGACCACATGTCCTTTTTAATCTTGAAAGGAAGGCCACGACCCGCAGCAACGGCCGCCAGCGCCTTGTTTAGGGCCGTCCGTTTGCCGACCCCGCGATTGCCCGTCCATACTACATTAATATCGTCCATTGCTTACACTGAAGCTTACACTATAGGGGTGTTCTTATTCTTGTTTTAGGCCACCTGACGCGGCACCGACAACATCAGAATCGCAACATTGACATAGGTAATCAGCCCGTGTGCCACCAGATGATAACATACATTCCCAGTCAGCTTCGCACCAACATACATAGGAAGAATCCCTATAGTGCAAAGTTTCAGGGATGCCGACGGACATAGGATGTATGTCAGGGGAAAACCGACCGCCATCGTACATCGGTCCGCCCATTTATATACATCGGATGACGCCATATGATTCAGGATGCTGACACATAGGGACCAACATAGGAAAGCACTATAGGGGAATGTTGTTGGATACATGTACATGGCGTACATGTGAATCGTGGTACTACATAGGGCGCTGATGGCAAGAACTTTATTTGCCATTATACGCAAGGTCTAAACATCCGTCAACCCTTATAGTTTAAGTATTTGCTGAATATATGGAATGGAATATGTGTCGGCGCACATCAAAGATAAAACGCGAGGATATTGTGAGCTCGGCCTGGAGTTTTCGCGGCTGGATTATGGAAAAATCAAGTATGGGGGACCTCAGAAGCTGAAGAATTATGGACCACATGTGGGGGAGCGGCCGTTTATTCCGTTTCATTATGATGATGGGGCGTGTAAGCAGCCGAACCTGACGCTCTTGATGTCGGCTTTCAAAGTACATTCCTGGGACTCATCGTCTGGTCGGCTGGAGCTCAATTTCCTGGACCATGAATCACGGGTGCGACTGACATGCCTACAACATCATGTCCTGAAGGCAGTGGTGGCGCATCAGAGGGAGTGGCTCGGCATGGCGGACATCACATATGAAACGGCACAGGAGATTTTCCAGCCGTTCATTCAACATGACCGATTCGTCATCTATTTGCCGAATAAGGACCAGAAGAAACAACTGTGGATTCATAATGGGATGGATTGGGTCTATAATACGGACTCACTGGTGGCAGGTGCGATTGTACGGCCAGTGATTCGGCTCCAGGGACTTTGTTTTATTATGGAAACTGGAGGGCGTATGAAGTTTCGGATTCAACACCAGAGCGTGACGATTTTTGTAAGAATATAAGACGCGAGGGGGGAGCACTATAGGAATGATTGAATGAATGATTCCTATAATGAATATTTATAAAGTGAAGGTTATAGGAGCGGCGTTACGCTTCTAGACTATAGGAATGATTAATTGAATGATTCCTATAATATTTATTTAAGCATGGTTCACATTTATCATGGAAATGCCAAGAGCACTGACAGAAAGAACTGTATTGAGACCGCTCATAAAGAGGAGATAAGGGAATGCGTATTCAGTATTTGAGGTGAAAAAGAAGTAGGAGACGAGGGTAAAAATGAAACCAATCCCCGCCGACACACCTATAGTGGTATACATGGGTGTGCGGATTTGCTCCTTTGATTGATTCGCCTGAACGACAAGGAAATAAAAGGCAAGTACACTACCAAATATGATGGCAACAAGCGCATAGAAAATATAAGGCTCCATTTATATGCCGATTTCTATATTAGAACGGTAAGTTTATTTTGGGTCGCCTGGCCCTATGTTTTTCACATTTCTTGAAATAACCTCCAGGGTATCGTCAGGCCATTTCATAATCATAAGAAGAATCGCGCCAAAAACGACGAAAATTAGGATGGGAAGGAACATGTTCCAGAAATAAGACATGTTAACGGTCAATTTACGTGGTCCATCCGCCATGGTAAGACTATTCTACCTACTGTTGCCGGAACATTTGACATACCCATGTAGAAGCACATGCTTACAGGGTGCAATGCGAAAAACCAAACGACGCCTCAAAGCCTATAAACCTGTGAAAGATGGGAAAGAGGTAAAAAAGGAGAAAGTTATAATTAAGAAGACTCCCTTGTTATCGGGCGTGTTGAGTCGTTGTCATCCGAAGTATGACGGCACAAGCGTTGGGACCCGGCCAGGGGGGTCCTGTATTCCTGAGCCTCTGCGCAAGAAGGTCTATAATGCGAAGACTCGCAGGGCGTGTGTTAAAGCCAGAACCAGCGGAAGCGCTGGAGAGCGTTGTCTCCTGAAACACACCACGGAACTCACGGAAGAAGAAAAGCAGAAAATCCTGAAAGAACATTTCCGTCCAGCCATGCCATCGGAGTGGTCCGCCGACCCTGACATGTGGCTTGCAAGTACCGACATTGAGGCAGTGATGCGGCAATATGAAGAGGCCGTACCCTCCTTCAAGTTTCTTGGGGTCGTGCCAATTGACTTCTCCGCCCCAGATCCTTATGAAGAGGAGAAAGATCCTTATGACATACATAAGGTCGCTGGCCAGGATTCAACTGTTGAGACTCAGGGCGGCGCTAGTAAGAAGCGATGTCTTGCCAATGAGTTCTGTACAGTGGACTTAAAGAAAGAAAAGGCCAAGGGGATTCGCACTATAGGGGCTGTGTTTAACTTGGATCCACATGACAAGAATGGGAGTCATTGGATTGCCTGTTGTATACTGCTGGACATAAAGGCGATTTACTACTTTGACTCCTATGGCCTTCCCCCACCGCCACAGGTGTCCCGTTTCATGCGTTCATTCATCCTCCAGGACGAGGGCCTGACACTGAAATATAATGGCCGTCGCTTCCAGTTTGGCAATTCCGAATGTGGGATGTACTGTATGTATTTTCTGATATGTATGATTAACCGTGTGCCATTCAAGACATTCGTGCGCCACACCGTGCCAGACAAGTATATGTTGGAGCTGCGGCATGTGCTGTTTTCCCAGTAAGAGCGCCAGTAAGGGGCCAGTGGAACAACGCCAGCCAATTTCCTATAGTGCTTAGTAGAGGAAATGGCCCGCCGAAAGACCCTGAAAAGGATGCATAGTCGTCGTCGTAAGACGTATCGTGGTGGTAACAATGAGGAAGAAAAGGCTGTGGCACAAATACTTATGTCAATGAAAAATGATCAAATGCTTCCTCCTAAATCTATATTAAAATCAACTAATTCAGCCCCAGGACCAAATAGACGAATAACTCTTAAAACAAATACTATGTCAAAATTAGATTATATAAAAGAGCGTTTTGATGGTTTCAGAACAGGTGTTACCCAAAATCTTGCAAATTATATTCAAAATGAAACGAACTCAGAAATTAAAAAACAAAAAATAGACCATTTTAAAGCATTAAAAGTCCAGTACCAAAACCAATTTTATAGTGAATTTAATGTAAAAAGAGGGAATCTTACAAGCCTTGAAGATATATTTCAGGCAATTGATTCGGTTTATAGATCATTAAAAGGAGCACTTGAAGAAGACAGATATATTCCATTTAATACACGTACAATGAAGTATGCAATGAGACAGGAACAACGTTTAACAATTGAACAAGCATATCAATTATATGTGTACGCAGATATTATTTTATACTTATCTGAACGTATGGTCTAAATCCCCAACATAAAGCACCCCTAATATCCATCCATTAAATGGACGCGGATATTATACAGGAAAAATTCTTCAGCGCCGGCAATGTACAGGCCCTCGCCAAGGCCCTACTTAAAGCCACAGGCTCCGATGAGCAATATTACGGAAAGGCACAGAAGGTCGCTGCACACTATATAAATGAGGTCTGGGAACATAATGGACCAGAACCGATTCAGACTCTCAATAACAATGCCTATAGTGCAAGTCTTCAGAGCTTCCGACAATTGCTACAGAAGCAGGCGGCGCCCATATCTGGCCAGCAGCAAATCATGCAACGGCAAATGGAGCGACGGACTGGAGCCGGTCAGCGTGTTCGTGAATCTGTACAACGGCCGGCGGGCGCTTTTCAGTCGGTACAAGACCGATATACTGCACTACAGGAAGAGCGTATGCCAGCGAAGGATGTCCGTCCGCCGATTCCTGACTTCAAAATCAGCACGGAAAGTGATAAGGAAGGGCCGTCGCCTGCTGAAATGTTTGATATTGAAATGAAACGACGCGAAGAAGAGGCGGCTCGTATCCAGGCTGCGCTGGAAAAGAAGAAGGAAAATGGAGCGGGTGGGACAACATTGTATAAGTCTCCAGCATCCGCGCAAGCCAATCAAGTACAAGGAAACCAAAGACAGCAACAAGGCATTCAACAAAGGAGCACACCTATAGTGAATCCACGAGCACCACTAAAGGCAACCCAAGAGGCAATCACTATAGGGATTGATGGAGATGAGTTCATGTACATGAATGCAATGTTTGAGCAAGGCCCTAGCGGAGGCGGAGGCGGAGGCGGAGGCGGAGGCGCAGGCGCAGGCGCAGGCGGAGACTCCTTAACACAAACTGAAACCTCCGCGCGTTCGCTACCCCAAACGGACTCCCGCAAGAAAACGCAACAAGAAGAAGAGGAGTTAGCATCCACCATGAATAACATGGATTCCATATATCGTGCCATGGCCGCCGCACAAGCGAATCCTATCCCTATTGGTGTCCGCGACCCGAATGGAAACGCCACACTCGCCCAGCCGTCCGTCATGACCGGTCGCACCCCCCAACAAATGGACACCCTCATTCGTCAGGACCCCGTTGTTAGCTATAAGGAAACCGAGGAGAATCTGTTCCTCTATAGTGCAGATCGTGATTGGGTGAACGACGACACGCAGACTCGTTATAACTTCACCATTAACTTTGACCCTGCCAATAACAAACAGGGATTCAATAAGAACCTGACGGTGCAGCAGCGTTTTCGGAACATTTCGCGTATTGAGCTGGTAAAGACGATATTACCACTTGAAGGTGTAGAGACTTTTTTCAATGTGGACGGTTCAGGTGCTACTGGCTTGTATACAAACACCAGTAGCCGTGTATCCGTCTATCAGTTCCCCTATCTCACCATGCGCATTCCAGAACTGGATGTGAACAATTATGGGACGGATGACAATCTCAACAACAGTTTCGCCGTCATTCAGTATGATGCAGATTGGTACAGTGATACCTTTGATGTTTACAATCGCTATCTTGCCACTAGCGGTGGTCTAGAGACCGGTGTCGGCAACAACGGCTACACCGTCTTTATTCCCAAGCATCTCAAGTGCCAGAAGGTCTTCCAGCCGACCCCATTAGCCACTCTCCAGAAGCTGACCATTGAACTTCAACGACCGGATGGCTCCACTGTCAGTCCTTATAGTGATGTGATTGATATTAGTGGTATAGTCTATGGCGACGGTGCTGGTGCGGGGGCAGCAGGGGCAAGTACTTTCTACGCGACCAATATTACGGACGCGGCCGGCAGTGCCTATTATATTATTCTGAAGACGAAGACCTATTTCAACCGTTGGCAATACACTGTAGGGGATCGTATCTTACTCGGCGGTCTAACGAAGGAGCAGATTGCTGCCGGTGCGAGTGAAGAGGCGAAGTACGAACTACTGGATTTCCTGCAGGACCCCACGGGACATACAATAGTGGGTGTGGGTGTGGCGAATCCGTCGGTGTTTGATGGCTACAACTCCTTCGGCTACGCAAATTGGATTGCCATTCGCGCGCCGATTAATGACCCCACTACGGGCGCGACATCTATGCGCCTCATTGGTGGCACTTCCACATCCTACAATAATCTCGGTACTGCACTTAATAGTACCTATTTTACCAAGGGCCGTATTCTCAATTACAGCCATCAGGTCCAGGTCGTCCTTCGTGTAATTACACGGTCCATGGACTCCACGAGCCGTATTCGCCCGGATAATTTATAAGGAATGAAGCGGAATGATAAAGAAAAGATAGAAGAATCCCTATAGTGTAGCACTATAGGAATTATTATTAGATAAGTATATTAATGTAAAATGAAAATGGCAGCCCATACATAGGATGTATGCCTTCGTCGGCCTTGCTAGCGCGGCGGTGGGCGCAATGACCTGGGTATCAAGGAAAAAAAAGGAGCGTGCGGCGGAGGAGGGGTACGCTGACATAGCACTTGGGCCTACGGCAAAGCAAGTGTTTGATTCTAAAGGAGAAGAGCTTATTCAAAAGGGGGCCGAATCTTATAGTCGGCTTATGAATACGACGAATGTAACGACCGACCCGAATTTTGTGAACAGCGCAACGGCGTCAGCGTATGCCGATTCACTACAGGCATTGGGGGGCACTGTAGGGATTGATTCTTCTGGGAAGTTGAATGTGGATGTAAATAAGGACTTACTTGTGCCGACCGATATTGATAACTCGGTGATTCAATATGTGCGTGAGTGTGAGGCCGTACTAGGGACAAATAAGAACCCTTTTACGGACGCGAAGTTTGCTGAACATTGTGGATTTTGTCATGAGGGTGGGAAGAATAGTAGTGGGACTGATACACTCGGTGGGCTCTATGTATCGGACACACAGAAGGAGTCCGATTCCTATAATGCGCGTCGTAATGGAAAGAAATACCCAGCCTATAAGCCGTCTGTGGGGTCTTGTACACCAGGCTATTTCAGTGTTTCGGCGGAGGATTTTGACCGTATTCAGCGCCAGAAGGAGTGTGCGGCTAAGGCGAATTTCTCGGTGGCCGGCTGTGTTCAGTGTGCCGACTCCGAGCAGTTCGTGTTTGTAAACTCCCTGGATGCGCAGGCCCCAGTGAAGTTCCGTATAGTGGGGGAGGGTGTGCTCACATTTCGGCACGGCTCCGCTGCGGCGCAGACTCTGACACTAAAGAAGGATGTACAGGAAATCAATCCCACGAATCCTGTACGAGAGGGAGATATGGTGTATATTGGTGTGGAGAAGAGCGGGTCCGCTGAACCTTATGTCGCAGGTGTGCTCTTTGCGCCAACGGTGACTGGTACCTATATTGCGGACCTAGGGCGACTCGCATCAGTGGATACATTGACAGGTGCCAAACCGCGAATCCGTGGGTCAACCGCGGTGGAAGGTACACCGTCCACAATTCTACGACCGGCATCTGGGAAGACAGGTCTAAATCTACAGGTGAATATTCCGTATACATTCCTGGAGCCGAATGAAGAGGACGCACAGAAATGCCCTTCTGGGCCGCTAATTACAAAGGAAGAGTCGGCATCTAAACTGAGTTCTGGGCCGTGTTTTGCGAAGGGATCAGCGCCAGGCAATTATAGTTTGGACTGTATACGTCAAGTATGGACGGATGCAGGATGTACGCCAGCGGGTGAAGATTATCCTGCCGACTTGACCCGTGCACGGACCTTGGCCGGCTCGGACCCTTTAAGTACCCTTGCGGATAAATTCTATGCGCTTGCACAGGTGGCACGTACGGGTATTAATGGGGCAGGTGTTCGTGTGAGCTTGAAAGAGCGAGATGATGCCGGCCGACGTTGTACTGGGAAGCGGTATGGAAATCCATGTGATATGTATGACAATGGGGAACCGCTGGGCGTAGATTGCCTGGACTATCTCTATAAGAATACGGATGGGGCGTCATGTCAGGCCTCAGGCAAGGGGGCGCCAATTGGGGCAAGCGGGCAGGAAAATAAGGCGGTGATTGATGCTCTCCAGAAACTCGGCTCGGTGGATGCCGTGAAGCAGCACTATAGGGATGTGTATCGTCGTGCGATGGATAATTCGGCGGCGGATGCGGACCGTGAGGCGGCGGTGGAACAGTGTTTCGGCACGGGTTTCTATTACAACCGACTACCCACACCTATAGTGAAACCTCTTGATTCTACAATGACGAATCCAACGGCGGGGCAGAAGACGGCCTTTGAGCGCGTTTCCTACAGCTATCCTGCTGGTGTGCGACCTGTGAATGTGTTAGGGAAGTATGGTATAGGGCCGTGGGGTGCTCAGGGATTTAGTGATAACAATGCGTTCTGGATTTGGGACCGTCCAGGGGCAGAGCGTAGTGCGCCAGTTTATGGAATGTCTGAATTACCTGCGTTTTACTATGTCTATAATCACCCTGGGGGCGGCGCCATAAATGCACGACTAGATTTCATTATAGATAATATTGGGGATGTGTATGTCAATGGGGAGCCGATTGGTTTAGGGCATAGTGGGGGTTGGGCGGGTGATTATGTGCGTAATGGCAATCGCAAGAACATTCGTCTATTACCAGGTTCAAATCTTATTAAAATAGCAGCAAACAACACGGGAGGACCGGCGGGTATTATTGCGGCGGCGTTTAATGACGCGGGCGCAGTGCTATTCCGCACAGATGACCAGTGGAAGACAAAGCCCGCGTATGATTTAGTGACGCCAATGTCTATTACCGATTTGAATAATCACGGTGTGTATCAGAACAATACTGTATCCAATTTAATAAACCCATTAAATGATGGACTTATGTGGAACCCAATATCCACCGCACAGACGGCGGGTACAAAGGTCTATCGTCTTTCTGTGAAATTTGATGGAGTGAAGAATGTGAGTTTTATTCGGTTTTTAACCACTGGTGATACTACGCATGACCCTACGGCGATTCGTATTTATCGTGATGAATCCAAGAGTGAAATGGCGGGTTCCTATGGTTCTCTTGCCGGTCGTCAAACAACGGATGTGATTCTACATCAGAATATGTTTGCGACGGATAAACTCTACATTGAAATTGAAAAGACATCGCAATATCAGCTCTGGTTACGACGAATCCAGTTTTTCTATAATAATTAGACATGGGATGTACCCATGTACGATGTTGTAAAACATACCCTACAGTTCCGCACTATAGGATATGTTTAGGGTTGTGGTTGGGGGATTGGGGTTCTATGTTCAACATCGGATTCTAACATGGGATGTATGACATGGGATCTTTTTATAAAATCCATGTAGGTATGTTTCGTGCCATTCGAAACCTGATGGCCGCCGAAGCGGCTGGATTTGAAGATGTAGCGCAAGACGCCGCTTTTCGCGATGAACAGCGGGTGCTTTATCAAGATTCACTTCCCAATATGTTTTATGTCAAATCACAGGCGGAAAAAGATGCACTCAAAGGAATTGATTCATCGTTGAGTGTCGCAAACCCGTTAACCCGAACAGTAGAAACACCCTCCTATAGTGTATATAATGCAGCAACTTCCGCTGAACTTTCACCAGATGTTATATCCAAAATGAGTGCTTGCGAATCTGCAACCTTAGATTCACTGATTACAGGTCAAAATCCTTCACAGACATTACGTTGTGGATGGCTTTATAAGCCTGGACTAAGTGGGGCACTCATAAATCGCGGTATACTTGGTACCAAAGAAGGGCCTGTATTTAGCACTGGACAAACCGAAGGGGCGACCTATTATTGGGACCTCTATGATGCACAAAAGAAAGTGGCCGGTGACTTATGCCGCTCCCTCACAGATTGTGCATCGGTACAAAGCTCCGCCTACACAGGAAAGTGTGCTTTTGACCCTGTATCTGGTCGTGGTGTGCCCATTTTTCCAAATGGAACTCTAATGTTTCCTAATGAGCCGAGCCTGAGTGCGAATCCTGCGACACTTATCCGTTCACGTGACGCATGTCCACCGCCGCCGGCTCCTGGGACGCCTGCATATCAACTTCAACAAAAGCAGGGTACGGATATATGTGCACCCCTACCAAATGGGACTTTCAGTCGTGATTGTATGCTCCAGCAAGTAAAGGCCGGCGGTTGTAGCGCGGATGGCTCGCTCGCGCTCGCCCTGAGTGAAGCCACGAACTTGAATGATTATGGTGCCGAACTGCGAAAGAAGAAGGCCTATGACATTTATCAAAAGCGAGCACAGTTTCCTTTAGAGGCTGGAGCACTTAAAGACGGTTCTGTTGCCTTGAATGTTGCTCTTGACAATTTTAAGGCGCTGAGCGGTGAGGCGCAGAAGACGACCTTGAATGGTCTCCAGGCCGCAGCACGAGACCTATGTTTGGAATCTGGTGTTCTGGACCGGTTTGACTTCTGTAGTGAACTCATGGCCACGACCCCACCGCCTTATAGCCTGGAATGCCTCCGTAAGGAGTGGATTCGTCTTGGAGGCCTGCCAACCGGTCGTCTTTATCCAACGGAGCAAAATATTGGTGATTGGAATGCACTGCCAAGATGGATGGATGTTACAAAGAAAATAAATGAACTGAAAGATAACGCACAGAAGAGCCGTTATGAGGGATTTAATGGAGGGAAATTAAAAGAAAACTTTGACAATACGGGTGCTCTCATGCAGTTAGTGTCTAGCCATGTCCCCACACAGCGCCGTCGTAGAGGACTCGCCGGCCTATTTGAAGGCTTTGAAGATGACGCGGGCCAGCAACGCCAGAGCCAGGCTCTCCTAGATTTATACGGAATACAGCGCCAGGCCGTGAAGGTCGCGCCAATGCCATTTATTGCCGGCGTGGAGGTCTATTGGTTCAATCGGTCCAATAATACATTCCTTGGCCGCTCCCTTTCCTACGACGCGCCCAAGATTGACACTAGAGGATCCATTCCTATAGTGAATGCTGCGGACAATGTACAAATGGTAATGATTACAAATGTGCGACCAACCGAGGACATGTCTATTCGTGTTGGGGCAGTATCCGATGATGGTATTGCAGTGACTCTGAATCGGACTTATCAACGTACTGCGGAAAACACACTGAGAAATACCAGTGATGAATTCGCCCGTTACATAGACCAAGGCGCTACGGAACATACAAATAGTGCTTGCTGGAATCTAGTGCGCGGTGGGCCAAATCTAATGGTAGCAGATTGGTATGAGCGGGCTGGGAATGCACGATTTGAACTCTTCTATCGTGGATGTGCCGACAATAATACAAGTGCAAGAAAGCAGTTCCCAAGCCATTTCTTCAGTTTGACGAAGGAACCAGAGGCGCCGTTCCTGGATTTTCACTATAGGGATGGTCGTATATTGGAACGCCGGTTATCAGCCCTGTTTGATGTGCGGGCAACAGGTGGGGCGAACCAGGACCCCGTCCGTGGGGCATTACGACTCATGCGAAATGGGGCGCTGTCATTCCCAACGCCGATTTTGGCGAATGCATGGCGGTCTCTAACGGTGCGGTTTGTATGTTATGCGCTACCGCAGGACCGCCAGGTGCTGTTGACATACGGTTCCTTGTTCCAGATATACATGGAAAAGGGGAAGGCCTACGCAAAGATTACCAGTCCAAATCTGACACAGACACGGGAATGGGCGACGGATTTGGTGAGCGGAGAAGTCTACATTCTGTATATGAACATGCGCAGCTCATTCCAGGGCGGGGCGCCTGATATACTCAGTATTGGTCTCATGCCACAGAGTTTCTATGCGTCTGGACAGAACCCACCACTCATTCAGGCTCGGACACCTCGTGGCCTTCCACTGTATAACATGAGTGATAGTCATACTCTTGTACTCGGTTCCACGGATGCTGTTTCCACCGATTTTGGTATTCAGACCGTGCGATTCTATGATTACGAACTCAATAGCGCGGATTTCAAGCGTGATGCGGAGGATAAATGGATCGGTTTATAAATAAATAATTATATTAAAATTATTTATTTATTTTTGGCACACCTTTTTCTAAAAAAGGTGCCTATAGTGCTACACTATAGGGATTGTTTAATGGGTTGGGTTGGGCTTTGCCTGGACCTTATATCAAACTACTTACATCCAGACCTTTGAGTGTTCCTTGTTCTACGATGTGGGGTTCGGCCCAGTATGCTTTCCCTTGGGCGGCGTAGAGTCTGTAATTAAGTTCCCAGTCCAGGCAATCACGGAATGGAAGAAGATTTTCATATAGATATGTAATAAATTTTGAGTTAAGGAGCATACTATCCGTACAACGGAATGTACATACGGATGGTGGGGATTTAATTGTTTGCGGCGTGGACCACCAGAGTCCGTAGCGTTCTTTGTTTGGTTCAAATTCTTCGGCGTGGGTGCCGACTCCGTCGCTGAGGCTGACATAGTCCCATGGTTTGTCTTGGAGTTGTCGGTGGATTTCGGCCAGACGCTCTCCAAATTCGTGGTGAAATTTCACGTCGCTTTCTAGGACCATAATTGTTTTGTGACCACGTTCGTGTGCGTCTTTGATTGCACTATAGAAGTTGAGGACGAGGCTGATTTCGCCACGGCTCAGTGCGCGATTCTTGAAGACGAGGGATGGAAAGGGGCGAGAAAGGAAGGGGTCGTAGACTTGGAAGCATGTTTCAGCGCTGAGAGTTTTACCCCATGTAGGACCGGCAATACGGATTTTCTCTTCTGGGGCGTTGTGGCGTTTTAAATGTTGGACGACACGTTCAAAACGGCCTGGTTCATAATGTGGATTTGCAATGACATAGACGGCGTCTATGGGGGCCCAGGCGTCGGCCATACTATTGTGTTGTTTTAGATGGAAGATTTAGGCCTCCGCATCAATCGCATCCGCGCCTTGAACAGTTGGGTCTGGACCAGTAGGATTGTCTTCAGGTTCAATGGGACGTTCAACTAGCGCGACAGGTTCCTGGCCTGTACTAGTGGTAGTACCTGTGCCTAGACCAGCCGGTCTGGCAACAACTCTAGATGCCAAACGAACGCCGGTTCTTTGTGGATTTGTAGTCGGCTCATCCTCATATTCCGTAAATTTAATATCTTTAATAGTATTTGTTGGTTTCCCTTCTGCATCTAATTCAAAAAAGATTTTCGCAAATTCACGGCTAGAATCAAATGGCGTAGGGTGGGTAAGTTCTTGATCTGAAAATAGGCCATAATAATGTGTCCCACTAGATGTATCAATCATTTCTGTATATATAAGTTTATAATCTATACCCAATTTACCACGCATAATACGATTTATACGCTGAACTTTTCTTGGAAATTTAGTCTGTAAAGTGGCCATTTCTTCGTCTTTGAAGTGAATAATTTGCCGGCGCGTAATTTCAGTTTCTTTTTTGAAATACATCTGTGTATATGCGGTATCTAATTCCAGGCGTGGTTCATAGAGAAAATTATCCTCAGATGCATCGCGTGTAAAGCAGCGGTACATGCCGTTTTCAAGTTTATTGAGTTCACAGTCCACAGCGCCCATTTGGATGGCTTCCAGAAAATCCTGATTGAGTTTGTTTTTTCGTTCAGCTACACTATAGATGTATTCATCGGATGTCATACTCTTGTCCTGAATGACGATTTCCTGATTGCGGCGAAGTTGTTCAGGGCTCAGAACCGACAAATATGTATAGATGTCCACATTACGTTCAGTGAAGGCGAGGTCCTTATGACTGCATATACGCACGGCACGACCCTTTACCTGGTCCATACGAACTTTGTTCCAATGTGGTTCCATGAGATGTACGGCGCGGACATTCTTTAAAGAAATACCTTCTGACCCTGCGCCTGTAATCATGAAAATGCGGCAAAACTCGCCGGCCTGGTTGCCGACCTTGCGCTCGGTATTATAGACACCGACTTCCGTGAGTAGTGCTTTGACTCCACTATAGATGGGTTCTTCAATGTTCATATTGAAAATATCTACGAGTTCCTTGCGGAATTCGGCGTCTTCAGGGTCTCCGCTGAAAATCATGTAGCGGCGCTGGGTGGGATTTGCTCGGATTCCTGCGGCTGTTTCAGGACTGAAAATAACCTTGGCGCCATCACGGGCAAGGCGGACACGGGCGTAGCCGTTTGCCTCCAGGGCAATGGCGAAGATGCCGAGACCTTCCAGGGTCTTAAATTGACTGTAGACGAGGCTGGAACCAGGGGCTTCTTCAATGTTCTTATACATGGCCGCATATTTTGGACTGTAATAGGCAAGTTGATTCTGGGGAGAGGCGGCAGGGTCCATACTGAAAAACTCGGCCTTTCGTTCCCGTAATTTTTCCACGGTTTTGAGCACGCGAAGTTCGTAGGGGAGACCACGAAGTTCGTCTATAGCATCGGTGGTGAGGTCTTGTCCCATAACGCCAGCATCTTTTGCAGCCTGTTCGCGAATAATTGCCTCTGTATCAGCACGGACACTGCGGACGGTTGGATCCTCCGCAACTTGTTCTTCTTCTATTTCTTGTAGTACTTGTACATCTTCATTTTGTGCTTCTTGAATATCCGCTTGTTCTTCCACTGGGGCTTGCTCTATAGGAATGATTCGGTCATGATCTTCCATTCCGTATGTGGCAACATCCAGGCTTGCGGCTTTTTCGGCCTCGGCGCTATCGCGTGGAAAAGGACGTGCAATACCACGTGGGAAGGCGAAATTACAGAGTGCGCGACTGCGAAAGCGGTAGCTGGACGCGGCGGTGTCCTTTGCCTGGCTATCGCTCGGCATACCAGTGATTGCGCCCCAGTTGACACTCTCAGAGGCAATTGTTGTACCGGTAGTCTGAGCCTGTGCCTCCGCTGGTTTCCCTGCCACCTTATCCTCTACTTCGCGCTCCTTACGACGTGCCTCTAAGTAGGCGCCAAGCATATGGTCACTCATAGGGATTTTCAATACAATGTCCTTATTAATTGCGGGCATATAATCCTTGCGACCTCCTTTATAGAAACTAATAAGGCCACTCATACGTTTCATGAAAATAAGACTATTTTTCATACGGACGGTGTTTTTATCAACAAAATAGTCCTGAAATGCAGCGGAGTTGACAGGGTAAAGAGGGAGCGCCTTGAAAGTTAGACCGACTGTATCAGGGGTTTGTTTAAGTTCGCGAATAACAGATTCAGCAACGGTTGTAATAGGGGGTGTATTTGGACCTTCATACTCTACGCTTGTTCCATTGCCGGTGGAGTCCGGTATTTTACGGAAGCCGCGCTCAAGGAGAGTTATGAAAATGTCCATCTTCACACCTTTGGTTATACTATAGAAGTCAACGTATGGGTGTTTCTCTAGCACGCCCTTAACTTTTTTCTCGTCCATGAGGGGGATTCTGAATGACGCAGTATGGAAATTGCCATGGAGGATGTTGCCGAGGATGCCGAGTTCTTCAGGGTAGTTCACGACCGGTGTACCACTGAGGGCAATGATTTTGCTGTTGCGGGCTTCACTGAGGAGGCGGTAGATGAGGTAGGCGCGGTCATATTTACGCTCCTTTCCTTCGCGGAGTCGCCATGGTTCCACGGAAATGGGGTCGTATAGGACGGACTGGATAGCGGTGGTCTGGTTTTTTTTCGGTTTCGCGGGGTCAAGGTAGCGTGAGAGACGGTTGCGCATTAGACTGGTAAGATTGTGGACTTCATCTATAATGATGATTGCGTTGTCAAAGAAGGTGGGTTCATTAATGGCGATTTGCTTGAGCTTCTTTTCACTGAGACCGTTGTAGCCAATGAAGGTAATGCTGTTTTGAATCATGTCGTCAATTTGTTGGGCAATTTGGCGCTTTGCTGGATCTTTGAGGCTGGCGTAATTGGATGCTTTTCCTTCGCGCATGTCAGGGACCCAAATGAGTTTTTTCGTTTTTTCGGATTCAATGATTTTTTGGAGGTATGCAGGAGATATGCGAAGTACACTCTTGGCAAAACAATAGACCGACCAGTCTATATTTCCATCCTCGTCTAATAGTTCTAGAGATTGCCAGTGATTCTCTGTGCGGTAGATTTTAAAGCCGCAGAATTTAATTTCACGTATGAAGTTGGCACGGAGAGACACGGGGGTCATAATGATGATTTTGCGGCCGCTTTCACTAAAGAGGGATTCGGCGGCGGCAATGGCGGAACATGTTTTACCGGAACCGAGGCCGTGATAGACAAGTGCGCCGCGAGTGGGACTGTCCAGACGGAAATATTCGCGAATGAATTGCTGGTATTTATTTTCTTGAAAGGTCATCTTTTTACATGCCTCAGGGTCGGCAGGAGGGACCGTTGTAATTTTAAAGTCCGTGAACTTTGTGGGAATGAAATGACTAAAGGAAAAACGGTTGGAGACTTTGAATGGACCGACTGGTTTCTTGATTTTGTATTTATCAAAAGTATCTTTCCCCGTGGATTTCTGTAGTGCTACACTATAGGGTTTGTATTTTTTGGCTATTGGCTTTGGTGTTCTGTCTTCGGTAAGACAATCCGATTTCTTGCGTGGGGGTGCATTTTCTTCCACAACTTTTTTACCGGCTGGCTTTTCTTCCACACTTGATTCACTGTCTGGGGTCTCACTGTAATCATTACTAGATGTATTGGAGTCTGAGTTGGTATTAGATTCAGAGTTGGTGTTGGAGTCATAATCCGAGTTAGAATTAGATTCAGATTCAGAGTCTGAGTCAGGTGCTGGCGGTGGCGGTGGTGGGGCCGTTTTTTTTGGACCAGGTACTTGTACCGCCTGACCAGGTACTGGGACAGGCTGACTAGGAACTTGTACCGCCTCACTCGGCTTCGGTGCCTTACGAACCTGGATAGCACCAAAGAGACTACGTCTAGGGGCAACCGCTGGTTCCGTTGGCTTCGGTGCCTCTGGTGCCTTAGGGACAGGTCTTGAAGCGATTCCCTGTGGCTGTACCGTCGCATTTTGACGTGTTTTTACAGCCTTTGGGATTTTGGCTAAACCAGATGGCTTAGGACCAGCTTGCGGGCCCGTCGGTGGTTTATCATCCATCTTCTAATAAAAGATGATGATAAAAAAGGGTAGTTATACACATCAGCGCCAGCGCAAGAGCAATGCTAACGCCAAACCAGTTCAACCCCTATAGTGCACCATAATAGAGAAGTGCCAGCCGGCTTGCCTGTTGTTCCGCTTCTTTCTTGTTTCGTGCTGTGTACTGGGCGACGACCTTGTCCTTCGTATCCACGACGCCCATTGTGTAGTAGCGGTCATTGACGGGCCCCACTTCTTCAATCAGTCGGTAGCGCGGGCATACATGCCAGTTCGTGTGATAGAATCGCAAGAGCTGGTCCTTATAGTTCTTGTCCTCACGAATGAGCTCGGCAAAGTCAATGTGGGTATCCATTACGGTGGTGAGCCAACGGGAGCATATGTCGTAGGCCTGGGCGTCAGCGCCGGCGTAGAAATACATGGCACCGATCCATGCCTCCAGAATGGACCCGCAAATACGGAGGTTTGTGCGGCCGTGGCAGTAGTCTTCTACGTGTCGGCTGAGGATGAGCCATTGGGGCATGCCCATGGCCTTGGCGATTTCTCCGAGTGTCTTGTTGTTGACGATTTTGATTTTCAGCTTTGTCAAGAACCCTTCTCCCATACCGCGATAGCGTGTAAAGATATAGAGTGCCACAACGGTGCCGAGGATACTGTCTCCGACGAACTCCAGTTCTTCGTTGTGAAATTCTTGGAGGGGAATACAGTCATCTGGCTTCGGTGCGACTTCATAGATGACTTTCTCGGCGTTCTGATTCTCGGGCCGAAAGACGGTGTAGGATTTATGCACACATGCCCGCTTGAAGAGGGTTGTGTCCGTAATGGGAGTCGTGTACCCGTACCGGTTGAGGATGGTGTGAATGGTGTCATCATCTATAATTTTGTTTGCTGGGTTCCACGGATTGTAGAGCTTTTCACCGTCTTCTTGGAGGAGGACATCTGCATTCTTATCATCCATATTGATATTTTTCGTAGTTATACCCTATTACTTACACTATAGGGATTGGTGTTTATGTTGTTGATTGGGGGCTGGGTTTGGTGTCAATTTTTTGGTGTTAGGCTTGAGGGGATGGGTCTGGGTTTGGATTGACCCAAAAAAGAGGTGGGGTTAGTAGATAGAAGCGTTGCCGATGGCTCGTCCAGAAGGAATGGGACGGAAAAAAAAGACGGTAAGTCGCCGCCAGCGGTTATTTCGTGTGGCACAAAAGATATGGATGCAGAAAATGAGGGGTGGAGGGGCCGCATACCAAATTAATGGAGAAGATTATAAGTTGGACTTGAATAAAAAACACAAACGTATTAGTGGTACTTTAGTACCACTAACTTATGGTCGTATTAAAAAAGGATCTATTGATACAAGAAAATATACAAACGAAGAACGCATACAATTTATGTATGATTATCAAATAATTGATAATATATTTTCCAAATTAAAAGATTTTTCAAATTATTTTGCCCCAAAAGATTATATTTCTAATTTTAATAAATTTATCTATGGAGATATGAATGATAATGAAAAAAAAACTTTTGAGAATAATATAAAAAAAATGTTTGATAAATTTAAAGATATAGATGATAAATATTTTGATAACATTTTATCGTTAATAGGGGCATATTATACAACAATTCAAAAAGATAAAAATAATAATGATATAGTTAATGGTAATAGAGATAATATACCATTAACACCAGATGGTAAAATGTCTTCAATTAGTGATATGTTAGAAAGTCTAGTTAATTTATATAGTTATTTTAAACAAAAAAAAGAAGATTTAAAAAAAAAAGAAAAAACATTAGCTGAAAAAACATTATTTAGAGATAAAAAAAATGATATGGGTTATACTGATAAAAACTATGATAGTTTTTTAAAAGCAATTGAAAAAGTTTTAGATTATTCATATGATAATGTTAAATATGATGGAGTCCAGAAATTTGACCCTGCATATTATCAAAATTTAAAAAATATAGCAACCGCAGCAGGAACAGTAGCAGGAACAGTAGCAGGAATAGCAACAACAACAACAACAACAACACCAACACCACCAGCAACACCAGCAACACCAACAGTAACACCAACAGTAACACCAACAGTAACACCAACAGTAACACCAACAGCAACACCAACAGCAACACCAACAGTAACACCAACAGTAATACCAACAGCAACACCAACAGTAACACCAACAGCAACATCACCAACATCAACAGCAACACCACCAGCAGGAACACAACTAGACCCAGTTTTAACTGCTGATTTCACATATGCTGATGATTTAAAGAAATATAAAATCCCTGAAAAGTTTCCGTATGTAAAGCGCACTGTTCCAACATATTCAACTCAAAATAATGGGAGCTGGTATGATTTACCAGAAACCAGAATTCTACGAAATATTCTACGTGCATTATATACTCTAAAGGAATCAGCCCTTGAATCCTCCATAAAAAAACAGCTAAATAAATTATATGACAATATAATTGCAACAGAAACCATTAATCCACAAGAAATAACTAGAATCTTAAATAATATAAATATTACATATGGAATGAATAATACAATTAATCCTATAGTTCAAACAACGATAAACACTATAGGTATGAACTTAGAGATATTGAATGATGAAGGCCAAATTATGAATTATTTAAACTCCAAAAATATTGCCAATGCTACTATAAATGGTATTCCAATTTCTAATTATTATAGATATATAAAAGGTTCTTTTTTAATTGAAGATGCGTCAGTTGCACCACCAGATAAGTTTAAGGAATTTTTAGAAAATATTCGTAAATTACTTGCATTAAATATTTTAACGAAGGAAGATACTACTATAGTGGAAAAAATTCTTAAAGATGCAGAGAAGTCTAAAGTAGTAACTTCTGAAGCGGTTAAGACTGAATTTCAACGGATAAAAGGTGCCTATAAGATAATGAAGGGCGGTTTATTTAAATTTAATAATATTATGAAACAACGCGCGGAGCAGAAGAAACTTAATATGGAAAAGAAGGAGCGTATACAAAAATCAAAAAATGCTGCAAAGGAACTTGATTTTTTAAAAATAATAAATTCAATTCTTGAATACCTTGATACTATACCACTTACAAAAGAAATAGTAGCAGAAACAGGAACATCGGCTGGAACAGCTGGAACATCTGGAACATCAGCTGAAACATCAGCTGGAACATCGGCTGGAACATCTGGAACATCTGGAACATCAGCTGAAACATCAGCTGGAACATCGGCTGGAACATCTGGAACATCAGCTGAAACATCAGCTGGAACATCGGCTGGAACATCGGCTGGAACATCGGCTGGAACATCAGGAACAGATAAAGTAAGTGAAGAATCTAATGGAATATTTTCTAAAATAACTGATATGTTTAAATCATCCGCTTCTGAAAAACCGAGTAACGTTGACACCTCTACGCTCATCAACAATCTATTCTTGACCCCCCTCAGTTTGGGCAAAGAAGGACTCAATATTTTTGGCGCGCGTTATTCTTTCAAGAAAATGAGTGGTTCCAAAAATATTCAGCCGGCAATCTACGGCCCAGAGCGTCTGATTGAGCATTTTATTTTACCAAAAGGTGCAATATATACAGGCAAACTTAAGAATGAACAACAAACTGACCTTTGTAATTTTCTAGAAGTATTTACACCACTCTTTGGCGTAAAAGATCATAATATTACCTCAAAACCTGAGGTAATGTATAATAAATATGAAATAACTGAAAATGCCGAAGATAAAGCGTATGTTATTGAAAAACTCCAGAAGCTAGACAGTGAGTTAAATGAAATGGCTCGCACTATAGGGAATGTGACTGGGCACGTGAAATCATGGCATCTTGTTTTATCTAAGCGCATTGGAGATTATATTAAGTGGATGGGGTCGGCGGCGGGTGGCGCGGAGGGAGTTGTGAAGCATCCGCGACTTGTGGGGGCGTCATGTGGGGAAATTATGAAAGCAGCGGCTACAGCTGAGGCTAAGGCTGCCGCGGAGGCGAGTACACAGACTCCAGAGAACGCGAGTACACAGACAAATGCGGATTTGGATTCAAACTTAGCGGAGCAAAATAAGCATATCCAAGAATTATTAAAGAAAATTCTATTACGTAATGGGAAACCAGGCGAGAAGTTTAATGCGGAGTTTGAAGCATATATGAAGAGCGGTACTAGTACAGAAATAGAAAACTTATTGAAAGCTTTAGGAGATTGCCCAGATGATTGTATTGGGAAAATTGAGGAATTAAGTAAGAGTATTCAGGAATTGAATGCAAGTGTTACTGCTTTACAAAATTCTGCTGGAACTACACCAGGACCTGGAACTACACCAGGACCTGGAGCTACAAATGTAGGAAAGATTGAAAGTCAAATTGCGGATTTAACCACACAATTACAAGATCTTATGGCTCGTCCTGATACAACATCTGAATATGCTGAACAAATTGAAGAATTAAACACACAGATTCAGCAACTTACAGAAACAATAAAGAAAATTCAAGAAACAGATAACACTATAAATGGTATTATTTTTGATACACAATTTATTAATAAATTAACTAAAGAACAATTTGATAAACATATAAAAACTATTGTTGGTCCTTTAATACAAACTACTATTGGACAATGGGTTGCGTCTAATTTAGCAGCTAAAATAAGAGAGCAATTGCCAGTACAACAATCAGGAGAAGCCCCTGAAACCCCATCCAATGGCACATCTGGGCAACCCCCTATTGTTCCACCTATTCAACAGATTGGGGAAGATGTAATTGATGGCATTATGGCACGTCTTAATGAATTAGAAGGAAGAAGACTAGAACCGCAACCTGATGTTAATGGAATTATAGAGGAACAGATTAATGCTCTTCGTACAGAGCTGACAGAAACGATTACAGAACGCTTTCGTTCACTAACATCTACAAATCCAGTTCCAGTGGTGACACCAGCATCAACGCCAGCACTACCTGCGCCAACACCAGGAATTAGTCAAGAGCAATTAACTACTGCAATTAATAATATGAATAGCGCATTAACACAATTAGAAGGAAGACTACGTGGCGAATTTGCAGGACGTAATATTACAGACGATGAACTCACATCAAGAATTCAGCCTATAGTGAATACAATGAGAGATAACATTATAGGGTATATTCAGCAGACTCCACCTGTTGCGCAAACGGGTGTACCTGCCGATGTTCAAGCTGCAATAGAAGAAGCAGTTGCGAATATACCAAACCAAGAACCGATTAACATTGAAGAGATTAAACAACAAATTCGCGAAGAGTTTGGGAAGCGTCTTGATGAAGTTGAAGCAGAAATTCCTGTTCTTAAAGCGAAAAATACTGAACTTGATGGTAAGAAAATGAATAAAAAGGAATATGAAGAACGTATAGGACAATTAACAGGGCAAATTACTGGACTACAAACACAAATTAGTAATATAGAATCTCGGCCTCAGCCTCAGGCTCCGTCTCAAGTTTTTAGACCAGAACTTGTACGTATTGGACAATTTCAACCTATTGAGCGACAAGATACCAGACAATCATCACTACCTCCTATTGCGCCCCCACCTTCTAGAAATATTTCAGTTGGTAGAAGTGAAAGTGCGCAAATAACTATAAATGAAAATAAAATACCAAAAGCATTTCCCCTTTTTTATAAAGAAATGAAAAAATCGGCCACATCTGATATTGATCAAGAATTGAAAACAATTTTTGGTATAACAAGTACAATAAATGAATCTACAAAAAATTTTTATGAATATACAATTAAAGAATTTATTAAAAATTTAAGAAATTTTCGTAATCTATTAGACACCATTAATTTACCAGAAGGAGCAAAAATTAAAATAGATGGGGATGAGAAAGAAACAACAATACGCACAAAAATAGATGGCAAGGAAAATAATAAACCAAAAAATTTCAAAGAACTTTTATCCTATTATTATAATGATTATAAAATAATAGAAAATAAAAAAACCATTATAAAATCAATTAAAAAATTAGTAGATGAGAAAATAAAAAAACATCCAGAATCAATCCCTAAAGTACCAATCAGCGATTTTTCTGACGCGGTAAACCTCAAGAAATTTATGGAAATACAAATGACTCAAATTATATATGGTATCTTTTTAATTTTTACAATATGTTCATCCGTAGGAAATAAATCACGTCAAGAAATTACAGAAATTGTAATTAATCAAATTAAAGAAAATTTTGGAGAAAATATGTTAATTAAATTATTTGGAAGTTCAAATAATAATGATTATTCTATCAGAAAGAATTTAAGTGGAACACATGAAATATCAATATTTCATAATAGACGAGACGAAGTATATGATATTTATAAGAATAATAATAATAATTATTTTATTAATAAAAATGGCGGCAATTTAGAGAAAACAATGGATACAATCCGAAAAGTTTTAATTTATAATATTAAAGAACAAACACCTGTTCTTGGTCTTCCTGAATGGAAAGATAAATCAATAGAAAAAGTTAAAAAACCAAATAAAACACACAAACTTGTAAAAATTCCTGAAGGGTTTGACGAAATGAAAGTTTCTGAAACATATGCATGTAATTACTTTTTAGCATATAAAAATCAAATTGAAAAAGAATTTGGTGAAGATGAACATTGTATAGCGGCACGATCAGAAGGAGTACCACTTTCATTAGATGGTCAATATACTTCAATTTTACCAAGCAGTGGGACTGGTTCTTTTTCAGACCAATTACAAGAACTTCTGCGTAGTCAGGAACAAAAAAGACCGGTATCAGGATTACCAACATTTGTTTCATTACAACCCTATAATCCTACTCAATCTCAAAACCCAACACATAGAATTTCTCCTATATCTGGACTTCCTTTTGGTGCCGTATTGGGAAATAGAAAAAGCGCATTTACACCCAAAACATCTAAAGATCCATTCAAATTAGTAACAGCTATAGAACCATCTAAAGGTGGCGCTCAATCCCCCAACATCTTCCGTCTTCTTGCCTATGCTCAACTTGGCGGTACTGAAGAGGAAGAAGTTGCGGGTATCTTAAAACAAGATGGTGGCCTGAATGCACAAGCTCATTTAATAAAGACATTGATGTCAGCAGACCCAGAATTATAATAATGAGCCAGCGCAGCCGCCTCCGCTTTTAGTCCATCCCCAGTATGCGCATACACCGCCGCACCGACCAACAGCGATTCATACGGCACAGCAGGGTCCATCCCAATAGGCGGAACCCACAATACCGGCTTTCCATCCGCCGCAATCCCAATGAGCTGAGGCTTTGAAGACATTTTCCACGTTTTGATATATATACATCCAAAATATACATATCAATTTTAATCCAAAGATAATTCCTATCGTGTTTCCCCAAAGTCTGCACTACCCCACAAAGTGGGGATGGTCTAAAAGACCAGCAGGGGTTGTGATTTTTATTATTTTTATGGGATCCGGTCCTTTCAAAATATTCATATTACCATTATTTACCCTTTTATTTTTCAAAAATCCCAGACTACATGGCATGTTAGAATGTAATTCAGGACATCGGATCCAGTGCTCTGGCTCCAGCCGGCTGGCAATGTATATCGGTTCCAGAAATCAGAAAAAACAACATCCCATGTTAGAAATCAACATCCCTATGTCCGTTCCAAAGTTGACCCGCGGCGGTATGATTCTGATTGGTGTCCTTGTTGTTGCCCTAGTCTATGTCTATTTCAACTACAACATTCGCGAAGGTTTTGCCCAGCGCGGTGCCATTGAACCTCCGTCGGCGACCCCTGTCGGCACTTTCACTATGTACTACGCCGACTGGTGTGGTCACTGCCAGAAAGTGAAGCCGGTCTTCCAGGAACTCGTGAGCCAGAGCCCCATTTTGGTCGGTGGGCGCACTATTACCATTGCCATGGTCAGCCCCGAAAAAGAGCCTGCTAAGGCGGAGGGTGTAGACATCCAGGGCTACCCCACGTTCATCTATAAGGATGCGGCGGGTAGTTCCAAGCCCTACAATGGCGACCGCTCCATGGATGGCTTTATGGAATTCCTGAAGATTCAGGCCAAGGCGGCTTAAAGACGCCGGCCAAGGCGGCTTAAAGACGCCGGCCAAGGC
>JACCDX010184323.1_pt1 | contig 108935 bp, 95 predicted proteins | sample 7449681 | NCBI WGS metagenome assembly JACCDX01 (sample SAMN15323450, study PRJNA562643) | freshwater metagenome | isolation source: river surface water | place: USA:Blue River Watershed | collected 2017-08-18
ACCACAACCGGCACGCCCAGTTTGCCTGAGAGGTGTTCGCCATAGCTACGTGCCAACGCATCGGTCAAACCGCCAGGGGGAAAGGCGACCACGATGCGAATGGTTTTTGTGGGCCATTTTGCCGTTTGCGCCCACGAAGAAGTCAACCCAACACTGGCCATGAGAGCGCCAGTGATCAATACAGCTTGTTGGAAAAAATGGCGACGGCGGGAAATCTTGGTCATGTTGGCTTGTCGTGTGAGTGAGTAAAGCTCACAGTCTAGGCAAGACATGCCGAGGGCTGGCCTAGGGTTTCAACCCATCACAAGCAACAAAAGAAAAAAGTCTTGCAAATCAATGACTTGCAAGACTTCTGGTGTGATGGCTTAGTGGACGAGCCACTCATACTTAAAGGAATAATCCTTCAATTCTAGGCAATTTAAGGGTTTCTGGCAATCACATGTAGTAAAAACATATGATGAATGGTGCAACAGATAATGCCACCAAAACCTTTCCGACCATAACATTTAGAACTTAAACACATAACCTATTTCGCGTTGTTAACAGTTCCAAAAGATGTTCAACACGTTCTTGGGAAGAAACGATTTTTTAAAACAACCGGAACGTCCGATCTGAGAATCGCACAAGCAAAAGCAGATCTTTTCGTTACTCAATGGAAAGCAGAGATTGCGACTGCAAGCCAGAAAGCGGACGACCCAATCATCAACTCAGCGCTTGAATTGAACAAAATATTCAACTCTTCACCAAGAGAGCTGGCCGGTAATCGACCCTTAAAATCAAAGGCGTGAGAAGTAGAATTTTTTCCAATGAAAGAGGTTCTATATGAAGAGATCAAAGTTCAGAGACAGCCAGAGTTTGGATTTTCAATGCTGATCTGAAAATACTCATTAGGTTCGATACCGTATCCCCCTTGAAGTTCAGAACGATATCTTTGGATATCTCACTAAGTTGAAATACGACTTTGCCACTTGTAGGCGATCCATCTGCAAAGTCAGATGCCGAAAATGGATTGCTACTCGTTCCATACACACACTAATCTATTGATTATTCCGTGGCAGGCGCTTTATCCAGGGCGACTATATACGTCAGCTGTGTCACTCCAGCGTTACCCTCCTAAACAGATGGGTCAGCTGGAAAACTTAAATAAACGGTCGGCATGTTGTTATTGCCCTGACTAATCAAATCACTAACAAGCTTAGATGCATTTATGATTACACCTTGCAATATCGCATCAGGCTGATTAACCCAATATAATATTAAATTATTTCCATCATCACTCGCCATTAACGGCCGAACTTGGTTTACGTTGTTTATGTTAATCAAATAATCGTTAGAAGTCATTGATCCATCACTTGCAAGTGATCTAATATGAACATTTGTCTTTGAGTCTTCACTTATATCTTGCCAAGCAACTGCCCACCCCCCCTCTTGCAACGCTGCAATTGAGGGTTCAGTAATGGTACCACTTCTCCCCCCTGACACCACATCCGATTCATTTATCTTAAATAAGTCCTTTAACACACCTCCCGATGAGTTATATATTAACCCATACTCAACTTGGGATTGTGGATCATTGTATGTGACTAATAAATTAGCACCAGACCAATTCAGATCAAAGAATTCGGTACCATTTCCAATATCAATAGTATTTAAATTATTTAAGTCAGTAAGATCACCCAATAACAACTTAAGGTGACCACTTTCAGTATGATACAACATAGCCAATTTACCGTCATTGCTAACTGACAATTTAGGCTCCGAAACTCTATCCGTACTTTCCGTAACAACTGTTGCAGTACTTATCCGCTCATAACTTTTATTAAAAACAGATAAATATATTCCATTTCTTTCATAGCCTCCCGAAATAAGATTTGCAAGAACGATACCACCAGATGGTAATGCTGAGAGTTTCTGACCTATGTAAAGCGACGGGTTAGGTGTAGCCATACTTACAGATTTGACCATTACACCAGATTTATCATAGACATAAAAATTCGGATAACCAGAGTAATTTGCTATGACAATATTTCCGTTCTCATCTACCACCATATCAGACACGGATCTATTATAAAAATTTTCAGCAATACTAATGCCATCTTTGCCAACTATCAGTATCTCTGTATCGCCAACAATACCGCCAGTGCCAAGTGCAAGTACATAGCTTTCATCTTTCAATATTGAAATTGCGGAGTGAGTATAGTTTATGTTACTTAACGAAATTTTTCGCAGCTCATTATAATAATCATTTGGCAGATTTTTTATTAAGTTACCATTATTACTTTTCAAAACCACGTCATCTGACGAAGCTGAACTTACAACTTCATCATATCCCGCCAAATCTTTATAAATAGCCTTTACGCTTATATGTTTGCCCAAATATGCATCAGTTAACAACAACTGATCGCTGTTAAACCCTTCCAGTTTTTCATCTTCTACATACCACTGGTATATCATTCCTGCGCTAGAAATTCCATTACCATCCACAATGTTATTTGTCACAGTCAACTTCTCACCTGAGATCATTTTTCCACCTATCTTTATCCCTCCAGTCGGAGAAATATTTTCAGGTCTGAAATTCGTTATATTAGATATTGATTTTTGTGTATTACTAAGCTTTGCGGTAGCTCCAATTTCATCAAGTTTCCGCCTTGAATCCTCGGAAAAGGACGATAACTGACTATTTTTCAATTTTGACAATTTTTCAGCAGTTATTCCTTCAACCTGATCAGCACCTAGCGATCCGATTTGATTCTCTGTAAATGCTCTGAGTTGAGCGACACTGAGTCCCTTTATTAAAGCCGACGAAACCTGAGATAACTGCGTTGATGTTAAATTTTTTATTTGATTTTGTGTTAATGCAGTAATTTGATCCTCAGCGAATGAACTCAATTGATTTGCTTGCATTGTAGACAAATGCGATTGGTCAATTTTAGAAATTTGATTTCTTGATAGACTACTTACTATTTCAGAATCAAGTTGCGAAAAAACATCCGTACTTATTGAATTAATTTTTTTTGATGAGATTTCTTGTATTTGCTTGCTATCCAAGGCATTAATCTGCACCAAAGTCATTGAATTTAGCTGCTCTGATTTCAATACAGAAAAATCTTTTACCTCAATAGACTGCACTTGTTCAACACTCATACCCTTAATTTGATCGGTAGTGAGCGCACTTATTTGTACAGCTGACAAGTCAGCAATCTGATCCGTACTCAAAGATGCTAATTGATCTAAGGTTAATGACTTAGCATCTATACTCCTTAATTTTTTTCCATGCAAAGTTGAAAGTTGATCTGAATTTAAGTTTATTAATTGATTGACCGACAATAATCCAAGCTGAGTTACTGACAAAGCCTCAAATGAATTCTTGTTCAGTGAATTTAGAAAATTGCCACTCAAGTTGGATATAAATTTTGAATTTATAGCAGAAATCTGGAGCTTAGTGATTTTTGATATTTGCTCCTGATTCAAGTTGCCCAAGAAGTCTTGGGATTCAGCAAATGCTGACGGGTGAATTCTAGCTATCACATCTGGATTAATTGATCCTATGACTGCGGCACCCATCTTTTTAATAGTATTGCTATTGAATACGATAGTAGATCCATTATTAGCCTCCATTTTCGAAATAAATTCTGTAGAAATTTTCTTGGCATTTTTTTCAATATAAAAAGCAAGCTCCTCAAAACCAATAGAGTTGATACTATCTAAATCTAATTGATTGATTTTATTAACTTCAAGTCCTGCCATTTGAGTTTTTGTCAGTTCTTGAAACCATGAATTATTCAATTTTATAAATTTTTCCTCTTGTATGGAGTTAATTTGCTTAGAACTGAGATACTTTATATTTTTATCAGCAAAGGCATTCAGTTGATCAATGTCTAGTGCACTCATTTGATCTTCTGTGAGCGCAATTATTTCCTCTTTCGTTAAAGAATATATTTGATTCGCAGTTAATTTCTTGATATCAGATGTCTCAATACTTTTTATTTGCCTTGATGAAAAAGCACTTATTTGATTCGTTGTTAACGCCGCTATTTGATCGCCAATTAGAGCCACAATTTGATCTGTACTTAATTGAGATATTTGAGGTTTAGTTAAATTTTGAATTGCCTCAGTCGATATTTGCTGCAACTGCTCATTGCTAATATTCCTAATTTTCTTTGGTTCTATTTTAGAAATTCTATCTGCCGTTAATTCCTTATCTGCAATTTGTGACTTTTGTGGCGCAGCAGCCGACATACCCCTATTCGCAGAGTATATATAGCTCGAATTTATAGATTCACGCAGTGTCACATGTTTTTCCTCAATTTGCCTAATCGACAGATTTCCCCTTTTCTTAATATGTAAACATTTTAAGACGGTGCTAGAAAGTTCTAAGTCCTGAACAGTTGCCTTTTCTCAATTCATGTCTCACCATCCACGCGCCACCTTAACTTCTAGATGGATTCATGTCTCTTATCGGTTACGCCCGTGTCGCTTCATGGGGTCATTCTCAAGAGGCTCAACTAGAGAAGTTGTCTCACTGCGATCTTGTCTTTAAGGGGAAGCAGTCAGCGCGAACCGATGATCGTGAACAACTTCAGAAATGTCTCGACTACCTTTGTGAGGGTGACTACTTTAATCTTCACAAAACTTGATCGACTTGCACGATTTACAAGGGATCTGTTGAACATGATGCAAAGGCTGGTGTCCTCTGGTAACAAGTTGCAGGTGTTGGATCAGCAAATAGACTCATCAACACTAACTGGCATGCTTCTATTCACGATGCTTGGTGCAATCGCAACTTTTGAAAACGATTTACGAAAAGATCGTCAGATGCAGGGCATAGATCTTGCGTAGCGCAAAGGAATCAAGTTTGGACGCAAGAGATCTCTATCGGCGGAACAGCTCCAAGAAGTACTCTTAAAACGATCAGAAGGAATAAAAGTAGTTGATTTGATAGCTGAAATATGGACTTAGCAAAGCATCTATCTATAGGGCTCTAGGGCGCGTCAATCAAGTTCAAAATTGAACTTTTAAACATGTGATAGATGCGTTTGATCTAAAAGTAAAAAACCCTTGTAAATCTATGACTTACAAGGGTTTCCGTGCTTTGGCGGAGTGGACGGGGCTCGAACCCGCGACCCCCGGCGTGACAGGCCGGTATTCTAACCAACTGAACTACCACTCCGCGTGGTTGCTGCGTTTGCTTTGTGCTTTTGACACAAAGCCAAGTGCAGCAAAACTTGGCGACCCTACGGGGATTCGAACCCCGGTACTCACCGTGAAAGGGTGATGTCCTAGGCCTCTAGACGATAGGGTCAAAACCTGTGGACTAAACCAACTCGACGCCTTGTTTGGTGGAGGTAAGCGGGATCGAACCGCTGACCTCTTGCATGCCATGCAAGCGCTCTCCCAGCTGAGCTATACCCCCATTGGGTGTCGAGCCGCAAAGTATAACCAAATTTTCAAGCGGTCTTGAGACGCGCTAAAACTTTTTCCAAGCCACACAAATGCAGCACCGCATCGACAGATGGCGTTTGCGGCGTGCCCATCACCAACACCCGAACAGGCATGGCCAGTTGTGGCATCTTCAAGCTCTTTTCTGCCAGCACTTCTTTGATGGCGGCGCTGATGCCCAACACACCCCAGTCGCCCAAAGCACTCAGCTTGTTAGCCAGGAGCTGCAATGCAGGCTTCACGTCATCGGTGACGTGCTTGGCCAGGTCTTCTGCGCTGGGGTGCACATCCGCGTAAAACGCTGCCGCCCAATGGGCCAGGGCCACGGTGGTGTCGCAGCGGTCTTTGAACAAACCGCAAATGGCTGGCAATCGGTCATCTGAATGAATACCTTTCAAGGCCAACTGCGCCTGCACCAAGGGTGCCAGGGCATCGTCACCCATGGTTTTCAGATGTTGGGCGTTCACCCAGCGCAATTTGGTTTCGTCAAACTGCGCAGCACTCTTGCCCAAGTGGTCCAAGTTGAACCACTGCACAAACTGTTCTCTGCTGAAGATTTCATCATCACCATGGCTCCAGCCCAAACGTGCCAGGTAGTTCACCATGGCCTCGGGCAAAAAGCCTTCGTCACGGAACTGCGTGACCGGCTTGGCACCGGTGCGCTTGCTCAGTTTGTCACCCTGCTCGTTGAGCACAGTCGGCAAGTGCGCATAGACAGGTGGTGGGTAACCCAGGGCGTTGAAGATGTGCAGCTGCCTGGGCGTATTGTTCACGTGGTCATCGCCGCGAATGACATGGGTGATGGCCATGTCGATGTCATCCACCACCACGCAAAAGTTGTAGGTGGGCGTGCCATCAGGGCGGGCAATGACCAGGTCGTCCAGCTCGGTATTGCTGATCTCGATGCGCCCTTTCACTTTGTCGTCCCAAGCGATCACGCCACTCAGAGGTGTTTTGAAGCGCAACACGGGCTGCACACCCTCAGGAATGGCAGGCAAGACCTTACCCTCTTCGGGCCGCCAAGTGCCGTCGTAACGGGGTTTTTCTTTGGCCGCCATTTGACGCTCACGCAATGCATCCAGTTCGGCCACGCTCATGTAGCAGGGGTACACATGCCCTTTGGCTTGCAACTGCAACAGCACTTCTTTGTAGCGGTCCATGCGCTGCATTTGGTAGAAGGGGCCCTCGTCATGGTTCAAGCCCAGCCAGGCCATGCCCTCCAAGATGACATCCACCGAAGCTTGCGTGGAACGCTCCACATCGGTGTCTTCAATACGCAGGATGAACTGCCCACCGGTGGCGCGGGCGAAAGCCCAAGGGTAAAGCGCTGAGCGGATGTTGCCCAGGTGAATAAAGCCCGTGGGTGACGGGGCAAATCGGGTTCTGGTGTTCATGCGAGTCCGCGTAACAAATCGTTTTTCATGTCGTCCACATGCTCCAAGCCCACCGCCACGCGAATGAGGCCCTGACCGATGCCCGCCGCTTGGCGCTGGTCTTCAGACAGCTTGCCGTGCGAGGTGCTGGCGGGGTGGGTGAGCAGTGTTTTGGTGTCGCCCAAGTTGGTGCAAAGCGACATCACCTGCAAACTGTCGAGCACATGAAAGGCCTTTTGACGGGCCTGCAAAGGGTCGCTGGCTTTCACGTCAAAAGACAGCACCGCGCCGCCCATGTTCGACATTTGGCGCATGGACAGGTCATGCTGGGGATGGCTTTTCAAACCTGGGTAATACACACGTGACACCGCAGGGTGCGTTTCCAACCAAGCCGCCAATTCATGCGCTTTGGCACTCTGTGCGCGCATGCGGATGTCCAAGGTTTCCAAGCCCTTGAGAACCACCCAGGCGTTGAAGGGCGCCAGCACCATGCCGGCGTTTTTCATCACCGGTAAAAACTTGCTCAGCACCAGGTCCTCACTGGCGCACAAGGCCCCCGCCATCACGCGCCCCTGCCCGTCCAGGTATTTGGTGCCGGAGTGCATCACGATGTCGCCGCCTATGTCCATGGGTTTTTGCAGGATGGGCGTGGCAAAGCAGTTGTCCACACACAGCAATGCATCAGCGTTGTGCGCCAATTCGGCCAAAGCAGCGATATCGCACACATCGGTGAGTGGGTTGGTGGGTGTCTCGGCAAACAGCAGTTTGGTATTGGGCCGTATGGCGGCTTTCCAAGCGGCCAAATCGGTTTGCGGCACCATGGTGGACTCGACGCCAAAGCGTGCGAATTCCGAGCCAATCAGCTTGATGGTCGAGCCAAACATGGACTGCGAAAACACCACATGGTCACCCGCTTTGAGCAAGCTGAACAGCATCAGCATGATGGACGACATGCCACTCGATGTGGCAATCGCTGCCTCGCTGCCCTCGAGCGCAGCCAAACGCATCTCGAAACTGCTGACCGTGGGGTTGCCTGCGCGGCCATAGGTGTAGCCCTCTTCTTCACCCGAAAACTTGTCTGCGGACACCTGTGCCGAGGGCTGCACGTAGCCGCTGGTCAGGTACAAGGCCTCGGAGTTTTCACCATACTGGCTGCGCTCAGAGGCCAAGCGTACCGCCAATGTTTCAGGGTGGAGGTTGTCAGGCAAGGGAATCTGGCTCATGAGGGCTCACTCGGAATGGTTGGGCAGTGCGAGTCGGGAATTGTCCGCACCATCTTCTTCGGCACCCACGCGCTGCTGGTTCAGGCGAGTGATGTCATCGACGGTGACGTCGCCCGTGATGTAAATGCCATCAAAACAAGATGCATCAAAACCGTTCAAGCTGGGTGAACCAGGCAAGGCAGCGCGTTTGACCGCGTCCAACATGGGTGCAATGTCTTGGTAAATCAAGGCATCACAACCGATGATTTCACGCACCTCTTCCACGCTGCGGTTGTGCGCGACGAGTTCCTCGGGTGTGGGCATGTCAATGCCATACACATTGGGGAAACGCACCGGTGGCGCGGCACTGGCCAGATACACCTTGCGGGCTCCCGCATCACGGGCCATTTGCACGATCTCGCGGCTGGTGGTGCCACGCACGATCGAGTCATCTACCAACAGCACATTGCGACCCTTGAACTCGCTCACGATCACATTGAGTTTTTGGCGCACCGATTTTTTGCGCACAGCTTGACCGGGCATGATGAAGGTGCGGCCCACATAACGGTTTTTTACAAACCCTTCGCGGTAAGGCTTGCCCAACAAATGCGCCAACTCGGTGGCACTGGGGCGGCTCGACTCCGGAATGGGAATCACGACATCAATCTCGGAAGGTGGCACGGTGGACACCACCCGCTTGGCCAAGGTCTCGCCCAAGTTCAACCGCGCTTGGTAGACCGAAATGCCGTCCATGGTGGAATCGGGTCGCGCCAAATACACATACTCAAAAATGCAAGGCATGAGATGGTGCTGGGCGGCACATTGCTCGGCGTGCAAATGCCCTTTCATGTCAATGAAGATGGCTTCACCTGGCGCCACATCCCGCACAAACGTGTGGCCTGTGCCTTCTAAGGCCACCGACTCGCTGCCCACCATCCAGGTGCCATCTGCACCCTGCCCCAAACACAGGGGGCGAATGCCAAAAGGATCGCGAAACGCCAGCAAACCATGTCCCGCGATCATGGCCACCACGGCATAAGAGCCTTTCACGCGGTGATGCACGCCGCGCACCGCGGCAAACACATCGGCGGGTGCCAGCACCACGCCACGGGTGGTTTTTTCCAGTTCATGCGCCAACACATTCAGCAACACTTCGGAATCACTTTCGGTGTTGATATGGCGATGGTCGGTGGAAAACAATTCAGCCTTCAAGGCGTGCGCATTGGTGAGGTTGCCGTTGTGCACCATCACCAAACCAAACGGGGCATTGACATAAAACGGCTGGGCTTCTTCCTCGCTGAACGCATTGCCTGCGGTGGGGTAACGCACCTGCCCCAGCCCGACGTTGCCCGGCAGGGCGCGCATGTTGCGGGTGCGGAACACGTCGCGCACCATGCCTTTGGCCTTGTGCATGAAAAATTTGTGGTCCAGCTGCGTGACGATGCCCGCCGCATCTTGACCCCTGTGCTGTAGCAGCAACAAGGCGTCGTAAATCAACTGGTTCACACTGCTTTGGCTCACCACGCCCACAATGCCGCACATCAGGACACCAACCTTTCAAATGGCGCTGGCAAAACGGGCTTGAAGAACAACACGCCCCAATCTGCCAACTGCGCTACCCAAGAATTCATCCATGCCGAGGAGGTTTTGGCAGGCGTCAAACCCACCACCACCGACAAGGCCATGAGGGCAATGCCCCCTCGCAACACACCAAACAAGCCGCCCATGAATCGGTCGAGCAGGCCCAGACCGACAACAGATACCAGTCCTCTGAGGAGCAGGGACAGCAGCCTCATCACCAGCCACACACCCAAAAACACCAGCACCCAGGCCAGCGCATAACGACCTTTGTCGCCCCAATCCGTCAGGGGCAAGTCAAGGGCCAAAGCTGCAGCGTATTTCGACGACAGCACAAAACCCAACAACCAAGCAAGCAGTGACAAGGTTTCCAGAATCACGCCGCGCCACAAGCCCAACACGCAGGAAAAAGCCAGAATCGCCAACAAGGCCCAATCCAAAGCGCTCATGCCTTAGAGCGTCAGCACAGCGGCCGTGATGTTGAGCGCTTTGATTTTTTTGACTGTCTTCTCAGCCTCGGCCTTGTTGTCAAAAGGACCCACACGCACCCTGGTTCGTTTGCCGTCCTTGGTCTGCGCGACATGGATGTACGTCTTGAAACCGGCTTTTTCGAGCTTGGCACGCACTTCACGGACCTTGGCTTCGTCACTGAAGGCGCCAACCTGCACCACAAAGCGCGCCTCGTCCTCGGTTTTGGTGTCAGTGGTTTGCGAAGATGCAGGCTTGGCTTCTTCTTTGGTGTCAGTTTTTTTCGTTTCAACCGCCTTGGGGGCATCCACCACAACCTCTTCTTTGGCGGCAGGCTCAGGCGCTTGCGATGCAGGCAATTTCACATCGTCAGGCACGGGGGGCTTGACAGCAAGCGCGGGCTGTTGGGGCGCTTGGCTGGGGCGAACCGCTTCACGATCAGGCATCTCGATGCGAATATCCGATGAGACTTCGCGAGGTTTGGTGTCAAACACCATGGGAAAGCCAATCACCGCGATCAACACCAAAATGGTCGCACCAATCAAGCGGTGCCGGGCGCGTTGACGCAGCACATCCATGCTTTCGTTGTCATCGGATTCAGGGGCGCGGTCCTCGGCGGAGGAGCTGGATTTGGAACGTGACTTGAAAAAGGCCATTGACAGAGGTTCAGGTGGGCTTCAGGTGGGCACTCAGTTGGGCTATTGGGCCGTTAAACGACCAGGAATTCCTTGCTGAAGAACCCCGCCAACGGTGAAGAACGATCCAAAAACGACAATTCTATCAGCGGGGTCTGCCTGCAAAAGCGCTTGCGCCAAGGCTTCAGACGGGCCACTGAACTCAAACGCTTGGGCTTGATCACTGGGGTTTTGTGCCCGCCATGCGGCATGCAACTGGGCAGCGCTGGCCGCTCGGGGGGTGGGCAAATCGCAAAAATACCATCGCTCGACCAGCGGCATCAGACGTTTGAAAAGCCCACCCAAGTCCTTGTCAAGCATGGCACCCACCACCGCATGGGTGACGGGGTGGTAGCCCATGGCATCCAAGTTGTGCGCCAGCGCGGCTGCTGCGTGGGGGTTGTGCGCCACATCCAGCACGATGGCGGGCTGTCCGGGCAAGATTTGAAAACGGCCGGGCCACTCCACCAATGAGAGCCCCAGTCGGATGGCTTGGGCCGTCACAGGCAAACGGGTTCGCAACAGCTCAAGTGCAGCCAACACACCTGCGGCATTGAGCAATTGGTTAGCACCACGCAAGGCGGGGTAGGCCAAACCGCTGTAAGTGCGGCCACGGCCCTTCCACGTCCATTGCTGGGCGTCACCTGCAAACTGAAAATCCACACCCACTCGCCAGATTTCCGCATTCAAACTGTGGGCATGCGCCAGCACCGATGCCGGCGGTGCAGGGTCACACACCACCACAGGGCGATCGGCACGCATGATGCCCGCCTTTTCAAACCCAATGGCCTCTCGGGTGCTGCCCAACAATTCCGTGTGGTCCAAATCAATGCTGGTGATGATGGCGCAGTCGGTGTCGATCAGATTGACCGCGTCCAGTCGACCGCCCAAACCCACCTCCAGAATCACCACATCCAAGCCAGCAGCGGCCAGGCAACTGAACAGCGCCAAACTGGTGAATTCGAAATAGCTGAGGGAAATGTCACCACGTGCATCCTCAACCCGCTTGAAATGGGGTGCCAAATCAGTGGCCAGTGCGGATTTGCCCTGCAAGCGACAACGTTCTTCAAAATGAACCAAGTGGGGCGAGGTGTAGAGCCCCGTTTTGTAGCCTGCTTGCCTGAGCACCGACTCCAGCATGGCGCATGTAGAACCTTTGCCATTGGTGCCTGCCACCGTGATCACCGGGCAGTCAAAGGTCAAATGCATGCGTCGGGCCACTTGACCCACCCGGTCCAAGCCCATGTCAATGGTTTTCGGGTGCAGTTGCTCGCAATGGGCGAGCCAGTCTTGTAAATTCATCCGAGAATTGTCACCGATCCAAGTCCTGCAGCATGCCCCCCAGTCAACCGGGATATCTGACTGGGCGTTAGGCTTGGGTCTGCAACAGGAGTCCTCCATGACACGTTTTATCGTTTTGATCTGCTGTTCCATCGCCAGCCTGGCCCAAGCTCAGGAGGTGGCGCGCGTCATTTCCTCCACCCCCATCATCCAGCAAGTCGCTGTACCTCGCCAGGTTTGCAGCCACCAGCAAGTGGCCGTGCAAGCACCCAAATCCGGCGCAGGGGCAGCCATGGGTGCCATTGCAGGCGGCGCCATTGGCAACAGCATAGGTCGTGGCGAAGGCAACGCTTTGGCCACAGCCATTGGTATTTTTGGAGGCGCCATCTTGGGCAACAAAATAGAAGGCAGCCCCAGCCCGGAAGTTCGCCAAGTGCAGTCGTGCAGCACCCAAAACTTTTACGAAAGCCGCGCAGTGGCCTACAACGTGGTGTATGAATACGCGGGCAAACAATACAGTGTGCAAATGCCGCAAGACCCAGGTCCCACAGTCCGATTGCAAATCACCCCTGTCATCACCAGCACACCCCCGCCACCGCCACCCGTCATTCCCCTGCCTGCCCAGCACATGGTGCCTCCACCAGGCTCTGCGCCGGTCATGTGAATCAACAAGCCGCTGTCCACAGCGGCTTTTTTCTGAGAGCGAAGTGCATTGACCTAGAATCGCGCCTTTGATTTTTCACTGGTGCCTCTCATGCGCAAAACACCGCCAACCACTGGCAAAACCCAAGCCCCACAACGTGTTGTTCTGGCCTACTCTGGCGGTTTGGACACCTCGATCATCCTGAAATGGCTGCAAGACGAGTACCACTGCGAAGTGGTCACCTTCACCGCCGACATTGGCCAAGGCGAGGAAATTGAGCCTGCACGTGCCAAGGCCATCAAGATGGGCATCAAGCCCAGCAACATCTTCATCGAAGACCTGCGCGAAGAATTTGTGCGCGACTTTGTGTTCCCCATGTTCCGCGCCAATGCACTGTACGAAGGCGAATACCTGTTGGGCACCTCGATTGCCCGCCCCTTGATCGCCAAGCGTTTGGTGGAGATCGCCCGCAAAACCAAGGCCGACGCCATCAGCCATGGCGCGACCGGCAAGGGCAACGACCAGGTGCGTTTCGAGTTGGGCGCTTACGCCCTGATGCCCAATGTGAAGATCATCGCGCCGTGGCGTGAATGGGATTTGCTCTCGCGCGAAAAACTCATGCGCTATGCCGACCAGCACGGCATTCCTGTGGATGGTGCCAAGCGCAAAGGCCCCCCACCCTACTCCATGGACGCCAACTTGCTGCACATCAGCTACGAAGGCGGCATCTTGGAAGACCCCAACTACGCGCCGGACGACAGCATGTGGCGCTTGACGGTCAGCCCTGAAAAAGCGCCCAACAAACCCCAAGTCATTGAGTTGACCTACAAACACGGCGACGTGGTGGCGATTGACGGTGTGCGCATGAGCCCCGCCAAGGTGCTGACCCACTTGAACACCTTGGGTGGCAAGCACGGCATCGGCCGCTTGGACAAAGTGGAAAACCGCTATGTCGGCATGAAGAGCCGTGGTTGCTATGAAACCCCGGGCGGCACCATTTTGTTGGCAGGTCACCGCGCCATCGAGTCCATCACCCTGGACCGCGAAGTGCTGGCCCTCAAAGAAGACCTGATGCCACGCTACGCCCGTTTGGTTTACAACGGTTATTGGTTCAGCCCCGAGCGTGAATTGCTGCAAGGCTTGATCGACGCCTCTCAAGCTACTGCCAACGGCAAGGTCCGCTTGAAGCTCTACAAAGGCACCATCATGTGCGTGGGCCGCGAGAGCAAAACCGATAGCCTGTTTGACACCCGCATCGCCACCTTTGACGACGATGGCGGCGCTTACAACCAAGCCGACGCAGGTGGGTTCATCAAGCTCAATGCCTTGCGCATGCGCATTGCGGGCAATCTGAAAAATGAACGGGCTGCGCGTGCGGCCAAAACTCCTGTGCGCAAAACCACAGCCAAAAAGAAAGCATGACCATGGTGACCGAACAAATCCAAGGCGGCAGCGTCGCCACCAAAGCCAATGTGTATTTCGATGGCAAATGTGTCAGCCACACAGTGACCCTGGCCAATGGCGAGAAAAAGTCTGTGGGTGTGGTGCTGGCATCAACCCTGACCTTCAACACCGCTGCCGCAGAAATCATGGAATGCGTGGCGGGTGCTTGCGAGTACAAGTTGGCTGGCTCAGATGCTTGGCAGCACGCTGGTCCTGGCGACAAATTCAATGTGGCTGCCAACTCTTCGTTTGAGATCAAGGTGGCAGAGGCTTACCACTACATCTGCCATTTCGGCTGATTGCTTCGCTGCGCTCGCAATGGCATCGTCACTGCGAGGAGCGAAGCGACGCGGCAGTCTGGATTACTTCGTTTGTTTGAAGCCGGTCTGCCTCTATAAAGTTCTAGCATAAAATAAGTATAACTATATATAACATGGTAGAACATGGACCCCATTAAAAATCCTTTTTCACCCGGAGCGGGATCGCCTCCACCAGAATTAGCAGGTCGTGCGCCGGTTCTAGAGCAAGCGCGCATTCTGTTGGGGCGAGTGCTGAGCGGCAAACCGGAAAAAAGTCTGATGCTGACAGGCTTACGCGGCGTCGGTAAAACTGTATTGCTCAATGAAGTCAGGCGCATGGCTCAGGAAGCGGGTTACCGGACGGTGCTTGTGGAAGCACATGAGGACAAGGCTCTTGGCCCACTGATTGCAGCCCCACTGAAAACAGTTTTTTTTGAACTTGATCGAATTGCTCTGGCTGGCGATCGTGTCAAGCGTGGGTTGCGCGTACTGAGGAGTTTCTTGGGCGGCATGAAAGTGAAAGTAGGTGAATTTGAAATTGGCTTAGATATTGAACCTGAAACCGGTGCTGCGGACAGCGGGGATATCGAAATCGATTTCCCCAATCTATTAGAAGCACTAGGTGAAGCGGCCAAGGAAAAAAAGACGGCGGTTGCCCTCTTGATTGACGAGATTCAGTACCTGAGCCAGAAAGAACTAGGGGCGATCATCATGGGTATGCACCGCATGCAGCAGCGACAGTTGCCTGTGGTGTTGCTAGGGGCGGGCTTACCAGTGCTGCCAGGCTTGGCTGGAGAATCAAAGTCTTACGCAGAACGGCTATTCGCATTTCCCGATGTAGGGGCACTATCCCTAGCCGACTCCAACAAAGCCATCTGCGAACCTGCAGCGGCCGAAGGTGTAGAAATTAGTGATCTGGTATTGGCTGAGACATTTCGCCTAACCAAAGGCTACCCTTACTTCATACAAGAATGGGGTTACCAAATTTGGAATCTGGCACAGTCTAGTCCTATTGAACTTGGCATCGTTCAAGCAGCCGCAGATTCTGTCATTCAACGGTTGGATCAAAACTTTTTCCGGGTGCGCTTTGACCGACTGACGCCTTCAGAAAAGAGTTTCTTGCGCGCAATGGCTGAACTGGGATCTGGTGCGATTCGTTCTGGTGATATTGCCAATTACTTGGGCGTCAAAGTCAACAGCATCGGTCCAGTCAGGGCCAAGTTGATCAAGAAAGGAATGATTTACAGCCCCGCCTATGGAGACATCGCCTTCACAGTGCCGCTGTTTGATGAGTTCATGAAACGCGCAATGCCGTCACTGCGAGGAGAGTAGCGACGCGGCAGTCAGGCCAGCAACTCGGCCTTGGCCTGGGCAAACTCTTGCTTGAGCTGCGCCACCAACTCCGCCGTGGTCTGCACCTTGGTGATCGCGCCAATGCCCTGACCGCAACCCCAAATATCTTTCCACGCTTTGGTCTTGTCACCACCAAAGTCCATCTTGCTGGGGTCGCTCTCGGGCAAATGCTCGGGATCCATGCCGGCATTGCGGATAGAAGGGGCCAAGTAGTTGCCATGCACACCGGTGAACAGGTTGCTGTAGACGATGTCGTCCGAGTTGCTGTCGACGATGCACTGCTTGTACTCGTCGCTGGCCCGTGCTTCCTCGGTGGCAATGAAAGCTGAGCCCATGTAGGCGAAGTCGGCACCCATGGCGAGTGAGGCCAATATGGCGCGGCCACTGGCAATCGAACCACTCAGGGCCAAGGGGCCGTCAAACCATTGGCGAATTTCTTGCACCAAGGCAAACGGGCTTTTCACACCCGCATGACCGCCCGCACCTGCTGCCACAGCAACCAGGCCGTCTGCGCCTTTTTCAATCGCCTTGTGGGCAAACTTGTTGTTGATGATGTCGTGCAACACCACGCCGCCATAGCTGTGCGCGGCTTGGTTGATTTCTTCACGCGCCCCCAGCGAGGTGATGATGATCGGCACCTTGTACTTGACGCACATGGCCATGTCTTCTTCCAAACGCACATTGCTCTTGTGCACGATTTGGTTGATGGCAAATGGCGCAGCGGGGCGATCGGGGTGGGCTTTGTTGTGCGCCGCCAAGGTTTCGGTGATCTCTGCCAGCCACTCATCAAGCTGGGAAGCAGGACGGGCGTTCAGCGCAGGCATGGAACCCACCACACCTGCGATGCACTGCGCAATGACCAACTTGGGGTTGCTGATGATGAACAACGGTGAGCCGATGACGGGAAAAGGCACGGCGGCAAGTGCGGCGGGGAGTTTGGACATGGCAACTTCCTGACAAAAAGAAAAAAGAAACCGCCCGCAGGCGGTTTGGATTTAGAACGATTCCAGCGCCATCGCGGTGACGCTGTCTGCACCCTCCACGATGCTGTCGCGCATACCAGGGGCTTTGCCCAAGATGTGGTCGGCGTAAAAACGCGCCGTCGCCATCTTGGCTTGCATGAAAGCAGCGTCTTCGCTGGCAGCGTGTGCGGCCAAGAAGGCACGACCCAACTGCCAACCCGCGATCACATTGCCCGCCAACATCAGGTAGGGCACGCTGCCGGCGTAGGCGGCGTTGGGGTTGCTGGCGGCAGCTTGCACCATGAAGTCCACCACATCCAGCAAAGCCTCGCGGCCTGCCGACAAACGCTTGGCGATGGCCGTGGCGTCAGCATTGCCCAGCGCCAGCAAGGCCTTTTCGGTGGTTTGCATTTGCGCGGCCAAAGCCTTGGGCGTTTGGCCGCCATCACGGACGGTTTTGCGACCCACCAAGTCATTGGCTTGGATGGCGGTGGTGCCTTCGTAAATGGTCAGGATCTTGGCGTCGCGGTAGTACTGGGCTGCGCCGGTTTCTTCGATGAAACCCATGCCGCCATGCACTTGCACGCCCAGCGAGGTGACTTCCAAGCTCATCTCGGTGCTGTAGCCCTTGACCAGCGGCACCATGTACTCGTAGACGGCTTGGTTCTGGCGACGGGTGTCGGCGTCAGGATGATGGTGCGCCGCGTCATAAGCCGCCGCAGCCACGGCCGCCATGGCGCGGCAGCCTTCGGTGTAAGCCCGCATGGTCATCAGCATGCGGCGCACATCAGGGTGGTGGATGATGGGTGCGGCGGCTTTGATGCTGCCGTCCACAGGTCGCGACTGCACACGGTCACGGGCGTACTGCGTGGCTTTTTGGTAAGCGCGGTCGGCCACTGAAATGCCTTGCACGCCCACCGCATAGCGGGCGGCATTCATCATGATGAACATGTACTCTAGGCCACGGTTTTCTTGGCCCACGAGGTAACCCACCGCACCGCCGTTGTCGCCGTACTGCAGCACCGCAGTGGGGCTGGCTTTGATGCCCATTTTGTGTTCGATGCTCACGCAATGCACATCGTTGCGCGCTCCCAAAGAACCGTCTTTGTTGACCAGCACCTTGGGCACCACGAACAAGCTGATGCCTTTCACGCCTTCAGGCGCACCGGTGACCCGTGCCAACACCAAATGGATGATGTTGTCGGCCATGTCGTGTTCACCGTAGGTGATGTAAATCTTGGTGCCAAACACCTTGTAGGTGCCATCGGCTTGCGGCTCGGCACGTGAGCGCACCATGGACAGATCTGAACCGGCTTGCGGCTCGGTCAGGTTCATGGTGCCGGTCCATTCGCCGCTGACCAACTTGTCTAAGTAAGTGGCTTTCAACTCGTCCGAACCCGCGGTCAGCAGCGCTTCAATCGCGCCGTCGGTCAACAGGGGGCACAACGCAAAACTCATGTTGGCGGCGTTGAGCATTTCGATGCAAGCCGCGCCAATGGTTTTGGGCAAGCCCTGGCCGCCAAAGTCGGCGGGGTGTTGCAAACCTTGCCAACCGCCCTCGGCGTATTGCTTGTAGGCCTGCTTGAAACCGGGCGTGGTGGTGACCACGCCGTCTTTCCAAGAAGAGGGGTTTTTGTCACCTTCCCAGTTCAGGGGGGCCATCACGTCTTGGGTGAAACGGGCGCATTCTTCCAGCACCGCTTGGGCGGTTTCCATGCCCGCTTCCTCGAAGCCGGGGATCTGCGCGATCTCGTCCAATGCAGCCAGGTGCTGCATGTTGAAGAGCATGTCTTTGACGGGTGCGGTGTAGCTCATAGTGAAGCCACCAGTTCGGGCACTGCCACGAACAAATCGGCTTCCAGCCCGTAGTCGGCCACGCTGAAGATGGGTGCTTCGGGGTCTTTGTTGATGGCGACGATGACCTTGCTGTCTTTCATGCCGGCCAAATGCTGGATGGCACCGCTGATGCCGCAGGCCACGTACAACTGGGGGGCGACGATCTTGCCGGTCTGGCCCACTTGCCAGTCGTTGGGCGCATAGCCTGCATCCACCGCGGCGCGGCTGGCACCCATGGCGGCACCCAATTTATCGGCCAATGGCGTGATGACTTCGGCGAATTTTTCTGAGCTGCCCAATGCGCGACCACCCGACACGATGACCTTGGCGGCGGTGAGTTCGGGGCGATCGTTCTTGGCGATTTCGCTGCCTATGAACTGGCTTTGCACGCCTGCGTTGGCAGCGCTCACAGTCTCCACCGCAGCGCTGCCGCCTGTGGCAGCGGCCGCGTCAAAGCCGGTGGTGCGCACCGTGATGACCTTGGTGGCGTCCGTGGCTTGCACCGTGGCGATGGCGTTGCCTGCGTAAATGGGGCGCTCAAAGGTATCGGGCGAATCCACCTTGGTGATGTCGCTGATTTGCGCCACGTCCAACTTGGCAGCGACGCGGGGCGCGATGTTCTTGCCACTGGCGGTCGCGGCAAACAAGATGTGGCTGTAGCCAGCGGCCAAAGCCAGCACTTGGGCGGCGACTTGCTCGGCCAAGCCGTGGGCAAAACCGTCGGCGTCGGCGTGCAGCACTTTGCTGACACCAGCGATATGCGAAGCGGCTTGGGCAGCGGCGGCAGCGTCTTTGCCGGCGACCAAGACATGCACCTCACCACCGCAAGCCAAAGCGGCGGTGATGGTGTTCAAGGTGGCGGGTTTGATGCTGTGGTTGTCGTGTTCAGCGATGACAAGAGAGCTCATGATGGGGTGTCCTGATCGGGTTCAAATAACTTTGGCTTCGTTCTTCAGCTTGTCGACCAAAGCGGCCACATCGGCCACCTTGATACCGGCGCTGCGCTTGGGCGGCTCGCTCACTTTGAGGGTCTTGATGCGCGGCTTGACGTCCACGCCGAGGTCCTCGGGCTTGAACACATCCAACTGCTTTTTCTTGGCCTTCATGATGTTGGGCAGCGTCACATAACGCGGCTCGTTCAGGCGCAAATCAGTGGTGATGACGGCGGGCATGGACAGCTTCAGGGTTTCCAAACCACCGTCGACCTCGCGGGTGACCAAGGCATGGCCGTCAGCCAATTCCACTTTGGAGGCGAAGGTGGCTTGCGGCCAGTCGGCCAGCGCAGCCAGCATTTGGCCGGTTTGGTTGCAATCATCGTCAATCGCTTGTTTGCCCAAGATGACCAAGCCAGGTTGCTCTTTGTCGGCCAAGGCTTTGAGCAGTTTGGCCACCGCCAAGGGCTGCAGTTCTTCGGCGGTTTCCACCAAAATGCCGCGGTCGGCCCCGATGGCCATGGCGGTGCGCAAGGTTTCTTGGCACTGGGTAACGCCACACGACACCACGATGACCTCGGTCAATACGCCCTTTTCTTTCAAGCGAACCGCTTCTTCTACCGCGATTTCGTCAAACGGGTTCATGCTCATTTTGACGTTGGCGATGTCCACGCCGCTTTGGTCTGACTTGACCCGAACTTTGACGTTGTAATCCACCACGCGCTTGACCGCGACCAGTGCCTTCATGGGTGTTCTCCAGGGAATTGAGGGTGCTTGGAAGTCTGAAAATTGGGCCTCTGTGCAGGTGCACAGATTGACGTTACGTCATTCTAGACGAATCAATACGCATTAAAGAACGGTCGTGCTTTTTTATCCCGGCATGGCGAGGAGCTGTCATTGCGAGGAGCGTAGCGACGAAGCAAACTGTCGACGCAAACACCCCAAGTTGATCAATGCGACCTGGTGGGTTGGGACGGCGAGCGAATGGGAGCGACAGCGACTGAGCGAGAAGCCCAACCCACGAGGGCGCCTGAGCGTGTTGTCGGGGATTGCGTCGCTGCGCTCGCAATGACAAAAGTTGGCAATGACAAAGGTTCGCAATGACAAAGGTTCGCAATGACGGGCTCAGGGCGTGGTCGGCAACGAAGCCAAAGCAGGTTTGCTGGGCGGCAGCTGCACACCCGCCTGCTGCAAAGCGGCCCACACCGCCACATTCACCGCAGACAACAAGGCTTGTCGACCCAGTTGCAAGTCATCCACCCAAAAATGCACAGTGAACACCAGACCGTCTTGTGTGAAGTTGCTGAAAAAAGCTTGCGGCGGCGGATCTGTCAACACCCTCGGCACTTGTGCGGCGGCTTGGCACAGCAAAGCTTGTACCTGGGCCACATCGGACTCCACAGCCACAGTGACCGGGCATTGCAGCGCGATCGATGTTTGCGACAGCGAAAAGTTATCGACCCGTTGGGTGATCAGCATGTCATTGGGGATGATGGTTTCGCGGCCATTCGCGTCCCGCAGCAGCGTGAAACGTGTTTTGATGTCGGTGACCGTGCCCTCCATGCCGTCCACACGGATGATGTCGCCAATGCGCACCGATCGCTCGACCAGCACCACAAATCCGCTGACGTAATTGGCCGCCAGTTTTTGCAAACCCAGCCCCAGGCCCACGCCCAAAGCCCCGCCCAGCACCGACAAGGCGGTGAGGTCGACCCCGACCGCCGACAAGACCAGCAACAACCCCAGCAGCAGCAAAAAAGCACGCAACACATTCGATGCGACTTTGCGCATGGACAGGTCGGCGATGGTTTGGCTCAACACCCGCTGTTCGATGGTGGCAGACAGCCACAGCGACAACACCAGCACCAGCCCCGAGGACAAAATGCCCTCCACCAAAGTACGCAAATCGATGCGAACCTTGCCAAAGTTGACATGGATTTGCGCCAACTCTTGGGCCACCAAGGGCAGCAAATCGGTGATCCACAACACCGCCGCCAACCAGGCCAGCCAGGAAATCAGGCGCTCGGTCAGCACCGCCAGGGGCGAATTGGGAAACACCGCCGTCAGCACCCGGGCGCACAAACGAATCAGCACCAAGGACAGCAACACCGGCACCGCCAGTTTGAACAACAAGGGGGTTTGCTGCTTGAGAAACACAACCTGCACCGCATACGCCATGGTCAGCGCGAGGGCGGGAAAGAGCAATCCATCAATCACCTGCCGACCAAACAGCACCGAACCCGGTGCAGCTTGACGCCCCAACTGGCGAGCCATCAGCCACGCAACTGCCAAGACCGCCAGCAACAAACCGAGTTCATCCAGCAGGCCCGGCCAGACGGCTTCTTGCGCCCATTGAGAGAGAAATTGTTTGAATTGATCCATGTGTGAAATCAGCTTAACACGCGAATTTGGCGTTTCAAGACCAGCGCTTCGCTACACTTGACCATGATGATGTACCCGCTTTGGCGCCCCCTGCTCGCCCCGTTCCTGTGTCTTGGCCTGGTTGCTCTTTCCGGCTGCATACCCCACGCCCAGGCTCAGGCCCAGGTCAAGCAGGAACCGCCAGCAACCAAATCGGTTTCAACTGCCCCCAAACCGGTCAAGAAGTCAAAGTCAAAAAAGACCAAGCCCTCTCAAGTGAAACTGGGCAAAGCGTTTGGCAACACCGTCGCGGTCAAAACCCTGGCCAGTGACATTGCGCACAAGCACGGCCTGCCCCGTGCCTGGGTGCAGCAGCAAATCGCCAAAGCCCGCCTGCTGCCGCAAGTGCAACAAATGATCTTGCCGCCCAGCACCCCCACCGCGAAAAACTGGGCGGCTTACCGCGCCAGGTTCATCGAACCCCAGCGCATCCAAGCTGGGGTAGCGTTTTGGCAGCAACACGCGGATGAATTGGCACGGGCTGAGCAAACCTACGGGGTGCCAGCCCATTACATCGTGGGTATCTTGGGTGTAGAGACTTACTTTGGACAACACCAAGGCCAGTACAAGGTGGTGGACGCCTTGGCCACATTGAGCCTGGCGTTCCCTTCTCAGCACCCGCAAGCGGCCGAACGAGCTACTTTTTTCAAAACAGAGCTGGGTTTCCATTTGCAACAACGATGGAAAGAGGCCAGTTTGAAAAACCAACTCGGCAGTTACGCGGGGGCGGTGGGCTGGCCCCAGTTCATGCCGTCGAGTGTGGCCAAGTTCGCAGTGGACTTTGACCGCGATGGCCATGTCAATTTGTCCAAAAGCGCCATCGACGCCATCGGCTCGGTGGCGCGCTATTTCCAAGCCTATGGTTGGCAGACCGGCATGCCCACCCACTTTGAGGTGACCGTGCAGGCGCAGGGCGCTGAGCTCGAAGCCCTGTTGGCGCCGGACATTGTTCCCACTTGGTCGGCAGCCCATTTGGCCGAGAAAAACGTGTCGCTGTCAGCCGAAGGCCAAGGCTACGGTCAGCCCCTGGCCTTGGTGGAATTGTTCAATGGCAACGACAAACCGTCTTATGTGGCGGGCACCGAGAACTTCTTTGTGATCACCCGCTACAACCGCAGCAGTTATTACGCCTTGGCGGTGATTGAGTTGGGTGAGGCTGTCCGTGCGGCTCGGATTGCTTCGGAGCTACGCCCCTCGCAATGACCACCGTCATGGCGAACGCACTCACGTCATGGCGAACGCACTCACGTCATGGCGAGGCCGCTAGGCCGAAGCCACCCCCGTCATGGCAAGGCCCCCCGTCATGGCGAGGCCTTTAGGCCGAAGCCATCTCGCGAAGCACATTCTTCTGCACCTTGCCCATGGCATTGCGCGGCAACTCGGTCAGCACCACACACTGCTTGGGCACCTTGAAATTGGCCAACTGCGTCTTCAAGGTTTGCAACAAGGCAGCAGGGTCTAAGTTGACGCCAGGCTTGGCCAGCACAAAGGCGCAGCCCACTTCGCCAAAGTCGGGGTGCGGCACGCCGACCACCGCACTCTCCAACACACCGGGCAGGTTGTTCAGGGCGTCTTCAATTTCCACGGGGTACACATTCAAGCCGCCGCTGATGATCAGGTCTTTGCTGCGACCCACGATGCGCACATAGCCCTCGGCATCACGGGTGCCCATGTCGCCAGTGATGAAAAAGCCGTCTGCGGTGAACTCTTGCGCGGTTTTCTCGGGCATGCGCCAGTAGCCGGCAAACACATTCGCCCCCTTCACTTGGATGCTGCCCACCTCACCCAGCGCCACCTCTTGGTGCTGGGCGTTGGCGATGCGCACTGTCACGCCGGGCAGCGGGAAGCCCACGCTGCCGCCGACCCGCTTGCCCGGAGTTTGCTTCGTCGCTTCGCTCCTCGCAATGACGGAGAGGTGCTTCGTCGCTTCGCTTCTCGCCATGACATGGGGGGGCTTCGTTGCGTCGCTACTCGCCATGACGGGGGGATGCTTCATCGCCATGACGGGATCATCAATGCGGTAGGGGTTGGAGGTGAGCATCAGGGTTTCGCTCATGCCGTAACGCTCCAGCACCGTGTGGCCGGTGCGTTGCTGCCATTGCTCGAAGGTATCGACCAGCATGGGGGCCGAGCCTGAAATGAACAGGCGCATGTTGGCGCAGGCTTGGGCGTTCAAGGCGGGCATGGCGAGCAGGCGGGTGTAGAAGGTGGGCACGCCCATGAACACCGTGGCGCGTGGCAAATCGGCCAGCACCTTTTGCGGCTCGAACTTGCCATGCCACAGCATGGCGCAACCGCTGAACAGCGCCGCGTGGATGGCGACAAACAGCCCGTGGACATGGAAGATGGGCAAGGCGTGCAGCAGCACATCGCTGCCGGCAAAGCCCCAGTAACCATGCAAGCACTGGGCGCTGCTGTGCAAATTGCCGTGGCTCAGCATGGCGCCCTTGCTGCGGCCCGTGGTGCCGCTGGTGTACAAAATCGCGGCGAGGTCGTCTGCACTGCGCATGGCCGGGGTGTGTTCGTCGATGTGGTGGGCGGCGCGTTGCAACAAGCTGCCGCCCCGCTGCTCGTCCAGCGTCACCACATAGCGGCTGCCCTTTTGGAACGCCAACTTGCTGACCCAGCCAAAGTGGGCTGGTGTACAGACCACCACAGCGGGTTCGGCGTCACCGATGAAGTAATCCAACTCGGCGCTTTGGTAGGCGGGGTTGAGCGGCAAAAACACATGGCCAGCTCGCAGCGTGGCCAGGTACAGCATCAGCGCCTCGACCGATTTGTCCACCTGCACCGCAATCCGCGACCCCTCAGGCAACTGCAAGCTGTCCAGCCAGTTGGCGAGCATGGCACTGGCCCGTTCCAAGTCTCGCCAGCTGTAGCGCAGGCCTTGGTCGGTTTCGATGGCGAGGGCGTCGAGGTCTTGGGGAAAGCCTTGGCGCAAGGCGATGTAGAGGTTGGCGTTCATGGCCGCATTTTGTCATTGCATTAACCGTCATTGCGAGGCCGCAGGCCGAAGCAACCCCCGTCATTGCGAGGAGCGTAGCGACGAAGCAACCCCCGTCATTGCGTGGCCGCAGGCCGAAGCAATCTTGCCCCGCCCCGCCCCGCGCAGCATGATCAGCCTCGCCTCCATGCTTGCACAACGTCGGCTACGGCCGACCTGCGCCACGTGCCCTGCTATCGCTTTTTTGCAGCTGTACTTACAACTGATACATCCGATTTTTCAAGAAATAAAGCTCTTCTTAACTGAAACCCATCATGTTAGGTTATTATGAGTTCAATTCGTGTCAATGCCTTGCGACTGGTCATCTACCCCAACGACCATGGTCCGCCTCACGTTCATTTGCTGGGTCCTGGGTGGGAGTTGAAGGTACGTCTGAAAGAGCACCCAGCTCTGGTTTCCATATTGGGCAAGCCCAAGAAGGAAGAAATTGCAAAAGGCTTAGAAGCGGTTCGGGAACATCTTTGGCATCTGACATCAATTTGGGGAAATTTACATGGCTAACGCAAGCAAAACCGAATGGCTGAAAGAACAGCTGGCAACGGCGCAAAAACTCATGCGCGAAAACAAAGATGCTGTCCCGCACGCTGTGGCTGTGGCCTACAACCGGAGGACCAAAACCATTGCTGTTGAGATGAACAATGGCGCATCTTTTTCATTCCCGCCGCATCTTGCACAGGGCCTTGAAGGTGGCACACCCAAGCAATGGGCCGATGTGCAACTCTCCCCCATGGGCACCGGCCTGCATTGGCCGCAACTGGATGCCGACTTGAGCGTTCAAGGATTATTGGAAGGTTTGTTTGGCAGCCACGCTTGGCGCAAGGCACATGCGGCCCGAGCAGGCGGCGTGAAGTCCGAGGCCAAAGCCATGGCAGCGCGGCTGAACGGCGCTAAGGGTGGAAGACCTAAAGCTGCTCGCTGAAAACGCGACGCGACCACACCATCATGGCCACCCCTATAAGCACCATCGGCACACACAGCCACTGCCCCATGCTCAGGCCCATGGACAGCAACCCCAAATGCGCATCCGGTTCGCGGAAATACTCGGCGACAAAACGCATCAGGCCATAGCCCAGCAAAAACAGCCCTGAAATCCAGCCCGTGGGCTGTGGTTTGCGCCCCTGCCACCACAACACGGCGAAAAGCAGCAAACCTTCCAGCAAAAATTGGTAAATCTGTGAAGGATGGCGCGGCAGCAGTGCGCCACTTTGCGGGAACACCATGGCCCAAGGCAACCCAGGGTCTGCTGCGCGGCCCCACAACTCGCCATTGATGAAATTCCCCACCCGACCCGCGGCCAAACCGGTGGGCACACAAGGCGCCACAAAGTCGGTGACATCCAACCAATGGCGCTGTCGTTGCCACGCAAACAAGGCCAAAGCGCCAATCACGCCCAACATGCCGCCATGGAAACTCATGCCGCCTTGCCACAGGTACAGCACCTCCAGTGGATGTTCGGCGTAGTAACCAGGTTTGTAAAACAGGCAGTAACCGATGCGCCCACCCAGCACCACGCCCAGCACCCCATAGGTCATGAGGTCATCAATGTCTTGCGACTTCCAAATACCTTGGGACACCCACTGGGCATAAGGCGGATGACCCAAGCGCCACTTGGCCAATGCCAAAAACAACAAAAACGCAGCCAAGTAGGTGATGCCGTACCAATGGACGGACACAGGACCGAGAGACAGGGCGACGGGGTCGAATTGAGGGTGGATTAGCATGGGGCTTATTGTGGGGCAGGTTCTAAAGCTGAAAAATTATTCAATTTGAATACTAAATTACCGACAAAATCACAAATTTAGTTATTTTTTACATTTCTACAACAAAAATGAGAACTTAGTGATTGAAATAATCAAAGGCATCCTCTAGTATTCGTAAATGCAAAGATTTAATCTCAAAGTTTAAATTTTGCTCTTCAGTCAACGTTTACTTCAAGGAGTCATTTCATGATCAAAAGTTCTACAAAACAAAAAATCGCCCTTGCCAGCGCAATCACATTGGCCTTTATTTCCGCCCAAGCCTTAGCCCAAACCGCTGATGGCACTCTGGTCATCACTGGCCAAGTCAGTGCAAACACCTGTAAATTGACCATCACAGACGCTGCTGCTGGCTCCACCAACAACGGTGTTCGCACTGTGGAGTTAGGCACCGCCGCCCCACCCTCTGGAACCATCGTAGCTGGCACAACATTCGGCACCAAACAAGACATCACCTTCAAATTGACAAATGCCGCCAACACAGGAGACTGCACCATTTCAGGCGGAACCTCTAATCAATGGAATTTGGTTTTGGATTTGCAAGATGGTGCAGTCGGTACCGCCGCCAGCAAGGCATTTTTGACAAACAAAGCTACCACCAATCCAGCCACCAACGTTGGTGTTTCCTTGTTTGCCAATTCAGGAACCCAATTCGCAAGCATTCTCACTGGCGCAGGTATTCAAGGAACCAGGTTGACCAACAGCACCACAGGTGTGGCTGCTACTGCCACACTGACCATGGGTGCTCAGTTCATGACCATCTCAGCATCAGCACCCACGGCAGGGTTGTTCAGCGCCACCGTGCCAATGTTGATTGTCTATAACTAACTCCATCTTTTGTTCTTAGAGGAGTCATTTCATGATCAATCATCCATCAATACAAAAACTCAGCGTCGCCAGCGCATTGGCAGTTGCTCTCATGTCTGCCCAAGCCCAAACAGCAGACGGCACTGTGGTCATTTCTGGTCAACTCAGTGCCAACACCTGTAAATTAACTATCACAGACGCTGCTTCTGGTTCCACCAACAACGGTGTCCGCTCAGTTCAGCTAGGAACGGCGGCCCCACCTAGTGGAACCATCACACCCAATACCCTATTTGGCAATCAAAAGGTAGCTGACTTTGCATTGACCGGTGCCGGTGGTAGTGGGACGATATGCACATTTATATCGGGAACCAGCTGGAACATTGTTTTAGATCTGCAACCCTCTCAAGTGGGTACCGCTGGTGGTAGTTCATTTTTGATCAACTCGGCCACCACGAATGCTGCACAAAACATTGGTGTGGCCCTGAGTCAAGCAGGGGGAACCCGGCTCTCAACACTTGCCACAGGCGCAGGTTATCAAGGAACCAAAATATCCACCAACAATGCGCTTTCTGAAGGGGGTCTCCAGTTGATTGCGCAGTTCGTGACCACTTCGGCATCAGCACCCACTCCCGGATTGTTCAGTGCCACAGTGCCCTTGTTGGTTGTCTATCAGTAGTCCCCACATCCTTTGCTTGGCGCGTCAAGTCCTTTCAATCACAACTGATTGGCAAGGCTTGTCGCACTTCATATCGAAGGAGACTTTTCTATGACCAACCATTCACCAGCCCAACAATTCGCCATCGCCCTCATCAGCGTATGTTTGCTTGCCTTGATGCCTGCCCACGCTCAAACAGCTGATGGCACGGTGGTCATTTCAGGCCAACTCAGTACCAACACCTGTAAATTGAGCCTTATCGACGCAAGTGGTTCCACCAACAACGGTGTTCGCTCGGTCAACCTAGGAACCGTCTCCTCAAGTGGAACCTTCTCACCCGGCTTACTGCTAGGAACCAAACAGACGATCAGCTTCAGATTGACTAATTCCAGTGGCGGATCGAACTGTTCTATTTCAGGGGGCTCTGGTCAATGGAATTTAGTTTTAGATCTGCAAACGAATCAAGTCGATAGCGCCACCATCCCCTCTACGCCATTTTTAACAAACCAAGCAGCTAGCAATGCTGCAAGCAATATTGGTGTTGCCTTGTTCAACAACCAAGGAAATCAGTACTCCACACTCGCCACAGGTGTCGGTTATGAAGGTACCAAAGTGAGTGAAGCAGGCGGTGTGTTCAACAACGTAGGCATCTCTTTACGTGCTCAATTCATGGCAACTTCAGCTTCAGCACCCACTCCAGGTGTATTCAACGCCATCGTTCCGTTGCTGATTGTTTACAACTAATTTCATCCAACTTGAATGCGAGGCACTATGTCATGCTCAGTAACGTATCCATACAAAAATTCGCCCTCGCCAGTGCATGTTTGCTTGCATTGATGTCTGCCCAAGCTCAAACAGCTGATGGCACGGTGGTCATTTCTGGCCAACTCAATGTCAACACCTGTTCGTTGAGTATCACGGACACTTCCGGAGAAACCACCAACAAGGGAGTCCGCACAGTAGATCTGGGAACTATTTCCAACGATGGCAGCTTCTCAGAAGGCGTACTCTTGGGTACCAAAGGACAGGTTGCCTTGTCATTGCGAAATGCCAACAACTCAGGGTCTTGCACTATTTCAGGTACCCCGAACAATTGGAATTTGGTTTTGGACCTTGAATCCAATCAGGTCAGTACCGTCAACGGTCAGGCATTTTTGACCAACCAAGCTGCAACCAATGCTTCAACAGGTATTGGAATCGCCCTGTTTGACACAACAAACAAACGGTTCACTTCACTGATCACAGGCGCCGGTTACGGCGGAACCAGGTTGACCCAAAGCAACACAGGTTTTGGTCAAGGTGTTGCCATGTCGATGGGTTTTCAATACGTGGCCACGTCAGCATCAGCACCCTCCCCAGGATTTGTCAGCGTCACATTGCCATTTCTGATCGTCTACAACTAACGTCATCAAGGGGCATTTAAACAACGTTATGCCATTTAAGAATTGCCAAATAAATAGCTATTAATTACTATTCAACTAGAAATTTATTCACTTTTGGATTCATTTCAATCTCAACCACTTTGTAAGAAAGACCACCATGATCAAATCATTCAAGTACCCCAAAGCTGCATTGACAGTATCTGCTCTGTTGGCGCTGACATCCATCCAAGGCCCTGCCTTTGGTGAAGGCGCCAAAATTCAAATGGATGGGGAAATCACCGGCTCAACCTGTGTGTTGATGGGGTTGGCCAACGGCAGTGGCAGCACGCAATCGGCCACAGGTCTCGCCATGAGCTTGGGTAAAGGCGATCTATCTCAAACACCCACCTCACCAGCCGTTGGTCAAGTCCTGAACGGCGGCACCTGGGCCCAACAAACCATCGTGTTCTCACTTTCTGGGAATGGTCAAGCAGGTTCGAACTCCCCATGCACTTCTTTTGGCACCAATGGAGCCACAGGATGGGACCTGCAGGCCACCCCAGACAGCAGTGACTTGATCCTGACCGCCGACAACGGCACCACCTATTTGAAAAACAGCATCACCACTCAAAATGGGGGCACCGATGCAGTGGTCGTCCTCAAAGGTGGTGTGGGAAACACCGTGGTTGATACCCCCCTTGAGTTGACTGCCGCCGGCACCTATTTGGGCTCGACAGGTGGCGCGGCATTCCGCGCCGGGGCAGCCTCCAGCATCACCATGGGCGCCCAATTGGTGGCAGGTACCGCCGGTGCTAAACCCGTCATTGGTAAGTTCCAGTCCTTCATCAATTTGTTAGTGAAATACAACTGACATTGGTCAACCTCCAGCCAAGAAAGCTGCAAATCCTTGCAGCTTTCTTGCGAATGATGTGAATGCACCTTGAAACTTACTGCCTTTTTCAAACACAGCTTGTTACCCAAGAGCCCACTGTTTCTGGTTGGCCTCTTGAGCTTGACCTTGTTTCAAAGCCCAACCGTGCAAGCCCAAGAGGCTTTACCCAGCACCCGGATCGCTATGGATGCCGAAATATTCAAAAGCACATGCACATCTTTTCCGGTGTCCAAGTTGTTCAGCAATGCCTTGGTATCCAATCTGCCCACCATCAATTCCACCGTTTTTTTGGATGATGTGTTTGGACCAGTCAGCAAGGTGGACATCATCATTCGATCTGCGCTGTCCAGCGATGGTTGCGTGCGAACAGGCAAGGACTTGATGAACATCAAGCTCATTTTCGACAGTGACTTGGCCGCGGTAGCACCACGCTCGGGTTTGCTGCGCAACAGCGCCAGTTTCAGACCTGCCCAAAATGTGCTGGTGCAATTGGGCTTGGTGGATGATGCGGGCGTTTTCACGCCCCTCGATTTGAACCAACCCCAAGCGCTGAACGATGCACTGGCCCAACAAAACGATGCTGAAGGTGGCGCACGCACCTTGACCCTGGGCATTCGCTATGTCGCTTCGCGCTCCGCGCTGGCTCAAAACACCAATTTGCAAACAGCGGATGCCAGCTCGCAAGAAGTGAGCGCAGGCAATGTTTCGGTTTTTTTGCCTTTTTTACTCAAGGTCAATTGAGCCACGGGCCACAGTTTCAACATCCGCCCCACAGTTTTGTGGTGTTCATGCGTTTTTTTGAAGCTTCAGCAACAAAACTGAGTTTTGTTCAAAAGCATTGAAAAGCACTTAAAAACAAACCAAGGAGATCTGAAAAACCCGCTTAAGTTTGATACCAGCACAGCGTCGTTAGTGCTAAAGCAGTTTTTGCACCAAGCCCTTTGTTTCGATTCAATTCACACCACACGGTGTGAAAAGCACCAATCGACTCAAAGGAAAAACCATGAACTGCCAGTTGCTCTCCCCTCGATTCTGTGCTGCGGTGTTGTCAGTAATGCTGGTCTTGTCGGCTTCGGTCGCTCAAGCGCAAAACGGTGTGTTGGAAATTCATGGCGTGATCACCTCTCCCGGTTGCGCTGTGAACACACAAACCGCGGCTCAGTGGAGCCAACAAACCAGCATCAAAGGTCAAGCCTGTGGTTTGACCCGAAGTGCTGCCAACCCCATGTCGAACTTGAACATTGCCCACATTGATCAACAAACCCTGCCGACAAGCACAAGCACTGCAGGCAAACAACTGGTGACCATCACCTACCGTTGATTGCAGCAAGCGTTCTTTTCGGTGGGGGGTTCAGCCCCTTTTTCAACCACCGAGAAGAACATGATGTACCTACGCTTCACTCGCCGCACTTTGACCGCTTTGACCCACTGGGTCCGGGTTGTCGCAACCGCCATCAGTTGTCTGACCTTGCTGCCCTTGGCACAGGCGGACATGATCATCGAGACCACCCGGGTCATTTACCCCGAAGCCCGCCGTGAGGTGTCATTCAAGGTCGCCAATGTATCCAAAGATAAGCCCGCATTTGTGCAAATGTGGCTGGACGATGGCAATGCCGCTGCCGCGCCTGAAGATGCCGTCACCCCTTTCAACCTCACCCCGCCCGTGGCCAAACTCAAGCCCGACAGCAGCCAAGCGGTCCGCTTGGTGTTCACCGGCGACCCCTTGCCCGCCGACCGCGAAAGTGTGTTTTGGTTCAACATGCTCGAGCTACCGCAAAAATCAAGCGCGGAAAACAAACTGGCCTTTGCAGTACGCACCCGCATCAAAGTGTTTTACAGACCCAAGGGGTTAAAGGGCGAACCCACTGAGTTCATGGAAAAAGTGAGTTGGAAAGTGGTGAAAAAAGACGGTAATTGGGTGGCTGAAGGCACCAATCCATCGCCCTTCAACATGTCTTTTTTCAGCCTGAGCTTTGGTAACGGCACTAATTTTGACCTCAACGTGGATGGCGGCATGGTGCCCCCCAAAGGCAATCTCGGCGTGGTCTTGGGAGCCGTGGACAAAATCACCAAACCCTACAGCACATTGCGTGTTGATTACATCTCCGACTACGGCGGTGTGGTGTCCAAGGTCGTGCCTGTTCAGTTTGGCAACTGATCGTCCATCACAGGACTGACGCGCTGTGCGCTTCACACTCAATCCAGCCTCACTTGCTACCCGCTCAAGCGGGGGGCTGGGCGCGTTCGCCATGGGGGCTTGGCTGTGCGCCATCTCGCCCATGGCCCTAGGTGCCCAATCTGGCCAGGCAAAACTTGACGAAAAGGTCTCGCTGAGTGTGCTCTCTAGCTTAGAAGCTCGCACCATCCAAACCGACCCCGATTTGCCTGTGCGGGTTCAACTCCAAGGCGATGCTTTCAAAGGCCAAGTGATACAGCTGGAACAAAGGGGTTTTCTCATCTATGAGCAGCAGTTGATGGAAGGGTCGTTTCTTATCAATGCCATACCGCCCTTGGACAACTCCGCGCCTTTGACCGTGCGTCTGAAGTCGCCTAACCAGCCTGAAGAAAGCACCACCCTTGCGCTCAAGCCCAATCAGCGCCGTGAGTTGTATGCCAAGCGCCCTGAGTTACTCGCCTTGGCACCTGCAACCAAGCCTGTACCGCTGAAAGACAAATTACCTTTGTCCAAATTGGAAGAAGACATTGAATTTGACGTAGAGTTTTTACGCGGCAAAGCGTTTCGCAACCTCAGTCCTGCTGAAATGAAAAAGCTGGGATCGGTACGCCCGGGCAACTTCGACACCGACATCTACCGCAATGGCGCCCTGGTCAGCAAAGGCATGGTGCGCTTTGCCACCAAAACCCAAGAAGACAACAGCGCCGCAGCTTGCATTTCGCCTGCCGTTTTTCAGCAACTGGGGGTCAAAACCAACTTCATCAGCGCACAGGGTTTGGCGTTGATGAAGCGCCAGCAATCCCAACAACCCACCGCCTTGACCACTCCGCCATCCGCAAAACCTGCGGCACCCGAGAGCGACTGTTTGTTCATCGAAGACTGGGTGGCAGGTGCCACTACCGAATTTGACAACAGCAATTTGCGTTTGGATGTCACTATTCCCCAAGCCTTTTTAACCCGTCAAAACCGCCAAAGTGTCCCCCCCGAAATGCTGACACGCGGCGAAAACGCAGGCTTCATCAACTACAACCTGAACAACTACAACGCACAGGGTTTCAGCTCCAACTTTTTGGGCTTGAACACCGGCATCAATGTCGCTGGCTGGCAAGTACGCCACACCAGCTTTTTGTCGCAAAACCGCAGTACCGGCGGGGCTACCACCACCAGCACAAGCCAATACGTGGCGGGTGAAACCTATGTCAAACGCCCTTTGATCGACCTGAAAGCCAGCTTGGCCTTGGGTGACATCAGCAGCAACAGCCCCATCATCGGTTCCACCCCGATTCGCGGTGTGCGGCTGTCGTCTGAAGAAAACATGCTGCCCGATGGAGAGCGCAGCTTTCGCCCCGTCATCAAGGGCGTAGCACGCACCAACGCCCGGGTGCGGATTTCGCAAAACAACACCGTGTTTTTCGAGCAAACCGTGCCCCCTGGCCCTTTCGAGTTTGACGACATCAACCCCATTTCTTCGGTGGGCAACCTGACCGTTGTCATCGCCGAGGCAGACGGCACACAACAGACCTTCACCGTGCCTTACAACGCCAGTGCCGGCAAGCTCAATCCGGGGTCTTACCGCTACAGCATCGCCACCGGCCTGTACCGCAACTTCACCAGCACCCAAGACACCGCTGTGGTGCAAGCCTATCTGCGCTATGGCTTCAACGACTTCACCACGCCAGGTATGGAATTGCTGCTCGGCCCCAACTACCAAAGCTTGGGTTTGCAAGCCAGTTTCAACTCCAAGATGGGCAACCTGAGTTTCAACACCTTGTTCTCTCACTTCGACCCCGACACCACCTCACCTCGCAGTGGCTATGCTTACAACACGAGTTACAACCCACCAGCCTTGGGCAGGTTGTCTGCTTATGCAGGCCTCGGGCATCAGTCTTTGCGCTACACCACCCCGAGCACCGCCTTGTCCTCAGGGGCCGATGCCTTGTTTACCAACGACAGCTATAAATACAGCGCATTTTTGGGTTTGGGCTTGGGTCTGGACAAATGGGGCAGTATCAGCTTGGGCTCATCACAGCAAAGCAGTTGGGCGGGTGTGGGCAGCCGCCAGCTGCGCATGAGCTACAACGTCAGCATTCGCCAGTTGTATGTGGGTGTCAACTTGGACCGCACCACTTACACCAGCAACCTGCCCCAAGCAGACAGCCTGAGCGTCTCGGCCTCTTTGCCCTTGGATTTTGGGTCCAACCGAGGTAGCGCCAACGCCAGCGTCGCCAAATATGGCGAATCAGAACCCACACAAACCTTGTCCTACTCTGGCAATAGCCCAGAAAACAAATTCAATTACAACCTCAGCCAATCACAAACCGGCAACTTTGGTTCTTCCAGCGGTTCCGTGGGAGTTCAACACCGTTATGGCAATTTGGGGGCCTCCATGTCCTCGTCCACCGGCGGCAGCCAACAAACCGGTTTGAACGCCAGTGGCAGTGTGGTGTTGCACGGCAACGGCATCATCTTGGCCCCCACTGTGGGCGACACCTTCGCCATCGTGGAAGTGCCCAAGGGCGAAGGCGCAGGTGTGCTGGGCAGCTCGGCCCGCATCAACAGCAGCGGTTATGGCGTGGTGCCCTATCTGTCGCCTTACTACTTGAACGACGTGCAAATCAGCCTGGAAGGCGCACCCACCGAACTCGAGGTGGACAACGCCAGCCAAAAAGTAGCACCGGTCGACGGCTCAATCGTGCGTTTGAAATTCAACGCTTCCTCAGGTCGGCCACTGCTGATCACACTGCAAGCCAGCAACGGGGTGCGTATTCCTATCGGCGCCACGGTCACTGACAGCCAAGGCAACGAGGTCGGCACCGTTGGCCAAGGCAGCCGCGCCTTGGTGCGGGTGCAAACCAACAAAGACCAACTGAAGGTGGTGTGGGGCGACAAGCCCGACGAAACCTGTTGGGTGGCTTATGCCTTGGACGAGAAACAAACCCCTAATGCCAGTGGCTTCACCAACCTGAAGCTGAAATGCGAAGTGTCAGTTGAGACCGAGAAAACCGCTCTCAGCCAAGAATAAATCACAAGGATTGCAACATGTCTTTTTTTTCAATGACTCACGCAACTGAGCGCTCAAGCCAACTGTTTCGCAGCCTCGTCTGTGTCGTGTTGATGGCTGTTGGGTTTTGCGGTTCTGCAATTGCAGCATGCACACCCATTGTGTCGCCAGTCAGCCAAGTCAGCAAAATTGGAAATTCATTAGGCAGTGTGGGTTTAGGCTCAACTGTTCTCCTGAGTAGAAGTACGCAAGCTACCAACGAAATTGTCAATAAGGCGACTTACAAGGTCACCCTGAACAATTGCACAGATGTCTCATCTTTTTCAGTTTCTTTATTTCCAGGGGGTGCGAGTAATGTAGGTACCAATGACTCCATACGCATATTTATCGGGGGGGGGACTGAAGCTGAGCCATTCCAAACTCAATGCGCTGGACTTTTTACTGGCAAGTGCGAAGGCAGCGGTGGAAGCACCACAGGGACTACAGGAATAGGTTTGGAATATGCAATTTCTGTCAGCGGTACAACAGCACCAGCAGCATTAGCAGCTTGCACCATCAGCAGAAGTTCATCCACATTCTCTTGGACACCTGCTAATTGTTCAAGCATCACAGTAACCCACATACACACGATGATAAGAATAAAAAATCTTGCTCCTGCGGGCACATTGAATTCTGGCTTTGTTCTTAAAACGGGTGCCATGTCAATGACTTTGTCTAACAAGGGTATTGTTGACTTAAGCACACAGCCAGGGATGCTGACAAAATTCACGTACTTGACGCCCACCTGCTCGATCAACATGCCATCAACTGTCAATCTGGGAGAGGTACCCCTTGATACGGTGCAAAACGCCACACCAGGCAATCAAGTTGGCACATGGCAAAACATCTCTATTTCACTCAACTGCTCCACCGACGCTGTACAAAGTTTTGACAAATTGTTCACCTGGAGGTTTGCCAAGCCAGCGGCCGATGCCTTGTCCATGTTGAATGACGGAGGAAGTGCCACAGGCGTTTCGGCACAAATTCGGGTCAACGTGGATTTGAAAAATGCCGATGGGACAACCAACAGCAGCAGAATCATCAACAGCGGCCTGACCTACGAGGGACCTCTGAAAGGCAGTACCGCCATCTCTCCCACTTATTCCGTTGGGTTCATCAGGAACAGTGATGCGGTCGGGTCGGGTTCGTTCAGCAGCAATGCAACCCTATCCGTGGATTACAGGTAAATTCAACAGCCTACGGTACACAAACAGAGAGGCTTTCTCAGATCGCGTCGTCGCTTCGCTCCTCGCGATGACGCCAGCAGTAACACCTCCCTCAATGACAACAGTGGTGACACTTGGCGCGATGACGGCCTTGGTACACGGCTAAACTAACCGTTTTCACCCGTTCAAAGCGAGTTTCCATGGCCACCTCCCCCATCAAAATCAACCGCCGCTCGGCCAATATCACCGAGGGCAAGTCCCGTGCCCCCAACCGCTCGATGTACTACGCCATGGGTTACGAGCAAGGCGACTTTGTCAAGCCCATGGTGGGCGTGGCCAACGGTCACTCCACCATCACCCCGTGCAACAGCGGTTTGCAAAAACTGGCCGATGCGGCGGTGGCCGGCATTGAAGAAGCGGGCGGCAACGCGCAGATTTTTGGCACGCCCACCATCTCGGACGGCATGAGCATGGGCACCGAGGGCATGAAGTACTCGCTGGTCAGCCGCGAAGTCATTTCGGACTGCATTGAAACCTGCGTGGGCGGCCAGTGGATGGACGGCGTGCTGGTCGTGGGTGGCTGCGACAAAAACATGCCCGGGGGCATGATGGGCATGCTGCGTGCCAATGTGCCCGCCATTTATGTCTACGGCGGCACCATCCTGCCCGGCACGTTCAAGGGCAAAGACCTCAATATCGTCAGCGTGTTCGAGGCGGTGGGTCAAAACGCGGCGGGCAACCTGAGCGACAGCGATTTGCTGGAAATTGAAAAACGCGCTGTGCCCGGCACCGGTTCGTGTGGCGGCATGTACACCGCCAACACCATGTCTTCGGCGTTCGAAGCCTTGGGCATGTCCCTGCCCTACTCGTCCACCATGGCCAACCCGCACGACGAAACGCAAAACTCGGCCAAAGAATCGGCCAAGGTCCTGATCGAAGCCATCAAAAAAGACCTCAAGCCGCGTGACATCGTCACCAAAAAGGCGATTGAAAACGCCGTCGCGGTCATCATGGCCACGGGCGGCTCCACCAACGCGGTGCTGCATTTCTTGGCCATCGCGCATGCGGCTGGTGTGGAATGGAGCATCGACGACTTTGAGCGCATGCGCCAAAAAATCCCCGTCATTTGTGACCTGAAACCCAGCGGTCAGTTCTTGGCGGTGGACCTGCACCGTGCAGGCGGTATTCCCCAAGTGATGAAGATGCTGTTGAACGCTGGTTTGTTGCATGGCGACTGCATGACTATCACCGGCAAAACCGTCGCAGAAAACCTGGCCGATGTGCCCAACGAACCCCGTGCCGACCAGCAGGTGATTCGCCCGATGAGCAACCCCATGTATGCACATGGCCACTTGGCCATCCTGAAAGGCAATCTGTCACCCGAAGGCTGCGTGGCCAAAATCACCGGCTTGAAAAACCCGGTCATCACCGGCCCAGCCCGTGTGTTTGACGACGAGCAGTCTGCGCTCAAAGCCATCTTGGATGGCCAGATCAAACCCGGCGACGTGATGGTGTTGCGTTACCTCGGCCCCAAAGGCGGCCCCGGCATGCCCGAGATGTTGGCCCCCACCAGCGCCTTGATTGGCGCTGGCCTGGGTCAAAGCGTGGGCCTGATCACCGACGGTCGTTTCTCAGGCGCCACCTGGGGCATGGTGGTTGGTCACGTGGCCCCTGAAGCGGCTGTGGGCGGCACCATCGCACTCATCCATGAAGGTGACAGCATCACCATCGATGCGCACCAACTCGTCTTGCAACTGAATGTGGCTGACGACGAGATTGCCAAACGCCGCGCCGCCTGGAAAGCACCCGGCCCACGTTACACACGGGGTGTGCAGGCCAAGTTTGCCCACAATGCCTCCAGCGCCAGCAAAGGCGCGGTGCTCGATTTGTTCTGATGCCCGTTCACGGGCCCTTGTTTGATTTGTTTAACTTGAGGAAATGACATGAAACGTGTGTTGATCGCCACCCTGACCACTGTTGTATTGAGCGGCTCTGCTTTGGCTGACCAAAAGCTTGCCGGTACCAAGAACTGTTTGGCATGCCATGCCGTGGGTACCACGGTGGTGGGCCCATCATTCAAAGACGTGGCGAAGAAATACGCAGGCGACAAGGAAGCGCCTGCCGCTTTGGCCGCCAAGATCATCGCCGGTGGTGGTGGTGTGTGGGGCGCCGTGCCCATGCCGGCCAACCCCCAGGTCAGCCCAGCCGAAGCGAAAACTTTGACCGCCTGGATTCTGGGTTTGAAATAAACCCGTCATTGCGAGGCTGCCTCCGTCATTGCGAGGCTGCCTTAGTCATTGCGAGGAGCGCAGCGACGAAGCAATCAACCCCTCAGTGGTTGTCCGCCAACTGGTCCAAGATGGCGGGGTTTTCCAAGGTGCTGGTGTCCTGCGTGATCGCCTCACCCTTGGCGATCGAGCGCAACAACCGGCGCATGATCTTGCCCGAGCGGGTCTTGGGCAAGTTGTCCCCAAAGCGGATGTCTTTGGGCTTGGCGATGGGGCCAATTTCTTTGCCCACATGGTCGCGCAATATCTTGGCAATTTGCTTGGCCTCATCCCCCGTGGGGCGTGAGCGCTTGAGCACCACAAACGCGCAAATGGCCTCGCCCGTGGTGTCGTCGGGACGTCCCACCACCGCAGCTTCGGCCACCAAGTCGGTGCAACTCACCAAGGCCGATTCAATTTCCATGGTGCCCATGCGGTGACCTGACACATTGCGCACATCGTCAATGCGACCGGTGATGGTGAAGTAGCCTGTCTTGGCATCGCGGATCGCACCGTCACCCGCCAGGTAGTACTTGCCTTTGAATTCTTCGGGGTAGTAGCTTTTCTTGAAACGCTCAGGGTCGCCCCAGATGGTGCGGATCATGGAAGGCCAAGGGCGCTTCACCACCAAAATGCCGCCTTCGCCGTTGGGCATGTCGTGACCAGCTTCATCGACGATGGCGGCTTGAATACCAGGGAAGGGCAAGGTGCAAGAGCCGGGCACCATGGGCGTGACCCCAGGCAATGGCGTGATCATGTGACCACCAGTTTCAGTTTGCCAGAAGGTGTCGACGATGGGGCAACGACCGCCGCCCACATGCTGGTGGTACCACTCCCAAGCAGCGGGGTTGATTGGTTCGCCGACCGAACCGAGCAAACGCAAGCTGTTCAGGTTGTAGCGGTCGGGGTGCACATCGGCAGAGCCTTCTGCGGCTTTGATCAGCGAACGAATGGCTGTGGGCGCGGTGTAAAAAATGCTGACCTGGTGGTCTTGGATCATTTTCCAGAAACGCCCTGCATCGGGGTAGGTGGGCACGCCTTCAAACACCACTTGGGTGCCGCCCAAAGCCAGAGGGCCATAGGTGATGTAAGTGTGTCCAGTCACCCAGCCAATATCAGCGGTGCACCAAAACACATCGTCGTGTTTCAAATCGAAGGTCCACTCGGTGGTGAGCGCTGCGTGCATGAGGTAGCCACCGGTGCTGTGTTGCACGCCCTTGGGTTTGCCGGTGGAACCCGAGGTGTAGAGCAGGAACAAAGGATGCTCGGCCTCAACCCACACCGGCTCGCAGGTGGTGGCTTGTTGATCGGCCAATTCAGCCATCCACAAATCGCGGCCGGCTTGCATGGCGATGTCGGCGCCTGAACGCTTGACCACCAACACGTTTTGAATGCTGTCACAACCGCCCAAGGTCAAGGCTTCATCGACGATGGATTTCAAGGGCAGCTGCTTGCCACCCCGCATTTGGTGGTCGGCGGTGATGACCAATTTCGCGCCTGTGTCTTCGATGCGGTCGCGCAGGCTTTGTGCAGAGAAACCACCGAACACCACAGAGTGCGTGGCGCCAATGCGGGCACAGGCTTGCATGGCCGCAACACCGTCCACCGACATGGAGATGTAGATGATGACGCGGTCGCCTTTGTGGATGCCCAGGGACTTGAGCACATTGGCGTATTGGCAGGTTTTGGCGAGCAATTGCGCGTAGGTGGTGCGTGTGGCCTGGCCATCGTCGGCTTCGAAGATGATGGCGGTTTTGTCACCCAAACCACGCTCGACATTGCGGTCCAAGCAGTTGTATGAGGCATTGAGCAAGCCGTCTTCAAACCAGGTGAAGAAAGGTGCTTTGCTCTCGTCCAATACTTTGGTGAATGGTTTTTGCCAGTGCAACAAACGACGGGCTTGATCCGCCCAAAAGCCCTCGTAATCTTCCTCGGCCCGCTTGACCAGCGCTTCATAAGCGGCCATGCCCGACACGTTGGCGTTTTTGGCAAAGGCCTCGGGTGGGTGGATGATGGGCAATTCGTGGTGGTGCTGCTGGCTCATGGCTTGTCTCCTGTGAAGGTCTGGTCGCTGTGCGACTCTGCGTGGGCGAAAATGTCGTTCAAACCTCTTACACCCCACTGACTGGCACGAAGCTTACGTAGGACACGGGTTCAAGAGAACTTTGGCTTTCCCTAAAATCCCTCTACCCCTTTATGGCCTCAGTCCCGACGAAAGACACCATGCAAGCCCAGCCCATCTCGCCGTTGCCCAACAAGCTGTCACGCTTGATCTTTGCCAGCCGTTGGCTGCAACTGCCCTTGTACCTGGGCTTGATCGCTGCCCAGGGTGTGTATGTCTACCATTTTTGGGTGGAGTTGGTGCATCTGTTGGAAGCTGTGTTTGGCAGCCAAGAAGCGCTGCAAGCGCTGGTCACCAGCATTGGCTACAAGTCGGAGATGGTGCCCACCAAGCTCACCGAGGCCATCATCATGCTGGTGATTTTGGGCTTGATTGATGTGGTGATGATCTCCAACTTGCTCATCATGGTGATTGTGGGCGGCTATGAAACCTTTGTCTCACGCATGTACCTCGAGCAGCACCCCGACCAACCCGAATGGCTCAGCCATGTAAACGCTTCTGTGCTGAAGGTGAAATTGGCCATGGCCATCATCGGCATTTCGTCCATTCACCTGCTGAAAACCTTCATCAATGCGGCCAACTACGACGAGAAAGTGTTGATCTGGCAAACCATCATCCACATCGCCTTCTTGCTGAGTGCCATGGCGATTGCCTACACCGACAAACTCTTGAACCAAACCCGTGTCATTGGCAACGAAGCCGATGCCCACCACTGAACCACGCCGAGACACCATGACCACCATCACCCAACACGACTTGATTGAATCGGTTGCCGCTGCACTGCAGTACATCAGCTACTACCACCCCGCTGACTACATCGCGCATTTGGCCCGTGCCTACGAGCGCGAACAAAGTCCTGCCGCCAAAGACGCCATCGCGCAAATCCTGACCAACAGCAAGATGAGCGCCACAGGACACCGTCCGATTTGCCAAGACACCGGCATCGTGAATGTGTTTTTGAAAGTGGGCATGGGTGTGCGGTTTGAAGGTTTTGCTGGCGGACTGGACGACGCCATCAATGAAGGTGTGCGCCGCGCCTACAACCACCCCGACAACCGCTTGCGTGCCAGCGTGGTGGCGGACCCGCAATTTGCCCGCAAAAACACCGGCGACAACACGCCTGCGGTCATCTTCACCGAACTGGTGCCCGGCAACACCTTGGAAGTGACAGTGGCCGCCAAGGGCGGTGGCAGCGAGAACAAAAGCAAGATGGTCATGCTCAACCCCAGCGACAGCTTGGTGGACTGGGTGCTCAAAACCGTGCCCACCATGGGTGCAGGTTGGTGCCCACCCGGCATGCTGGGCATTGGCATCGGCGGCACCGCCGAGAAAGCGGTGCTCATGGCCAAAGAAAGTTTGATGGACGACTTGGACATGCATGAGTTGCAAGCCAAATCGGCCAAGGGCGAAAAGCTCTCGCCAACCGAGGAACTGCGCTTGGAGTTGATGGAGAAAGTCAATGCGCTTGGCATTGGTGCTCAAGGTTTGGGCGGCTTAACCACCGTGCTGGACGTGAAGATCAAGATGTACCCCACCCACGCGGCCAGCAAACCGGTGGCCATGATCCCCAACTGCGCGGCGACACGCCATGCGCACTTTGTGATGGATGGCTCGGGACCTGTTTACCTCGACCCGCCCTCACTGGACTTGTGGCCCAAAGTGGACTGGACGCCTGACACACAAAAAAGCCAGCGCGTGGACTTGAACACACTCACCAAAGCCGAGGTGGCGAGTTGGAAGCCCGGCCAAACCCTGTTGCTGAATGGCAAGATGCTGACAGGCCGCGATGCGGCGCACAAACGCATCCAAGACATGTTGGCCAAAGGCGAAAAGCTGCCCGTCGATTTCACCAACCGCGTCATTTATTACGTCGGTCCTGTGGACCCCGTGGGTGACGAGGCCGTGGGCCCCGCAGGCCCCACCACCGCCACCCGCATGGACAAATTCACCGACATGATGCTGGCCCAAACCGGTTTGATCGCCATGGTCGGCAAAGCAGAACGTGGTCCCACCGCCATTGAAGCGATTCAAAAACACCAAAGCGCTTACCTGATGGCAGTCGGTGGTGCGGCTTATCTGGTGTCCAAGGCCATCAAACACGCCAAGGTGGTCGGCTTTGCCGACCTGGGCATGGAAGCCATTTACGAATTTGATGTGGTGGATATGCCGGTCACCGTGGCGGTGGATGCAGGCGGCACCAGCGCCCATATCACGGGGCCTGCTGAATGGTCCAAGCGCATTGCCTCGGGTGAGTTCAAAGGCATTGCGCTCAACAGCCAGTGAGCTTTGATACAAGCCTGAACCGCCACGCGCCCATTGGGGTGTTTGACAGCGGCGTGGGCGGTTTGAGCATCTTGCGGGCATTGCAAGACGACATGCCGCATGAACACTTTGTCTACATGGCCGACAGTGCGCATGCGCCCTATGGCGAGCGGGATGCGGCTTTTGTGCTGGCACGCTCACAAGCGCTGTGGCACACGCTGCGCGATGAGCACCATGTAAAAGCGCTGGTGATTGCTTGCAACACCGCCACCGCCTTGGCCATTCAGCAACTGCGGACAGACCACCCGGAGGTGGCATTTTTTGGGGTGGAACCTGCTGTCAAACCTGCGGCGGCTATCAGCCAAACCCATCGTGTGGGTGTGATGGCGACACCGGCCACCTTGGCCAGCGAAAAATTTGTGCAACTGCTGCAAAGCCAGGGCGAACAAACTGCGTTTGTGTTGCAAGGCTGCGAGGGTTTGGCCGACGCCATCGAGCAGCAATGCCAGGGCGCCAATGAGTCAACTGTGCGGGCTCTGTGTGAGAAATACATCCACGCCATGGGCGTGTTTGGCAAGCAAACGGGTGAGATAGACACCTTGGTGCTGGGCTGTACCCATTACCCGTTTGCGCTACCCATCTTGCGAGGGTTGGTGGGAGACCACGTGACTATTTTGGAAACGGGTCTGCCCGTGGCGCGGCAGGTGAAAAAAGTGTTGGGGGAACGTGGTTTGCTGCGTGTAGTCGACATGCCAGCCGGGAGCAGTGCGGCAGAGCTTGGCAAGGTGACATGGCTGGCCACGGGCGATGCGCAAAGCTTGCATCGCGCAGCCAGCATGTGGTTGCCGTCTCGCTGAGATTTGTCAGTGAAGATGCCTGGGTCGGCGACCACCATGGCCACCCGCACCACCGCCAGAACCACGGGGTGGCTTGCTGATCTCCAGGGAGTTCACCAAAGAATCGAATCGCTTGCTGAACAATTTATCCACTTCCAAGACCACATCGCTGAGTTCAGAAGCATCGAAGTGGCGCTCTAACAGATTGACCATGTCTTGCACCAGCAAGTCTCGCTGCACTTGCATGATGGCAGCCGGTGTGGGGCCGACAAACAGCATGAGGAAGTCGTCGCGTGAATCACGGCCTTGGGCCTCGTCTTCTTCGTCAAATTCAGCGTCGTAAAACGTGACTTCCAGTGCGGCACCCGTGAACGTGAGGTCGTTCAAGCCCATGCACATGTCGTCCAAAGCTTGGCGGAAATCCTCCTCGCCCTTGATGGTCCAACACATCTGCAGCAGGTGCTCGTTTTCATCAAAACGAATGCCCGGCTCTTCTTCGTAAAAACTGTCGGCACCTTCACTCAATGAACGTGCGCCAGCGTAGACCCAAACAGCGCGCAGTGCGTCTTGAATGTGTTCAAAGGTGACCTCTTCACGCAGTGGCACAGTGCCATGGACATGTATCTCGAAGGTGGGGGTGAATTTCGACATCAAAGCATGATAGCAGTGCGTTAGGTGGCTTGTGATGAACCACAAGATGCAAACAAAGGCCTGGTGCCCGAGACCGGAATCGAACCGGTACGCCCCTTATTCAGGATAGCGGCGGATTTTAAGTCCGCTGTGTCTACCAATTTCACCACTCGGGCGATTGATTGCATGTCTGTATTGTGGCAAAACTTTAAGGTGAAACAGTTTGCTCTTTCAAATAAATCCGCGTGCCGGCATCGGGGGGCAACAGCACTTTGCCACCCTGGAAATAGATTTGCACCGACTTCAAGTCGTTGCTGGACAAGGTCCACGGAGAAACGCCAACCACACTTCGGCCCACACCTGGCGACAGCTTGACCACCGTGCGTTTGTTCTTGCCATCGTCCACACACACTTGAAGGGCTTTGTTGGAAAAAAGATGGACATAGTTGCCCGGTTTGTTGTGAATGGTGGTGGCAATGGCGACAGGCTCAGCGGTGAATTGTTGGCAGTCTTTGTTGGCTGTGGTTTCAGCAGCAGCCACGGGCACTGGTGCTGGGTCCACTGGTTTTTCAGGCACGGGCGGTGGGGGCGGCGTCACAGCCTGCACTGCCTCCACCACGGGCGGCTGCACTTGTTCGGTGGTGACGGCCACCGCAGCGCTGGGTGGCGCCGCTTGCTCGGGTTGTGCCAACACGTTGGCCGTGACAGGTTCAACCCACTCGGAGTAGAGGGCTTGTGACTCATGCCGTTGAAATTGCCAAGCCATCAAGCCCAACAACACCAGCACCACAACGGCCAACAGCCACATCTTGGCTTGTGATGCGCCGGGTCGCCGCACAGCCGAAGTGACCAAATGGCTTTTGAGGTTTTGTTCTGACAGCCGAATGATGTTGTCAATCACCTGGGTCCCCGTGTGGTGAGAACGCTCAGGATGAACTGGCTCCTGGGCATCAGGGGACTCAGGCGTTTCCAACAAGCGAATCACACGTCGCATGGCCTGTTGTTTGATTTGCGGTGAATAAAAAAGCGTTTCACCGCCCTCTTCCAATTGACGGATTTGCGCCACCGACAAATTGGACTTGGCCGCCAATGCGTGCATGTCCAAGCCTGCGGCTTCACGCAGGTTTTTCAAATGGGCTGCATCGTCGCGAACTGGCTCGTCCATGGAGAGTGATCTTGTTTTAAAGTGGAAAAATGTACTAGAACCAGATGACCCAGTCTATGCTGGTTTACTTGAACGGAATGTCCTGCGACTAATTCTTAACAATTCATTTTCGACCATGAATGCCGCTTACCATCCAGCCATGAACAGCACTTGCATCGACGATGTCCGTTTGGAAGTTCGACACATCCCGGGCTCTCATTCATTGGCGCCCTTGGTTTTTTTGCACGAGGGCTTGGGCTCGGTCGCCATGTGGCAAACCAAGACGAACGATTGGCCCCTGCAGGTGTGCCAATCCAGTGGACGGGCTGGGTGGGTTTATTCACGCAGAGGTTATGGACAGTCAGACAGCATTGCAGATGTGCGCGGTGTGAATCGTTTGCCAGCCCATTACATGCACACCGAAGCATGGGACGTGTTGCCTAAGTTGTTGCAGCATTGGGGCCTACATCGCCCCATCTTGGTGGGCCATTCTGATGGCGGCACGATTGCCTTGTTGCATGCCGCCAAGTTTGACGTGACAGCTTGCATCGTCATGGCACCGCACCTCATGGTCGAGGACAAATCGGTGCAAGCCATTCAAGCGGCCAAAGTGGCTTATGAACAGGGCGACTTGCGCCAACGGCTGTCGCGCTTCCATGCCGATGTGGACTGTGCCTTTTGGCAATGGAACGATGTCTGGTTGTCTGACGCCTTCAGCCACTTTGACATGCACCAAGACTGTCTGGCCATCCAAGCACCGGTGTTGGCCCTGCAAGGCGAGGACGATGCCTACGGGACCTTGCGACACATCAACGACTTGCACACTGCAGGAACGGTTCAGCGTGTTGTCTTGCCCAACTGCGGCCATTCACCACACCGGGATCAAGCGGCTGTGAGCCTCAAGCTTGTGACTGATTTTGTGGCCGACCTGCCCTAGCGCAACAAAGCCAAGTCCTCGGCAGACAACCAGCGCCATTGCCCTGGTGCCAGATCTTCAGGCAGCGGCATTTGTCCAATCTGTGATCGGTGCAAAGCCACCACCAAATGACCCACTGCCGCCAGCATGCGTTTGACTTGGTGGTACTTGCCCTCGGTGAGGGTCAGTTGCATCTGATGGCTGCCGGTCAATGCACAAGCCGCTGCTTTGACCGGTTGAGGATCGTCATTCAGCACCACACCAGCGAGCAGCTTGGAGACTGCTGTTTCATTCAACGAATCGGCGGTGGTGAGTTGGTACACCTTGGGCACATGGTGCTTGGGCGAACTCATGCGGTGGATGAATTGACCATCATCACTGAGCAACAACATGCCGGTGGTGTCTTGGTCCAAACGACCCACAGCTTGCACACCTTGCAAACCGGTTTTCGCGGGACGGTTTCGAAGCGGTGCAGGCAACAAGCTGTAAATGCTGGGCCACACAGAAGGCTTGTGCGAGCACTCGGTGCCGGCCGGTTTGTGCAACAAGACATAGGCCTTGTCGTGAAACTGCCAATCCACTCCCTGGACTTGGTAGGCCATGCCATTCACCACGTCCAAAGCTTGATCGGTGTCATCGCAGGTTTGCAAACCTCCGCCTGTGTCGAATTTCACCAAGCCTTGCTGGACCAGACCGGCACAAATGCGGCGTGTGCCAAAGCCTTGTGAAAACAACAAGTCATCAGGAAAGTAGTTCAATGGGACACACCATCGCGTTGCAGCACCTTGAGGGCCGTGCGCCAAATGATTTGGATGTCCAACCACAGCGAGCGTTTGCGCAAATACTCTTCGTCCAGCAAGACTTTGGTGGGAATGGGCAATTCATCGCGTCCATTGACTTGTGCCCAGCCGGTCAGACCTGGCGTGATTTCGTGGACACCTGCGGCTGTGCGCAAGGCGATCAAATCGTCTTGGTTGAACAAGGCAGGTCGTGGTCCGACAAACGACATGTCGCCCAGCCAAATACTCCACAGCTGGGGCAGTTCATCCAAACTGGTGCGTCTCAAGAGGCCGCCCACAGGGGTGAGAAAGGAACTGGGGTTGGGCAACAAATGAGTCGCCACTGCTGGCGTGTCCACCCGCATGGTTCTGAACTTGGGCATTTTGAAAATCTGGTTGTGACGCCCCACCCTGTCAGACCAGTAGATGATGGGACCTGATGACGTGAATTTGACCAACAAGGCCACCACCACCAATGGCAGGGCGAGCAACAAGGTCGCCACCAAGGCCAATGACAAATCAAACAGTCTTTTCATGGGGTCGAACGGCCTGCTGTTGCCAACGCCAAGCATCTATGCACATCTGTTGCAAGCCACGCGTGGCTTGCCAGGACAGCACCTGATGTGCTTTGTTCACCTGGGCATAACAACTCGCCACATCGCCCGCTCGACGCCCCACGATCTGGCAAGGCACTTGCTGCCCAGAAGCCTGCTCAAAAGCTTTCACCATGTCCAACACGCTGTAGCCTTGACCCGTGCCCAAGTTGTAGGCCTGCCAACCTGTTTGTTGCGGCAGGTGTTGCAGTGCTGCCAAATGACCCTGCGCCAAATCCATCACATGGATGTAATCCCGCACACCGGTGCCGTCTGGTGTGTCGTAATCGTTGCCAAACACTTGCAAGCTGGGACGCCAACCAGCAGCCACCTGGGCCACATAAGGCATGAGGTTGTTGGGCACGCCTGTGGGGTCTTCACCGATCAAACCGCTTTCATGCGCCCCGACCGGGTTGAAATAGCGCAAGCAGGCCACCCGCCACACCGGGTCGGAAGCTGCTACATCTTGCAACATCTCTTCAATATGCAGTTTGGTGCGGCCATAAGGATTGGTGGCCGCTGTGGGGTGTTGTTCATTCAAGGGCAGGTAATGCGGGGCACCATAGACCGTGGCACTGCTGCTGAACACCAAGTTCTTGATGTTGACCTGTTGCATGGCTTGTAACAAGGAGACAGTGCCTTGCACATTGTTGGCGAAATAGTCGAGGGGTTGCGCCACAGACTCCCCCACGGCCTTGAGTCCGGCGAAATGAATGACGGCCTCCACTTGATGGGTTTGCAGACAGCGAATCAACTGGTCAGTGTCACGCACATCGGCTTCTTCAAAGGCCAAGGCACGACCCAAGATCACTTGCAAACGATCCAGCACACTGGCTTTGCTGTTGCTGAGGTTGTCCAGCAGGACCACTTCATGGCCCGCTTGGCTCAAAGCCACGGCTGTGTGGCTGCCGATATAGCCTGTACCGCCTGTGAGAAGCAACTTCATGTGAGGAATGGGTTCATGTGTTTGCAAACTTTAGCATGCGAGCCCCTGCGAGATGAAACCGTTAAAGTAGAGGCTATGGAAAACATCGATGTCATGGTTTTGCGCAGTTTGCGCAACTGGCGCCAAGAAGGCAAACGAGCCCTGCTGGCCACTGTCGTTCGCACCTGGGGCTCTTCGCCCCGACCTATTGGCTCCATCATGGCTTTGTGCGAAACCGGTGCTGTGGTGGGTTCTGTGTCTGGCGGATGCATCGAGGATGACCTGATTTACCGATTTACCCAGGCCTATGCCGTGGGTCAGGCGGCCCAAGCAGATCAAGAAACCACCATCCCCAGCGGCGCACCGCAACGCGTGAAATACGGCATCACGGCAGACGAAGCCCACCGTTTCGGACTGCCTTGTGGTGGCACCTTGGAATTGCTGTTGGAGTTCGATCCAGACGCTGGTTTGCTGAACCAACTGGTGCAATCCCTTGAAGCGGGTCAGTTGATGCAACGCAGCACCGAATTGTCCACAGGTGCTGTGGCGCTTCAAGTGAGTGACACACCCACCGAACTCAGCATTGATGATCTGCAACTGGTCAACACCTTTGGTCCCGAATACCGCATGCTGTTGATCGGTGCCGGTCAACTCACCGAGTACCTGGCGACCATGGCCTTGTTCAATGGCTTCGCAGTCACGGTGTGCGACCCACGTGATGAATACAGTGGCGCATGGTCAGTGCCGAATGTCACCCTCACCAAAGACATGCCTGACGATGTCGTGCAGGCCTTCAAACCTGACAGACGCAGTTGTGTCATTGCCCTGACCCATGACCCCAAATTGGACGACCTGGCCCTGCTGGAAGCCTTGGAAACCGATGCGTTTTATGTGGGTGCGATTGGTTCACGTCGCAACAATGATGCGCGTCGTCAGCGCATGATTGAACATTTGGACAAAACCGAACAAGAACTCGAGCGCCTGCGTGGTCCGATTGGCATCTACATTGGCAGCAAGACCCCTGCTGAAATTGCCGTGAGCATCATGGCCGAGGTGCTGGCCGTGAAAAACGGTGTGCCCCTGCCGCGTGACATGGATGTGGCCTATGCCAAGAACACCCATGACATAGCCCACAACGACCCGGGCGTGCTGGTCTGCGGCATCAGGTCTTGAGCAACGGCACCCCAGCGGTTGCCACCCATTCCCCATTTTTGCGTTGCGCCAGCACATCCACACCCCACGCTTTGGCCGTGGCGTGAAGTTGCGAAGGTGCTTGCATGAAAAACACCTTGGTCAGGGCATCGGCCAACACACAACAAGGCGCCAAGACAGTCACCGATGACCAATGTGTGGGTGAGTAGCCGGTGCGTGGGTTGAGGATGTGGTGATTCTGATGGTCTGCACTGAAGGCGGTGTGCGCATCAGAAGAAGTGGCCATGGCACGTCCATCGGCTTGCAACACTGGCGCATGCGCCAGATGCGGATGAAGCGCCACATCTTGCACGCCAAAAGTCCATGGCTGACCGCCGGGCCCTTGGCCCAACAGCGCGGTTTCGCCCGTGTCAATTTGCGCATGTGAAATGCCGCGCGATTGAAGCACGTCCTTGACGATGTCGGCGGCATAACCTTGTGCAATGCCATTGAGGGACACACCCATGCCCCTGCGGTTCAAACGCAAGCTGTCAGGCGACAACTCGACCGCCCTCCATTGAACCAATTGCTGTGCCCGCTGGAGCGCCACCGAAGAAGGCAAGCGTTGCTGTGCATGCGATTCAGACCACACCTGCCACAAGGGTTGCATGCTGATGTCAAAAGCACCACCACTGTGCCGAGCCACCAAGGCCGACCAGGTCAATACCGAGCGCATGTGCGCGCTGGGGTGATGCAACACGCCCGTGGCATTGAGTTGTGCGACCGCGCTATCCGGCTTGAACAAACTCATGTCGTTTTCAACTTGCCGCAGCGCATGAACCGCTGCATCGAGCGCTTCTTCCAACTGGCTCGCATGGTGATGCCCTGCACGAATCCACACCGTGGTGCCAAAACCCAGCATGGCCCGCTCACGCCAGACCCATTGCTCGGCCAGCGACTGGGAGACCCCACTGGTGGCGCAAACACCCATGCTGACCTTAAACCATTGACGTCTGGACAGGTTCATGCTGACTCTCCTGCGTGAATGGGAATGACACGCTTGGCTTTGCGTTTTTCTTTTTGAATCAACGGCAAGCAACGCTGCTTGTCTTGGTAGATGGACACGCAATCCAGGCATTGGAAGCACTCGCTGTAATTCACGGTGCCTTTGGTGTCGATGGCTTGGTATTCGCAGCGGTGGCGACAAGTTTGACAAGGGGTGCCACAAGCCTCGCGGCGCGGAATCCAAGACCAACGCTGCAGCACATTGGTGGCAGCCAATGCAGCGCCCAATGGACAGATGTAGCGGCAGTAGCCCCGGTAAACAAAAACACTCAGGGCCAGGCAAGCCACAGCCCACACCACATATGGCCAGTCGCGCACAAAGTACAGACTGATGGCGGTTTTGAAGGGTTCTATTTCGACAGCGATTTCAGCAAAACTGGGGGCCACCCAGACAGATGCCACGATCACGCTCAAGACACCGTACTTGATCCATTTCAACCGGGCATCCAACACCGCTTTCAAACGCCTTTGTTTGACGCCCACGGCTTGCGTGACCATGCTGATGAGTTCTTGCAAAGCGCCAAAAGGACACAACCATCCGCAAAAGGTGCTGCGACCCCACACCAGCAAAGTGCCTGCGACAAAGATCCACAGAATGACCGTCATCGGATCGTTCATGAAAAAGCTCAGGTCCCCGCCATGGCGCAATTCGTCCAACGAAGCGGTGATGTTGACGATGGTCAGTTGCCCTTGTGCATACCAACCCACAAAACCCACGGTGAAGATCAAATACAAACTGCGCAAGATCTTCAAGCGCTTGGTGGTGGCACTCAGTCGTTTTTGCAGCACCAAACCAGAGGTCAGCACAATCAAACCGAGCAACAAAGTGGCGATCTCCAATTTGCGTGTTTGCCAAGCTTCGTACCAAGTAGCTTCTTCCCAACTGGTGTCCACCATGTCTGAGAGTTGCAAACGCCAGCCATTGAAGTTGTAAGTCAAGGGAAATTCAACCCTGTCGACTTGGGTGGGGAAACTGCCGTACCTGCGACCCCATTTCAAGCTCAAGTCAAAGGGCTGAGTCGGGTCCAATGGCGTGGCGTTGTTGACAATCAAAAAATGAACACGGCCATTGGGATCGGGGTAGCCCGGCATCACCATGCCTTTGTCATAAGACATGCCACGGAAACTCAGTTCTTGCCCGTTTTGTTTCAGCACAAAAGGCAACTCTTGCACCATTCGCTGACTCTCGTAAGACATGCGCGCCATAGGTCCAGTTTCAGTGACCATCAGGGCTTGAGCCGCACGTCGATTGGTGCTGAGCAGTCGCCACCCTTCGTTGTCCAAGAGATTGCGCCCAATCACTGGCAGGCTCACCAAGGCGACGCGAACCGTGAGCGCAATTTCTTGTGGTGCCGTGTCGGCCAGTTTGTCGCTGCCCGCGGATTTGGTGCCCTCAAAGCGTTTTTCCAATTCGGCACGGGTGAAATGTTGCTCGCTGACCATGCCACGCGACAGCAGCTGAGACCATTCCAACTTCGAGGGATTTTCATTGCTGGGTTTGTGCACCCCGGCTTGGGCGGCAGCAGATTGTGAACCTGCAATGCCCCCTGATGCGGCAGCTTCTTCGTGGGCAATGGCCACCGAGGCAGCGGACAACAGAATCGTTTTGTCAATCGCCTTGGCCGTCACTGTGCCGGCTTGAATGCCATGCAAGTTGGCGGTCTTGTCATCGCGAAAAGGCGTGGCTTGAAAGCCGTAAATTTGAATATTGTGTTGGGTTGTCAAGCCGACATACTGCGCAGCAAATTTCGCCAAGATGGCGGTGCGAACCTCGGAACGAAACAAAGGCTCTTTGTGATCAAGCAATTTGGACTCTAGGAATTGACCCTTCAAGTCCATCACCACCAAGACATTGATGGGTTTGCCGCCGTAGCCCCGCACGGGTTCGAAATCCACGGTTTCAAAAGCATAAGCCAGCAAGGCAGGCTTGTTGCTGACGGGGGTCACAGCCGGGGCATCTGGACTGGCCTCAGCAGGCGATGGGTTCTTGGCAAACAAGGGCCACAAAGGCATGCCTGGTTGTATGTCGCCCACCAAAAACTGCTCGCCCAGGAGGCTCTCAAGGTCTGCTTTGGTCACCTGACCTGCATGGACCAAGCTCAAAGTAGACAAAAAGACCAAAAAAAAGAGCCCGCAGGCTCTTAGAAAACTGAAATTCATGAGTATGGACCTGTAACTACTAGGGTTATAGCGCAGGTTGAAACAGTGACGGGTGGGGGAGTTCCCCTAGCAGATCAGGTGCTGGATGCAAGTGTGGTGTCAGCTCTGTCTTGTGCCATGTGCACCCAGTCCACCAAATCACCGGTGGGCTCATAGCCTTTGACCAAGGTTTGTAACAGGCTGCGGATGAGGTGAACATCGTGAGCATCAATGGCTTGGTTGAGGCGGTGAAGCTGGTTCTTCAAGAGCGTGCAATCCATGAATTCTTCATGTGCTTGCATGATACGCGGGTGCTGCGTGGGCTCGGGGTTATCGCCGATCAACAGTTCCTCAAACAGCTTTTCGCCTGGGCGAAGACCCGTGACTTGGATCTCGATGTCACCTTGCGGGTTGTCGGGCGTGACCAAGGACAGCCCAGACAACTCGACCATGCGACGGGCCAAATCGTGGATGCGAACAGGCTCTCCCATGTCAAGCACAAACACATCGCCACCAGCACCCATGGCACCGGCTTGAATGACCAGTTGTGCCGCTTCGGGAATGGTCATGAAATAACGCGTGATGTCGGTGTGTGTGAGTGTGATGGGGCCCCCGGCTTTGATTTGCTGCCTGAACAGGGGTACGACCGAACCACTTGAGCCCAACACATTGCCAAAACGAACCATGGAGAAGATGGTGGGGGATTGCTTCGCAGGCTCGCCATGACGCACATCTTCATCGCGATGCTTGACGTCATCGCGAGCGAAGCGAAGCGACCCATCCAAGGCCTGCAACACCATCTCCGCCAAGCGCTTGGTGGCCCCCATGATGTTGGTGGGACGAACGGCTTTGTCAGTGCTGATCAACACAAAGTTGTGAACGCCAGCATCGGCCGCAGCTTGTGCACAAACCCATGTGCCCCAGACATTGTTGCGAACACCCTCTGCCGGGTTGTGTTCCACCAAGGGCACGTGCTTGTAGGCTGCTGCGTGGTAAACGGTGTGGGGTTGCCACGTTTGCATGATGTCTTGCATGCGGGACGCATCACAAACCGATGCCAACAAAGGCACCAACTCTGCATCGGTGGACAAGGCTTGAAGCTCTTGGTGAATTTGGTACAGCGCGTATTCACTCATATCTACCAACAACAAAACCGTGGGATTGGTTTTCAAAATCTGACGGCACAACTCGCTGCCAATGCTGCCACCTGCCCCCGTGACCAACACCGTTTTGGCGTGCGTGTTTTTGTTCAACAACCCATCGTTGGGTTGGACAGGCTCACGCCCGAGCAAGTCATCGATGTCCAGTTCGCGCAGATCGCTCATGCTGACCCGCCCTGCTGCGATGTCGCTCAAACCGGGTAATGTGCGCACAGCCAATTTGTGCGGGCTCAAGGATTGCAATATGTCATGCCGACGCTGACGAGACACAGATGGCAAGGCGAGCAAAACATCGGTGACCGGCATGTCCATCAACACCTCGGTCAAGTCGGCTGGATTCAAGATGGGTAAGCCATTGAGCACGTTACCCTGCAGGCTCTGGTCATCATCCAAAAAACCCACCACACGCATCTCGGTGCTGTTAGACAAAGCATCTGCCAACTGTCGCCCTGCACTGCCCGCCCCGTAAACCAGCACCTGGGGCAAATGGCTGTAACTGATCTGACTCAAATACAGTCCACCGAGCCAGATGCGAGCTGCTGCACGCGACGAGCCCACCAACATGAGCAGCAACAGCGGTTGAATCAGGCCCACGGTACGAGGTACACCTGCCACACCATAGAACGTGAAAATGGCCGCGAACAAAACACCATAGACCAACATGGCACGTGCCATGGTCAACATGGCAGGCAAGCCGCTGTAACGAAAAATAGCCCGGTACAGTCCCGCTGACATGAAGATGGGAACGGCCAAACAAACGGCTACACCCACAGGCCACAGCATGGGACCGGCCAGGGGTGCAAATTCACCAAGGCGCAGATAGAAAGATAGCCAGACCGACAGCGCACAAAGGCAAATATCTAAGCTCATGACCACCAACCGCTTGATGGGGCGGTTCATGGACAGCAGAGTCATTGGGATGCTGTTGGAACGCTGACTATGTTGTTTTTTCAAATTTGGAGTAGATCAATAACTTGCATCAATGACCAGCGCCATGCAGTAATTGAATGATTTGAGAATTGATACGCCTGACATCGAAACGCAACTCTGCCATCTTTCGGCTTTCCTGACCCATGACAATAATTCTTGAAGGATCTGCAATGAATTTAGACATGGCATCGGCCAGTTGTGAAACGTTTTGTACATCAATCAAGTAACCATTCACTTGGTCAATAACAGTATCACGACAGCCAGGCACATTGGTCGTTATCACTGCGCGGCCGACAGCCATAGCTTTTTTCAATGAACTAGAGTTCACATCTTTATTGCCAAGGGCAACCGGCGAGCGTTTGTTCTGCATTGCGTTATGGGGCAGAGGCATACCCATTTATCCACAGCGCATCAAATATGCATTTACCATTTATCCTGGACTATAAACCTGTGGTAACGGATCAGTGACTAACTTCATCCAATTTATTTATGAAATAGTCCATTTAAAGCCAAATAAGCTTTGAAATTCGTTGCGCTAATTGCTGTCTCAGGACCGGAGAAATCGCCAGTTTGGAGAAATGACTCTGGTTGATTTAACGATTGGTTTAACCGTATCAACACTCATAAGATCGGTTCGGAAAGAAAGATGGAAAATATCATTGAAGCCATTCAGAGAAAAAGTATTGGTTATTGCCTGGCAACTTCCATGAATAGAGAGGCATATGCATGCCCCATTGCATCTCCAGAAAAAAATTTTTCGTATCGAGCACGTGCTGCTAAACCAAATTTTTCAGCTAATTCATTTTGATTTAGTAGGCTATTTATCGCCTCAGCCAAGGCTATTGGATCCTCTGGTTGAACTACGAGTCCAGTTTCATCATGCGAATTAATATACGAGGTTCCAGTTCCAATCTCGCAAGTTATGAGTGGTCTCCCAAACATTGCAGCCTCAACGAGTACCATGCCATAAGCCTCAGAACGCAAATGTGATGGCAATATCAACGCTCTACATTGCTTAATCAGCGATATCTTTTCTGCCTGTGTTACCTGACCGGCGAGTTTAACATTAGAAACACCGAGATCACTTACCTGCTTATTTATTGACTCCGCCATTGGCCCTGAGCCTGCGATAACAATTGGGGCATGCACATTAGCGGCAGCTTCGATTAAGAACTGGACGCCCTTGTAATAGCGAAGTACCCCGATGAAGAGAAAATACGGTGACTCCTTCTTAATTCCAAGGCGACCGAAAATAGTGTCATCACTATCCTTCAAATACGAAGCCTCGTCGATACCCAAAGGAATCTGGCGCAGGCTTTTGTTTATTCGTATGTCTGATAATACTGGACTTGAACTAGCATAGGCTGGAGCGTTTGAAACAATCGCTCGCATGCTCTTCAATGTCCGCCACATCAATGGCGAGTAAAGCGTATTTAGGCTACGCTGTCTAATCACATCCGAGATGTAAGTGAGAACCGCTGGCTTTTCGTTGCCAATGACATGATGCATTACATCTGCAAACGGCCAAGGGAAAAGATAATGAACCACGTCAGCTTCATGTACCAAGTCACGAAAAATTGATATAGCGTTTACGCTGCCTATATCGCAAGACGCTGGTGCAATCCAAGATTTCGCACGAACAACTGTCGCCTCCTGTCTGTGTATCGTTTTCGGATATGGGTTGGGAGACAGGGCAAAAATTGTATTTTGGACTCCGTATATTTTTGTAGTTAGGCAGATCTGCCTGATGGCCTCTTGTATTCCTCCAGGGGGATCAGGGAAATATGTTCGGTATACGTGTAATACTTTCATGGGTTCTATTTCTTCAATGCACTGGCATAGACTTCAGCCGTGGATTGCGCACACCGCCTCCAAGAGTATCCGCCAGCCTTAACAAGGCCTGCTGATATTGCCTGAATTCGCCAATGGCTATCTTCGAGTCCTCGTTCGATGTAACCGGAAAGAGCTTGTACATCGTTTGCATCACACATCAACGCAACGCCTTCCGCCACCTCTGGCAAGGAGGACGAATCGGAACAAACCACGGGAATGCCAGAGGCCATTGCTTCCAATACTGGCAAACCAAATCCCTCGTAGAGTGAGGGAAACACAAAGAGCCGGGCACCCGCGTAAAGCAAGGGTAGATCGTCGCTGTCGACAAATCCGAGATATCTGACCCACCCTGCGCGAGCACCTTGGGCGATACGTGCATGAATCTCGTCACTGCGCCACCCTTGGTGTCCCGTCAGAACGAGAGGCCATTGTTTGCGCAGTCCTGCGGGCAATCGCTCGTAGGCATCAAGCAGTACTAGAAGGTTTTTTCTCGGTTCAATAGTGCCGACAAACAGGCTGTAGCGCTGGTAATCTAGCCTGTATTTTTTGATAAAGGCCCCAAGCTGAGCCTCTTCACGAGGATAGAAATAGGGAGCACTCGCTAAGGGAACTACATGAATATCTTCTAAAGGCTTGCCAAAATAGTTTGCGACCTCTAGGCGTGTAAATTGAGAATCAGTGATAAGGAGACTAGCTCTTTTTACCGACAAACTGACTTCCAATTCCATGTAACGCACTCGCTCGGGAGGATGACACTCCGGCCAGACGAACGGGGATAGATCGTGAATTGTGACCACGCTGCGTCCCGAAAATGGTGGCAGATAAAAGCTGGTGCCGTGGAAGAGATGGTCCTCGTGGCCCAGCAAGGCGCGACTCTGTCGGAAAGCAGCTAACCTGCGATACAGATCGATTGCTCCCGGGGCCGACATCAATCGTCGGCCAAAGCGATTCAAACGTCCCACTTTCCCCTGCATAGGTTCGAGCACCGTATCGAACCCAGCACCACGAAAATAATGCAATGATTCGATCTGGGGTAAACGCTGGAGTTCAGTGACTAATTCGTATGAATAGCGACCAACCCCGGTAAGCGGTGACTTAATCTGGTCAATGGATACAATTAATTTCAAATCCAACTCATCCCTATTTCATTTCGGTGTATTCGAACTGGCGCTCACCATATCGCCGCGTCACCATAATCAGATCGCCCCGCGGGCTGAATCGCGATCGGCCATAGCGATCCCCAAAATCCAGCAAAAGAGAAAGCCAAGTTTGCTCAGAAAACTCAGATGAAAAACCCCGAGGAAGAGATAGGCGATGCCAAGACCAGACATGAAAAGCTTCATATTGGAAGTCAGTTGCTCACTGGTGACCGCAGACCAGATTAGTCGTCCCAGCAACCCGAAATAGAGCACTAGGCCTACGACACCAAAGGCTAGCACGAAAAAGAGGTAGACATTGTGGGGGGACAGGTGGCGACCTGTGTTCCAAGCCTCATTACCGGGCAACAGTTCTGCAGGGCTCCTCCCCATGCACACATTATTCGGCGTGATCAAGGTAAGCATTTCCCGCCAAATGTCTAAGCGCTCCTGCACGGACGTATCGCTGTCTATCTGCAGCTTCACCATGTTTCTCATCCGGAATTCCGCGTCGCTTTCATTAGACGCGGCGTTTCCGCCAAAGAATCCGATAATCACAGCCAATGTCACAGCGATGGCCAATCCTGCCCAACCTGCCTGACGGGACTGCCCTTTCCCGAAGACGATGGCAACTAGTGAGAGGATGGCAAGCACGGCAACCGGTGTACGTTCCTGCAAAACCACGAGGAACAGACAGGCTAGTACCGTGTTCAGCAACAACAACCGATGGCGCCGAATCTGGTCGTAGCGTACCCAAAGCAAGATCGGGAGAATAAGACAAATCAACTGATAGTGAAAGAATGAATTGAGCGTGCCGAAGAACCTGAGGGCATTCGTCTGGTAGACGCTCATCCCCGCGCCCCGCATCTCGTCGACATAAGTGAAGTCCCAAGGCAGCAGCGTCTCAAGCGTGTTGGTATGGAATGCCCACGCCTGAAGCAGGCCATATCCAACAAAGGGCAGATAGAGACAATTAAGTAATTCCAGATTCCGTTTGTGGCAGAGCAGAAGATAACCGAGCAGGATGCCGGACAAGGGCAAAGCCACATCTTTGGTCGCCGCGATCGCAACAAGAATGCCCTCTTCCTTCAGCAGCGGGAACAAGGCGAAGTAGGCTGCGACCCCAATGACCGCATATTGCCACATTACCAAGCGGCGGCTGATGCAATGCAATGCCGCAGCCAGCCCCACGACCGCAAAGAAAGCTGCGGATGCGCCCACCGGTTGGATCCGGTCGATTAGATTAGAAAAGAAAAATAGGAAGATAATCGCGAAAGCAAAGAATGGGTTGCTCTTCCAGGCGAGCAAAGACAGTGTGCTCATCGGGCGATCAAGAGCCACACAGTAAAAAAAACGCGGGAAGCGTCATTGGCATGACATGAAAGGACCATTGACCGAATACTTTCGCTGGCCTCATGTCGCGATTAGTCATCATGCACGAACGAGGCCTGAGACAGAATGCCGTTGCATACACAATCGAGCCCTTTATCCTGTCCAGGCTCCAATTTAGAAATCGGTCCTTTGAACGAATACAGGGGAATGCCCGATCCCGATTCGAATATATTGACGGGAATCATGCGCCGAAAGAAGAAATGATAGGCATACTTTTTCGCCCGCGTGATGACAGCCTCATCCAGCCTGCGCCCCATGGGCAGCGAATCAAGGATTCGGTCATATTCCTTGGGAGATGAAGCATCAGTGGTCACTCCTTTGCCTCTGATCCAGGCCTCACCTGCAACGATGACTGGGATTCCGGCGCTAGTGAGCTCAACGCCGGTCTTGGTGCCATAGATGATGACCGAGTCGCAGAGCTCCGCGAGCACGTACGTACTCACATTGCTCTTTGGCGAGACGACGAAGATATTGCCAGGCAGCGAGGGGAAGTATCTCTGGATCTCGTCCACCACAGGCTGCTTGGTAGGTACCGCACCACGAATCTCAGCAGGATGCACGCGTATGACCAGTTGTAAATCTGGGCGTGACTGAAAGTACCGTATGGTGTGAAGTAGCCACTCAAGCATATTGGTAAAGGCATTGGCCGGATAGTGCAACTGGGCATCCCACATGACATTGGTGAGACACCCCACGATCGGCTTGTCAGTATCACAGCCGATCTCGTCCAAGATCCGTCCCTTCCCAAAATGGGGATTCTCGGTAAAACGTATCCAATCATTTTCACCCTCCCAGCGACTCCTAAGATAGTCTGAAATTCGCTGGTCTTCTTTCTCTGACCATGGCATGTTTTCCCAGACTGCAACCGGTTCAGTCATTAGCGTGTGGTGGTAAGTGTCCTCGTGACTGAAGATGAAGCAGTTTTTGCGATAAGCAGGATTCCAATTAACCACGCGTACACCCTGCCGTCTCAAGACTTCACCTATCACCCCCTGCGGTACGTAGATCCCGTGGTGAAAGACCGCTACGTCAAAACATTCCTTGCGCAGGAGCCCCTCGATTGCCCTTGCCGTCAGGAGGGCTGCCTTGAAATAACGACGCAGTACTGTCTCCCCGAAGAACTCTGTGTCGATCGTGGCCCGGGCGAAAAAACGTAACGCTCCTGCCTTGGCATGTTGACCCAGAGGCATTCCGTCAAGGGTGTAGGACTGGATATCCGCAATCGGAATGGTTAATGTCAACTGTTCGGCCCATTGCCGATCTTCATCGGACAGCAGCGCGGAATAGGCGTGAACTGGAATTCGGGCATCCATATAGGCGTTGCGTCCCGGGTCGAAACAATGCCCACACAGATCCTTACTTGGCCCGAACTTGGCGAAACGCGAAGTATTTGGGAAGAAACGCGGCTCGCACATCTGGCAGCCCGGCAGAATGCCATCGCACAACAAGGCCTGTACTTTCGCACCGCGGAGAGAGAGAGCAATAGCGAGCGTCGTCTCCATTTGCATGGCGGGCAAATGTGAACCTATGCTCGTCGCAATAAGGACACGTACGGGCCGCTGTGCAGGTTGAGGAGAAGCAGTCGCGGGATCTAGCAGCATTGCCTTCCAGGCAGGATAGGCGCGCCCCCGCGCAAGCATTCTCCGACGGAACAACTGTAGTTGGCTGTCGACAAAGGGAAAACGCTTCACCAGGTTGACGAGGAGGGTCTTCAGCAAGGTAATTTCCTAAAGATTGCAAATGCCCGGTTGAGAGCTAACAGGCTGCGCTCATTCACGTTGGTCGCACAAAGCATCCAGTGACATCAAACCAACAGATGCCGGTTTTACGTCCAGGCCAAGAGGACGCACGAATTCGAGAATGAAGCGATCCCTCTGCGCCTTCCCACGATCTTGTCCATTCAGAAAAGCCCCCAACTGTTCGAAATGATCGGCTTCGGACGTAACACGATGAACCAAGCCACCATTCAGTAAATGACGGAAATGCAGCGTTCCTTCTTGGGTGAGGTGGGATCGGCCATCGCTCAGCATGAGTACCGGTTTGCCAACAATCGCCGACTCAAGCATGCCGCTGGTGTTAATCGCAACGACAACAGCGCAATGGTGGAGACTGTCGAAATATCGAGACCGCGTTTCGGTATCGACCACCTGTTCTCCTTGCGGAGGCCATACCACTACATGAGCAAGCGTCTGGAGATCACCCCATTGCTGTGGGTTACCTGGGTGCGGTCGCACGAGCACATTGGCTTGGCGGATAACGGGATCCAGATGGTTCCGGACCTTCTTGAGCCAGCTCTTGATCGACTCGACCTCATCCGCTGCGATGAACTTGGACGAGCATAAGTATAGGATAATAGGCTTAGACGTATCAAGACCCAAGCCTCCGCAGAAGTCTTCTCTGGACGTATGCGGCTTCATGACGAACCAGGGATCGAACACTGATGCTCCTGTTACAACCACCTTGTCACGGGGAAGATGGTGCAGTCCTTCCACCTCCTCAGCCACTAACTGATTCCACACGAAGATTCTATCCGGAGCAAACTGAATCAGGCCCTTGTTGGTGAGATTGTCCCAGCTGGCTACAATCAAGGCCGTCTTGTCACCGCGCCTTATAGCACATTTCAAATATTCGCATTCGCCCGAGGTGGGATCGACCAGCGGCGTCACCAATAGTACGTCGAAGGATCTTCTCGCTAGGAAATCTTGCACCAGCGGGTCACAAGGTAGCAACCTATCCAGCAACCTAAGCAGGGAGATGAAGAGCCACCGGAGGCCATTCAGTCGGGCTCCCAGCACTTTGAGCGCGGCCCGTATTAGCCACGGAATGGGTGCAGACGCCCGGTTACGCAACGCTTCGCATTCATCGTAGATGGGGTCCAGATATCTCAGGTAATCCTGAAGCAGGCGTAAGGACAACACGAGACGGGCTCGCCACCCTTTACTCAACGGAGCTTGACAGATAAGTGCATTACCAATAATAGAAAGCTTCGCCGCCTCATCCATAAGCATGTTATCAGATATGGTTGTAAAGCAAATTTCAAGATCGTCGCCCCGTTCGATCAACGCCCGCACCCAAGGCTCAATCGAGCGCAGGAACAATTGATGGCGCACAATCAGCAAGACTCTAAGCGGCGATTTACGAGACATCAAAGGTGAAATCTATTAACTAAGAGGCAAAGAAGATAGCAGTCTAATTCCATTGAAAACCAATGTTTAATTGAACTTTAGGTAGTGCCCGATTCGATTTCTGAGTGACAGAACTGCAGTAAAAAAGAAAAGAAGCGCTGCAGCAAGTATTGCCGCCAAGCTGATTGGAATACTCTGAACATTCAGTGATTCAATTACATTGATGGTGACCGTCGCTAGCCCAAGACCGAATCCGAGGAGGATATAAAAGTGGGTCACTTGCCTCAGCGTCGACTTTAGCCCGACCACTTGTCGCATCAGGAGGCTCGCCGCCATTGTGCAGATGAGATTAGCGCCAACCAGGCCGGTCATAATTCCATCAATACCGAAAGCGGCTCCCCCGAGGACGCCAATGAGCATTAGGCTGAAGACAAAGACCGCCCATTTGAACAACAGTACAACTTGACCGAGCGCCTTTAGAGCCGAACCGGATGGCGAGACATAGGATTGGCAGGCGGCAATCACTGCAACGTAGGGCGCGACTTGGTCGAGGCCTTCCCACTGGGGGCCCAAGGTGTAGACACCAAGGACGTAAACGCCCAATCCCAATGCGAAAACGATAGGCAGAGCGATGCTCATCGCCAAGGAGACGGATCCAACATACACGCGTCTAAGGTCTTCTGCGTTTCCCTGAAGCGACGACAGTTTCGGGAACAAATAGCTGTTCAGGGCGTCAGATAAAATACCGCTGGGTAAAACAATGAACCTGTAGGCAAGGGTATAGACCCCCAACGCCGAGATTCCGACCAGAAAGCCAATCACTGTCTTGTCTATTTCTTTGACAAAGTAGGCGAACAACTGGAACGCCAGAAGCCAGAGACTAAACTTCAGAAGTGGTTTCACTTCCGCGATGGAAAACCCGCTCCACTTGGGTAGCCATTGTGCGCCGCGCCAAAGCAAAATCGCACTGACGATTGAGGTCACCATTGTTTGCATGACAAGCGACCAAACCCCCCAACCATGCAGCGCAAGAACGACGCCAACAACACCGCCGCTAATGGCGGAAATCAGGTCGCGCTGGGCAAGAAAGCGGAACCTCATGCCACGATAAGCTAGGGCTTCCTGAATCAAGGCGAACCCGGAGACCATCAGCGTCAAGGACATAAGTGAAACCACCTGCGGCAAATCACCCATGCCCTCTTCCATCGGAAAAATCCACACCGAAGCGGAACTGATCAGCACCAGTAGCAGCGAGGTGCCGAGGTTTAGGAAAAATACGGAACTCAGCTGCCGGTCGCTGAGATTCTTGGCCTGGATCACCGCGCCCGAGAACCCGGCGTTGCCGAGAACCCGGAAACCACCAAGCCAAACCTGTGCGAGGGCCAGCAGGCCAAATTGGGCGGGGCCCATCAGCCTCGCTAGAATGAGAAAGAAGACGAAGCTGATAAACGCTGGGCTTGTACGCTGGGCAAGTGCCCAGAGGAATGTTTTATTGATCTTCACTGTAGCTCGCAGAAGATCTTCTCCATCCGATTCAAGGTGTCCCGCATATCAAATCGAGCCAAGGCCTCCTGCCGGGCCGCCGACCTCAGGCGCTCCATCAGCCCAGTCTCATCGGCCAGCAAGGTTTCGATGGCGACCCTAAGGGACTCCACGGATTCAGGTTCCACCAACAAACCGTTTTGGTGATCGGAGATGACTTCCGGGTGCCCGCCAACCCGGGATGCAACGACCACCTTGCCGGTGGCCATAGCCTCTGCAATGGCCAACCCAAGACAGGCACGCTCATTGATGCTCGGAACGACCACGATGTCGCTGGCTGCATAGCATTTGGGAAGCAAGTCCGCAGAGAGGTTCGCCATGACGTGCACCCGGTCCGGGAATTCGTCATGCAGCTCGTTCGCAGCGGCGGTCAGTTCTCCGACTGTACCGGCGATGAGGAAATGTACGGGCCGCCCTGCCTCTAGCATCCGTTTTGCGAGGGATAGCACCACATGTAGCCCCATCTCCCTGACCATGCGGGCAACAAAACCAATCACCAGTGCGGAAGGGGGTATTCCCAAGTTCGTGCGCACTTCCACGCCTGAGTTTTCGGGTTTGAAACGATCGATGTCGATACCGTAAATGACGGTTTCGACAGGCTTTTGGTAACCGAGGGGGGGCAGACTTCTCGCGCAGTGGCCGCTGCATGAAAGAAGCACGTCACTGGATTCGACCACGTCTTGCACGAGTTGGGCTAAACGCTCATAGAGTTCACGCTCGCGATAAGCCTCGCCAAATATCGTCGTTATGAGAGGGATGCCCATCACACGCTTAAGCCAGGCGCCGAGCAGCCCTGCGGTGAGGATATGGTAGGCCGATACGATACGAATATCGTGTCGTATCGCCAGACGTCGGGTGTAAAAGCCAATCCCAATGTGACTAAGGTAGGTAGTCAGTGATTTGCGGAGGAAGGGCAGCGCCAGAAGAGGAGCGATCATCGCTCCTCGTGGTGACAACATCGCAAGAACCTTGTGCTTAAAACGCGGGCGATAGATTAGGTACCCATCTGGATGATCCTGAACCTCTGGCAGGTCAGCGGGGGCCTGCGACATGAGCGAGAGAACCACAACCCTCCATCCCCGCTGCACGAGAAACGGCGCCAGTTGTTCAATGTGCACGGGTACTCCGCCATAGGGAGGCGGGTGATTGCCGATCAACAGAATATTTTTCATGACTTGATCGCAACAACGAGGAGATTGGTTGTCACTACCGATCCAGCTCCCGGAGACTCAAGCCTAACCAGCCACTTGAGACCGGCTTCAACAAAAATCCAAAAAAACCTTCTAATACTAGACCTTAGCCCGATAGGGACAGGTCGAATAGGAAAGACCAAAATCTTATCGAAGCCAGCGGCGTAACCGATCTGCGACGCGCTCGACGGGGTGAAGGCCAACTCATGGGTAAAGTCTCCGTATCGGATTCGGCCGAAGAAGGGCGACTCCGCATTGGGCACCTGCAGGATGAGCCGTCCGCCCGGCTTTAGTCTGGCCTTGGAGAGCTTGACGAACTGATATGCTGTTTCTTTGTCTAGGTGTTCGAGCACGTCACGCGCGAAAAGCACGTCGTACTCTGCTCCTTCCATCCGCAGGAATTCGAAGATATCGCCCTGAACAACGGAATCTAGACCCAAATCACGCGCAACGTTGACCTGCTCTTGGCTGATGTCGATTCCGGCCACGTTGCCATAACCGCGGTCCCGAAGCCACCAGACGATGCTGCCGGGACCGCAACCCAGATCCATGATCTTGGCGGCTTTGTCGCTTGGCATGAAAGCGCTAAAAATTCGCTGATAGGCACGCGCGCGCCGGGCAAAATCGTCCAGATCCCCAGCCTTCTTCCGGTGGCGTATGTGGGTGTTGACGTAGGCTTTGTATAGCTCGTCCTTGTAGCTCATAAAATTGATTGAAAGGTATTATGGGTCGCAGGGTGACCTGCTGGAAGGCCGACTAACTCATAGCGTGCAGGCTCGAAGTGGTGCTCCGACACATAAGGCTCATCGAAGAGTTCGCCAAGCAGGTCGTTTCTCACGAAGAACGCATTTGTGCCAATGACATTACAACCGACCAAGCTATATCCGCGTTTCGTCATCAGCTTTTCGTAACACTTCAATGATCCGCCGAAATTGTCAGACTTGCGCCACACGTGTTTCCGGTCGTATTTCATGCAAAAGTCGATCGAAGGGCCGAATTTCGCGTTGTACTCGACCACGATCACTCTGGGATTGATGCACTTGATCGCCTCCACAACATGAACGTCGTTGCCATCAATGTCTACCGAGAGCAGGTCTATCTCACACGCCTGAAGATTTGAAGAGATTAGCTTGTCGATGTTGTCCGAATATATGAAGTCATTCACCACCCTTAGGCGCCCGGCATCAATTAGGTTGCACATGTGTGACACAGTCTGGTCGCAGTATGCCTTCGATCGCTCAATCCACAAGCCTGACCAGCCGTCGAACAGCAGGGCGGCCGTATTGTTCTCCAGGCCATCGCCAACCCCAAATTCTACGAAGACCCGATTTGTCAGACCGATGAGATTGAAGATCTGATCGATAATTCCGTCCTCGTCGATTTGCGAAAACACTTTGTACCCGTAGCCCGCACCACCCTTGGGCGATGTTTGCAGACGTGAGTCCCGCAGCGACTCGTAACGTGCACTCCGCAACGTGATTGAGGACGTTACCGTAAGGTTCGCAAGTGAACCAATTTTGTTTTTCAGGGTCTTTAAAAACATTTCATCGTCTCTAAATTAGTCAAAACTGGCTAAGATCGTCTTGATCATGCCGTCAAGGTCAAGTTTGTGATGCTTGAGAATTTCCAGATTAGTGCTAATTACAGCAACGCCAATTTGATCACCGATGGTGGGCTGCTTAAATAGCTAGCCTCAAATGGTGAATGACTTAATGATTGGCAGGGTCGCCAGGCCCTGTGCCAGATAGTTTTCGGCAAGTAACCAATCTTCGGGCTCATTGATATCGAAGCCCTCCAGACCCTCGCTGATGAAGGGTATGATGGTTTCACCAGCAATTGTTTCTTGCTCTAGTGCAATACGCGACCAAGCGATTTCGAGGCTGGCATCTTGGACATAAATTTCCGGTAGTGCCGCATATTGGTTGCTGTGCCAGGGGGTACCATTCAGGGTGAAAGGCATCACAGGCAACATACGGTTGCCACGAACTACCCACATCTTGCCAGGATGTTGTTTACACTTTTCAATGGCACGCAAAGAATCAGCTGTGCGGTTTTCATTGAAGAGTTTCCAAGCTCGCTGTATAGTCGATGCTAGTCGAAAAGGACTTGTGGGACGCAAAATACTGAAGACCTCGTATTCACGCCCTTTTGACTTGAGATGCTGCAACATCGCGATAACCCAATCGATATCGGGAGATTTATCATCAGAGATTTGATTTGAGCGCAGAAATGGCACCTCAGCTCCATACTCAAGAGCAATTTTTGCGTATATTTCTGAATCTGTGGCGCAAATAACAGCATCAAAAACACCGCTATCAATTGCAGCTCGAATTGAGTATGCAAGCAAAGGATGTCCATTTAACTTCTTTATATTTTTATCAGGTATTCTTTTTGAACCAGATCTTGCAGGTATAAATGCAACTGAACGTACAGCACTCATCAAAATCACCTTTTCTCAATTTCATCTTCAGCAGTAGTTGGCAGTCCGGTTGTGTCAGTTATTCCAAATTCACTCTCAACCCTTACGCGATCATTAAAATGAGGGGTAGAAACTTCGATACGGACAACGTCAGTAATTGCTTCTTCCTGATGGACACATCCTGCGGGAAAGTGAAACCAATCGCCGGCGACAACCTTCTTTTCCTTTAAACACCCCTGAACTTCGTACCTGATTACCATCTCCCCTGAAACTACGTAGCTTGCTTCATCTTTATGGCGGTGATATTGAAGTCCGCCTTTTTTCCCTGCTTTAATAATCAACTTCTTCATTGTGTAATTACCAGGGGAAAGCACCAATAATATTTCTTCACCCCACTCTCGAGGACCAACGGACTCTGCTTGTGGGAACTCCGCTTCAGGTCTGTTAATTTTCATGGTTCACTCCTAAAGATTTCATGCCTTGGATTGATTAATGTATTTTGGGATATGCACACAAGAGTGCGGTCATTAGATCTCAACTTGCTTGCGGCGGCCTCAGATAGGCGATATTCGGGAAGCACAACACAATAGATCGGGGCGACATCGATGACGGAGCGTTTTGGGGATTTTGCATAGTGGCACCAAAAAGTATTCCGCGTCGTGTTACCCGGAAACACCAATGATCAACACGCGCCCATGTTCCCATCAAATAATGGATCGGTCATGGCTTAAACCTCGCTTTTGTCAGCAATTTTGGCGCTGTACACAAGATCGCAAACCTCTCTCACCGCACCCATCCCACCTGGCTTTTGCGTCCGATACAAAACATAGGGATAAATATCCGGGTAAGCATCCGCCACGGCAACAGGTAGGCCAACGGACTTGAACGCGGGAATATCATTAATGTCGTTGCCTACGAACATGGTTTGCTCAGGTGGTATCTCCAATTCCGAACAGGTTGCAAGGACTGCGGCTGCCTTGTCTTCGATGCCTTGCTTGCAGGCGAGCTTCAGCTTTTGTGCGCGTGCAGAAACAACTGGATTGACTTCCGTCGAAATGATGAACGCCTGAACACCAACGCTGCGTAGGCGAGATAGACCCAGGCCATCACTGCGCCAGCAGCGCACAGACTCAACGCCATCTTGCGTTACGTAAACGGTGTTATCAGTAAAGACACCATCAAAGTCGAATGCGATCAGGCGAACAGAAGAGAGTAGTTCAATCGTTAGCATGTTAGCCGCTTTGACAATCAATCAGCAAGATCGGTGTAGTGAATTGCTTCCCCTTTAGAAATATCACGTTTCGCGATACTTCCAATCACTTGATTTGACTCTCGCACAGGGATGTGTTGGGTGCTGAAAATTCGTCCTGACAAGTGATCAAGAGTTATCTTTTCGCCGGCCTTGATATCGACATAAGCTACAAGTGATTTGCCCAGCTTCTTGAATACCTTTTCGGTGCCCAAATCATCCGCAGGCTTGGGGGGGAGCATATGACGAACGCGCTTGATATCACGCACGAATTTCCTGAACCCCTCCGGTTCAAGTGCAAAACTGTGGTCTGTTCCTTTAGAGGCGCGGTTCAGCGTCACATGTTTTTCGAAAACTCGCGCCCCTTTCAAATAAGCGACCGGGCCGGAAAGAATCCCATTGAAATGGTCTGAGGATCCGATAGTGCATTGCGGGAACTCCCTGATCAGCACTTCGATGTTATCCAAGCCTAATCTGGTGTATTCGCAGGGGTATTCAGAAACACAATGCAATATGACTACTTCATCATGATGGCTGAGCAGCACCTCGACACTGGATCGAATCTGGTCAATCTTGCCACCGCCCACACTCATGACAACAGGCTTGCCAAGTGCAGCAATGCGGTGAATTAAAGGAAGATTGCCCAGATCAAACGAGGCAATTTTCAGAATGTCCACATCAATAGACTTCAGCAACTCGAGGCTGGGTTCGTCGAAGGGTGTTGACATGAACTTAACGCCATACTTGATGCAATCTTCCTTGAGGATGGATAACCATTCAGGCTTGAGTTCCAATTTTTCACGGTGTTCGCCGTATGTGTCTGCGAATGCGTTCTCACTCGTATAAGGTGCCTCGTAGGCATCTTGCGAAAAGAGATATTTGTTGTTTCGAGTCTGGAATTTGACTGCATCGGCACCTTCGAAAGCGAAGATACGAATGTATTCCCTGGCCAAATCAAGATTGCCATTGTGATTTTGGCCAACCTCCGCAATTACAAACGGTTCTTCCCCGACTTCGTCTTTCCTAAACATGAATACCCCAGGGTTAAGTCAATAAAAAATTTTCGCGATACATTTTCTTAGGGATCTCAGGACCAACTACCTCTGGTATCCAATCCAGTTTTTTTCTTGCTTTAGTTGAATCACCAATACTTTCTGACGGGTCAGAGGGCCTTAGTAGGTTTGAATCAGTAGTTACATGTTCACGCCAGTCAAGCCCAGCTTCTATGAATACCAATCGAACAAATTCACGGAGACTTTGAGTTACACCAGTTGATATGATAAAGTCTTCGGGCGAATCAAGGTTGAGCATACGCCACATGGCATCTACATATTCTGGGGCCCACCCCCAGTCACGACGAATATCAATATTTCCAAGCGTTAACTTCTCATTGCTTCCAGATGCAATCCGTTTCGCTGTCGAAACAATTTTTTTTGTTACGAAGCGCTCTGGACGCAAAGGTGACTCATGATTGAAGAGGATGCCTGTACAAGCATAAAGATCATAATACTTTCGGTATATGGAGACATGCCATGTCGATGAAGCTTTTGCAACTGCGTATGGGCTTTGTGGAGAAAATACTGATGACTCATTCGCCGCCAATCCACCGGTATCACCAAAACATTCACTGGAGCCGGCACTAAAAAAACGGATCGATTTGTCAACAATCCGAATAGCTTCAAGTTGGTTAAGTGTTCCATTAGCGACACTAGACATCGTTTCAATTGGTCGCTCAAAGGAAAGTCCAACCGAAGATTGACCAGCGAGATTGTAGATTTCATGTGGTCTGATGTCAGAAAACACGTGAAGTACGCTCAGAAAATCTTCGGATGACATTGAGAGGGTTTTTACCTTATCTAGGATACTCAGTGCCTTCAAACCCAAGAATTCATTGTTGTTTACATCTCGAGATGTGCCCCAAACTTCATAATCTTTGGATAACAACAATTGGGCTAAGTAAGCACCATCCTGTCCTGAAATCCCACAAATGAGTGCACGACGTCGCATGACCAAAGTTACTCGTGATAGTCCATCGATTTGTAACCATGGCGCTTGATAAGTTCGTCGCGTTCTGCGGACTTAATGTCTTCTCGAACCATTTCGGCAACTAATTCGTCGAACGTAATTTTTGGGGTCCAGCCGAGTTTTTCCTTGGCTTTGGTTGGGTCACCAAGTAATGTTTCGACTTCTGTGGGGCGGAAGTAACGGGGATCAACGGCGACGATACATTTTCCGTCATCGCCATAACCTTTTTCATCAACGCCCTCCCCTTCCCAGCGAATTTGCATGCCCAACTCTTTAGTCGCAGCGTTGATGAAGTCGCGCACGCTGTATTGAACACCAGTGGCAATAACAAAGTCTTGTGGATGCTCTTGTTGAAGCATCATCCATTGCATTTCTACGAAATCCTTGGCGTGCCCCCAGTCGCGTTTGGCATTGAGATTACCTAGATATAAGCAGTCTTGTAGACCCAGCTTGATTCGAGCCAATGCGCGGGTAATTTTACGGGTGACAAACGTTTCTCCACGAAGCGGGCTCTCATGGTTAAACAGAATTCCATTGCATGCGTAAATGCCATAGGCTTCGCGATAGTTCACAGTAATCCAGTAGGCATAGAGCTTGGCAACGGCGTAGGGGCTGCGTGGGTAGAACGGTGTGGTTTCTTTCTGAGGAATTTCCTGAACAAGACCGTAGAGTTCAGAGGTACTGGCCTGATAAAACTTAGTTTTCTTCTCCAATCCAAGGAGTCGAATGGCTTCGAGAATACGCAGCGCACCCAAAGCATCAGAGTTAGCAGTGTATTCAGGCTCTTCGAAACTTACGGCAACATGGCTTTGCGCTGCAAGGTTGTAGATCTCATCTGGCTGAACTAGTTGGATGATTCGAACCAAGCTGGATGTATCAGTTAAATCTCCGTAGTGCAGGAACATACGGGTTCCTGGTAGGTGTGGATCTTGATAGAGATGATCAATACGATCCGTATTAAATAACGAGGTGCGACGACGAATACCGTGAACTTCGTACCCTTTTTCAAGGAGTAATTCGGCCAGATATGCGCCGTCTTGACCTGTTATGCCAGTGATTATGGCTTTTTTCATTTTTAACGCCCGTAGTTGTCTTCAAATCTGACTATATCGTCCTCACCCAAGTAACTACCCGACTGCACTTCAATCAACTCCAAATCAGTCTTGCCGGGGTTTTCCAGTCGGTGCTTCATACCTAGCGGAATGTAAGTACTCTGGTTCTCTGAGATGAGGATTTCCTCTTCGCCACGTGTGACCAAGGCCGTGCCCTTGACCACGATCCAATGCTCGGCGCGGTGATGGTGCAATTGCAAACTCAGCTTGGCGCCGGGTCGCACTGTGATGCGCTTGACCTGGTGCCTGGTCCCCACATCCACACTGTCATAGGTACCCCAAGGTCTGGCCACTTTGCGGTGCTGAACAGACTGCTCGATGTTGTCCGCATCCAGTTTGGCCACCACTTGCTTGACCTGCTCCACATGGTCTTTGTGTGCCACAAGCAGCGCATCAGGTGTGTCAATGATGAGTAAATTGTTCGTGCCCAACGCCACCACCGGACGATGCGGTGCATGGACATAGGTGTTGTGCGCATCAAGCACGATGCCCTGCCCGTCAATGCGGTTGCCTTGAGGGTCCTCGGGTGTGAGTTCAGCGACCGCGTTCCAACTGCCCACATCGCTCCAAGCACTGTGAAAGGGCAACACCGCCACATTGGAGTGGTGCTCCATCACGGCGTAATCAATGCTCTCTGAGCGGCACGCTTCAAAAGCAGATTTGTAGGGTCGAATAAATTCACCATCATGCTGAGCGCCCTGCATGGCTAGCTGGCAAGACTTCAAGATATCTGGTGCATGCTGCTGCAAAGCGTCGAGCAAGCTTGTCACACTGCACAAAAAGATACCTGCGTTCCAAAGCGCCTTGCCCGTGAGCAAGAGTTCTTGGGCTTTGACTTGTGCTGGCTTTTCAGTGAAGCCATCTACCTTGAAAGCGCCATCTGATCGCGCATCACCTTGACGGATGTAACCGTAAGCCGTGCTTGGAAAGCTGGGTGATATGCCAAAGGTCACGATGGCGCCTGTTTGCGCAGCCTTCACGCCTTGGTGCACCACGTTCACAAAGGCATGGGAATCGGGAATGTGGTGGTCAGAAGGACAAAACAACAACAGATCTGCAGGGTCTGCCGTCAAAGCGGCGATGGCCATGGCTGCTGCGGTATTGCGCGGCATGGGCTCAAGCAACACGCGTCCAGACACCTTGGATGCCTTCATGGCTTCAGCCACCAGAAAACGATGATCTTCTGAAGCAACGCAAATCGCAGTCTGACTAAATGAGAACACCCGCTCCAAAGTCAGTTGCAACAAGCTTTTGTTGTCAATCAGGGGGACGAATTGCTTGGGGAAACTTTTGCGACTCAAGGGCCACAAGCGAGTGCCTGAGCCACCGCAGAGGATGACGGGGATGATGTTGCTCATGCTTTCATAACCTCGCCGTTTTGCTGATTGTTGATTTCAGCTTGCAAACTATCGATTTCGGCTTTGAGCGACTCGTATTCGCTCATTTTGCGTTTCAAAAATCGGCTGGTGAGCGACAACTTCTCACTGAGACCCTGTGGTGTCAACACATAGATATAGCCAAACTTGTTCTTGGATTGGCTGAAGTTGTGTACCTTGACCCAGCCCTTGTCGATCAAGGACTTCAAACAGTAGTTGAGACCACTTGTGCTCAAACCCAGTTGCTCAGCGATTTCACGCTGGGTCATGTCTGGGTTGTCTTGCAACAAGCGCAGCACCCGAAAGTAAGTGTCTTCTTGGAGTTGAGAGCGGCGACTGGTCATGACGGGTGGTTTGGCAACGCTACCGCCTATGAGTGTTCGTTAACCCATGGCGTGAGTACAAATGAGGTATCAGAACGTTTGTACGAATTAGGATGATACTACCCCATGGATATGGGAAGTTCAACCTTATGGGGTAAAAATTACTACCAAATAAAGCAAAAAAAAGAGTCAGCATTTAAAAAATAAAAGGAAAGATATATCATGCTGACAAAAAAATTGTCACTTTTAAAATTAATTAAGTCTATATCTATAAATTAATTTAAAAATGTTTGTTGGTAACAAACGGATGAAACTTGCCATAATCGCTAAGGAAAAAACTATCGGCTTCAAATAAATTGGCCACAGTGGCAGTGATTTCCATTTGACCTTTAGATCAGAGATTGCATATTTAATACCAGTGCGCTTAGAAATGGAAAGATCACTCTGTCTATATTGTACGCAAGGTAGAGTGGTATTACCAAGCTTAAACCCATCTAAAAGAGCCCGAACCCATAAATCATAATCCTCAGATACTCGCAGATGAATATTATATTGAAGTTTTTTAAATACAAGGGTCTTGCCAAAAGCAGAGGGATTGTGTAGTGGGCAACGTAATGGCGCCAACCACATCACCTCAGCATAGCTAACAGGCACCTTGCGAACACCAAATAACTCTCCCCTATCATCAATAACAGCAAGAAAACTACTAATAATATCGAAATCATTATCTCGAATATAATCGAGTTGATGCTGCAGACGTTCTGGAATCGATAAATCGTCAGCATCCATAATTGCTATATATTCGCCTGCAGCTGCATTAATCCCTATATTTCTGGAAAATGCAGGACCACGATTTTCTAAATTTCGAAAAATCCTAATCTTATTTGTGCCGCTAAACATTGCCAGATAATCTTCCTTTGCCTGATCTATAGGACCATCAACGATAATTAGCAATTCATAATTCTTGTATGTTTGATTTAAAATAGTATTGATGGCTAATTTAAGGTTTATTAAATCATCTCCCTGATATGTGGCCATTAACACGGAAACAAGAGTATTATTCGTCTTGATCACTATATACCCAATCACGATTTTTGGTCATGACAAATGGCCAAATCATGGCCTCATACTGCGTCCAAATCTCTCGCAGCCAATGTCGATCATAGTTTATTGACTTAATTTTATCTTGATCGAATGCCATCCGATTACCTCGGACGATGTGCGTATGAGGCAGATCAGAACGCAATCCAGGTTTAATGCCAATAAAGCGATGGATATTGAGAAGGGTGTCCTCAGTATTCAGCGCAAGCATTTCATAGCTAAGTTGATGAAAAGCAATATCATTTTTCAAGATAAAGCGTTCAATTGTTGAATTACGAATGAACCATTCTAGTGGCAACCAAAAAGGAATATGCCTCAGTACATTATGGCGTAAGTATGGTCGCCACCATTGAAGTATATCTCTCTTGAAAATTCGGTTATATGGGATTTCACGTTTTCTTTGTTCAGCCCGCTTTGAAGAAGAAGACCAGCCACGGACATCACGAATAGTAAATAGAAGCTTCAAATCAAGTCCATCTTTCTCAAGGGAAACCAAGGCCTCCATGGCAGAAAGAAACTTGCTGGAATCAACTGGAATCTTTGTAGAGCCATACAAATTTTGGAAATGATTGAAGAATAGTCGATAACGATCTTGAAGATCAAGTGATTCTTCCCGCTGGCTAATCTCACTGGTAAGTGGACCCCAAAATTCACAGAAGAATACATTTACACCACAAGAGCAAGGGCGATCAATGACACTTGACATTCCATCTCCGCTATGAGGCAGCAGGACTCGAGCAACTTCACCAAAACTCACTAAATCTGGATGACGTCCAAGCGTAATATCTAACAAGGTTGATCCACTTCGTTCAAGAGAAGTGATGAATGCTAATTTGCTTCTAACAGTCATTTAAATAGTCTTCCGTTATTCTTTTTCATGTAAATCAATGCCTGTGGCGAAAGAATTGATGTCGACATACAAGCAACCTTTAATTTGTATTCTTGTAATACATGAATAATCAACAAAATAGATTTTGATTGATATAGTGTCCTTAAAATCCACAGAAAATTACTAATGAAAGCATAGCGAAGTGGAAGATACTTCTTGGACATGATCATTCGATTAAGGAGTAACTGATACAAAACAGCTTTGGCAGGTAATCGACCTCCTGGTGCTTTTTTGTGAAATACGGCAATGCTTGGTTCATATCGCATGATGAAACCATGATTGATTGCCCGGTAGCTCAAATCAATCTCCTCATGCGCGTACAAACCAAAGTCATCAGGATAGTACCCCACTTGATCAAGCATTGATTTGCGAATAGCATGGCCAGCGCCGATGAAATAACCAATATTAAAGCTCAAATCTTGATCGGTATCTGGGTGAATACCAGGAAACTCATAGCCAAGAACTTTTCTACTTTGAAAGTTAATGATTTTGAATTGAATAAGGCCTAAATTTTCCGTGCCATTGAAAATTCGTATAACTTCACTGACTGGATCAGTCGTTGAAAATACGGCGTCATCATCGATGACTATTAGAACGTCAGCCGTACTTATGCGAAGGCCAACATTCTTTCCCCCTGCTGCGCCCAGATTTTCTTCGTTAAAAATCGGAATCAACCTTTCATCTTTGAATGATTCGAGAACAGCCCTAGTATGATCCGCTGACGCATTGTCAATCACAAATAATTTATTAAAACCATGAGCAGTTGACAAAACATTTTCAATTGTTTCCTTTAAAGTATCCGCTCGGTTATATGTGGCAATAACGATATCAACTTGCATTGTGTTCGCCCCACTTTTCAAGATAAGGTTGGAATGAGGTGTAATGCGCTGCAAGCGTAAATTTTTGAGCGTTTTCAAAGGCAAGTTGTGTTTTTGCACTTGACCTTATTTGTAATGTATCGGCCATCCTAGCGGCCAAACACTTATGGTCCCCCACTGGACAAAGTTCCCCGGCTAATCCATTGGACAAGATTGCAGCGGGACCACTGGGACAATCTGTAGAGACGATTGGAACATGCAATGCCGCAGCTTCAAGAATTGCATGACCAGGATCTTCCCATAGCGATGTAAGTACGAACAGCTTAGCGCGTGCCAAGTAGGCATAGGGGTTGTATACAAAACCATATAGGCGAATGCAATCCTGCAGTCGAAGAGAATCAATCTCTGCCTGCAGTTCGCCCCTTAGTTCCCCTTCACCTAATATGGCTAATTTGATTGGAATACGTGCCCTGAGTATGTCCACTGCACGAAGCAGGGTGCGAAAATCTTTCTGTAAGGTCAGGCGTCCAATTGCAATGACAGGATAAGTATTGGGCTGAAATAACCATGAATCAGTAATTGCTTTCTGGCTTTGATCATTAATCAAATCATCAACAATCGGATTGTTGATCACTATCAATTTATCTGCCGCTAGAGAGGTGCTCCTAATCAACTTCTCCTTTGTTGAGGGAGTCATGCAAACGAGTAATTCAGCATCGTTGTAAATGCGGTTCCAGAGAAATCTACGAATCGAATCTTCTATGCGCATCCATCTCGGATACTCATTACCGTGCTCTCCAAGAAACTTTGGAAACCCTTGGATACTGATAATTAATTTTGGGCGATTTATAAACAAACGGGTGCACAGTACAGCTGGAATAACAATCAAATTTGCCACGATCAAATTGGGGCGATGTTTACGAATGTAGGCGAGGAGTTGAAAAAAGCCGAAAAAAGCCACCGTCAACATATACAGACGAGAACCCAAGGGGCTCGTGTTGTACAAACGAGGGAAATACCGCTTGAGCCCGAAGTCGTGGACTTGCACACCAGAATCTCTGAGTAGAGATTCGTATCCTTCCCATTCCGAGTGGTTTTTAATCAGGGTTACATCATGACCACCGTACTTGCCAAATGCTCGTGCGCTGTTGATAACAGCTTTGATCGTACCCACATGACCTACATAAGGGGACCAGTACAAAACCTTCACGACACACCCCTGACATTGCAATTGATAGCCTGCTCGAATAATGGGTTCACTACTTCAGGTTTAAATCGCTGCAAGCCAAGATATGCATTTGAATGCATGGCAACATTCTCCTCAGTGTTCTGAAACGCATCGATGATCGCAGCAGCCATCGAATCATGATCACCGACTGGGACAAGACGCCCCCCTTTACCATCAAGCAAAATCTCACTGGGCCCGCTCTTGCACCGCGTGGACACGCAAGGCAAACCCAGATAAATAGCCTCAATCAATACATTTGGTAATCCTTCATAACGTGAACACAAAACAAATAGAGTGCTGGCTTGCATCAATTTGTAAGGATTTGCAACAAATCCAGGGAGGTAAACATCCTTAGAAAGAGCATTTTCATCAATGAACGCCATAAGACTCGCTCTCTCATCACCCTCGCCAAGGATGACAAGTTTCGAATCAATAACTTGGCGTACCTGCAAGAAGGATCGAAGCAGGGTTAAGAAATCCTTTTGAAAAGACAACCTTCCAACCGAGATAATGCAAGGACGCATATCTGCCAAAAACCAATTCTCAGTTACTAACTCCTGCCTGAGAAATTCAATTCTGTCATTGATTGTTGGGTTGTAAACTGACAATACCTTGCGCCCAAGGTATTCCTCAAGATCAATGGCGGTTTGCTGTGAATTAGCGACAACTACATCTGCATATCTATACAATAATTTGACCAATAACAAAATTAATTTGTTTTTAAATCCATGCCTATATGAAAATTCATCGATGTGGTTTCTCTCTGAATTAATGAATGTAACATTACCACGCCCACTACCCAGTAAAAAAGAAATCACCATCGAAACAATATTCACATAATATTGACAACCAATAAAATAGACATGCTTGTAAGTTGCAGAGGCAGATCGCAATACTCTGGTTGTTGCAACAAAATGCTTCGATACAGAACCTGAGCCAAGCAGTTTAAGTTCGATAGCAGCTTCCTTGATCTCCTCTGCAAAATGATCGGTGGCTTCTGTCGTTAGAAACATCACTTTGTAACCGGATGCAATTAGACCCTTAGCTAGAATGATATTTGTTCGCTCAACGCCACCATCAGAAAAATTAGGATGGAAAAAAATTACTAAACAATGAGACATACGGGGCTCAAAGAACACATTATTTGGTAAATAAAGCAACGATAGTACGGGTTAGATTACGCTTACCAAATACAGGTTTCAATATTACCGAAGCTATCCTTGAAACTAAATTAGAACCTGATGCACCTAGCATTACATCTGTCATTTCTAATGACATGCCGTAATTTTTAGCATAGTGTGAATAGAATTCGCAAATCTCATCGTAGTTCATAACCCATCTATGACGATCCATAGAGTTTGAAGTTTCAAAACTATACTTTTTCCCTAAAGTACTCTTAAATAAAAAATCCTTCTTATGTAGCAGATCGTACGTATTTGGAAGTGAAATAATGATGTATTTTTCAGAAAGATTGATTATTTTATCCATCAAGGCATATGGATCATCAACATGTTCAACCACATCAAGCGCAATAACACAGTCGAAAGTTCTGCCGAAATTAACTTTTAACACATCACCCACAAAATTGACGCTACCATCTACGTTCTGAAAAATATCATTACCAAAATATTCTATGCCCTCACTCAATACATGCTTGGCTTCACAACTTCGGCAACCAATATCTAAAATGTTGGAGACAGATAGTTTTGTAATTATTTTTTCAGCAGTTGCTAATCTATAATTCATTGTTAACCTAATAGAAAAAAAAGATGATAAAGGGATATTTATTAATCATCAAGAATTACGATAGAACATCACTTCAACCATATCCTGGTATTTATTCGCAATCCTCGAGGCTTCATATTTTCTTAAAGTATGCAACGCGTGAGTATGCATTTCTTTAACGCGATCTTTCTCAATTAATGCGAGTAAAATATTGCGAGCCAAATCAATTGCATCATTGCAATTACTCAGGTACCCTCCAGAACCGTAGTCAAGAATTTCATTAGGCCCAGATTGACAGTTTGTTGAGACAGCAGTTAGACCACATGCAATTGCCTCGATGAGCACATTAGGCATACCTTCGTAGTTAGAACTCAATACAAACAAATCACTGTTATTGAAATATTTATATGGATTATCTCGATAGCCAATTAAGTGCACATAGTTATCCATCTGCAATTTGCAAACCAACGCCTCCAAGCGATCACGTTCATCGCCCTCTCCGATAATGACTAGATCGCATTGAACATTTTTCACCACTATGGACATAGCCTCAATCAACAATACAAAGTTCTTCTGCTTTGACAGTCTTCCTGCTCCAATGACAATAGGTCGCAGTTTATTTCTAAAAATGTCTTCAGGAACTTTTTCAATGCGAAGTCGGTCAATTAAATCAAAGTCTATTGGGTTATGAATTGTTATGATCTCCCGACCGAGAATTCCAGCATAGTCCTTGGCGAGTTCTGATGAATTAGCTACCACGATGTCTGCCCATTTATAAAATAATTTTTTACCCAACTCGGAAATTTTTCTGAGTAATGACTTATCATTGGTAATTGATGAATAGTGGTTAGATAATCTCACCGCCACAGGCAAAAAAAGTAATTTTGCTAAAAGTATAGCAACCACATTTGACTGAAAACTAACCAGTACCACGCGGTTCAATCTCTTCATTTTCAATAGTGTAAAAGGTGCGATCAATAGCATTATTAAGGCATCAGTAATGCGCTCATGAAACCCCGGAATCTTCAGACCTCCTCCCATTTCATGAGCTTCAACTCTCAAGTCAAGACGATCAAACCATCCATTCTGCTTGCGACAATAAATCAAAGTCAGATCGTAACCACGCTCAATCATCGCATTAGCGAAAAAAACAGCATTACGCTCAACTCCACCTTTTTCGAAAGATGGAACAAAAAGTACAATTTTAATTTTCTGGGTAATCAATATAATTTTGGTTCGCAGTTTAATGATGCTTCGAGGCAGAAAAATAGTATCCCAGAACATAGTTCTTCGCTCTACTTGATATTCGATCTAGAAGTGAGTCCAAAAAAACCGCAAATAAATAAAGTGGTATTTTCAATATTTTTGATCCGACAAAAGCACCGATAACTACTGCTGCAACTTTGAATGGACCATAACAAATTGGAATGACTTCAAATTCTGATAATCCTTCCCGTTCAATTATTCTTTTTAGTGCATGCTCAGTAAATCTAAAATAATCACTTGGATCTGGATGGTAGTGCCACATAAACGGAACCAACCCATGTAATTTTCCACCAGGTTTTAGAATTCTTATACTCTCATCGAGCAGGTTTTTGTAGTTGTAGATATGCTCCATTACATTAAACATGAGAACAAAATCATATTTATTTGATTCAATCTCAAACGGCTTTTCTAAGTCTAACTTGACAACACCGTCGCCACCACTGTAATAATCTACAAAATCTATATTTAAGACATCAGACAAATCAAAATATTCATAATATTTAGCGTCCTTCGATTTTGCACCGAGATCAATTCCAGTGCCCATGATATATATATTTTTAACATAATCATTTTCATAGGCCCTCAATAGAGAGTGTCCTTTATTTATGCTTAACATCAGTTCTTTAGCGTTCATGAATTGTTCCGTTGCTCAAATAAACAAAAAAATACTTTGGTCAAAAATTTTGAACACTCACAACTTACCGATAAACAATACTTTTACTGTTACAAATAGAGAGAATACGAGAAAGATACCAGATAAGGTATAGGCCATTTCAATGGGTCCATAACGACCAAATAGTAGACTTACTACAATCAACGTAGCGAACATTAGAACATATGCCAAGAGGCTGAAGCGTTGCGACTTGCTCACTACCGCCAAAATTTTGAACCACCCAGTCAGCCCATTAAAGACCCATACCCCTAGTATCAAAATCAGGAGCGGTTGAAAAGCCTCCCGATAGGCCTGCCCATAGAGTAGCACTATCATTTCTTGACCCACAATCCATACCAACGGAAAAATCAGCGCAATTAGTAAAGTTAATACAGCTGTACCGTAAAAAATTGATTTGCGCATTTTAACTTTATCATCATTGAGAACAGCTTGTATCAATTTAGGCTGTAGATATCGCCACACTGGAAATGATATTTTTGTTGGGAGAGAAGAAAGGCTCTTTGATATTTTATATATCGCGACCGTTTGAGGTGTTTGAAAAGCGGCAAGTACTACTACATCAATTTGATTAATTCCGTTGGAGCATACATTTCTAAAAATTGAATACAAACTATCGTTTTGAAAATCTTGTTCGGAGACAGGTAACTCGGGTGTATCCTTGGATGGTAAATAACTTTTTGTAAATAAAAAAGCTAAATACGTCTTCAGAAGCATTGACAGTACTACTGCCCATGCAAGTCCAAACATACCAAATAATGAAAAGCCTGCAAGGGTCAGCACAAGCATAACTAGTGTATAGGTCAATTCGAACTTAACCATCAATGGGATGATGTCGAAAATCATGAAATAACTTTTGAAAACACCATATCCAATTTGGGCCGGTATGATCAATGTCAAAATAATGAAGAAGAGTTGATTGGCACCTGAGATGGCACTCAACCAACCTGACGCAAGGATCATTAATACAAAAACGGTAAGGAATAGCAGTAAATCTTCACGATTGATTCGCTTCACTATGACGGAAATATTTCGCCCTCCCTGCTGCCAGTAGGACCCCAAGCGCCGCAGGGATACTTCACTGCCTCTAACAACCAGTGGCACCTCCACCAATGCAATAATTGACAAGGTCCCAATGTATATGCCGTAGTTATTGGGCTCAAGCAAGCGAGCCAGGGCAACCTGGGTCAAGTATGTTATTCCGAAAGTCGTATAACTAATTAACGTGACAAAAGAAATTTCATTTTTCTTATTCCAAAGACGCTTTATAAGTTCTAATGTTAGTGATCGTACAGTATTATTTTTCACAAGTATTGATACTTTTCAAGCAAATCTTTATTTTTCTGAATAAAGTAATTTTGTTTATTTTTTTCTAGTTTTTTTATTTGCGCATCATTAATACCTACATCTAAGAATTCGCTAAAGTTATCTTTATTAATCCATAGCTTGGTTTTGTCAGTCGTATTTACAACCGTATGATTTGATCTTATCGTTGGTTTGATGGCTATTCTAAGTGCCATATTAGATTCGCTTGATAACGAAAGAAAATCATAGACTTTAAAAGCACTTTCAAACGGATCTATCAGTAAATCTTCAAACCTTATGATCATTGCATGATTCGGATTTGCATTTACATAACTTTGATAGAACAGCAAATATTTTCTGTACCAATGAGCAGATGCTTCAATCGAGGCACCACGACGCCCCCATCCTTCTGCAACTGCAAGACCATTCCTTACCAAGAAAACTACTTTCATGCTCGGATAAGCTGTTTCCATTTGCGGCAAGTATTTTAAGGCATCGTTTCTTTTTAATATTTTTCGAAAATAATCGGTTTCCCAAGAAGACACGAGCTTAGTTGCGATTATTAAATCGCTGAATTCTGTATCTTTATATTGTATATCTGGTGATTTAAATTTATTATATGGGTCATTAGTAAAGCTATGCCACGCATATTGATTAATTCGATTTTGAATTAAAGTTGAATTATTGATCGGCATCCCTTTAATCAAAGAAGATGCTTCAATCTTGGCCTTCTCCAGCAAAGTAATTTTGGTTTTTGAGCCAAATATTTCATTTAGCTCGAAGTAACTATCAATTACTTTTGGATGTGATTGAATAATATTCCATAGCAAATTAGTACCACCTCTAGACATTCCAGCAACTAGTATTAATTTATATTTATTTTTTTTGTTAAGGTTCATTTTAAAATATATTCATTTGACATGTCACTTAATGCTTACACGTGAGACCACATTAGTTGTTTCTTTACTTTTTACGGCCGAAAATGAAGCCGCAGCAAGAATCGAGAGTGCAATCCAGTAATTTGCACTCACCTCAGATGATGTATACATCATTGCCGCCAGCATGAATAGAAGATATTGCATCCACGGCCTTGCTGTCGCGATTATTCCCGGGTTATTTACATGCTTTTTAAATGACATAATAACATAAACAGTTAGAAGAATAAAAATCGCTGTACCTACAAAGCCTGTTTCGCTAATTAAATTTAAATATCCATTCTCAGATTGTTTTCCTAATATCATTTTATTGTATCCTAGTCCATTGCCGAACCAAGGATTGTTAGCGACACCTTCCAATATCTTGCCCCATTCCAGAAATCGGCGATCCGCACCTTTTTCAACCTTTGCCAAAGGGTTCCCAGTTGTGTCTATGTACTCAGAAAGGACTGCCAAGCCTCCCACCGAACAAACCACCTTCAATACCTTGGGAAACAAGGCTGATGAATCTTTATTAAAAAGTGTCGGCGCAAATAATCCAATAATTAGAGCTAAAAATGCACCTCTAGATGCTGATACAAAAATAGCAATGAATAGTATCCCGTTTCCAATATGCCTCAATGAATCATATTTCTTATACCGAAGGCTTAACCCGATGTAAAGGAATATTGCTGCACCTGGACCGACCAAATTTGGATCACCAACAAAGCCTTGAAAAGCAATAACTTCCCCAAACAAAACCTCATATATTGAGAAACCTTCGGGTTCCCACATTGATGAATCAGCTAATATATTTTCACCGTCTAGTACAATTGTCAAAGAAAATACAATAAGTCCAATAAAATATATTAATACCCCAGCTACATATATATTTTCATTTATTCCCTTGATTTTATTTATATCCAATTTTGAGACCGTTGTTACAAATAACATTAAATTAAACAACATCAGAATAAAATAAGGTACAGCCGCTATTTGGTTTTGTGATTTAGATAATTGATATAAGAATACCCCAAGCAAGGCAAACGCTACATAATTTCCAGTATATTTCTTTATGCTGAGCCTGTTTAGTTGTATTAGACTGATATATACCAACCCTATCAGCATACTAGCCGCTCCAGTTACATCGTAGGTTGATTGCTCACCAAAATTTATGGTTATTCTTAATGAGTAAAGTATAATTATTATTGCAATTATTTTATTCATTTTTTTAATTAATCTATTAATTGCTGCTATCGTTGAATCAATAAGCTATTTTTTCGCTATTTAATGTCAAAAGGTCAAAAACCAACAAAACAAAAATGGCTTATGGTGCTTTGCCGGTATCGATGGCTAGCTCAGGTTCAATATAAGAATTGTTGGCATCAGATTGATTTATATCGAACCTCTTATTACTTGGGCAGTTGTGCTCTTTCATAATTCATGGTTGACAGAGGCTTATTTAAATAAGTTGTACTTTTCAAGCTAACTAAGATTTAGTTTGTTCAGAGGTTTTATCTTTATCGCTTATCTATGTTCCGTAGTATTCCTTGAACCACGCAGCGAACTTGGCAACTCCCAGCGCGACTGAAGTATTGGGCTTGTAATCAAACTGCTCAACAAGGTCGTCCACATTAGCCCAAGTAGCTGGCACATCACCTGGCTGCATGGGCAAAAACTCTTTCTTGGCCTCTTTGCCTAGCGACTTTTCAAGCGCGCCGATGTAATCCATCAAATTGACAGGTGTGTTGTTCCCGATGTTGTACACACGCCAAGGAGCCTTACTGGTGCCTGGGTCCGGGTTGTCGCTGGACCAATTCAGGTTGGGTGGTGCAGGGCGGTCCAAGATGCGAATCACACCTTCGACGATGTCGTCGATGTAGGTGAAATCACGCATGTGGTTACCGTGGTTGAAGACTTTGATGGTTTCGCCTTTGGTAATTGCCTGTGCGAATTTTTGCAAGGCCATGTCGGGTCGGTCCCAGGGACCGTAAACGGTGAAGAAGCGCAGGCCAGTCGTGGGTAGCCCGTAAAGATGGCTGTATGTGTGAGCCATGAGCTCGTTTGCCTTCTTTGTGGCGGCATAGAGGCTGAGTGGGTGGTCGACGTTGTGGTGCACGGAGAACGGCATGGCTGTATTGGCACCATACACGCTGGAGCTGCTGGCGTAAACCAAATGCTCTACCTCGTTATGGCGGCAACCTTCCAGGATATGGGCAAAGCCAATGAGGTTGCTGTCAATGTACGAGAGCGGGTTCTCAAGGGAGTAGCGAACACCTGCTTGTGCAGCCAGGTTGACGACACGCTCTGGCTTGTGGGTCTTGAACAACTCGGCCATGGCGAGGCGGTCGGCTATGTCCATGCGGACATGGGTGTAGTTGGGGTGATCGACATGGCGTACCAGCCGGGCTTCTTTCAGCGCCGGGTTGTAGTAATCGTTGTGGTTGTCGATACCGATAACTGTGTCGCCGCGTTCAAGCAGTCGCAGCGCCAGGCTTGATCCGATAAAACCAGCAGAGCCAGTAACGAGCACTTTCATTCAGTTGCTTCCAGACAAGTCTCAGGTGAAAACCTTGTCAACCACATCGGCCAAAGTATCTTTTTTTGTTTTGGCGTTTCGGGGCCAATGTCCAGGCACACAAATACCTTGCGCTGGGTCATCGGTAAGCCGTGGTAAAGGCCAATGTATCCGATACAGACTGTGTCCAACTTCAACGACTGGCCTTTTTGAGATCGTTCGCATATTCCTCAACAACCTCTTCCTTCAACGCCTCAATCTCCACCTTTAACGCGTCATACTCTTCCATCTTGCGCGTCAGGAAACGGCTGGTCATCAACAATTTTTCTGCAATACCTTGGGGCGTCAGCAGATAGACATACTTGAACTTGTTCTTACTTTTCTGAAAATTGCCCATCTTCACAAAGCCCTTGGTGATCAGGGCGTTCAGGCAGTAATTCACACCTCCCACACTCATGCCAATCATGTCAGCCAACTCACGTTGTGTCAGGTCCGGGTTGTCTTGCAAGATGCGCATGATCCGAAAATGAGTTTCTTCTTGTATCCTGGCTTGGCGGTTAGTCATGATTCTGGGGCGCTATTTGATGATTATTCATAAGGTCTACAAAAGCTTTGAGAACGCTACCGCAACGCCTTGACACGATCGACGGGAGCGGCTTAGACCACAGAGTAAAAAAGGCTTATTTTTTCCGCCTCAAACCCAGATCTAGTCTACCCTAAAGCCACTTTTCGTTCGAACGCTGAACGGAATTAATTTTTGAATCGATAAATGGTATGAGGCAACGGCAAGGGTAATGCTCTATGTCAGAGTTGGAGCATGGTTTTCTAATTGGCCACCTTGAAGTTGAAAGTGGGCTGGTAAGTTATCAATTCTAGGGGGACTAGGTAGGCAAAATGAGTTTGCGCAGGATCGGTGACCCGATGCCTCACTTCTACAGGTCTCGCAGATGGCATCTTTGTTCTGCATGACCAGATGAAGGCGCGGTTCGCGGTAGAAGCCAAACGATCAACCCACTAAATTCATCATTTCTTGAACAATGGCGTCCATTGTCCGGGCACCGGTATGGGCCACGAATTCAGGTGCATCAGGGGCTTCGTAGGGGCTATTGACACCAGTCATGTTTGGGATTTTTCCTGCACGCGCCTTTTTATACAGCCCCTTGACATCGCGTTGTTCGCAAACATCCAAAGGAGTATTGACATAAACCTCGACAAAATTGTCAGAGCCAATTAAATCCCTGGCCATTTCGCGTTCGGCTTTGAAGGGGCTGATGAATGCAGTCATCACGATCAGACCTGAATCCATCATCAACTTAGCCACTTCCGCAATCCGGCGGATGTTTTCTACCCGATCGGAATCGGTGAAACCTAAATCTTTACTCAGACCTTGGCGAATATTGTCGCCATCCAGAATATATGTGCGCTTTCCTTGGGCATGGAGTTCTTTTTCCAGGGCGTTGGCCAGGGTTGATTTGCCAGAGCCAGACAAGCCCGTGAACCAAATCACCCTGCCTTTGTGCCCGTTGAGGTGTTCTCGGTCTTCTCGAGTGATAGTTAGTGCTTGACGGTGCACGTTTTGCGCGCGTCGAAGGTTGTGGCGGATCATGCCGGCCGCTACCGTGGCATGGGTGAATTTGTCCACGAGAACAAAACCGCCCAACATCCGGTTGTCTTCATAAGGGGCGAAGACCAGCGGCTTGCTCAGTGCCAGATTGGCCACAGCAATGTCATTCAAACCCAGTTGCTTACAAGATTCATGCGCCTGGGTATTCACATTAACCCTGTACTTTAAATTGGACAAACTAGCGCTGGCCCACTGGTTGGCTAATTTCAGTTCGTAGGCTCGACCCATGTGCCCCGGCTCATCTTGCATCCATACCAGTGAGGCCTCGAATTGGTCAGTCATTTCCAGGGGCTGATCGGCCATCGTCATCACATCTCCCCGAGAAGCGTCTACCTCCCGATCAAGCACCAAGGTGATGACATCGCCTGTTTCAGCAGTTGGCAAATCTCCATCAGCCGTCACGATTCGCGAGAGAGTAGCGGTCTGTCCTGACGCCGTGACGCGAAGCACATCACCCACGGTCAGCCCACCAGAAGCCAGCGTGCCACTGAAACCGCGGAAACTGGCATTCGGGCGGTTGACCAACTGCACAGGGAACACGGCTTTGTTTTGCATTGGCCGATCGATATCCACTGTCTCCAAGCAGCCCATCAGGGTAGGGCCCTGGTACCAAGGCGTAAGCGCTGAGCGTTCCATGATGTTGTCACCTTTCAAAGCTGACAACGGAATCGAGGTGACGTTTGCGAAGCCGAGCGGATTGGCCAAAGAGTGGAAGTCCGCCACAATGGCATTGAACACCTCTTGCTTGTAGCCCACCAAATCCATCTTATTGACGGCAAGTACCACCTGCTTGATACCCACCAACGACACTAAGTAAGCATGCCGACGTGTCTGCGTGAGCAGACCTTGGCGCGCATCAATCAGCAGCACTGCCACATCAGCAGTTGACGCACCAGTCACCATATTGCGGGTGTACTGCTCGTGCCCTGGCGTGTCAGCCACTATGAACTTTCGTCTCGGGGTGGCAAAGAAGCGGTAGGCCACATCGATCGTGATCCCCTGCTCGCGTTCGGCAGCAAGACCATCCACCAGCAGCGCGAAATCAATATCTTGCCCCTGTGTACCGTGCCGCTTCGAGTCATTCTTCAAGGCTCGAAGTTGGTCGTCATACACCTCTTGAGATTCCCATAGCATGCGGCCAATGAGTGTGCTCTTGCCGTCATCCACACTGCCGCAAGTGATGAAGCGCAACAAATCTTGCTGGGCTTGCTGAGATATCCAGTCGTGAATCGTGACAACTTTGCCAGCAGGCGTTATTGACCGATACAAGGACGCTTGTGATGGTTTTTTGCTGCGTGGCATCAGAAGTAACCCTCCTGCTTTTTCTTTTCCATGGAGCCAGAGCTATCCGTGTCAATCTTGCGTCCCTGACGTTCCGACTGGCGCGAATTAATTGTTTCAAGAAGGATGTCTTCCAATGTTTCGGCTTCCGACTCCACAGCACCAGTGAGGGGGTAGCAGCCAAGGGTGCGAAAACGCACTTTCTTGATCTGAATTTGTTCACCTGGAAGCAAGCTACAGCGCTCGTCATCCACCATCATGATCATCTCGGGTCGCACTACGACTGGACGAGGCTTGGCAAAGTACAGCGGCACCATGGGAATATTCTCCTGGTAGATGTACTGCCATATGTCAAGTTCCGTCCAGTTGCTCAATGGAAATACCCGGATGCTCTCCCCCGGTCGTTTGCGTGTGTTGTAGAGGTTCCAGAGCTCGGGGCGCTGGTTCTTTGGATCCCAGCGGTGTGTGCTGGAACGGAAAGAGAAAATCCGTTCTTTGGCACGGGATTTTTCTTCATCACGGCGGGCACCACCAAACACCACATCGAATTTGTAATGGTCCAGTGCCTGCTTTAAACCCTCAGTCTTGGTCATGTCGGTGTGAAGTGCTGATCCATGATCGAAGGGGTTGATGTTCTTTTCGATCGCTTCAGGATTGGTGTGCACCAAGAGGTCCATGCCACTTTCGCGGGCCATGAAGTCTCGAAACAAGTACATCTCCTGAAACTTCCACCGCGTGTCGATATGCAGGAGCGGAAAAGGTGGTGGTGCAGGATAAAAAGCCTTGCGCGCAAGGTGCAGCATGACACTGCTGTCTTTACCGATGGAATACATCATCACAGGGTTATCTGCTTCTGCAACCGCCTCACGCAGAATGTGAATGCTCTCAGCTTCAAGCCGCTTGAGATGAGGGGGCGGTGCCACATCAGGTTTGACGCTACCTCTCCAACTCAATCCAACAGGTAAAACCGGGCGGTAGACCTGCGGGCAAAGTTGGATCTCGAGGGTGCTTGCCATTTTGCGCAAATGTCCAACCAGAACACCATGTGGGAACAGAGCTATGGGCTTGCCAATGTGCCGCTGCAGGTCTATCAGTCCTTGTTGAATCATCTGATCTGTCAGTGACTTCATGGGCAGCCAAAAGCGGGCTCCACGCGCATCATTCGCTTGCAAGCTATGTAGCGCATTGTCGCCTGGCAGGGCGAACAACTGGACAAACAGCACACGATCACGCCGCTTGCGGGCTTGCTCGATGGCCCATTTCAGCACCAATCGGTTAGCGGGGCGATCGTGCTCGTCGAGGAGTTGCTCTGGCGAAAGCTCTTGTGCAAGTAAATGCAAAGTGTTCAGTCGCCGCTCGGCAGTACGTTTGGTGTCAGCTTCTCCAATCGCTTGCAGGTGTTCAAAAGCAAGCTCTGTATCCCAAACTTTTGGAAAGTCCAGACCAAGAAGGTTGACTGACACTAATGTCGCAATTTGATTTTTATGCACAAAAATATCGTTTATCAGATTATGATATTGAATTATCCATAATTTAAGCATAAAAAAATCGTAATGCGACACACAAGTCACGACGCTCTCTTCAAGCAATTGCTTCCTATCGCCCGAGCCGCCGGGGATGCCATCATGGCGATCTACACAAAAGGATTGACGTCTTTTGACCTCAAGGAAGATGCCAGTCCAGTAACCGAGGCAGACCTGATGGCTCATCGAATTCTGGCAAAGGAATTGGCAAGCCTGACAGATAAATTCCCAGTTGTTTCTGAAGAAGACTTGGCATCTCAGGCCTTCCGTCGCAACAGCGGTTCGTTTTGGTTGATTGACCCCCTTGACGGTACGAAGGAGTTTCTCGCCAGAAACGGCGAGTTCACCGTCAATATTGCACTCATTCAAGATGGCATCCCCAGCCTAGGGGTGGTGTATGCCCCAGCTATCGATGCGATGTATTGGGGGGGGAGTGGGCTTGGGGCCTATCGCTCCTTGGGCGATCAAACGGTCGCCATCACAGTCGCGGCTCCCAATTTAGGCAACCCATGTCGGGTGGTAGCCAGCAAAAGCCATTTGAACGCAGCAACGCAAGTGATGATCGATCGTCTGGGTGAAGTGAGCCTGATCCAGGCAGGGAGCTCACTTAAATTTTGTCGATTAGCAGAGGGGGCGGCAGACATCTACCCCCGCTTGGCACCGACCTGCGAATGGGATACCGCCGCAGCCCAGGCAGTTTTGGAAGGCGCAGGAGGCGTGGTCGTAGATCTTCATGGCATGCCCCTTCAGTACGGCAAGCCAGACGTGCTCAATCCCTCCTTCATTGCCACAAGAGACATTGCGCTGATACCGACATGATCGACTTGGCATACGCAATGGCCGGTGCTTTGACCGGCTTTGTGGTGGGGGTGACAGGGGTCGGTGGTGGCGCATTGATGACGCCTATTTTGCTGATTTTTTTTGGTGTGTCGCCCACGACTGCTATTGCCACAGACCTCTGGTTTGCCGCTGTCACCAAATTGGTGGGCGCCCGGATTCACCACACCAACGGTAACGTCGACTGGCAAGTAGCCAAACGTCTATGGCTTGGTAGCCTGCCAATGGCATTGCTGGTTGTGGTTATGGCCAACTTAGGAGCGCAGGTTGCAAAAGTAGATTGGTTGACGAAAATCATCGGCAGTGTGGTGCTGATCACTGCTTTCGGATTGCTTATTTCACCCAAGTTGGTGACGTATGCCCGAAGCCGACGAATTGGGCAGCCAGAGCATTTCAAGGCTATTCAGCCTGCACTCACTGTCGTGTCGGGTGGGGTTTTGGGATTGAGCGTTGCCTTGACCTCAGTGGGCGCTGGCGCTTTGGGCAGCGTGATGCTGCTTTACCTGTATCCACTGAGGATGACGCCGCATCGGCTGGTAGCTACCGACATCGTGCATGCGATTCCCTTGGCTGTAGTGGCAGGTCTGGGATATTTATTCGCAGGCATGGTGGACTGGTGGATGCTAGCTAGCCTGTTGCTTGGCTCCCTACCTGCCGTTCTCTTGGGAAGTTCATTGGCAGGGCATTTACCAGCCAGAGGGATTCGAATCGCCTTGGCTCTCATACTTTGTGCAGCAGGCATCAAGGTATTGGTTTGAGAGGTGCAGCAACAAGAAAACCAAGCGTTTGATCAACTATCCAACATCGCCTGTATTTGCGCTGTGCTGAGCACAGCTGCTTGCTTGGTGGTCAAGCCTGCCAATTGCTCGGTGGTCATCGCGGAAATTTGCGCAGTTGTCAGCTTGGCAATCACCGCGGTGCTCAAGGCGGCGATATCAGCTGTCTCCAATGTAGCGAAATCATCTGACGCAATCACAGCCACTTGCTTGCTGGTCAGGGCCGCAGCTTGTGAGGTGCTCAAGCCTACCAACTGCGCCGTGGTCAAAGCGGCTATCTGCTCCGTGGTCAAACTCGCCACCACCGTGGTGCTGAATGCAGCCAGATCGGCTGTTTCCATCTCGGCCAAATCAGCTGCAGCGATGGCAGCCACTTGCGTTTTACTCAAAGCAGCGGCTTGCTTGGTAGTCAACCCGGTCAACTGCTCTGTTGTCAGCGCAGCCATCTGTGTTGTGCTGAGTTTGGTTATCGACAATGTGCTCAATGCCGTCAACTGATCAGTGGTCAAGGCGGCCACTTGCTCTGTACTCAACTTGGCAATCACGGCCGTGCTCAAAGCAGCAATATCTGATGTCTCCATCAACGCCAAGTCATCCGATGCAATGACAGCGACCTGGGTGCTGGTCAAGACCGCTGCTTGCTTGGTGGTCAGGGCGATCAATTGGTCAGACGTCAATGCAGCAATCTGCGCAGTCTTCAACTTGGCAATCACAGCCGTACTCAATACAGCGATGTCTTCAGTTTCCATGGCCGCCAAATCATCCGAGGCGATCACTGCCACTTGGGCCGTGGTCAAGGCCGCCACTTGCTTGGTGCTGAGATCAATCAATTGATCGGTCGTCAATGCAGCAATCTGCGCTGTGGTCAACACAGAGGTTTGTGTGGTGCTCAAACCCGACAACTGCTCGGTGGTCAACGACGCAATTTGCGCCGTTGTCATCTTGGCAATCACGGATGTACTCAATGCAGCAATGTCCGCCGTGTCCATCGTGGCCAAATCATCAGACGCAATCGCTCCAACCTGTGCACTGTTCAACACGGCCGCTTGCTTGGTGGTCAAACTTGCCAACTGCGCCGTGGTCAATGCACTCATCTGTGAGGTCGTCAACGCAGTCACTTGTTTGGTGCCCAAATTGGCGATTTGCGATGTCGTCAAGGTGCTGAGTTGACTGGTCGTCAGTTTGGAAATGCTCGCTGTGCTCAAAGCAGCGATATCGTCGGTTTCCATCAGCGCCAAGTCTGCCGCCGCGAGGTTGATGATTTGCGCCGTCGTCAACACAGCTGCTTGTTGGGTCGTCAATGCGACCAGCTGCGCAGTTGTCAATTCACCGATTTGCGCTGTTGTCAATTTAGCCACGGCAGAGGTGCTCAGGACAGCCATGTCATCTGTGGCCATCGCAGCGATGTCATCCGAGGCAATGGCCACAATCTGAGCAGACGTCAAGGCGGCCGCTTGTATGGTGCTCATGCTGACCAGTTGATCGGTTGTGAGCGCCGCCATCTGGCGGGTGGTCAATACCGAGGTTTGTTTGGTGGTCAGGTTTTCAAATTGTTCGGTGGTCAGGGTTGACAACTGCTCGGTGGTCAAATTCGCGATCACCGAGGTGCTGAACACGGCAACGTCTGCCTTGTCCATTTCAGCCAAATCATCCGCATCAATGACAGCCACCTGCGCACTGGTCAACACAGCAGCCTGCTTGGTGCTTAAGCCGATCAATTGATCAGTGCTCAAGGCCATGATTTGGACCGTGGTCAATGCCGCAGCTTGTGCAGTGGTCAAACCTGCCAATTGATCGGTGGTCAACGCCACGATCTGGTCTGTGCTCAAAGCTTTGATCACCGCAGTACCCAAGGCAGCGATATCCTCGGTTTCCATTTCAGCCAAGTCTGTATCAGCAATGCCTGCCACTTGGGCAGATGTCAAAGCCGCTGCTTGCTTGGTACTCAATCCAACCAATTGGTAGGTGGTCAGGGCAGCGATTTGTGCACTCGTCAAGACTGAAGTTTGCTGGGTGCTCATGGCCACCAACTGCTCGGTGGTCAATGCAGCCAACTGCGCGGTCGATAACTTGGCGACCACCGCTGTGCTGAATGCTGCAATGTCTGATGTCTCCATCACCGCCAAATCATCCGACGCAATAGCGCCAACCTGGGCAGTGGTCAACACAGCAGCTTGCTTGGTGCTCAAACCCATGAGCTGGTCGGTCGTCAAGGCAGAGAACTGCTCAGTGGTCAACACAGCCAGTTGTTTGGTGGTCAGGTTGGCTATTTGGAGGGTTGACATGACGCTCAATTGGCCTGTCGAGAGATTGGCAATCACACCAGTACTCAAAACAGCAACATCGGAGGTCTCCATCGCGGCCACATCATCCGATGCAATCGCAGCAAATTGGCTGGTGGTCAGAACCGCAGCTTGTCTGGTCGCCAAGCCCTTCAATTGGTCAGTGGTCAATGCAGCGATTTGATCGGTGCTGAGCTTGGCCACGACAGCAGTACTCAAGGCAGCGATATCGGCAGTCTCCATCGCTGCCAAACTGGTGTCATCAATGACCGCCACTTGTGCAGTGGTCAATATGGCGGCCTGCGCGGTACTCAAGCCCGCCAATTGCTCAGTCGTTAATGACGCGATTTGGTCTGTCGCCAAACTGGCTATCACGGTGGTGCTCAATGCTTCAATGTCAGCCGACTCCATGAAAGCCAAGTCTGCGGCATCAATCACAGCCACTTGAGCACTGGTGAGCGCTGCAGCTTGAGTCGTGGATAAACCGATCAATTGATCGGTGGTCAATGCGGCGATTTGCAAACTGGTCAACACCACGGTTTGCTTGGTGCTCAGACCCGAAAGTTGTTCAGTGGTCAAGCTGGCAATTTGATCTGTTCCCAGACCCGCAATCACCGACGTGCTCAAGGCGGCGATGTCCTCGGTGGCCATCAATGCCAAATCATCGGCATCAATGTAAGAGACCTGCGAACTGGTCAATGCGGCTGCTTGCTTGGTGGTTAATGCAATCAATTGATCAGTCGTCAATGCTGCCATTTGCAGACTGGTCAACACCACGGCTTGCTTGGTGGTCAAGCTCATCAATTGATCGGTGGTCAACGCCGTCAATTGCTCGGTGGTCAACTTGGCAATGACGGCTGTGCTCAATGCCGCAATGTCAGCTGTTTCCATGGTGGCCAAATCAGCCGAATCAATTTCAGCCATTTGTGCAGTGGTCAAAGCTGCGGCCTGCACAGTCGCTAAGCCAACCAATTGGCCAGTGGTCAACGCAGCAATCTGCGCGGTAGTCAACTTGGCAATCACCGCCGTGCTGAACGCGGCGATGTCTTCAGTTTCCATCTCAGCCAGATCGGTGGCGGCAATTCCAGCGACTTGTGCTGTTGTTAAGGCAGCAACTTGCAATGTGCTCAAACCAATCAACTGATCAGTGGTCAATGCAGCGATTTGAGCCGATGACAACACCGCTGTTTGCGTGGTGGTCATGGCAACCAATTGCTCGGTGGTCAATGCAGCGATTTGGTCTGTGCTCAATTTGGCGACGACTGAAGTGCTCAGCACGGCAATATCAGCAGCTTGCATTTCAGCCAAATTCGCTTCATCGATGAAAGCCATTTGTTTGGTTGTCAAGACTGCCGCTTGCGCAGTGGTCAGGCTGATCAATTGATCTGTTGTCAAGGCAGAAATTTGGGCGGTGCCCATATTGACAATGACGGCTGTGCTCAAGGCGGCTATGTCAGCCGTTTCCATCGTGGCTAAATCATCAGACGCAATCGCCCCAACCTGTGCACTGGTCAATGCTGCGGCTTGTTTACTGGTCAACCCAATCAGCTGATCGGTGGTCAATGCAGCCATTTGCCCAGTTGACACCACGGCCAACTGCTTGGTGCTCAAGGCGGCCAACTGCTCGGTGGTCAACGCAGAAATCTGCGCAGTCGTGATCACCGATATTTGCTTGGTACTTAAATTAGACACTTGGGCTGTTGTCAGCGCACTGAGTTGATCAGTTGACAACTTGGCCACCACTGCGCTGCTCAATGCAGCGATATCCGCTGTTTGCATCGCAGCCAAATCATCCGATGCAATAGCGGCGACTTGTCCTGTTGTGAGGACGGCGGCCTGCGCTGTGCTCAAGCTCACGAGTTGCTCGGTGGTCAGGGCAGCCATCTGTGCGGTCGACAACTTGGCGATCACCGCTGTGCTGAGGACAGCAATGTCAGCCGTCTGCATTTGGGCCAAGTCAGCTGAGGCAATCACAGCGACTTGCTTGGTGGTCAACACGGCCGCTTGTGCTGTGCTTAAACCCATCAACTGGTCTGTGGTCAATGCGGCTATTTGAGCTGTGTTCAAGGCTGCGATCACCATGGTGCTCATCGCTGCAATATCAGCCGTCTCCATCACTGCCAAATCGTTAGAAGCAATCGCTGCGACCTGTGTACTCGTGAGTGCAGCCGCTTGTGCGGTGCTCAAGCCAATGAGTTGATCCGTGGTCAACGACGCAATTTGCGCAGTTGTCAAAACAGCCAACTGCTTAGAGGTCAAACCAATCGACTGATCGGTCGTCAGCGCAGCGATTTGTGCTGTGGTCAGCTTGGCCACCACAGACGTACTCAGCACCGCAATATCGGCAGTCTCCATCGCAGCCAAATCATCTGCATCAATGGCCGCCACTTGCAAACTGGTCAAGGCAGCAACTTGCTTGGTGCTCAATCCGACCAATTGTTCAGTGGTCAACGCTGCTATTTGAGCTGTTTTGAGCTTGGCGATCACGGCTGTACTCAAGGCAGCAATATCCGCTGTCTCCATCAATGCCATGTCAGCCGCAGCTATGCCTGACACTTGCAAAGTCGTCAAGGCTGCAGCCTGTTTGGTGCTCAATCCGATCAACTGGTCTGTGGTCAGTGCGGCCATTTGCGCACTCGTCAACACAGAGGTTTGCAGCGTGCTCAAGGATGCCACCTGCTCTGTCGTTAACGCGGACAGTTGAGCGGTACTCAGCTTGGCAATCACGCTGGTGCTCAAGGCTGCGATATCAGCCGTCTCCATCAACGCCATGTCAGCGGAGGCGATGGCGGCCACTTGGATTGTTGTCAATGCTGCCGCCTGAGCGGTCGTCAAAGCAATCAACTGATCGGTGGTCAATGCACCCACCTGTCCAGAGGACATGACGACCAATTGCTTGGTCGATAAATTCGCTATTTGAGCGGTGCTCAACGCGCTCAGCTGTGCCGTAGACAGCTTGGCCATCACGGTGGTGCTCAATGCTGCAATATCCGCCGTCTCCATGGTCGCTAAATCTGCTGATGCAATAGCACCGACCTGAGCTGTTGTGAGCACTGCCGCTTGTTTGCTGGTCAAACTTGCCAATTGATCAGTGCTCAGCACGGCCATTTGAGCAGTCGTCACAACAGCCAGCTGTTTGGTGCTCAAATTGGACACCTGCAGGCTTGTCAAGGCGCTCAGTTGGTCGGTGGCCAATTTGGCAATCACCGCGGTGCTTAAAGCCGCAATGTCAGCCGTCTCCATGGTGGCCAAATCTTCTGACGCAATCACGGCCATCTGTGCCGTGGTCAAGACCGCCGCCTGCGCTGTGGTGATGCCGGCCAACTGCGCGGTAGTCAGTGCAGCAATTTGCCCCGTACTCAATTTAGCCACCACAGCAGTGCTGAGCGCTGCTATATCGGCTGTTTCCATTTCTGCCAAGTCGGCGGAATCGATAGCCGCCATCTGAGCGGTTGTCAGGGCCGCAGCCTGCTTGGCGGTCAACCCGATCAACTGCGCAGTTGTCAAGGCAGATATTTGACCCGTGGTCAATGCACTGGTCTGAGATGTGCTCATGCGCATCAGTTGCTCGGTAGTCAATGCCGCGATTTGGGTTGTTGACAACTTGGCGATCACCAATGAACTCAAGGCGGCGATATCCGAGGTCTCCATCGTCGCCAGGTCATCGGCAGCGATCGAGGTTATTTGCGCAGTTGTCAATGCAGCGGCTTGCTTGGTGCTCAAACCTGCCAATTGCTCGGTGGTCAATGCAGAAATTTGCGCTGTCGTCAGCTTGGCAATCACGGCGGTGCTCAAGGCTGCAATATCGGCTGTTTCCATCGTGGCCAGGTCATCAGACGCAATGGCTGCCACTTGGAGGGTGGTCAGCACAGCTGCATGACTGGTGGTCAGCGCCGCCAACTGGCTGGTGGAGAGGTAGGCAATCTGGCTTGAAATCAATGCAAAAACTTGGCTCACGCTCAACTGTGAGATGGCACTGGTTGGCACAGCAGAAATCGCACTGGTGGTGATGGCGCTGATTTGTGCGGTCGATAAGAGCGACATTTGAGCGCTGCTCAAGGTAGCCATATCAGCGCTGCTAATTTGGGAAAAATCTAGCGATTTAATGAGCGTGTTTGACAGGGAAGATAAGGTTGTCATGATTTTTCCTTTATGCCCTCTACGTTTCGGCATGAAGGGAGAAATCTTTAATGTGACGCTTAAATAATCAGATAAATTAAATAATGAATATTAATGAGCTATTTTTTATCGCTGCAGCATACTGCCATTTTCGCAATGAAAAAGCCGCTAGGTGGTGAAACCTAGCGGCCTTTGTACTTGCATTTGGTGGAGCTGGGGGGATTTGAACCCCCGTCCACAAGCCTTTTTCGGACAGTTCTACATGTGTAGTCGTCTGTTTTGTTTTCTCATTCAAGGTGCCGCGCAGCGACACGCTGCACCCCAAACCAGCACCCTATTTTCTCGCTCCCCACCAAGGTACCCGGTGAGAAGCCAGCCGATATGAATTACCTTGCAGCCTGGAAGCCACAGGCTTTGACACCTGTTGCCCCCTTGCCCAGCCTATTGGCCAACTGTTGCAAGGCTCGCGGGTTTAAGCCGCGAGTGCGAAACGTTCGTCGTTTGCAGTTAGTTTTTTTCTGCGGATTTACGAGGTGACAGAACCTCGACATGCCCTGCGCCGCGTCCGAACCCATGTCGAAACCAATGCAGCCCCAAGAGGCGTGGATTCTACGCCTGTAGCAGCAACTCTGCCAAAGCCAGTGGCGAATGGATGATGTGGTCAGCCCCCCAGCGCATCACCTCGGCTTGGCTGCCCAAATACCCATAGTGCGCCGCCACCGTGGTCATGCCCGCTGCTTTACCGGCCACGATGTCACGCTCGTCGTCCCCCACATACCAACAATGCTCGGGCGGCAGTTGCATGCGTCTTGCTGCTTCAAACAAAGGCTCGGGATGCGGTTTGGCGTGCGGCGTGGTGTCGCCACTCACAATGGCTTTGGCTGTGGCGAACAAAGGCAGCTGCGCTGTCAACGGCAAGGTGAACCGCTGGTGCTTGTTGGTGACCACACCCCAAAGCATGCCCTGCCCTTGCAGGTGCGCCAGCAAATCGTGCACGCCGTCAAAAATCACCGAGCGCACTGTCATGGCTTGCTCATAGTTGCTTAAAAACTCTTCCTTAAAAGCTTCATATTCTGGGTGTTCTGGGGCCATGCCAAAGGCAATTTCCAGCATGCCGCGAGCACCCGAACCCGCCATGGGGCGGTACAAGGCATAGTCCAATGAAGGCATGCCACGGTCGGTGCGCATTTTGTCGGCGGCGGCACCCAAGTCTGGTGCACTGTCAATCAAAGTGCCATCCAAATCAAACAACACAGCTTGTGGCAGGCGCATCTCAAGCCTCGCGTTGGGTGGCGATCATGTAGTTCACGCTGGTGTTGCCATCCAACCAATAGCGGCGCGTGATCGGGTTGTATTGCAACCCTTTGCTGGCTCGCAAGCCAAGGCCTGCTGCGCGACAGTCGGCTGCCAATTCACTGGGCTTGATGAACTTGGCGTATTCATGGGTGCCCTTGGGCAGCAGGTTCAAGATGTACTCTGCACCCAGGATGGCAAACACGAATGACTTGGGGTTGCGGTTCAAGGTGGAGAAAAACACCCAACCGCCGGGCTTGACCAAGGTCGCACAAGCTTTCACCACAGAGGCGGGGTCGGGCACATGCTCGAGCATTTCCATGCAAGTTACCACATCAAAAGTGGCAGCCTTTTCGGCAGCCAATGCTTCAGTGCTGACCTCACGATAAGCCACGTTCGGTGTCTGGGTTTCCAGGGCGTGCAGTTGCGCCACCTTGAGGGACTTGGTCGCCAAGTCGATGCCCGTGACGTGTGCGCCAGCACGTGCCATGGCGTCGCTCAATATGCCGCCGCCACAGCCTACATCCAACACCTGCTGGCCCTTGAGAGGCGCCAAGGTTTGAATCCAATCCAAACGCAATGGGTTGATTTGATGCAGGGGGCGAAATTCGCTGTTGACATCCCACCAACGGTGGGCCAAATCGGAAAATTTCGCCAGTTCGGCGGGATCGACATTAGAGGTATTCATGGGCTGATTGTCTTAGATCGTCAGCGCCAATGAAAAACCCCGCCGAAGCGGGGTTTGAAACTGAGCTTCAGCAGATCAGTTCTTGCGGGCACCGACCACTTCGATTTCGACGCGGCGGTTCTTGGCGCGACCTTCTTTGGTCTTGTTGTCAGCCACAGGCTGCTTCTCGCCTTTGCCTTCGGTGTAGACGCGGGTTTTGTCAATGCCTTTGCTGACCAAGAAAGCCTTGACCGCTTGAGCGCGACGCATGGAGAGTTTTTGGTTGTAGCTGTCAGAACCCACGGAGTCGGTGTGACCGACCGCGATGATGACTTCCAAATTGATGGCTTTGACTTTTTCAACCAAATCGCTGAGCTTGGCTTTGCCTTCAGGCTTCAGAACAGATTTGTCGAAATCAAAGAAAGCGTCAGCGGCGTAAGTGACCTTGTTGGAAACAGGTGCAGGCGCAGGTGCTGGCGCAGGAACGGGTGCAGGTGCTGGTGGGGGGGCTGCATCTGCGACAGGCGCAGGTGCTGGCGCGGGTGCTGGGGCAGGCGCTGGCGCGGGTGCTGGTGCGGCTTTGGGCTCTTCAACGATGGCACCGTCACAACCAGGAGCGGCCGTAGCAGGGGTCCAAGAGCTGTTGCGCCAGCATTCGCCGGGGGTGTTTTTCCAGACTTCGCCGGAACTGGAAACCCAGTTGTTGATTTCGCCGGCCGTGCCCAGGGTTGCAAAACCCAACATGGCCATGACAATGCTCAAGTTTTTGATGTTTTTCATGGTATTCCTCATTTAACCAGTTTTTAGAAACTTTGCCTTCGAGAGGGCAGGGAAAACCCCCTAGTACCTTCTGATTATGGCACAGGCACCAAGCCAAGCACACCTGACGCTTACCCTAAAATAGCCTGTTGTCTTGTCCTCTACCGGCTGCCTCCAATGACCCAGTTTGCCAAAGAAACACTGCCCACCAGCCTAGAAGAGGAAATGCGCCGCAGCTACTTAGATTACGCCATGAGCGTGATCGTGGGACGCGCCCTCCCCGATGCCCGTGATGGCCTGAAACCCGTGCACCGACGCGTGTTGTTTGCGATGCACGAGTTGAACAACGACTGGAACCGCCCTTACAAAAAATCCGCCCGTATCGTGGGTGACGTCATTGGTAAATACCACCCCCACGGTGACAGCGCGGTGTACGACACCATTGTTCGCATGGCGCAAGACTTTTCGCTGCGCCACATGTTGGTGGACGGTCAAGGTAACTTCGGCTCGGTGGGCGGCGACAACGCCGCCGCCATGCGATACACCGAAATCCGCCTGTCCAAAATCGCCCACGAACTGCTGGACGACCTGGACAAGGAAACCGTCAATTTCGGCCCCAACTACGACGGCAGCGAAAAAGAACCGCTGGTCATGCCTGCCAAATTTCCCAATTTGCTGGTCAATGGCTCGGCTGGTATTGCCGTGGGCATGGCGACCAACATACCGCCGCACAACCTCAACGAAGTGGTGGACGCTTGTTTGCACCTGCTGCGCCACCCCGATGCGTCCATCGACGACCTAATGGACATCGTGCCAGCGCCCGACTTCCCCACCGCCGGCATCATTTACGGCATCAGTGGCGTGAAAGAGGGCTACCGCACAGGCCGTGGCCGTGTGGTCATGCGTGCCAAATGCCACTTTGAAGACATCGACCGCGGCCAACGCCAAGCCATCATCGTCGACGAGTTGCCCTACCAGGTGAACAAGAAGACCCTACAAGAGCGCATGGCCGAGTTGGTGCACGAAAAGAAAATCGAAGACATCAGCCACATCCAGGATGAATCTGACAAATCTGGCATGCGCTTGGTGATTGAGTTGAAGCGCGGCGCGGTGCCCGAGGTGGTGCTGAACAACCTCTACAAACAAACCCAGCTGCAAGACACCTTTGGCATGAACATGGTGGCGCTGATTGACGGCCAACCGCGTTTGTGCAACCTGAAAGACCTGTTGTCCGTCTTCTTGTCGCACCGCCGCGAGGTGGTGACACGCCGCACCATCTTCAACCTGCGCAAAGCCCGTGAGCGTGGCCATGTGCTGGAAGGTTTGGCCGTGGCTTTGGCCAATATTGACGAGTTCATCGCCATCATTCGCAATGCGCCCACACCGCCCGTGGCCAAGGCCGAGCTGATGAGCAAGCCTTGGGACAGCCAGCTGGTGCGCACCATGCTGACCCGTGCCAAGGCTGATGGCAGCGTGATCAACGCCGACGACTACCGCCCCGACGGTTTGGAAAAACAATACGGCATGGGCGGCGATGGCCTGTACCGCCTGAGCGACACCCAAGCCCACGAGATTTTGCAAATGCGTTTGCAACGCTTGACCGGCTTGGAGCAAGACAAGATCGTCAACGAGTACAAAGAGGTGATGGCCGAGATCGACGACCTGCTCGACATTTTGGCGCGTGCCGAGCGTGTGTCGACCATCATCGCCGACGAGCTGTCCGCCATCCGCCAAGAGTTCGGCCAAAGCAAAGTAGGTGCTCGTCGCAGCCACATTGAGCACAATGCCCAAGACTTGGCCACCGAAGACCTGATCACGCCCACCGACATGGTGGTGACACTCAGCCACAGCGGTTACATCAAGAGCCAGCCTTTTTCCGAATACCGCGCCCAAAAACGCGGCGGTCGCGGCAAGCAAGCGACGGCCACCAAAGAAGACGACTGGATCGAGCAGCTGTTCATCGGCAACACCCACGACTACATCCTGTGTTTCTCCAACCGCGGCCGTTTGTACTGGCTCAAAGTCTGGGAAGTGCCCGAGGGCTCACGTGGCTCACGCGGTCGCCCCATCGTCAACATGTTCCCCTTGCAAGAGGGCGAAAAAATCAACGTGGTGTTGCCCCTCACTGGCGCTGCGCGGACCTTCCCGGCCGATCAGTACGTGTTCATGGCGACGTCCATGGGCACGGTCAAAAAGACCTCGCTCGATGAGTTCAACAACCCCCGCAAGGGCGGCATCATCGCGGTCAATTTGGATGACAACGACTTCCTCATCGGCGCTGCTCTGACCGACGGTAAACACGATGTGATGCTTTTCTCTGATGGCGGCAAAGCCGTGCGCTTCGATGAAAACGATGTGCGTCCTTTGGGTCGCAGCGCCCGTGGTGTGCGCGGCATGATGATCGAAGACGGCCAAAGCGTGATCGCCATGCTGGTGGCCGCGCAAGACGTGCCGGCCCTGCCCGACGGCAGTGCCACCCCCGACATGGCCCGCACCAGCGTGCTGACCGCCACCGAGAACGGCTACGGCAAACGCACGCCGATTGACGAATACACCCGCCATGGACGCGGCACCAAAGGCATGATCGCCATTCAGCAATCCGAGCGCAATGGCAAGGTGGTGGCCGCCACCTTGGTGCATGCCGATGACGACATCATGCTGATCACCGACCGTGGCGTGCTGGTGCGCACACGGGTGAGCGAAATCCGCGAAATGGGCCGCGCCACGCAGGGCGTGACCCTGATCGGTTTGGACGAAGGCGCCAAGCTCTCGGGCATGCAACGCATCGTGGAAAACGACGCGCAAGCCGGTGCCGAGGATGCCAACGAGGACGGTGCCAGCGACGCTGCACCTGACGACGCCGCATGACCAGCAGCGCCAAACCCGCGCTGAGCTTGGCCGATTTGCGGGTGCAAATCGACCAACTCGACAGCCAGTTGCTCACCCTTTTGAACCAGCGTGCGCATTTGGCTGAAAGTGTGGGTGACATCAAGCGCGCAGAAGGTTCACCCTTTTTCCGCCCCGACCGCGTGGCCCAGGTGCTTGAAAAAATCCAAGCCCACAACCCCGGCCCGCTGAAAAACCAGCATGTGGCGGCTATTTGGCGCGAAATCATGTCCGCCTGTTTGGCCTTGGAAGCGCCTCAGCGCGTGGCGGTGCTGGGCCCGGTGGGCACGTTTTGCGAACAAGCGGCGATTGAATACTTTGGCTCGGCGGCTGAACTGATTTACTGCAACAACTTTGACGAGGTGTTCCATGCCACCAGCGCGGGCACCGCGCAGTACGGCGTGGTGGGTGTGGAGAACTCCACCGAAGGCGCGGTGGCGCGTTCGCTGGATTTGTTCTTGCGCACTCCTGTGCATGTGATTGGCGAGGTCAGCCTCTTGGTGCGCCACAACCTGTTGCGCCAGTCGGCGTCTCTGGATGGCATCGAGGTGGTGTTGGCCCATCCCCAGGCCTTGGGCCAATGCCAAGAATGGCTGAGCCAGCACCTGCCGCATGCCGAGCGACGTGCTGTTTCCAGCAACGCCGAAGGTGCACGCTTGGCCGCCACCAACCCCGCCTGGGCCGGTTTGGCCAGCGAGCGAGCCGCTTCCGAGTTTGGCTTGCATGTGGTGGCCCACGCCATCCAAGACGAGGCCTACAACCGCACCCGATTTGCCATCATCACCCTGCCACAAACCTTGGCCACACCGCCTGCTTCAGGCAAAGACTGCACCTCGCTGGTGGTGTCGGTGCCCAACAAGCCTGGCGCGGTGCATGATTTGCTGATGCCCCTCAAAGCCAATGGCGTGTCCATGACCCGCTTCGAGTCGCGCCCCGCCAAGTCCGGCCAGTGGGAGTACAACTTCTACATCGACCTCGATGGCCACATCAGCCAACCCCACGTGGCCCAAGCGCTCAAAGAGCTGCAGGGCCTGTGCGCCTTTTACAAAGTGATTGGCTCCTACCCGGTTGGCGCATGAGGTTCAAGCAACTCGGCTTGGTCGGCTGCGGCCTCATGGGCGCATCCTTTGCCCTCGCCCTGCAAGACAAAGCCCTGGTTGAACGCGTGGTGGGCTTCAGCCCATCCGAAGGCACACGCCAAAAAGCCCTGCAACGTGGTGTCATCCACCAAGCCGCTGCAAGTGCAGCCCAAGCTGTTGAAGGTGCCGACGTGGTCTTGATCGCCGTGCCGGTCAGCCATACCGCCACCTGCTTGAAAGAGATCGCGCCCCATTTGCACAAAGACTGTTTGCTGATGGATGTGGGCTCTACCAAAGGCGATGTGGTCGCTGCCGCCCGTGCCGCTTTGGGCGACAAACTGGGCTGCTTTTTACCGGCCCACCCGATCGCGGGCAAAGCCCAAGCAGGCGTGGACCATGCTGAAAGCACGCTGTACCAAGACCGCGCCCTCATCCTCACCCCCTTGGCACACAACACGCCTGCGCAAATCGCCCAGGCCACCGCGCTGTGGCAAGCCATTGGCAGCCGGGTTCACCAGATGACGACCGAGGCGCACGACCAAACCTTTGCCGCGGTCAGCCATGTGCCGCATTTGCTGGCCTTTGCCCAGATGAACGGCTTGCTGCAGCAACCCGAAGGCGAGTCATTTTTGAAGCTGGCCGGTCCTGGTTTCAGGGATTTTTCGCGCATCGCAGCGGGCGATCCGGCTGTTTGGCGGGACATTTTCAGCGCCAACCGCGCAGAAGTCTTGGCCCAGCTGGGACAGTTTCAATCAGCCCTCCATGAGCTTCAACAATCCATTGAAAACAACGACTTGCAAGCCTTGCACCGCCTGATCGACCAGGCTAGCCTTGCGCGCTCGAACTGGCGGCTTTCACCGGGCGATACCAGCGAAGCCAACTGAAACTGGTTTTGCGCTGCTATTTGTATTGCAAATCTGTATTACAAAATACAATGCAATTTCAATGGAACGGCAATGACGGAGGCCAACTGATGCAAGCATCCACTTTTTCATTTCGGGCTGACGAGGTTTTCTCGGAGCAAACACGGGCCATGGCCAGTGCGCTGGGCCTGAAAAGCTCGGACTACATCCGCCAAGCGGTGTCGGAGAAAAACGCCCAATTGATGGCGCAGCACATTGCCGCCTTGTCCAAAGAGTTGGCCCAAGAACACCTGCAGGCCAATGAGTCGATGGAAGGCACGCTGTCTGATGGCCTCGAGTAAATTTCAGCGCGGCCAAATATGGGAAGTCGATCTCGAGCCGCAGTCTCACAAAGAAGAACCCGGCAAGCGCCGTCGCCCCGCTTTGGTGGTGCAGACAGATTTGCTCAACAACAGCGGCCACCCCACCACCATTGTGGTGGTGGGCACCAGCCAGACACGACGGGACAAAGACTATTTCCCGCTGCGGGTCGCTTTGACCAGCCAAGCGGGTCTGCCCCTTGACACAGATTTGCTGATCGACCAAGTGCGCGCCGTGTCCAACCGCCGCTTCATGGGCGATGAGCCATTGACCACTTTGAACACAGCCCAACTCAAACGCGTGGAAGACGCGCTCAAACTGCTGATTGGCAGATAAGGATTTCATGTTCTCTACCGCCTTCCTCGACGTCCCCGCCCTGCAAAGCGCCCACGGCACGGTCACCCTGCCCGGCTCGAAAAGCATTTCCAACCGGGTGCTGTTGCTCGCCGCCTTGTGCCAAGGCACGACCACCTTGCACGACCTGCTGGACTCGGACGACACCCGCGTCATGCTCAATGCCTTGCGCGCCATGGACTGCGCGGTCGATGTGCAAGGCAGCTCGGTGCAGATCACCGGTTTGGGCGGGCTGTCGCCTGCTGCTGAGTTGGATTTGTTCATGGGCAACGCGGGTACCGCCATGCGTCCGCTCACCGCCGCCTTGGCGCTGATGGGCACGCAAGCCCGTTTGCATGGCGTGGCCCGCATGCACGAGCGCCCGATTGGCGACCTGGTCGATGCGCTCAGGCAACTGGGTTGCGCGATTGACTACACCGGTCACAACGGTTTTCCGCCGCTGCACTTGAAAGGCCACAACGGCTTGCAGCTGGACAAGCCCATCCAGGTGCGGGGCGATGTGTCCAGCCAGTTCTTGACGGCTTTGCTGTTGGCGCTGCCTTTGGTGTCGCAACACCGTGGACCCCAGCTCGGTAAAGACGCCGCCTTGCTGCCCCCCGAGGGGGCTGGCCACATCGTCATTGAAGTGGTGGGCGAACTCATCAGCAAGCCCTACATCGACATCACCTTGAACCTGCTACAGCGCTTTGGCGTGAGGGTGCAGCGCGAAGGCTGGCAGCGTTTCACCATTCCTGCCGGCAGCCGCTACACCTCGCCAGGGGTGTTGCATGTGGAAGCCGATGCCTCGTCGGCCAGCTACTTCATCGCATTGGGTGCCATCGCGTCCCAGGAAGGCGTGCGCATCCAAGGCGTGGGGGCGGACTCCATCCAAGGCGACATCCGTTTCATGGACGCGGCCCAGCAAATGGGCGCGGTGGTCGAGAGCGGCCCCAACTGGGTGCAAACCCGCCGCGGCGCTTGGCCGCTCAAAGCGATTGATTTGGACTGCAACCAAATCCCGGACGCCGCCATGACCTTGGCCGTGATGGCCCTTTACGCCGACGGCCCCAGCACCTTGCGCAACATCGCCAGCTGGCGGGTGAAAGAAACCGACCGCATCGCCGCCATGGCCAACGAAGCCCGCAAACTCGGTGCCCAGGTGGAAGAGGGCCCCGACTGGATTCACGTCCACCCCATCCATGATTGGCAAACCGCCAGCATCCACACCTACGACGACCACCGAATCGCCATGTGTTTCTCGCTGGCCGCTTTCAACCCGGCTGGCTTGCCGGTGCGCATCGAAGACCCGAAATGCGTGGCCAAAACCTTCCCCGACTATTTCGAAGCCTTGTTCAGCCTGTCCCATGCCGACAAAGTGCCGGTCATCTGCATCGACGGACCCACCGCCTCGGGCAAAGGCACGCTGGCCGCGCTGG